>Ga0065711_1014348_pt1 | contig 10131 bp, 7 predicted proteins | sample Hoacrofraction12_FD_59098 | JGI IMG/M metagenome (GOLD analysis project Ga0065711, IMG submission 59098) | Hoatzin crop microbial communities from Cojedes, Venezuela - Epithelial fraction 12 v2 (version 2) | ecosystem: Host-associated > Birds > Digestive system > Esophagus > Crop | place...
TGTTCATCTTTCCATAATCTGTAGATTTTTAATTTGTCTTCGTATGTTAGTTTCATAATAAAACCCCCTAAAGTTTGTCCAACTTTCGGGGGTCAGTTCAAATATTACGCGTTTTCTTTTAACAGTTTATAAACTTTTTTATAAGCATACATCTTTGACTCTAAGGGTAGAGACTTATCGACATATAAGCTTTTGGTTTCTGGTATTACTTTACTTGAAACAACTAATGATTTTAATTGGCTATCATAAGTATCTTCTGTGCTTTGTACCACTGGTACACCATAAGCATTTAAAGAATCTTTCAACATTTTTTTATCTATTGGTAAACTATCTAGATTAAAGATATGAATAATATCAGGTTTAAATTTATAGATTCTTTGTAGTAAAGCTATTGTTTCATAAGAGTAAGGGTAAGTGCGATTTAAAATCGCAAAACTTTTTTCTTTTAAAGCTGTTTTAGCTTGAATAATACGATAGCTTTTTAAATCATCATTATCTTTTTCTTGAGCATAAATAAAAAGAGAATCTTTATTATCTTTAGCTAATTGATAAGAAAGAGAATCGCTTAAGCAGTTTAAATCCAAATAAATAATTTTCATAAAACTATTATATTAAATTATTAAGCTTTTGTAGAGAAAGCAGATTTGCGATATCTTGAACGAGCAAAAGGCAACAAAACATAAGCCATAACAAACGCCCCAATCACATCATAAATAGAATGTTGCTTAACAAATAAAGTTGAAAGAATAATTAAGATACCCATAAACTTAACGAACTTAATTTCTTTTTTACTACTATTACTATCCTTATAAACTAAAATCATTACTAAGCTATTGTAGACATGGATTGAAGGGAAAACATTAGTAGGAGAGTCAATGGTATAGACAAGCTTACATAAAGAGACAAAAATATTATTTTCAATAAATAAGTTAGGTCTAATTCTTAAACCATTAGGATAGATGACACTAATGATTAAAAATATTGTCATCCCTATTTGTAGCATTGCTGAAGCTTCATAGTAACTATCTCTATCTTTAAAATATAGCTTTAAGACAAAGTAAAACATATAAGGGAACCATAATAAATAAGGAATAATGAAGTATTCATTAAAAGGAATATATTTATCAATGGCTGATGAAAAGTAATTAATATCTCTATTATCTGAAAAATCTAAGATACAAAAAACGATTAGATAAAAGACTAAGTATGTAGCTAAAGGTAATAAAGCTTTAAAGCGAGAAAGGTTTAATTTCTTCATCACCTGATATTATAGAACTTTATGAAAATGTTTCAAGATTTTAGAAAAATCACATAATTTTACAAAATTAATTTAGTAAACATGTTAAATTAAGCTTAATAAAGGAGTCAAAATGAAAGAAATTAAGTGTCCTAATTGTGGAGAAGTATTTAAGGTAGATGAGTCTGCTTATGCTCAGATTTTAAGTCAAATTAGAAATAATGAATTTAACGAAGAATTACATAAAAGAGAGAAAGAATTAAAGTTGCAACAAGAATCTTCCTTTGCTCAAGAAAAAACTAAGATGCAGTTAGAATATGAAAATCAATTAAATCAGCTTAAACAAGAATTAAGTAAACAAGAAAGTGCTAAAGAGTTAGCAGTTATTAAGGCTAACAGTGATGCTGAAGTTGAGATAAATAAGTTAAAAGAGACTATTAATAATTTAAAGTCTGATTTATCTTTAAAAGACAAAGAGAAAGAGATTGAATTAGAAAAATTAAATTCAACCAAAGATAGACAGCTACAAGAATTAAAACTTGAATTAGCTAACGATAAACAAAATAGCGACAATATCTTACAAAATACTAAAGATGATTATGAAAGACAGTTAAAGCTAAAAGATGAGATGATTGCTCAATATAAAGATTTTAAAGCTAGACAGTCTACCAAAATGATTGGCGAATCTTTGGAACAACATTGCGAAAATGAATTCAATAAGTGGAGAGCTACTGCTTTTAGAAGTGCAGAGTTTGGTAAGGATAATGATGATAAGAGTGGTAGTAAGGGTGATTATATTTTTAGAGATTTTGATGATGAAGGAAACGAATATCTTTCGATCATGTTTGAGATGAAGAATGAGGCTGATGATACCCAAAAGAAACATAAGAATAAAGATTTCTTTGATAAGTTAGATAAAGATAGAAAAGAAAAGAAGTGTGAGTATGCGGTATTAGTATCATTACTTGAAGCAGATAATGACTTATATAATGATGGAATTGTCGATGTATCAACTAATGAACGTCCTAAGATGTATGTTATTAGACCACAATTATTTATTCCTTTAATTACGATATTAAAAAATGCTGCTAGTAATAGTATTTCTTATCGCAAGCAGTTGATTGAATATAAAAATCAAAATCTAGATATTACTAATTTTGAAAATGAGATCAATGAATTTAAGAACAGTTTCTCTAAAACTGTTTCTAATGCCGGCAAACAATACGATGAAGCTATTAAAAGAATAGATGAAGCAATTAAACAAATGGAAAAGGTTAAAGAAGCATTAAGAATTTCTAGTACCCACTTAATCGCGGCTGATAATAAAGCTCAAAATGATCTAACAATCAAAAAGTTAACTAAAGATAACCCTACAGTTAAAAAGATGTTTGATGATTTAGATAAGAAGTAGGTATTGTAGTATTTAAATTGAAAATAAAAACTCGATAAATAAAAATATCGAGTTTTTAAATATTAGTTATGATTATTTATCTTTACTTAGCACTTACCATCAATTCCACAAGCTTCTACACTTGTAAAATCGATAACACTTTTACCTTGCTTATTTAGATAACTTTCCCAATCAATAAAGACCGTATCATCTTCTTTAAAAGTTGGTATACCTATACGATTATTCTTTTTTACTTCATCATATAGATCTGAGTTGTCTCTTATCTTTAGAAATTCTTTAAGATTAGCCATTGACTCTAAAATATCAACATACTCATATTCAATGCCATAAAAATCTAAATTAGCCTTAGCTTCTCTACATCCTGGGCAAGTTCCTGTTCCATAAAGTTTTAACATAGTTCCTCCAATAGCTCTTTAATGTGGCTTATTCTTTTGATATTAAGTTTACAGGGTCTATTTTCTGGTGCAAGCCATATGCATTGAATTCCTGCATTATGAGCACCAACAATATCAGCAGAGAAAGTATCACCGATATAGATTGCTTCTTCATTTGTGATATTTAATGCCTTTAAGGCATATTCGAACATGGCCTTATCTGGTTTAAAGGATTGGGCTTGTTCGCTAGTGATAATATAGTCGAAACAATCCAAGATATTTGAAGTTTCTAACTTTTGGTATTGTGATTGATTACTACCGTTAGTTAAACAAGCCAATAAATATTTTTCTTTTAGCTTTAATAAAGTTTCTCTAACTTCAGGATAGTTAGTTGCGAATTGGCCAACGTTTTTACGCCACCATACCCACATATCTTCAATATCAAGATTTAAATTATAGACTTCATTTAATCTATCCTTAACATAGTTCTTATCACAATTACCCCTTTGATCCCAGATCATACAGTCTTGTTTCATAGCTTCTTTTAAATATTCATCACTGGTATTGGCATACTCTTCAATTAAAAGGGAATAAGTATTATAGGCTGTTAATTCACGATTGCCTAAGGTATCATCATAATCAAATAAAATAGCTTTAATCATAGCTATATCATAATCTTTTTTAGAGTGTATTTGCACGATAAATAAGTATTAAATTGTAGCAGAACATAGTTGTAATTATCGTATATAATACAAATATGGATGGAAAATTTATGAAAAATAGAAAGAATTATAGTTATCTCTTGCAATATACTTTATTATTCGTTTTTACTTGTTTTTTGGTATTTCTTATCTTTTTAAAAAATGGAAAAAGCTTTATTTGGCAAAACGATGGTGCTAATCAGCATTACGTTGCCCTTACTTATTATGGACAATATCTAAGGCAATTCTTTTATAATCTTTTTGTTAATCATAAATTTGTTTTACAAGAATATAGTTTTTCTATTGGTTATGGTTCACCAATCATAACAACGCTTCACTATTATGTTATTGGTGACCCCCTAACTCTTTTATCTGTTTTTGTTCCAGAAGAATATAGCGAATATCTTTATAATTTTCTTATTATATTAAGGTTATATTTAGCTGGTCTTTCTTTTTCTTGCTTTTGTTTTGAATTTAAATTAAATAAAAAAGCTATTTTATTAGCTAGTTTAGCTTATGCTTTTTGCGGTTTTAATCTATATGCAGCAATAAGACATCCTTATTTCGCTAATCCTATGATTTATTTTCCATTAGTCTTGTTAGCGGTAGAAAAACTAAATTCTGATAATAAGAGATGGCCACTAGCTTTAATGGTATTTATTATTATAATAAGTAATTTTTATTTTGCTTATATGATAGCCATATTAACTATTATTTATATTACGGTTAGATATTTTACAAACAACAAAGCCAATATAACTGGTTATCTTAAATATATTAGTCATTTTATTTTTCCAGCCATTACAGGACTATTAATGGCTTTTGTTATATTTTTACCGGTTGTTCTTTTGTTTATATCTGGTGATAGAAGTTCCCCTCAACAGCTATTTTTATATAATCCTATTTATTATTTATCTTTGCTGGCGCAAATGAATAACGCTAATCATGCTGGCAGTTGGTCTGTTATAGGCATTGTTCATATTTTGACAATATCGTCATTATTTTTACTTGGCAAAAATAAAGGCGAAGGCAAAGCATTAAAAACATTTTTATTGATAGAGCTTATCTTTTTGCTATTCCCTGTTTTTGGAAGCGCATTAAATGGCTTTAATTATGTTAGCAATCGTTGGGTATGGGCATTACCTTTTCTTTGCTCATTTAATTTCGCTTATAACTACGATGATTTATTTCAGCCCTCAAACAAACAAATTAAAACTTGTCTGGTATTTTTATTGATGATATACGTTTTGTATTTATTTCTAGTAGAAAGATTTAGAATAATAATTCTTATTAACTGGTTTATCTTGTTTGTTTTACTTCTCGTTATCTTTTTGCATAAGAACGGCACAATAAATAAGAAACTTCTTTCCTCCATACTCTCTTTATCGGTTATATTTTCTATAGCTTTAATGGCAAATTATAAATATGCATCCTTGGGTGAGGGATATGTGCAAGAATTTATTGATAGCGGATCAATACAAGAAACAATAAATTCGCAAGCCAGTAAATATATAGACTCACAAATAGAAAACAGCGGAACAATACAAAGATACGAAAATTATTTAAACAAAAAAATAGACAGGAATTTAGATTTGTTGTTAGAAAATAATGGAACCACTTTTTTTTGGTCTTTGAATAATGGAAACATTTCACGATATTATACAGATTTATGTATGAGTGGAAATTACCTTTCTTATAAATTATATGATTTAAATTCTAGAACATTTTTAAATGCTCTAGCTAGTATTAGATATTTCGTTATGGAAAGTAAAAGGGAAAGTGATAATGTTGTACCTTATGGATATCAAAAAACAAAGGAAAGCGACAAATATATAATTTATGAAAACCAACATTATCTTCCGCTAGGTTATACCTATTCTTCTTATATCGATGAAGATAGCTTTAATCAATTAAATGCAGCCCAAAAACAAGAAGCTTTAATGCAAGCCGTTTTACTAGACGAAGAGTTAATGGGAGGCAATATTGAAAAAGCAAATATTCAATTTCTCCAACAAGAATCACAGTATCAACTATCTTATGATGATAATATTCAACAACTAGATGATTTAACTTTTATAAGCACTAAAACCAACCAGGACATAACCTTGACTTTTGATAGTATAGAAAATAGTGAAGTATATTTATTGATTAAAGTTAATGATATCCAAAGAAAGAGTAAATATCAGCTTTATCAAGAAGGATATTTAAAAGGACATGACAAGCTATCTCTAACAGAAAAAATCTCTTTGATAAAAGATGATGTTTTTATTTCTAATTGGCAAGATGCAACAAACAGCTTTAACATCAAAGTAAAAAGTCAGGATTTTCAAGAAACAACTTTAAATTTTGTTTATCGAAACTCTTTTAATCTTTACTGGTTAGATCAAGAAGAATTTTTAATAAACTTAGGATTTAAAGAAGAAGCGATTAATCAAATAATCATAACCTTGCCAAGCATGGGCGTTTATTCTTTTTCCGATATAAAAGTTATTTGCCAGCCGATGGATAATTATGTTGAACAGGTTAATTCATTAAAAGAAGAAGTGTTAGAAAACGAAACTCATGGTATAGATTATGTTTCTGGAACTATTGATTTAGAGGAAGATAAAATACTACTTTTAACCATTCCTTATGAAAAAGGGTGGAGCGCTTATGTTGATGGAGAGAAAACAGAAATATTAAAAGCTAACATAATGTTTAGTGCCCTTTCCCTAAAACAAGGGCAACACAAAATAGAATTAAAATATCAAACGCCCGGCTTGAGAGTTGGTACTTGTGTTTCGGCTGTTGGCTTGCTGTGTTTTATTTTTATAATATATTCAGATAAAAGAAATAAAATAAAGTCAAATTTTAATGAAATTAGTTAATAATATAAAGTTTAATTTTTGCTGTCTCACATGCTAAAATATCTGTGCTAAAGAAAGGAAAATTTGATTTACATGGGTAAGAAATTTGTTTACTTATTCTCAGAAGGCAATGCCTCAATGAGAAATTTATTAGGTGGTAAGGGCTCTGGTTTAGCTGAAATGACTAACTTAGGTTTACCAGTACCTCGTGGTTTCACTATTACTACCGAAGCTTGTACTGATTATTATGAGAATGATCGTAAGATCAGTGATGATATTCAAGCAGAGATTGCTGAATACGTTGTTAAGTTAGAAGAAATGACTGGCAAGAAGTTTGGTTCTTTAGAGAACCCTTTATTAGTATCAGTACGTTCTGGTGCTCGTGCTTCAATGCCAGGTATGATGGATACCATCTTAAACTTAGGTATCAATGATGAGGTTGCTGAAGCAATTGCTAAGTTAACTGGTAATGAAAAGTTTGCTTATGACAGCTATCGTCGTTTCGTTCAAATGTATGCTGATGTTGTTATGCAAGTACCTAAGTCAGAGTTCGAACAACACATCGATGCCTTAAAAGAAGAAAAGGGTATCAAGTTAGACTCTGAGATGGATGTAGATGATTTAAAGAGATTAGTTAAAGAATTCAAACAAATCTATATCGACGCTATTGGTTCTGATTTCCCATCTGATCCTAAGACTCAATTATTTGGTGCAGTAGAAGCTGTCTTCCGTTCTTGGATGAATGAAAGAGCTATCTATTATCGCCGTATAAATGATATCCCTGCTTCTTGGGGTACAGCAGTTAATGTTCAAGAGATGGTATTTGGTAATATGGGTGATCGTTCTGGTACTGGTGTTGCCTTTACTAGAAACCCCGCAACTGGTGAAAACAAGTTGTATGGTGAATACTTATTAAATGCTCAAGGTGAAGATGTTGTTGCTGGTGTTAGAACTCCTGAACATATTGACCATTTGAAGGAACAAATCCCAGAAGCTTATGAACAATTCAAAGAAATTGCTGAAAGCTTAGAGAACCATTATCACAATATGCAAGACATGGAATATACTATCGAAAATGGTAAGTTATTCGTCTTACAATGCCGTAATGGTAAAAGAACTGCACAGGCTGCTTTAAAGATTGCAGTTGATATGGTTGAAGAAGGTAAGGTTTCTACTGATGAAGCTTTAATGCAAGTAGAACCTCGTCAATTAGATTCTTTATTACATCCTCACTTTGATGAAGCTGATTTAAAGAAGAATACACCTGTTGGTCGTGGTTTAGCTGCTTCTCCTGGTGCTGCTTGTGGTCAAGTAGTATTTAACCAAGAAGATGCTGCTGCTTGGGCTAAAGAAGGCAAGAAGGTTATCTTAGTTCGTTTAGAAACTTCAGCAGAAGATGTTGAAGGTATGCACGTATCTGAAGGTATCTTAACCGCAAGAGGTGGTATGACAAGCCATGCTGCTGTAGTTGCTCGTGGTATGGGTACAACCTGTGTTGCTGGATGTTCTGATTTGATCTTTAAGGGTGAAAAAGAAGTTGAAATCAACGGCACTACCTTTAAAGAGGGTGACTATATGTCATTAGATGGTTCAACTGGTGAAATCTATGCTGGTGCTATTAAGACAATTCCTGCAACTATCGAAGGTAACTTCGCTAAGTTCATGAGTTGGGCAGATGATAGAAGAAGATTAAAAGTTGAAATGAACGCTGAAACTAAGGCTGATGTTGAAAGAGGCTTAGAATTAGGTGCTGAAGGTATTGGTTTAGTTAGAACAGAGCATATGTTCTTCGAAGAAAAGAAGATCAAAGCTTTAAGACAAATGATCTTGGCTAAAAATGATGAAGAAAGACAAGTTGCTTTGGATAAGATCTTACCAATGCATAGAGAAAACTTCACTGAGATCTTCTCGTTAACTGGTGATTTACCAGTAACTGTACGTTACTTAGATCCACCTTTACATGAATTCTTACCTAAGACCGCAGAACTACAAGAAGACTTAGCTAAAGAATTAGGTGTTAGTGCTGAATATGTAGCAGAAGTAGTTGAATCATTACATGAAGTTAACCCAATGATGGGTCTACGTGGTTGTCGTTTAGCTATCTGCTATCCTGAAATTGCTAAGATGCAAACTCGCGCTATTCTAGAAGGCGCTTTAGAAGCTGAAAAGGCTACTGGTAAGAGACCTCATGTAGAGTTAATGGTACCATTAGTAGCATTCGAGAAAGAATTTAACTTCGTTCACGATGTTATCGAAGAGACTGCTCAAGAAGTCTTAAAAGAAAACAACGTTGAATTAAGCTATAAGATTGGTGCTTGTATCGAAACTCCTAGAGGATGTTTACAAGCTGGCAACGTTGCTAAGAAGGCTAAGTTCTTCTCTTATGGAACTAACGATACAACTCAAATGTCTTGTGGTTTCTCAAGAGATGATAGTGGTAAATTCTTAGAAGCTTACTATGAAAGAAATATCCTTGAATTTGATCCATTCCAAAGATTAGATATTGAGGGTGTTGGTGAATTAGTTCAAATCGGTCTAGAAAGAGGTAGAGCTACTAGACCAGATCTAAGAATTGGTATCTGTGGTGAACACGGTTCTAACCCAGACACAATTGAATTCTTAGATAAGATTGGCTTCGATTATGTCAGCTGTTCGCCATTCCGTGTTCCTTCTGCTCGTTTAGCCGCTGCTCAAGCAACCATTAAAAACGAAAAGGAATAAAGTAAACAAACTTATATATAAAGAGCTATCATTTGATAGCTCTTTTTTTGACTTTTTTGAAGTAAGATATCTGACTAATTTGAAGTAGAGTATCTGACTTTTTTGAAGTGAGCATATTGACTTTTTTGAAGTCGACAAGTTATATTTTGGTTGAGGTATTGTATATGATTGAAAGAGAAGTCAAAAATACGATTTTAAATATAAGTGAAACTTTTAGGATATTGGTTGTTACCGGGCCTAGACAGGTTGGTAAAACCACAATCTTAAAAGAATTAATGCCTGAAAATATGACTTTTGTTTCTTTGGATGATGAAAGCGTTAGAGAAGAAGCTAAAACAAACCCTAAATTCTTTTTAGAGGCTTATGGCAAACCCTTATTTATTGATGAAATTCAATATGCTCCCGAACTTTTCCCATATTTAAAAATGGAAACAGATAAGGATAACTCACGAGGTCAATATTGGTTATCGGGTTCTCAGACAATGGAATTAATGAAAAATGTATCTGAATCCTTAGCAGGCAGAGTTGGTATTATCAAGATGAATTCTTTAACTTATAAGGAATTAAATAGTAAGGCAAATGGAGAAATTTTTGATCCTGATAATTTAAAAGATAATGAGTATATAAATTCTAATAGTTTATACGAATATATTTTTAAGGGTGGAATGCCGGAGCTTAATACAATAGAGGGAATTAATAGAGATATATTCTTTGATTCTTACGTCGATACTTATATTGAAAGAGATGTTAGACAAATTATTAATGTTGGTAGTCTTGCAAGCTTTAAAAGATTCATGAGAGATGTTGCGTTAAGAAACGGGAAAACACTTAATTATTCTGC
>Ga0065711_1052023_pt1 | contig 10131 bp, 4 predicted proteins | sample Hoacrofraction12_FD_59098 | JGI IMG/M metagenome (GOLD analysis project Ga0065711, IMG submission 59098) | Hoatzin crop microbial communities from Cojedes, Venezuela - Epithelial fraction 12 v2 (version 2) | ecosystem: Host-associated > Birds > Digestive system > Esophagus > Crop | place...
CTGTTTGGCCAGGTGGGGTCAGCCCCCACCCCCCGGCTGTGCCCCTTCCTGGAGTCTGGTGAAAATTAACCCTGTCCTGGCCAAACCCAGGACAATTCTCTAGAAGGAGAAGCTGAAGCAGATTCTTACAATCATGTCAGGGTACAGCAGAGACGGAGAAACTTATAATGCTATTCTGGCAAGGCAGCTGCATTTCTTTGTCCTGTAATAAAATTAGATGCCCCATCTTCTGAACTACCACATATCTCTACCCCTAACAGCTGGGAGCCTGCAGTCTTTCAGATCTGTCTGCTGTTACTGAAAACGCTCGGATATGACACTCGTTTGAATGGTCATGCACCCCTGTCAAGTATTTCCAAATGCTTCATGAAGTGCTCAAGTAGCAAACCAATATTCCTGCACAAGCATTTATTTCTATCCCACTTCAGAGAGGTTATTCTGTCACTGCAGATCTGGCCCACTCAATAAATATGTAAAATCTTTGCATTGTGCAGTGAACACAGAAATAAGTGTTATACGCATTATCACGATAACTAAATATAGGCAACTTTTCAGAGCTTTCAAAAAAAACAAAGGTGAGCTCAGGTAGCCATGCAGCCATTTAAAACAATTTCAGTAGGCAGTTAAGAAAAAGAGTAAAAAGCATTAGAATAACAGTGAGTATTATCAACTCTGTAACTTATTCATGGTAGGTAAGTAAAGAACCACTTTAGTTCTACCTGACAAAGGAGAAACACACTAACAGCATCCTCCAACGAAAAAGAATCACGTCAGACACTTGGACTGCACAATTTAATCAAGGTTGAACTGTCTTCCCCAATCCATCCCCCCCCAGCTATGTATTAAATGACAGAACAAAATATGTAACAGGTATACCCTGCAACAAGATAAGGAGAGATTAAAAATACTTAAAAGCCGAATGCCGCACTACAATTAAACAAACTTGAAAGCCACCCTCAGACTCCCATGGTTCCTCACAAATCCCACGATACAGATTTCTGGTCACCTGACAGTTTGCAAACAGTTCCCCTTCACTGCAGGGGTAGGAGGTGCTACTTGGGAGGTCTGTGCCCTTCTTCAGAGAGGCAGCCAGGGACACTCAGGGGTTAAAAAGAAAGGACACAACGCGTGAAACACATCAGAGTATGCACTGCGGGATCAGAGTGAAATACAGCACAAGACCAACACCTCTTGGGATGCTTTTCCCTGGGGTGTCAGCAAAGCGCCATCCTATCAGCCTCCACTTCCACACTGCAGAAAGACATTGGAGAGACAGGAGGACTACCTTCCTGGTCTGTCATGAGGAGTCGCGGCATCACGGCAGGGACCGGAGGTGTCACAAACAGCACAAGCCTTCTTGCTTTTACAAGCTGCCCTCTCAGACTCTCTCACAAACAGGTTTATTTCTTGCACTTGATCTGCTGCTGGGATGATTTTCAAGTCCTCCAACCAATTAAACTGTTTTAATTGATAACTTTACATTGAACTCACTGCAAGAATGGCCCCTTCAGGGCTTCTTGAACTGTCGCTTCTCTCTGAGGACTCCTGCATAGCTGCAGCCGGCTGCCTGAAAGCGAATCACTACTACTCTAGTATGATCGTGTCCTGCACTGGTGATTCCACCAACAGCCAAGCATTGAAAGCATTTAAAGAAGGGTTAGAAATCTCAATGCTGCGAGTCCAGGTCGGCCAAGAACAGCCTTTTCTAGATGGCTGCAGAACTGTAGGATATTGAAAGGCTGAGGACAGCATCAGTAGTCAGAAGGCTGCGCCCATCAAAACGCCAGTCTACTCTCGCTGACTGCTCCATCACACCAATTAGCACATCCCGAGGACAGCATCCTGCAGAGACAGTTCATGACAACAGGCCTGTGTTTCAGCCCAATATGACCTGATTAGGTTAGCATGAGCAAAGATGAGGTAAACAGCAGTCATGGCCTACTGGCTAAGGCACCAGTGAGGACAGGAGGACCACGCGACTGAGACAAGCAACGCGTATGAACAGGCAGCAGCTAGTCACCAGGCTGCGGTGACACTGTGGAGTTAGCACTAGGAGCCTTCCAAGAGCGGCACAACAGAGCATCTTTTGCTTCTGTTTCTCCATAGACAGGTAAGCTTCAGATTTGCAACAGCTTGGTTTAAAAACACGCGCGTGGGCATGTGTGTTTATCTGATTTCACTGGTAAAGATGTAAGATAGGTTGTGTTTTAAACCAAAGAACAATTCCGTAGGATGCTTTTGGACCCTTGCAGAACATCTCCAAAGTCCCCAGTTTGTCTGTGCAACCTGCTCTTGCACTCTCAAGCCTGAGTAAAGGTGGCAAGCGTATGAAATGGTCTTAAAAAAACCTCAGAGAGACTGAAGAGTCTTAGATCAGGTTTAATAGGTACTATGGGCAGTAACATGCGGAACCTCAGCTGTAAAGATATAACTCCTTGTAATCTCACTGCTTTACACATTTATATCAGAGAACCAGTGTAATAGATGGTAGGTATATTTATGCTGCCATTTTTGTTACAGAAATACAACCAGCAATGCTTTTATGAAAAAGCTGATAAAATTTCTGGAACAGAAATATCACATTTTTGTAAAGCCTAACATAAAAACCCACATTACTTGAGCAACAAACCACCATCCATACCTTCAACAGAAGAAGCTTTTCTGTGGTTATTTAAAAAGTACAGAGCAAAGTGCACTGAGCGTATGAAGTCATAACCAATTGGTTGCCAGTCCCTTACAGACCATAGGGACCTGCAGGGATCCCACTTCTAGTCTCCACTTGAAAGCAGTAACAACAGAGGGAGGAATAAAAACGGGTACAAGCCAAGTCATATCTGGATCAGCCCTCTGATTCCAGCTCAGCCAACACGAACAGTTATGAGGGTATGTTCTTACGCTCTTCAGCTGACCTGCGTGAAAGCTGCACTTGTTCAGAAGCTGCAACTCCCTGGCTAGTCCCTGTGGAAGAAAGGCTCACAGGGTGAAGCCACACTTCCAAGGTGTCCATTTCAGTACTCTATAAAAGCACTTATGTCAGTTAGAAAGAAGCTGAATCAGAACATCCAGCCAAGTCTGAGATAATTACTTCTTTTTTGTTTTCCAAAAGGAAAAATATTTGACAGACAAGACAACACATACAGGATTACGTGATTAAACAGGTACACTGAAACTGAGTAAGCGACTTGTAAGAAAGAGTTCCTGTCTCCTGGTATTGGTCTGAGGCTGTGTGATAAATTTTGCTAAGAGGATCAAGAAGTAATTAAAAGTGATGGTGTCAACTCAACCTGCACCGCGTGCCAGTCAAGGCACATGATTTTCACTTGTGCAGACATCCATCCCACTCAAGCTGAAGTATAAAGCATTGGCTTAACCTCAAACTCGTATTTCATCTACTGACCCCAGCTAACTAAACAGGGTGTACAAATCAGTGTGGCTCAGCTGATAAAGGCAATATAGTTGCTTGTGATTGTCTGTTGAGGTGCTCAGGAAAACTAGAATTTTTGTTTGAGTGCTCATGCACACTTTGCAATAGACATTAGCAGTACAGGTTTTGAGGTCACAGGAATGCCCGTCATTCACAGCTTCTAAGAAAACTCAGAGCAGAAATGGAGAAGAATGCACACATTAAAATAGTAACTACTAATGCTCTTGGGTAATACACCCAATTTGGTATGTATAAAATATAATATTAAAAAAATCAAATAGCTTCCTTGGGAAACAAAATAAATTCTGCATTTGCCATTCATTTATTTTTTATAAAAAAGCTATTTATATGGAAGCTTCAGGATAAAAAAACCTGTATTTGTCTTTACCCTTTATGTCCAGAAACAGCTCTGGGCCAACTATGAAACTACCGAGCATTGAGACAATTCAGTATCACAAGGGCAGCAGGTGGTCTTCGGAGCACAGCTACTTCACATCCCAGTTTTATCCCACAAACCACGTGTCTCATCTTTCCCACTGTGTCATTCTGAAGCCTAGCTGCTGTCCGAGTCATTGTCTGTATCTTCTTTTCCAGACAGGGCACGTTTGGATGAATTGTTGGCTTCTCCCAAAGCAACAGCGCCTTTCCTCTGTGGCAAGACACTGAAAAAGGCCTCCTTCCAGTCTCTCTTCTCCAGGTATGCAAGGATGATCTCAAACACTGCAACATCAAGAAAGACCATCAGCTCTCTTACAGGGAGATAAGCGCACTGCTGATAGGAACACACACCCAAATCCACCTTTACAGAGGTTTACACACTTTCGGTTGTAGCATCTTCAGAGTAAAGCTGATGAAGTACAGGCAGAAGACAAGGCAATTCTGCTACTTCTGCAGTCTAAACCCAAGCACGCTTTGAGTCTCCAGCTGTAAGGCAAGTTACTACAGCAGTGCTTTACTGCAGCGGCTCCAGTTTGAGTTAATTCCTCTCAGGGACAGAGAGCAATGTCCCCCCAGGTACTTCAGGTCTCACCCGTGCCTTCTATGCAGGCACCAATGCTTTCCCATGTTTGACAGGAATACCACCGTGGATGCACTTTAACGACGACTTTGTCCCTTTCCCAACACATGGACAGCCCAGTCTTCCTAAAACCTGCTATACTTAGGCTTCTCTTTCATTCCCATCTGAACTTACAGCAAAAGTCCTTATTAGTCTCCAATTCTGTCACCCTTTCTTGCTGTTTCTATTTATGCTAACCATACAGTCACCCTACTTCTCCTGTTTCAGGTCCCGAAACCTTCCCTGAGTGACAATAGCTCCAAATGGCGTTATATACAAAATTAATTGGTAAATTTTTATTTAGAAAAATCCCAGGCTTTCCAAAAACCCTCTCAACACAGACTGTGGCTCAGCAGCAGCAGGGAAGGCAGGAGGAGGCCCTATGGCTGGCGAGTAAGCCAGACTCAAGATGACAAATCTGGGACAGAGGGGTGGCTCCCCAAACTTGGGGCTACAGGAATAGTGCTAACACTGCTGGAGAATGCTGACTTCAAAGAATGCACTCAGCAGAAGCGTTCTCGATGCCAAGCGACAGCATATGAGAAAGGATCAAAGGAGCTGTGGAGGGAAAAAAAAACCTTACAGAGGGTTAGGGAGGCGTTCAGAAAGGGAGAAGGAGCACGGATCTAATACTCGCCAAGAGTCAAGTTACAGAAAAGTGTCAAGAGGTTTCCTAGATGCAGGTTTACTGGACAGCCAGCTGCTCTCTGTGACACTGATACTGAAGAGTTGGCCATTGCACTAGGCAGGTTATTCACCTGAAATGTACTGTGAAGGTATGAGCTCTCAAATGACTATATCAATAGCACTGGAAGTTACTGTAGAAAGCATCTGTGGTAAAACCGCTGGCTTAAGAGACAAGAAGAGTATAAGCAGCATGTTTGTTTCTTCTTTGTTTTGGAACTTCCTTTATCTGCATACTAAAGTCAGAACTGACAGATAAAGAGTGGCTTCCACAGGAGAACACAGGCTTCTATGATGGGCTTCAACAGCAACAAAAATACTATGTAAGGACAGAAAAAGGCAGTGGGAACAGTCAGTAGAAATCATTGTAGACTGGAATGGAGCAACATCATCCCTGCAATATACATTACAAACTCTTAGCCTTGGAATACAAACATGAACAGAAGGAAACAAACTCTCTCAGCTACACTTAACAGTTGTGTTTTGCAATAGTGTTTTACACAGATCTCAAATCTTCCAAGTTTTAAAATTCCAGATCAAGTTAAAAAAAAAAAAAATTCTCATCTTACACCTTGTCAGTTTTCTAGCATCAAATACTCCACCCATACGTGTGTTCCTCATGTCATTTTAACACGGCAATGCAGGCACTGAACTGCCTGAGCAAATATATGGAGACCCAATCCCAAGAGAGAAGGATTATAGGTAAGTAAAAACCAACAAGCGAATTCCACTGTTAACGACATCCTAATCTCCCACCACCAGAGGGCCCACCTAATTAAAGCCCCTCAAAGACTGACAAGGCAGTTCAGAAAGAGTTTCTTCTTCTCCAGGCCTTTCCAAATTCACAACTATCAAAAGCAGTTCCACAGGGACCAGGCCGGTCCCACAGTCTCATCTGGCAAGCCCTGTACTGTACTTTGCAAGCTTCAGCTTCTGTACCAAGGGTGGGAACCCAGAGCCCAGAATAACCAAATCAAAACAGAAAGGGTTACACAAAGCAGTGAGGTCGATGTATTTACAGGAAAATACAGAAGTTCACTGCAAATATCCTTCTCACCTACACAAAATACATGAGATTTGAGAGTCAGCTTGATTCTGTCTACCTTACCCACGCCAAGTTCATCTCCTGTGAAAGTTGTCTTTTTGGATTTAGGTTGTAAGCTATTATGGTTAGAGTACACACCAGCGCCTTTATTACAACTGTTAAAGGTACCTCTACTTCTGGTGGTGGTCGAGTTGTATTTATTTTCCTGCCCAAAAATCTTAAGCAAAATACTGCTATAGTATAAACTTTGGCTTAAAAAGGGTCAGTGTGTTAAGAGCCTTCCAGCTGCAATTTGAAAATGTTTAAAAGGGCAATGGAAGACAAGCTCATGCAAAATGAAACCTCAGCAACTAAACTGCAGTGGAATCAGTGCCTAAAAGTCTGGCACAAGAAACACACACATGACCATTAGGCAGATAAATGAAAGCCTCAATGCAAGTGACCCAATTTATACCCAGTGCTCAAACATGTAGAAGACTGCCTCCAGAAATGCTGACGCTAGAGGTCAGTATAAGATTACTGCAGAAAAACTCCAGCAGAAAGCTACAGCTATCATACCTTTTGAAGAATAACACACCAAGTCCTATTCTTGTCTATATAAAGCAACGTTTAAAGATCAAGTTTTAGAAACATGTAAAATATTAGAAATACATGGGATTTGATCATTTTTAATTCCAGTGATATACTATATTCTCCTCCATGTTTAAATAATCTTTATTATCATGCAAATACACACCTCATCACTCAATGGCATTTTAAGAAAATAAAGTTATAATCGAGCAATGTGTTACATAATAAAATAAATTTGGAATAAAATGAGGTAAGATAAAATAAAAGAACCTGCAGTGGGGAAAAATAAAGACGTGGACACCATGTCAAAAATTTCCATAAAGGTCTGAGTAGGCTCCTCAATGCATGTATTTTTGTTTAATGACACAAAGATAATCTAATAATAGAACTGAAAGTTTAAAAGGAGTGGGATTCAAGGCTTGGTTAAGCAATTGTATACGTCAATCAGAACCAGGAAAGCGGGTAAAAATACAGTTACAAAAACTCAGCGCACTGAGTACTGCAGATATCAAATGAGGCAAGTCTACAGGTACCTCAGCAGTTACGGCTCAACAAAGCCATCCAAAGAGGTGAAAACATCACACACATTTATCCTCCCCTGGGATAAAACACATGGGATAGTTTCCAACATTTTACTCACTTATACACTGAGCCTGGAAACAAGACCAGGATTGTAAGAATGCCACAATTACTCATGGGACAAGTCAACAGATGAGGAGGTGCACTTCTAAGCGGCTAAGACACCATCCTTTACATTTAATCATATATAAAATATTTAAAGGTCAGAGCAATTACTGTATCCCAAAGGCGAGTAGATTCAACAAATACCAGCATAATAAACTAAGAATTAGGTATCTGCACTACAGTGCACATTTCAAAGGTTCAAATTCCAAACATCACAGGTATATTCTATAATAACGTCATTATTTTGTGGTTTAAAACTTACCGTGATTAACAGCTAGCACTTTCCGACTGTTCATCTTCACAAAATTGCCAAGCGGGAGCTGTGCATGACCAATTCCCTGCTCTACAGCTTTTTTGTAAGTAATTCCCTGGGGAAGAGACACCAAAACAACTGGACTGTTAATCGTTTCATATCAGCCCATAGATTACCACAACTACCATTTTCTGGCAAGAGTTTTGCCAATGCTGCCATGATCCTGCTTTAGAAGATATTTACAAAAAGAAACTTCTGCCAGTTAGACAGTACCTGCTTCAGTGGCTACCTTTGGAAAACTTACTGCTTTGAATATCTGTCATGCTGTGATGTATGGTCAAAAGGATCATAAATAAAACTTGTTCATGCAGCTGCAGCTCTACATGTCAGCTATAGCCTGTTTTAAAGGCGAGTTTATGCTTAAGTACAAAGTTACCCTGATTGCAGTAACTGGGTATTTTTTGAGAGGAAGAGTAAAGGGTAAATAAATTTTGTTTCCTTTTTTCAACCTGGCAACTCCTGTGCCCAAGACAAGCAAAAAAAGCCTTTAAAACTGTGTAAACACTTTATATCATAATGACTACGTAAAGGATCTGCTTTAGCTCCCTCCTAGTCTTTAACTGTGGACTAACGACTGCTGAAGTATCATTTGGTAAGGCTGAAGGATCCATCCCTCTTTTCAGCATCACATTGAAATATTAAACATGTCACTAGAAATTACATAGGAGTATCTTTGAAGAAAAGCAGTAACAGTGCTTTGATTTCCCAGCTGAATTCTCTATGACATTGCAGGTCCACGCAGCACGATCCCACATACAGGTATAGAACCAGATCCCTGAGGTATGTGTGTTACTTAGCCAAGTTCTGACAAGCAAACTTATTAAAAAGGACATCCAAGACTCAATCGCTGTTCTTCATCTATATTTGGGCACGTGCACATACGAGCACGCGCACACAAGTGCATGCACAGAAACCAAACCCTTCTGTCTGAAAATACAACCCTCAGTAAGCTGAGCAGTGTTATTCATTCTGTTCCTATATTTAAAATGAAACGATAAAAATCCTAAAAAGTTCAGCATATCTGCACTCTGGAACACAAGCCACCGCTACCACCATGAGGGTTTTTTTTTCCCCATTTCTTTGAAATTTTTTTTAAGTAAGTCTTTTTTGAAGAAGTTTTCTTGTTATTTATTTTTTTTTAGGTTATATATGTAACAGCAGTCATGTCAAGTAAGGTGCTAAAAAACAAACAAAAAAACCCTGTAAAGAAACGGACCCGCAGCTTACCTTGTGGTGATTGTGATCCACCAGTCCTCCAATCACATAGGCTTTCTTCTCATCAAGCTCGCTGAGAATCTCCGGGGAATCTGAGGTAAGATATACTAAGTCTTCTTTCTTCATTAGCTCACTATAGTGCTCTGTTCTAATTTGGATGTCCTCAAGAAAAGGTAGTTAAAAGAAGTTACATTCAGCTGATGAATTGCTGGGCAAGCTTTTACAGTTCCAAGACGGAATCAGCAAAAATACATCCAATAGTACGCAGTTATTCCACATCCCTCAGTCATGTTTAAGTACATGCCACAGTGCAGATTTGACTTCTGCACAAACAATCCACAGTCCCTACAGCACTGACTTGTAAAAATCCTCAGGAAATTTTACGAAACCTGAAAAGAACTTTATAAATCTTTAAGTTTTTGTGATTCCCTTCAAATGTTACCATGTTTCTCCTAGGGATCCAAATAATTTTCAAGTCCACCTTTTTTAAAAAAAGCAAAACCAGAAGTAAATGCTTAGTTAACATTACTTGTTTGATAAGAGAGGTTTATGCTACGCTTTTGCAAAGCAGCTATCGCACAAGACATGCTGAAAGCAGAACTGTTTACAGAAAGTGCTCTTCATTTGAAGTTGTTGGAATACTGGTTTAACAGCAAGTCACAAGGAAAACCAATGTGAGTTTGACCATCAGACAAGCTACTTCTCTAAAGAACGCTTCTGTATTGAGAGGCAACATAATGGAAGTGAAGGTGCACACAAGAGAATCACATCACGACTTCAAAGTCTTGTTTTTCCCCAAGAAAAAAAGAGCACTGTCAAGACAGATGACTGCCAGAGCTGCCTAAATCAAGTAATCTTGCTTAGTCTATAAGAGAATTGAATCCGTTCAATAAAAACAGGCAAAAATGGATGCATGTGGAGTTTTTCAAGCAAAAATCAAACCTAGATTCAAGACAAGCAGTCTTTGGCTTATTTAAGTTAAACTACTACTAAAGCACAAACAGCCAGACTATTTCTAATATGCTACTGCTCCGGTGTCTTAGAAAAATCCACATGGAAAAAGCATGGGTCCTTCACAACTAACAATCTAGTTAGCAACTATAATCAAGACTTCATTTTTTTTTTTTTTTTTTTTTTAA
>Ga0065711_1010420_pt1 | contig 10130 bp, 5 predicted proteins | sample Hoacrofraction12_FD_59098 | JGI IMG/M metagenome (GOLD analysis project Ga0065711, IMG submission 59098) | Hoatzin crop microbial communities from Cojedes, Venezuela - Epithelial fraction 12 v2 (version 2) | ecosystem: Host-associated > Birds > Digestive system > Esophagus > Crop | place...
AAAACCTTCTTGTGACTAACAGCTTTTCCATATGCTCCCTCTTGATTCAAAGTATGAGAAGCAATTGCTGTTCAACAGCTAGTTACTGTAACACTGTATGGACTGAGCCAGGTATGTTGGAAAAACTGGAAAATAAAAATTCATATTTTGCTTTGAGCTCTGACTGTGAGGCGGGAAGGGCGCATGACAGCTATGAGACCTGTCTAGTGGCTTGGTACCTTCAGATCTGTAATGTTTACATACAGCATAGTGCAGATGAAAAAGGAAATCTGAAATTCACATCTGAGGCAAAAATTGTTTATGAAAGCAAAGGTTTTCAAATCAGATGTCAACAGCTCCACAGAAGCAACACATTGGTGTTGCAGACATCAAAGCGCTCTGGAAGCTTCCATCTGGTTTGTGTATCAGCAGCTGTGATGACTGACAAGCCAGGCCAGGCGATTTTCAAGAGATGTTCAGATAAAATGCACAAAAATGCTTCAGGAAATGTTTATTCACCATAGAAATCACCTTGCACCACGGTGACATGGGGCTGTAACCATCAGACCGTCCTGGGAAGGACCCACGGCATCTCAACGCCCTTCATCCCCGACAGAAGCGGGGATTCACCAGCGACTGACACAGCACACCAGTTACAAGATAAAAGCAGAGCGGCAATTTATGCAAATCTGAAAATAGAGATTTTCTTAAACAGAATGATCAAGATGAGCCTGCGTCTAATTGCCTGAACTAAGAATTCGCCTCTCAGACTGGGGGTCAGCTCTGCCCTAAGCAAAAACTCCCGAGGCCGATACTCACCAAGGCCAATTCTTCCCATTTTCCCGTGCTGGTAAGTGCTTCATGGCAAAAAAAAACCCACTTCCACTTCAATAAATTTCCATTTATACAATATATCCGTGTCACAGCCTGCCATCTGTGGTTCAGCATAAATTAGCTTATGATTAAGAGCCACCTTAAGAATTAATTCACAGGAAAACCTGAATTAGCTCCCACTATCAGCATGGTTAAGCCTCCGAGAGCGGGGCAAAAGTCTGTGACAAAGCTGACCAGGCGGCAGTGGGACGCGTGAAGATGCCCCTGCGGGCGCAGGGAGCCCCATGCTCATCCCCACGGCTGGGCAGCAGCTCCAGCTCAAGACCACTTTTGCCCGCCATGTTATTTATCTGGCATTAGCCACAGCTGGAATGGAAAGGGTTAATTTAACTTTCTTCCCCCAGTTCTCAAAAGGTAAAGATGTTTTATAGTGGAAACTAATAAGATTCAATTAAACCAAAGTGGATGGGGGGAGGGGGAGTGAATATAAACTGGAGGGGAGCAGTGGTACAGACTGGTACTATAGCTCCTTCTCCTTCTTTCCAGATGCTTTAAAAACCTGACTTTTGAGGCTTTATTACTTCAGCTAACCAAATAGAGCAACTTTTAATTAAAAAGCAGTTTCATCTTTTCACCTTAGTTAAAAACAAAGAGTATATTTGATTCTCCAATTATCCTGTCCAAGGACTTCTCCCCTTCCCGGGGAAACACGCACTGCGGTCTCCTCTGGCTGCGGTACTGCTGAGGCCCTAAACCTGGGTGTTGTTCACACCACAGACATTTTGTCCCCGTGTAAATTGCTCTCCACAACAGCTTCCCACTGGTTGTAACGAATATTAGTGTGGAGTGCAACTATTTAAATAACGAGGGGAAGAGCAAAGGTTTTCTACGTAACTATTTGGTATAAAAATGCCTTAAAAGGCACACATCATGCATGTACCCATTTTAAAAAACCTCCCCCAAAACAGACTTTGGAAGAAAGATCTTTCAGACACTACCTTCTCCCAGGCAATAACTATACATATGCATAGTCATTTGTATTATAATTTCTAAGACCGAAAAAAAATAATGCAAAGAATATTTCAATCTTTGAGGAGCAATTGCTCAAGCCCTTTGAAAACGACTCGGGAAATGCTCAAATTTATAATGAGCAGAAACAGTCCAAGCTCTAAGCAGTTTATCTTTGTCTCATCCACATGCTCCCTTCTCCTGTTTAAATCCCTCGAAAGGCAGACATACAAAATGGATTGCTGAGGCTTCTGCAGAGCCCACAGTTTAATTCCTCTCTCTCCAGCAGACATCTCACACTGGTGGCGTTTTGTTACTGATCCTTGGGAAATTCCAGCAGCTATCGCGGAGCCTTCAGAACTTGGACACTGCTGAAAGCCTGGACGTTCACAGTACCCTTACGTCTATACAGCTGCACAGGAGAGCTGTGCTCTGAACAAAATACAGGGCACTTGCAAGAGTATTGATTTCTATGACTGAATAAACTGTAATTAAACTACAACTGAAAATCCTTTCATAAATGGAAGCCTGTAAGCTGCAAGCTGACACAACGCTATGTATGTGCTACAGCATTGCCTTGTTTAGTGATAACGAGTATCATTTTTTACTCCTTTATTGCGAGTCTTGTAGTTCTTATACGCTTCCATTGAAAGTCACAGGAACACATTATCCAAGCTTTGATTTTTAGAGGATGAAGTTTCTAAGGCTGCAATCCAAAGACTGCACGCTGAAGAACTGCAGGGAAAAGATATCTAATCCTTCCCCTTCATTTTCAAAGCGCTGCTGGTTAAATTTGGCCCTATTTAAGCTTAAAAGTACTCTCTCTATGCAGGCAGATGTACCCTGAAGCCACAGGAGCTCTGCTCCTAGCGCTTTCAGGTACAGCTTTCCCCATCACCTTTGCGGGCCGAAGTCGGCACTCAGAGCAGTTACATCCACCCACCAACCGCGGATTTTGATGAACTCCCTGGAAGTCCACGCTGTCTCCATTAACAGCAAGGACTCGTCTTTTCAGCCTCACCATTTAGGCGCAAGCACAGGTTCCCAAGCTGTCCTCGCCTTGCTCTGCGCTTCGCCCTGACGCTGCCACAGCACCGTTTGCAGCTCCCACATCTTCAGGCTGAAATGCTTTGGCCATAGGGGATTTTGCCCCAGAAGGACATAATCATCCACACCAGCGTTTCCCTAACTCCGGCTGGTAAAGCCACTGTGATGGCTCCTTCGCACCAGGCTACTTTACAGTTTAAACCATAAACTGGAGAGAAATTAAGGATTAAGGTAGCTGCCTGCAGTCCAAAATATTTGGGAATGAAAGATTAAAAAGGGAGGTCAAAAAATGAGCTTAACATTCCTTCACATCAGTCTCTCCACCACTCCACTTGACCACCACAGCTGCAAAGGGAAGTCACAGTCCACTGCAATCCCTTCATTTTCCCAAGAGAAGGGACACCACTCACCCATAAAACACCATGAACAGAGCAACTAGATACCCAAAGTTGACAGTAGGAGCCACGATACAAACAGCTACCGATTGGTCCTGTCCCCACTGCAGAGCCACTCTCATCTTGTGCTGGGAACGCGTCCAGGGCAAGCTGGGTAAAGTCACCCAACACCCGCACCTCTTCATTTAGTTGGATGTCTTTGTTCAGGCTGCTGGAAACACTATGCCTCAGCTACAGGGTTAAAAATAAACTGTTTCATCATCAACTCTTAGTTCACTATAAATAAAAAACACTCCAGAAAAGCCAGTCCAGTCTCTGTGCAACCTTCCTGCCAGCCCTTCCCTGCTGTTATCACCAACTCTGTCAGCAACCAGGTGCAACTCCACTTGACCACCATCCTTTCGCCACTACCCGTGCTTGCGTATAAGGTTTGGAACTAAAGCTGCTCGGCCAGTTGTTCTCAGTGTTTGCAGTCTTTATAACCCTCCTGCTCATTCTTGGCCACAAAAAGTACCTGCCTTTAGCAGACAGATGTTTAGTGAGAAGTTTCAGGTTCTCAGCAGATGGCAAGCAGGCTCACTGTATGGTCAGGGTTGTGCAACAATTTCTATTTTTCACTCAACATTCCAAAAGGAGTCTTTATTCTCTAAGAAGGGGAGCAAAATTTTTGGCAAGCTTGAATGAAAAGCTTCCTTCCAACAGGGCTAGGAGAACTGCAAGAAAATCATCTTACATTTCCCATACATGTTCTTAGCAGCTCTCTCACTGAAATAGTCTGGTGAACTGAAGTAGGTTTTGGTCCAGCGCTCTGATTTCTTGAGTATTGTAGCATTTGAGTGAATTCTGACCTTGGGTGAATAATGTTGTCTTGCTTGAACTTGCACCCTGTGGATGCAAGACCATCTCCTACTAATCTCTTGTTGAGTTTGGGAAGGCTGCAGCAAGGCCAGGCCACTGGAAACACAGTCCAGCGAGTCCATCCTCTTTAAAGCAGCAAGGGAAGGAAGGACAAATTTGCACAATCACTCCCTCATTTGTTACTTTGGAACAAGAGACCTAAGCCAAAAACTTCTTTTCATCTTTCGCCTTGAAGGAACCTGGGAGTTAAGAAAGTGGCTCTCCCCGATGGCTCTCAAAGCAGAGAGAGGAGATTTCCGCAGCATCTAGCCTAGTTGTATCTCAAATAGGAAAAGAGCCGCTTTGGTTTCTCTTTCAGGAATCGCAAAGCTGACATTGAAACGAAGCCAAGCACTCAGCTCTCAGGATATGCCAAAACTGAGGCTTTGCACTTGACCTCCACTCCGCGTTCCCCACCTCTGGGAACCAGCATTACGATGCTATTTACATAATCACAGAATTTCCCGAAGGCAGCTGTATGCTCTTCCCCATGCACCATCAAGTTGTGTCTGTATTAGATAGGGAAGTAAAGGTCATGTCAAGGACATCCCTGGATTCACCAATAATAGAAGGAGAGGGGGGGGAAAAAAAATAAATCTGAGTTTTAGAGGGTGGAGAGGATTAATTCTCACTATCACATTTTTCTTTAAAAAAAACCCACAGTGAAAACAAACAAAACAAGTAAACCCTTTAATTATAGCCAGACATTGGAAACAAAACAATGATTTATCTAAATTCTGGTGGTACTGAAAATTGAGTCAAACTTATTTAGTGGATATTTTGTATCCATCTCAAGGACTACTACAAAAATAATGCATATGCAGGTTACCCTCCATTTGCAGAAAACATTCCTAAAATGTAACGTGACAAGAAGATTTTTCCTCATGCTACCAGCTGAAGTAAAAATTCTATTTTCAGCGAGTCCAGAACCAGTGACCAGGGTGGGAATGACAAGCAGGGATGGGGAGGCATCCCAGTGGTGCCGCTGCTTAGTATCAAACCCCAGTGTCAAGTGGCAAATGCAGCACTGTTCAAACCGAGGAATAACGAGGTAAGCACACACACAGCGAAGCAGAAGCGAGTGGAAAAGCAGCCTAATCAAACCTAGCAGCAGGACTTCTGCTCATACTTCAAACCGAGAAGAGATAAAGCCCTTCATTTTCAGTTCCTGAAAGCTAACCCCTGGAGTCCTGACAATCCTTTGAATTCAGTCATTTGCAGCAGTTCCACCCTCCTTCCACCTCCCCAAACGTATTTCCCATTCTCAGTCATTTACTCATTAGTGATACTATTACACACTTACTGACCTTTTCTGTTATGGCAAACCCAAGCATTCACTTTTGCAGCCTGAGGTTCATTACCTGTACTCATTTTAGACAGCTTCCCATCCTCCCCCTCCTCTCCATTTCAAGCTGTCTGATTTTTGAGATGTTGCTTGAACCGTATCTCTTGAGTAGTCCAGGTATTCACCATCTTTTCGTTCAAAGGTATGTGTCCCTGCTGGCTTCACGTCGTTCATTCTAGCCTGATGACACCACCCTCCCCAAACTTTCTCCCCGAGGCACATTTTACTAATTTAAGGTCAGCATCACAGAAGCCATTTGGGAACGCAAAAAATTAGGACAGGTATCCAGCGAGACTTACAAGAACCTCCAAAAAGTCTGGACAACCCCTTGAAAGTCAGCAGGAACCTGGAAACTTGACTTGTTGCGGCACTCTGATGCACGGCAACAGTTGTGGCGTATACCTTGTGGTACCCCAACTCCACCAAGGCCACCATGGCATCCTTCAGCGGGACAGGCTCTGTGCAAGCAACTTCTGCCAACGCAACAAGCCTTTGCCAACCGCAGCCTTAAGTGTCTGTCCTGGTTTCGGCTGGGATGGAGTTCATTTCCCTCCCAGCAGCAGCTGTGTTTTGGATTTAGTACCAAAAGAATGTTGATAACCCTGATGTTTTCAGTTGTTGCTATGAAATCAAGGACTTTTTTCCAGTTTCTCATGTTCAGCTAACGAGCAGGTATGCGGGAGCTGGGCGGGAGCACAGACAGACAGCCAAGCTGGCCAATGGAAATATTCCATACCATAGAGGTCATGCTCAGTTTAGCAATGGGGGCTGGCCAGGGGGCAGGAACCTGAGCTTCTCTTTTGCGTGAGTTTGAATCCTCTCTTTTCTGGGAGTTCAAACTTTTCCAGGAGTTCGGTCTTTTTTGGGAGTTTTGTGAAGTTTGCAAAAATCTGTGAGTTTGGGGTTCCGCAGTCGCTGCTCGGGGACTGACTGCAACTCGCTCATTGGGTGGTGAGAAAATCGCATTGGCTATAGTTTGGTTTGCATATTCATTATTATCATTATTCTTATCATTATTCTTATTAATATTATTAGCAGTAGTCCTTTCTTTGTTGCCTTATTGAACTGTCTTTATCCCAACCCACGAGTTTTCCCTTTTGTCCATTTCTCCTCCCCATCCTGCTGGGGGACGGGAAGCAGTGAGCGAGCGGCTGTCAGGTCCCAAGTGTCAGCTGCTGGGTTAAACCACAGCAGCGCCTCAAAAAGAAGTACCAGCACCCTTGTCAGAAAAGTTCCCAAATATCTCAGGTAGGACTATGCCCTGTAACTCTGCTCAGTTCCAACCCAGCATTGAAACTTCAGCCTCTATGTGCTAAGAAAACTCTCAGTGCTCTAACCAGAACATACCCATCATACGGGAGGGAGGAAATCTCACCAAACTTCAGTATGCTGCTGAAATTTGAAAAAGAAAGTAGCAAGAATGTTCTCTGCAAGACATATTACCGTCTGCTGGTGTTTTTGCAGAAGATAGGATTAGTTTCACGCCGTCTCACAGCATGATCAAGGGCAATGTAAGGATAATAATTAAGTGAATTCTATTGCTAGCTGTCACAAGTGATAAATACAATGCATAATTAAACAAGCGGCACCTAGACTGCCTGGAGGAAATAATTATTTAGTGCTTTCATTAGGACAAACTCATTTCTCTCACATTTTTTCATCACATTCTCACGTTTTACAAATCTGTTAAAAATCAACAGCTTTATATCAGCTCCTGTGGCTGCAGCTGCCCAGGAACTGCCCGCTGGGAACAGACCCAACGTGCATCACCGGACGAGCGCCCACCTTGTGAGTACAGCAGGATCTGCATCTCCAGTAGAACGCAGGTGAAAACCTGGACCAGGTTCTCCAGGCCCAGCAGCTCGAAGACCTCCCTCAGCGGGTAGTCGGAGAGCGGCAGCTCGTTGGGCCCAGGTCTCTGGCAAATGATGGGCTCGTAAACCCCATAAAACTTCAGCGACCTGCCCGGGGGCGGCAGGGGCACCTCATAGAGGATGTTGTGGATGTAGCTCTCCAGGGGAAGAGGCGGTGGCTGCTGGGAGGTCACCGCCTTATAAAGCTGGATCAGGAACTTCTTGCAGGCTTGCATGAAGGGCAGAGGGGTGATGAGGCATATGCATTTGGAGACGTACAGCATGTCTCTGCTTATATCGTAGGAGTTGTACCGCTGGAGCTTGGCGAGGGACGTGGCATCGCCCTCGTCAATGCTGCTGGCCAGGGAGTCCATGCTGCACGAGGAGGAGGCACAGACACTGCTGTATTGCTCTGCGTTGTGCATCTGGTAGAGCGTCTGCATGGCCGTGCAGATCTGCTTGCTTGTGACCTCTTCGTAGAATGTGAGCACAAACCCATACGTGCGAGAGCCATCTTCTCTGGTGATGATGAATGAATGGAGCTGTGGGTCTCTGTTATCTGCCTGCGTCCTGAAAGACAGCCCTTTGGGCATACAAAGCTAAGAAAAGAGAAAAGAAGTGGAAAGAGTTACCTAACATACACTTTCATTTTGTTACTTTTGCTTTACAGGCACATTCTTTTTATCCACCCCACCGTAACGAGCCATTTATCATTAAACATAATCCCCCCGAAAAGCAGCCCAAGAACAAATAGCCTAAAACTGGTGCCACTTAAAGGAAGAGAAATGTATGCCTGAAAAAAGGAAAACCGCCTCCAAAATCACCCATCTATTATCTAATTACCACTTATTTTCATTACTTTGTAAAATTATTTTCACTGCTGAATAGCCTTTGTCTCATTTACTTAAGCATCATATAAAAACATCCAGTTTTGTTCTCACTCGCACACATTATGACTACAGCACTCTAAAATCAGAGAGCCAAGAGAGCATCTTGCACCACCGAATTCAAATTACACAGATTTCTTGAAGTCCTTTGATCTTCCCTAATTTTCTTACAAAAAAATAAAACAATTGACTAGCAGCTATTACATCTGCTTTCTCCCCTAAGTACTACAAGCCAGCTTAGACTGGAAGAAGCAGGAGAGGAGAGGGGAAGAGAAACACCCAAAAATCTATGAAAGCCTTGTTTTTGATTTACCACTCAGCAAAATCTTTTGCAGTGATTCTGCTACCCTGGGCGTTTCTCTGAAACGCAGCCCCAGTGAGAACTCGAGGCATTTTTCCAGGCATTCCTCAGGAATTCTATCAACCATCTAACACAAGATAACAAATATCCAGCAAAACATGCTTGAATGTGCGTCAGCACGAAACTCCCTATGTTCTAGCTAAACCGATACGTTTATAAACAAAGAACTAAAGCTTCCTTTGTCCCTTCCATCCGAAGAAAAGAAAAGAAGCGAGGGAGAGCCTTCACAGTGCTCCTGCTGTTCCAAAAAGCAATGCTAGAAGCCACCTTCGGCAAGGGATGTGAACCTACACACGACTGAACGCTTCCCCTAACGTCTCACCTTGACCAGGAGTAATTTCTTCTGATGGTGGAAGAGGTCAAGAGAAATAATTATACATTTGAAGGCACATCCTATCCCAAACTTCACCAGTGCACCTGGCACTGACCATTCGACAACCTGATAAAGCTGCTGCCAGCCCAGCTGGGATTGAGGCAGGTGATCCAGACTCACTTCACACCACGCTAGCGAGACCCTACGTTATCTAGGACAGCTCTCATGTATTGCTCTAAAGGTAACGTACAGGGCAGTGAGTAGCCTGGATTTGGTAGAAGAACTTAACTCAATTGATGGGCTTTGCTGACATAAACCATGAAATTGCAGCTTGAATCATTTTTGAATCGCAGGCACATTTTCATTCAAAAGGTTTATAGTTTTTATTGAGGCATTAACAGTAGTGCCATGGTTAAGGCTTCTCCAACAAAAAAGTAGTAAAGAATCCTTGTTTCACACTTGATTTAAATTTATTCTGCACAACCAGTATCTCGACCTCATTTTTTGGCAAGTTTGCTTAATAAAAATTTATTTGTAGAATGTGTGCATTCGACAGCAGCTATAGCCTTCTCAAATCTGATCAGCCTGAAATCATAGGTTTTTGTCTCAACACTATCAAAGATTGTATTTTCTTCACTTTACAGAAAGATACCTATATGCAAATCATACATACTGGTACACTCAAGAACAGAGAAGCATCAGGGAAATTCAGAGCAGCCGAGACAGTTTCAGAAGGCTGCGTTAAATACATTTCCTCCAAGTCTTGATTCTTCTTCCCTCGCCCGTTACATACTGAGTACACGCACACACAGGGACACCTCGACTGCGTCTCAGCTACAGCCCGGCATACGCAGGACACCGGCGTTTCCAGACCCTGGCTGCAAACCCCGGCACACAGCCTGGCGCTGTCGTGAGCCCTGCAAGCAGACGCAAGAAAAGGCAGAGAAAGAAAGAAGCTGGGAAAGCACCAAGGCAGGGAAGAACCACCACAAGTCACTTCAGAAGCCAAGATCAAAAGGAAGGGCAGTGTGCCCTGGCTGCCAAGAAAGCCAATGGGATCCTGGGGTGCATCAAGAAGAGTGTGGCCAGCAGGATGAGGGAGGTTCTCCTTCCTCTCTACACTGCCCTGGTGAGGCCTCATCTAGAGTACTGTGTCCAGTTCTGGGCTCCCCAGTTCAAGAAAGATGAGGAGCTACTGGAGAGAGTCCAGC
>Ga0065711_1052024_pt1 | contig 10130 bp, 4 predicted proteins | sample Hoacrofraction12_FD_59098 | JGI IMG/M metagenome (GOLD analysis project Ga0065711, IMG submission 59098) | Hoatzin crop microbial communities from Cojedes, Venezuela - Epithelial fraction 12 v2 (version 2) | ecosystem: Host-associated > Birds > Digestive system > Esophagus > Crop | place...
GCCGGCTCGCTGAGGGGAAGCGGCGGGGTGGGCTGAGGTGTGCTCAGCGTCCCAGGCGTGCGGCAGGCTCTCCTCAGCCGATGGCACCCCGCGGGGGGCGGAAGGTCCCCCGAGCCGGAGCTGCCCGCCGGGGCCCGCTCCTGAGTGAGGGGCTGCGGGCTTCGCCGCCGTGTGGGGGCCGGGAGCCTGTCACTGGGGAGCGGCCAATGGTTAAAGAAGAAAACAGTAAAACAATATAGAGCGTATCTGCAGCGTGGTGGCCCTCTCACACAAATCCGGCGTGGTCATCATCAGTCTGAGGACTGCAGTGTATGCTTGCAGTACGTGGATGAGGAGAAGGTGAGCTTAGTTGCAGCCTGATTTGATAACACTATCTTTTTCCCGTTTGTTTTTAAAAGCCGGGGTGCCGATGTGTTTGTTTCCATGATGCCAGAGGGTCCAGAGGAGGCCACAAAGATGATCCGAGGGCTGGAGCACCTCTCCTGTGAGGAAAGGCTGAGAGAGTTGGGGCTGTTCAGCCTGGAGAAGAGAAGGCTCCGGGGTGACCTTAGAGCAGCCTTCCAGTGCCTGAAGGGGGCCTGTAGGAAAGATGGGGAAAATATTTTCAGCAGGGCTGGTTGCGATAGGACAAGGAGTAATGGCTTTAAACTAGGGGAGGGTAGATTTAGACTGGATATAAGGAATAAATTTTTTACCATGAGGGTGGTGAAACACTGGCATAGGTTGCCCAGAGAGGTGGTCGATGCCCCATCCCTGGAAACATTCGAAGTCAGGTTGGACGGGGCTCTGAGCAACCTGATAGAGTTGAAGATGTCCCTGCTCACTGCAGGGGGCTGGACTAGATGACCTCTAAAGGTCACTTCCAACCCAAAGCACTCTGTGATTCTATCCCCACCTGTACCAGAGATGATTTTTTTTCAAACAATTTGCTCTTTATTCTCTCAAAGCCAGAATGCAAAAATCAGAACAATCTTCTTAGACAAAAGAAGAAAGGTGCATATATTTCCTCTGGAAGATCTACAAACTTTCTCATGTGGCCAGGTTAAGCCCAAAATTACTGTTAGCTGAAGAAAAAGCACAGGGAATATTAATGCTCATAATAGTGCCAAGACATAAAGCATTTAAAATTTAGATTGGACATGCTTATTAAATTCTAATTGTGCTGTACTACTGTAGCATAGAAAAATTCTAGCTTAATAAATACCAGCATAAAAGTGAAATTGTTCTCCTTCCTTACCCAACCTGTGAGTATCAAAGACAGCATGAGCAAGCGTCTGTGCTCTCATTTTCAGGAACTGGGATTTCTAATAACCACTTGTGTCTGATGTGGTGATATCTAACATCAGCTTGCATCTATTATATTTGAATACTTTGCTTTTGCTATGGTGAAAGGGCAAAGAAACTTTCCCTTTTCCAGGCACTGCAAAGAAGTCTAATGACTACGGAGAGCTGCTTCCTCTTCCTTCAGTCCCCTTCCTTTCCTGCTTTTTAAGTGCTAGAAAACAAAGTATGTCTGCCTCTTATCCTTTCCCTAATCTTCTCTGGTTGAGGATTTAGAAATAAGGTGCGGTTATCACTGTTGTGCTTCTGTTAAGAGCCAGTCATGAATGAGTTACTACTAATAAATGAGACTTCTCACCAAGAGAACAACATGGATATCGAACATACTGAGAGACAATAAGGGAAAGAAATCTACCTCCATCTGTAGACTGGAGTTTGATCGGTGTATGAAGGGGTTTGTACAGCTGAGGATAAACTCAAGAGCTTCCAGTTCTTTGTTAGGTTTCATAGGAGCTTAAACTACTCTTAATTCCCAGCTGTTGTGTTCCTGTCTCCCTCCTCTGCACTGATGCTGGTACTGTGCAGCTCCTTAAACCAGTTCATAGAATTGATTGGGTTGAAAACTCTCCCCCCCAAAAGTGATGCGTTGTTTGGGGTTTTTTTTGCCTTGAACTGGCACACCAATACCTGCTTCTGTAAACACTAGCATTGGCTGAAGGAAGGGGGTGGAAATATGTGGCGGGGGCGGGATGTGACCTCAACAGCCTAGATTTAGATCAGTTTAAGCAGCTTAATGAGTTTCTCATTGGCTCTTGGCCTCCTTTGTGCTTGCTAGTGCTCATAGTTTTTCCGAATAATGGAAAAACTCAGTCAGTATCGTTGTAACCCAAGTACTTCTGAATAGCAGCAGCAAAAAATGTCTGTCCTTATTTTGATGTTAGTTGGGAAACCTTGAATCAATACGTCAGACTGAATACAGATTCAAAAGGTGGCACTGACTCAGTTAACATTTAGGAGGTTTTCTTTGTGACCACAGAAGTAGAAACTCTTGTGAAAACTTGACTCCCCCTCAGTTCACTTGCTGAGGAGTCTCATTCACCAGTAACAGAAAGCAATTGTGTTTTTCAAGGCCTGCGTATTATATGAAATAATCGGTGGGTGGAGGTGCTTTACAAGAAAAAATAGTTCCAACTGTATGCTCTAGTGTCTTCATAAAATATGACAATAAGACAAGTGACTTACATTTTCATGCAGCGCTAAGATGAAATCTTATTTTTACTACAGTGGTACATCACTGTGGGCCTAATTATTCTGCTACAGAGTAGGATTAACTGTGTAAATAATGTGATGTAATATGAGTGTGAATATGACTATATTAATATTTGCATTAACTGCTGAACATATTTTATGCCAACTACATGTTTTAAAAAGCTAGAATAGATTCACACTGATGGGGCTATCTCTGTAATTAAAATAGCAAAATCTAATGCATGTAGCATAGCTACCAATTTGCATTTTTGTACTGTATTGATTGATGAAATTGTCTAAACTTGCAAAAGTTAAATCACCAAATAATTTCAAGTCTTGTGTAAAACACCTGGATAATATTTAATAGCTTGAAACCAGGCCATGTGTCCAGTGTACTACTGATGAAAGGGGAACATTTACACAGTTAGTCCTTTCCAACTGTATTGGATATTATTTTTGTTTGTTTGTTTTTGTTTTAATCCCTTTACAGCAGTTGAGCAGTCATGATCTGGCCTGAGTTTATTGAGCAGATCACCGTCACTGTGATAGGGATAACATCTTACATCCCCAGTTGTATGATTTTACTGCTCTCCATGCACTCTCGAGTTTAATTGGGTGGTATGCCAGTTCAGCTTGCTAAAATGGCAGAAAACTAACTGAGCAGGGAGGACAGGAGACAATGAGACCTTTTGGTAGCAAGCTGTTAATCTGGCTCAGCTGAAACTGTGCAACTGCACTTGTGGACAAGGTTTGAGAAGCCAGTGAACTGCCATCGTTATACGTAATTGTCAAACATTGGCAGGCTGTTTCTCAAAACAGTTCTTTATTGACTGAAGCAGATCTCCTCTGTTTTCTGGCATTCTGTGTCAGATGTAGAGAGAGAACTGAAAGCTGAAGCACCACTGGCAGTAAGGAGGCTGGAATAGGTGGGTTGAAATTTAAACAATTTTTCCATTCTTGTGCAGATCAAACTATTAGTTAACTTTCCTATCAGGAGTAGTGAAACTGCCAGATTATGTCTGAAGGGACTGAGGGTATAAATTGCTTCATCAGCACCTGCAATAGCCTCTGCTTCTATGCAACCTAGCATCAAAAGCTGCAAAGTCAGTATATTCAACTTCACAAAAAAGCTTAAGTATCTTTCAGAAACCGTCTCTACTAGCATGGATTTATTGTGCCTACCCTGAATTACATTAAATAATTTTGGGGCTGTTTCTCACTCTAAATTGCAAGGCTTTAATTCTCCTGAGTTCTTTTAATATCTGTTAGTGTTGGATGCTCTGCTGTCATAATCTGATGTGTTGTAAAGGTTACAAAATAATTTATTCAAAGCTGTGTAAAAGTCAGACTCTTTTGAGGTAATGAGTAACGGTCAAATTTTAGAACTTCATGCTTGTAAACTGCATGATGTTTCAGCCCATTGTGTGGCAACATAAGTTACAAATGGCAGTTACTGGCATCACTTAACACAGAACAGGGATGTGCATTCAGAACCATAATTAGTCATATGTACGTGTAGTAGTGTCAGTATTGGATATATTCTAGCTGTAATATTACTCTGTATTTATGTAAAATTTGGACTGGTAAGAAATGAAAAAAAAAGCTCACATATGATGAATTATACTGTCTAAATCTCAACTTTAAGAATTTCCAATGACTGTGGAGGTATTGCATTGAAATACAGATTCTTTGAGTTTTGTCTGTTCTTACCTTTTCATTCTCTTTCTTACCTCTTAAGTTTTAAAAAAATTGACAAGATTTCATTTTGAATGTGGTGCATAACATCAGTTATTTAGGCAATTACAGCATTATAGATAATATTTGCTGGGAGGTTTGTCACTTTTGTGAAAAATTCAGGAGTCTCTTTCCTTCAGGTAAGTGGTGGAAGCTCAAGTTAAGCCCCCTTTTCGCTAAGCTCCCAGAAGCTTATTGGCAAAACCAGAAGTCAGCTTATGACTCTTCTTTCAGGAAGCAGCAAGAGTGGGGCTGCTCCGTGAGAGAGAAAGAGCTGGTGGCAGAGCGTGGCGACAGCAAGGGCAGGGCTTCTCTGACCAGGGTACCGTCCCAGTGAGGTCAGGATGGCAGTAGTCACCAGTCTGAGACAAGGCAAGGGAACAAGTCGGGGGTGCATCCAAGAAGTCCACTCAGAAACAACAGGAGACAGGGCCAAAGATCAGAATGGAGACAAGAGTACAATAATGCAAGTCCTAGCTTACAGGAGACACTCCCAGAGAGAGGACTGCTTATAACATAGGTCTAAGGTTTGTCCAGGAGACCAGAGCCAGAGACAAGACTACCTACAATGTACGTGTGAGGTCCATCTAAGAAGCTCAATCAGGAAGTCGTGCTGGAAGGAGACAGGGCTGGATACAGATACAACTCTGACAAAGCAGGCCAGGTTTGGGTGCCCAGGCCAGAGCTTAAATGAAGCTCCTGGACCAGTTGGAAATGTTGTCTCATGTGGTTGGTAACTGGCCTGGTATTAGGCATTGTCAGTAGCTATTGTCCGTATTCGTGAGCACATTGATTCTGGATTTCTGTTTGGGCGAACTTAATATTAAAATGCACATGAAAGACATAAATAATGAGCACGGAGAACTCACACAGTATGTTACTGTGGCATGGTACTTGTTTTGGCTGGAATAGAGTTAAATTTCTTAGTAGCAGCTTGTATGGGGCTAGCTGTGTTTTGGGTTTGTGATGAAAACAGTGTCAATAACATAAGGATGTTTTAGTTGTTGCTGAGCAGTGCTTACACAACCTCAGGGCCTATTCTGCTCCTCACACTGCCCCATCATTTAGTAGGCTAGGGGTGCACAAGAAGTTTGGAGGGGACACAGCTGGGGCAGCTGACCCCAACTGACCAAAGGGAAATTCCACACCATGTGGTGTCATGCTCAGCAATACAACTGGATGGAGGGGTGGGGAGGTTGGCCATGGCCGCCATTGCTTGGGGACTGGCTGGGCATCAGTTGGCTGGTGGTGAGCAATTGTCTGGGGGTTTTTTGCATGACTTGGTTTTCATTTTTTTTTCCTTTTCTCCTTTGTTGCTTTTTAAAATTTTTTTTTAATTTTTTTTAAATTGTTATTCAACTGGCTTTATCTCAACCTATGAAATTTCACACTTTTACCCTTTCCATTTTCTCCTCCATCCCCCAGGGAGTCAGTGAGCGAGCGGCTGTGTGGTGCTTAGCTACCTACTGGGGTTAAACCATGACAGGCATCATTACTGAGATTCAAGAATATTCTAGACAAATAATATATAACAAAAATATCTAATAATATATAATGATAGTTAAAACATTTTATCTGTTTTGTGTCTGAGGAACTACTGGAGAGAGTCCAGCGGAGGGCTACGAAGGTGATTAGGGGGCTGGAGCATCTCTCCTACAAGGAAAGGCTGAGGGAGCTGGGCTTGTTCAGCCTGAAGAAGAGAAGGCTGAGAGAAGACCTTATCAATGCTTACAAATATCTTCAGGGTGGGTGTCAAGAGGATGGGGCCAGACTCTTTTCAGTGGCCCAGTGACAGGACAAGGGGCAAAGGGCACAAACTGAAGCACAGGACGTTCCATCTGAACATGAGAAAGAATTTCTTCACTCTGAGGGTGACGGAGCACTGGAGCAGGTTGCCCAGAGAGGTTGTGGAGTCTCCTTCTCTGGAGATATTCAAGACCCGCCTGGACAAGGTCCTGTGCAGCCTGCTCTAGCTGACTCTGCTTTGGCAGGGGGGTTGGACTAGATGATCCACAGAGGCCCCTTCCAACCCCGACCGTTCTGTGACTCTGTGACCACAGTTTGCACAGTGGCTATTAAGTATTAAAATGAACAACATCTGGGAATTTGGATGATTGTCAAAGTAATAGACATGCTATTAAACCAGATGAACCATTTGTTTTATCCAGAATGCCAATTCCTATGAAAAGTGCATTTGTGTGCTGGTACCAAAATTCCACAGAGATGGGAATTATAAAAATAGTAACATTAAAACACTTTGTACAAATCACTTGATGTTCTTCTGCCTCAGTGAAGCAAATAAAAAAATCATAAAAGCAAGACTTCGCTGCATGTCATGTAGCTGAATCTTTCCAGGAAAATAAACTCAAAAACAGGTGTGCAACTCTGCTGGTAACATAAATGAAATTAGGATATCTGCTTTCATATTTCCACTGTTTTTCATGGGTTTATTTTTTGTATTTGTAATGAGTTCAGAGATACTTTAAAATATGGTAGAATAATCTGTTTAAAATTTATTCGATGTACCTAGCATTCAGAGAGTATAAGGGACGAGATTACTTTTGATAGTTCATCTCTTTTTGTGTATCCAAATTGAATATTATTGTGGTATGTTTTGATGCAATTTTTAGCAGTCTTTGTTGATTCCGTGTTTTTGCTGCATGAAGTGCAATGTTCGTTTTCGCGTACTGCCATTCCCTCATCCCACATCATATCAAAGGGAAGATTAATTTTATATCAGATGAGTGAGACTAGTAACATAAAGGTGACTGTAAGCTAAGACTCCTACATTTCATTTTAATCTTATTTAACTTGGTATTTATAGAACGAATGAAGAGATCCAATTAATTGTACCTCCTGTTGATGCCATACAAGATTCTCTCTGTCAACACTTCATACTTTTTTCTGCCTTTTTTAGGATTTGTCATAGCTGATATAGCTGTATATTTTTATCTCAGTGTGGGAAGAGTTGAAAGACATACTCAGGAGGCATACTCAGGACTTAACCCTGCAAGTACCATAAGTCTGTAAATGCATTAGTGTCTGCTTCCAAGTATGCTCAGAAATGTCCATCTTCTCAGATGATGCATATGATGGATTTGTGACCTGCCTCGGGAGTAATCTGTGCTTCCTGGTCAGAAAGTAAGGAGTAGCTTCCATCAATACAGCTTTTGGCTTGCTCCCCTAGGGCAGGCTGCCTGCATCTACACTGTGCAGAGTTTGGAGGGATCTTGTGGTCTTCTGCAGGTCTTTCCATGGCCTTTTTACATACACAGCACAAATATCACTTCTCTGCTGCGCTCACATGCTGTGATTGTGCCAGTTCTTACTGTGTAGCTTAAGATGGATAAAGTTTGTTTTGAAGTATCATTGCCTGAGGCTACACTGAAATCCCTCAGCATCAAGCTGACCTACCACATCTCTTCTGGTACTCGGGGTGTCAAGACTTGGGCAGTCAAGATTTTGCTTTTTTTGAAGGGCTGTGGTAGCCTAGAGTCCTCTGCCATGCAAACCTCCTCTCAGCACCTTGAAGCTTGTCTTTGCAGATAAGACATTTGAACAATTTTGAAGGGTTCTTTAACAATTAATACTCTTTTTTGTTTGTCCAAGATAGAGAAATGCTTGCAGCACACCACATATCTGCTACTATAGCATGTTACCAGAGAGGCATGTTATAGGGACATACCAGGCAAAAAAAGGCTTATAAGGATGATGTCGGAGATTTGAACCAAGTAGAAGGAGACTTCGTACTCAAGCCATTTCCTAGACCTATCTAGCTACTGAATGGCTACTAGGTTTTGTCTGGGAAGAAGCCTTGTTATTTTGCTTCAAAGGGTATTCCAGGAATAATCAGGCAGGCACACAGAACAAACACTAATGGAGAGGACTTTGGAGCAGCACAGATGATGATTCAAATTGATACTACAGGTGCACTCAGAATCTCCTTACATGTTATGTTGGGAGCCTTGGTCTGTAATTCAGGCCTGTAGATTCTACTGGATGGTGAAGCACCCAGGTCCTTTCATCATTCTAGATTCAGTTTTTCAACAGAAGGATTATAACAACTTGTTAACTTCAGCAAACCAGAATAGTTTTGCTTTGTCATATTTTAGAAGATGGCAACTTGATTTTTACTGAAGGTTTAAAAAAATCAGATACTCTGAAATAATTTAGACTGAGCAATTAAACACTGGCAAATTTTATAAGCATTTCAAACTAGAACCTTATGATAGGATGTGTTAGGCAAACTTAACTACAGATTTCTCTTCCATCTGTATTTATATCATGCTGTGTACTGACTGTCTGGTATGCCTGTACAGACTTTGCCCCAAAGTTAACTTTGTATGCATCTTGTGTTCAGTATTTATCTTAAAAATTCTGCATAGATATGAGCTGTATTTACATTTATATCATAATTTCTTAGGCATGTTAGGATTTCTTTTGAATACCAGGCAGATGAGTAGAAGTACTGAGACAATAATATGGAAAGATGATTACTAAGAATTAAAAAAACCCGAGGCCTTTTACATGAATTTCTTGTCTCCATGCCTTCCACAGAAGCATGACACAATTTTATAGTTGGTCCATTCCTTTTGCAAAGCTGTTCACTTTTTTTAAACTTTATGCTCTTTTTCTCTGTCAACAGTATTTTCCTGTCCATGAAAATGGCATTTGTTGATGTGAGCAGAGCTGATTAATCACAGCTGTTCTTACAGATGATAATTTCCAGCATGCTGTATGTCTCTGCTTTTGCTTTTATTGCTATGCTACGTGTTTCTTTCCAACTTTATCAGAAGACTCTTTGTTCATACTTTTCTTCGCTGTTTAGAGAAATGTTCAATGTAAGATTGATTCAAGAATCAGTTGTGAGACCTCTTTTTGCTTTCTGCCAAGGGCTGCCAAGATAGAGGGTAGGAAGGTGTTGATATCTTTATGGGCAGCCCTTTGCTTAACTTGTTTTTTTTAATTTATAGAATAGACGCCCAGATTACTTCATGGACTTCTTTATTTTTGTTTCAGAGAAAGAATTAGCAGGCATTTCAACTGAAGTTAAATGGTTTTCAATATAAATTGAAATGGAAGATCCCTGTTATTAGCATAAAAAAGAAGCAGATTGGTAACTGCCTGTCCATAATTCCCATGGCACTTTAAATTTAAAGCTTTTTTCATTTCTGTAAAGGCGATAATGATAATAAGGTAAATAAAGTATGTAAATGAGATAAGGTATGTAAGATGTGTGTGAGATACATAAAGGATTCTTTACTTATATTTATGTATAAATCCTACTCCTCAGTCCAAGTTGATTGGAGTTTTGCAACTTATTTTACTAAGTTGGATTTGAATTTTAGTTCTGCTAAATATGTTAACGCATTTTATCTAAAATGTTGGAAACTAGATGAACTAATAGCTAATCTTTTTAACATATGTATATACATGTATGTGTTATTTGCTTATATTAGGGGACCAATCAGAGGTATTCACTCAAGACTGAAGTATCATGGCACTGTATAGAAATACTAGTAAAGAAATGGCCTTTTCACAGAAAGATCTGATTTTGCTATGTACTTCCCTAAGAGCGTGCCAGAAGGCCAGCCATATCTTGGGCTGCATCAAGAGAAGCATGGCCAGCAGGTTGAGGGGGGTGACTCTGCCTCTCTACTCTGCACGGGTGAAACCCCACCTGGAGTCCTGTGTGCAGCTCTGGAGTGGGTCCAGAGGAGGCCACAAAGATGATCAGAGAGCTGGAGCACCTCTTCTATGAGGAAAGGCTGAGAGAGTTGGGGCTGTTCAGCCTGGAGAAGAGAAGGCTCCGGGGTGACCTTAGAGCAGCCTTCCAGTGCCTGAAGGGGGCCTGTAGGAAAGATGGG
>Ga0065711_1052025_pt1 | contig 10130 bp, 14 predicted proteins | sample Hoacrofraction12_FD_59098 | JGI IMG/M metagenome (GOLD analysis project Ga0065711, IMG submission 59098) | Hoatzin crop microbial communities from Cojedes, Venezuela - Epithelial fraction 12 v2 (version 2) | ecosystem: Host-associated > Birds > Digestive system > Esophagus > Crop | place...
CAGCTGAACCCGAGGAAGAACTTCTTCCCTCTGAGGGTGACGGAGCCCTGGCCCAGGCTGCCCAGGGAGGCTGTGGAGTCTCCTTCTCTGGAGATATTCCAGCCCCGCCTGGACGCGGTGCTGTGCCCTCTGCTCTGGGTGACCCTGCTTGGGCAGGGGGTTGGGCTGGGGGACCCACAGAGGTCCCTGCCAACCCCCAGCATTCTGTGATTCTGTGATTCCCCTGCCAGTGATGGGCTGGCAGGTCTGCCGGACCCGTGGCGAGAGGAGGCTGTCCCCAGCTCTCGGGCTGGCTCGGGGTGTCCAGCTGGCTCCACGGGTGCAGGCAGCAGGTACCCACAGTGTGGAGAGGTCTCCAGGCTGCTGCTTACCCAGTTAGGAAAGATCTGGAGACTTTTCTTTCCGCTGTTGTAAAAACAGCCATAAGAAGTCAAAAACCTTGACATTTGCTGTGTTTGTTTCTGCTCTGCCACATCCTGCCATTTGCTCAGCCCTGTCTTGGCAGGATTTTCCCTGGCTGAGCAGAAGGATTAGTTAGGATAAAGGATGAGCAGCCGCATGCATCTTGCTCCTTGTCCTGTGCCGGGGGCTGACCCAGAGTGGGTTTGGCAGAAGTTTTTCTCCAACGCAGCACGTACTCTGGGGTCTGCACTGTATTCAGAGCACCTCAATTTCCCCTCTCTAGGTAGGGATAAGGGTTACCTACCTGCCCACCTCTACCCACCTGCATACGCCTCCATAAATCCCTGCCCACAGCACGGTCCCTTAGGAAGTCCTTCATCCTAGACACTTCGCCGCTCCTGCTAAGGCCAGCCTTTCTCCCCTTTCCCTTGCAGGGTTTTCTGCTCCTAACCAGACCCTTCGCCCCAAGGGGATGCCAAACCAGTCCCAACTCCTGCTGCCCCCTCCAGCTGGAGGGCACTGGGTTTTGTATTTCACGGACACGGTGGCTCCTTTTCTGCTGGGAACTGCCCATGGAAAGTGCTCTGTCTCTCGTCCTGTTGTTGTGTCCTGATGACGATGATTTTTATTTCCTTTTCTTCCTCTTTCTCTTGCTCTTGTCCTGTGGCCATTTCTTTTCACCCCCTGTCCCTTCCCTGGATTTCCCCACTGAAGTACGATGGCTTTATAACCTGCAGTGGCTCTTAACGGAACTTCACACTTCTTCTTCCCATGCGGGCATTTTGCAGCTGCATGAAATCACCACCTCTGTGCTCATCCGCGTTTCTGGTGTTTTGGGGGACAGCAGAGGTGGCAGGGGCTGGGCAATGGCTAGGTCTTGTTGCTTGACCAGAGCTGGGGGTTGTTCCCCCCGAGCTTCCCCTTTCCCCAGCTCGGAGCTTGGCTGAATCCTTGCATTTTCATGGCTTTCCTTTGGACTTGTACAGACCTGGGTATGTGCCCGAGGCTGGGGGCAGGTGATGTGCAATCCCCTCGTGCCGATGAACATTGTTCATCACCCAGCAGCGTGGGAACTGTGTCCTCTTCATCCAATGGGTGGGATGTCTCTGATTCACGTGTCATGATTCCTCCTAAATGGACTCTGCGCTATGTTTGCCGCCTCCTCTGCTCCCTTTTCCCCCTGAACCTCTCCTTTTGCTCAGTCCCTGCTTTTGCTGGCAAAAAGTCCTCCCACAGAGGAGCCGAGCACTGAACACACAGGCTGATGTGGATGCTAGGGGGAAGAGCTCGTGGCAGTGAGCGCTGCTTGGCCAGGCTGTCCTCCGGAAGGCTTTATGGGAGACGCGCGATCTGCAGCCACGATGCTGGTGGGAGACGTTCGGGGACTGTCTGCACCCCGGAGCTTTGCATGCTGTGAATGTGTGAACCCGCTCCCAGGTGAGACTGGAAAGCCACAAGGATGGGAGAGAAGTGGCTCCAACCTCGGCTGCACGAGGCATCTCCCGGTAGCAGAGCCTGTCTGGAAGGCAGCACTCGGAGGGTTACGGAGGCTCCTGGTCCTTGGCGAGGAGGTGCCAACCAAGGACTCTTGAAAGCCCACGGATCATCAGCTCCTCATTAGCACAGCCTCACGAGCAGCTCTAGGGCAGCACACCCGAGCCACTTCCACACCTTCGGGAGCAGAAAGTGCCAACCCGGAGCGACCTGCCTGCCAGGAGGAATGAATACATGCGGCATCTCGGTGGCAAGCCAGTCCCCTCCGCAGGCTCGGTGCCACCTGCCAGCGGCACGAGCTGTCTCTGCCGGGACGTCTCATGTGAGAAGGGAGGTGAGATCAGCTGCAAAGATGCTGTGTGATTCTGGACTGTGACACACTCACACCTCAGCCCCGCTGCAAAAATCTGGCCCCAACAGCAAGCTGTTAACACGCTCACAGACAGGTATCAGTCCCTTTAACAGAGGAAAGCTGTCTGCAAGGTAAAGCATGCGTGACCTTGTGTGTCCTTCCTCCTTCTCCTCCCTTCCTCCCCCTGAAGAAGGCTTGTCCTCCCTCACTGCCCGGATGAGGACAGCAGGGCACGGCGGTGGCTCTTGCTGGAGGCAGGGGTGCAGAGCTGACATCTTGAGCTGGTGGATGCTGATCCTTTCCTCCTGCCCCGGCTCTGCGGAACTGTGTGCTGGTGCTTGCACGGAGCAAAGCACCTGCACCGGCGACAGCAGAGGAGCTGCGATGGCTAGCTGGCTTTCAGAGGGTGAAGATTAGCTGCCCTGAGCCAGAGTCAGAAGAGAAAGAGCTACAGGAGTGTTGCTGCTCTCCCAGCCCATGGTACAAGCCGTGCTGGCTCCCCTGGCCCCAGGCTGTGCAGTTATCCCCAGCCTGAGCCAGCACCTCCTGCCCTTTCCTGCTGCTTGGCTGGCCACATCTCCATGCGCTGCGACCACCTTCTGCACCTTTGACTCCCCCAACGCTTGAAGCAGCTCCAGCCCAAAACCCAGGAGCAAAAGGGCTCCAGGCACCGGGAGAATGTGGGACCCAGTCCTGGCAGAGCACCCAGCACGGCGTGCAAGGCAAAGGAGTGCTGCCGTGGCCGGAGCCATGGCTGGCACGGCATCCGGGGCCGGGTCTGCGTCACTGCCTGGAGACTTTGTGACCTGGAGGTGAAAGCCGGGACGGGACAGGAAAAAGGGCAGCCCCTGGTCCCCCTCTGTGGGTTGTGCCCAAACCCCAGGGCAGGCAGCGGGATGGGGAGCTGCGTCCCTTTGCTGCTGGGGTGTGTGAATCTGGGCAGAGGTCCTGCCTGGGGGAGTCAGCTTGCTGGCCCTAGAGCTGTGGACATCCAGCAAGCCTGGCCCTAACCCCAACCCCATGGCTGCAGAGACAGAGCTAAATAGAAAAACCCGAACTCCTCCCCTGCTTCGGGGAAATTTGGCTCTAGACTTCGTGCTGTGGTCCTCCTCTCCTAGAAGGAGTGATGCAACCTGAAGAGCAGGTAGTGCCCAAAGAAACGCCCTTGTCTTCGTCCTCTTCCCAGCTCATCCTGTGTCGCTGGCGATTCATTTTCTCCTGTCCTGCCTTCTGCCTGTATCGTTGTCACATCTCCCGCCTGGAAGTCATGCTGCTGCTGGAGCCCGTGTCCGAGATGAACTGGCTTGCCTTTCCTGCACCCCAAAGCTTGCCACCTCTGCCTCCCCCTTCCACCTGAGCCGCCGGTGCAAGCAGCGGGGAGGGGACCGGGGCGTGTGCCTCGCCGTCAGTGGGACCTCCGGAGGGGTCTGCACAGGGCGGACAGCCAGAGCTGCCTCCAGCCCGAGAGGCAGCGTGTGGGTGAGTCCTTCAGAGCTCTTTGGAAGGGAAATGATGTTTGCCAGCCAGCCTGCCTGCCTGGCCCTGGAGAAGAAGCACCGCGGAGGTCCGTGAAGTGACTGCGTCCCCCGGGGCTGCCTCTGCTCCCTCAGCCCGAGCAGGGCGTTCGCTCCTTGCAAGCTGCGCCGCTGGGAATTTTGATTCGCTGGTTTTTTTTTCTGTTGAGTCACTCTCAGATGTCTGAGCTTCTCCTCACCCCCCTTACCTGCAGGGGCTTTGCACTCCCCTCCAGCTTAATTTTCTCCCACAGCAACAGGGGAAACAAACTTGCAGATCTGCTTTATCATTCCACTAATGTGGCTCTTCCACCAGTTGTCTAGACTCGGCTTGGCTCGGTGTGACATTTCTGACGCGTGGGTGTAGCTCCGACATCCCTGGCATGCAGAAACGGCAGAGAGCGCGGCGGGGTCTGCTGCGGACCGGTGCCACGAGCTGCTCAGGGGTGTCATGCACGGAAGGGTTCACGAATCTGTCACCTCCGGGTCCCCGCTGCCTGTCCAGGCTCCTGCACAGCCCACACGGCTCCTGCAGCAAGGGGATGCCTGACCTGATGGACACCCAGCCTGGTCCAGCGTCCCTGTCCCTCTCCTGGAGAATGGCCACCACGGCCACCACTGCCTGCTTTGCAGCAGCTCAGCTCCTTTTCCCTTTCCAGGGGTTAAACACAAAGGGGCTTTTCTCTAAACAGGAGATGTGATTTTCAAGACACTATGAAGCGAGGGGTTTTTTTCTCAAAGATTATAATTTGTAGACTTTTCAAATGTCCACAGAAAGTTAGACAAGAAGTTCAAAGCTCATGGGAAGTGGTCCTGTGTTTTCCCAACCTGCTGCGTCCACTAGCAGGGAAAATAATTTGTTCATTCCATGCAAGGGTATCTACTGCCTGTGTTGTTGATGACTTCAAAGGTTTCGTCTCCGCAGAAGGACTGCCTGGGAGTTTGTTGTTCCTCTATTTATGAGAGACAGCGGGAAAATAATGAGACTTCTGCCACCAGGAGTAGACTCGCAAAGATGACACCTCCACGACCGTTGCTGGGTGGGCCGGAGCTCGTTGTACTGGAGGAACCAAGCCAGTTACACCCACACCGGCCAGAGAACCGGGGTTTGAGTTTGGGCTGCCCACGCTCCCTGTCCTGCGCCCACGCGTCCCCAGGGGCAAGCAGGGGACCCCCTTCACGCCCCGAGCAGCGTGAGATGACGTGTCCGTGCACGACGGGCAACCGTGTCGTTGTGTCCTGAGTGAACATGACTGCAGCTGCGCAGAGGAGGAGACGGGAGGAGACCGGAGCTGCGGAAACCCGCGCCTCGTCGAACTGCGACTGCTCCCTTAGTCCTTTGACGTGACACCTCTTGCCCCGTCCCGGGCTGTCACCCAGGCTCCCTCCACCACTCCCCTCGGGAGATGCCCCCTTTCTCCCTCCCAGCCCCATCTGCCCAGCCAGAAGGTGCGAGTCAGCCCCCAGGGATGGGGCTTGGCAGGGGTTGCGGGGTTAGAGAGTGGGTGCAGACTGGGCACCACCTTCTGCAGGCACCCCAGGTCTGCGAACACCCACCATGAACTGGAGACCACGTTTTTATCCGGCTGCTGCGGGGACAGGGCATGTTTGTGCCGAAACCTCGCAGACTCGTGCCAAGCCCAAGCTGCCGCCTCCCGACTCACGATTGCTGAAGACATCACAGCCCTCGGATTTATACCTGGGTGGAAGCTGGAGAGTTCCCGGTGTTTTTTGGAGGGAGAATTTTATGCTCAAAACTAAATTTTGTTCCTGCTTTCACTGGGGACCAGTTCTCAGCTTCAGAATTGCTCTGATAACTTTGCAATTGCTTTGATGGTTCCAGAGGGGAGCACAGTCCCTTTGCAGAACAGATGGAGACGCATTTTCAGGACCATGCGGCTTTGCCGTAACTCTGCCTTTGTCATAACATTTTTTTTTTCTGCTGTAACAGGAGGAGCACGATTTGGCCAGCGCTAAACGCCCTTGAAAACTGTACTCCCGAACTCGGGAAAAATTAGTGTAGAATCCAAGTCCTCCCAGAGGCAAAATGCCTTCCGCACCCGCCGCTTCCGTGGTGTTGGGGTTTTCAGCAGCTTGCAGGCTCAGGCTTTCCCAGCAGCAGCCGCAGTGTCCTGACGGCAGCATCCTTGCACGTGTCGGTCTGTGCTTGCCGGCGATGCATGGCCCTAGTGACCCACTGGCAATCCACCCTCGACAGGGCTATCTGAGCTCTAGCTGCTTGCACATGGCCGTCTGTATTTAATGGGAAACCAGGGGAGCTGGAGAAAGCTAAGGAGATTGCTGCCTTAAAGCACTTGGTTCCAGAAGTAAAACGGATCTTGCCAGAGGTCAAAATTGGCTTGATCTTAGTAAGGGCAACTCATGAAATATTTAAGGATTGTAATGCAGATACACCTTCTTCTGCTGTGCCAGGAACGAAGTAGACTGGAACCTCTTGGCCTCCACCCCTACAGATGTTTGGCTGCCTTGGAACTTTGAGCCATCGAAACCACAGGGAAAAACCAGCTCGCGAGTTCACAGCTGAGCTGCCACCCTACCTTGCTCATCCCTGTACCTACCTGGCCAGACTTCAGTGAGGGAGGAAACACGTCCAAAGCCAGAAGAGCCACCCTGCCAGCCTTGCCCTGCAAACTCCTGGTTGAACAGGAGCCCACCAGCCAAGGCTTGGCGGCTGCCTCTCCTTCCCATGGCAGGGAGGTGGGGAGGGCACCGGGGGCTTCTCCTGTGTCCGGCGGCCGAAGCTTGCGGAGCTGTGCCGGGGCTGCGGAGCAGTCAGAGCACGGAGCAAGGCTCTCATCTTCGCACACAGCGTTCCGTAGGGCAGGGTGAGAAATCTGCGAGTGAAGAACACCAGGCAAAGTATATTTCTTCCGGGGGCATTCTTAACACTTTAAAAATGTAAAGATCAAATAGCGAAAAAGTTGATCTAAAAGAGCAGCTGACTTGGGGCTTCTTTCTGTCGCTTTGTTTTCATCTGTTGGTTTTGGGTGGGGAAAGCAAACAAAAAGTATATCGAATTGTTTCAGAGCAAATCAAATATTTTGCTCCCACAATAATTGCTGATGGAGATTTAAAAATTTTCCAAGGGCAACAAAACTTCCTAATGCATAGTCGATTCCAGCAAGAGGCATCAGCGTTACTCGCTTCTGAACCTGCTTTTGTATTTTTCCCTCTGTGTGTCCATGGCACGGAATCACACCTAAACAAAACACGCTTTGCAGCACTCCGCGGGATGTCCCGAAGCAGAAGCCGGTGTTTCAGAGCCCAGCATCAAAGTGGTGGCTTTGAAGCCAACGAAATTCGGTGCAAAACTTCTGCTTTGCTAGCGTTCTACGAAACAGGCAGATGTCCACAACGCCCAGGGTTCAGCGTGCTCTGCTGCCTTGAGATGCCGAGGCCCTGGGGTCTGTGCGCTGGTGAGAGCTCGAGAGCAGGTTCCTGGTCTGCAGGAGCATCCCAGCTCTCCCGGAGCGTGCACGATGAACGGAGCGAGATGACTTCCAGCCAGGACTCGTTGCCTTTTAGGTTGCGTGTCCTTAGGAACAGGAGTTCTCCAGCCGCCCAGGGAATCTGATACTCTGTGCCAATTAATTATTGTGATAGGAACAGGGATTCATCCCCTGCATTCCCTTAGGCGCCGGTGACAAGTGTACGTACGCCTGGAAGATTGGTTTGGATTTTTTTTCTTTGCTGGTGGCCTTTTTCCTGAAGAGACGAGAAAGGGGACCGGTAGGGGTAGGGTAGCTGCTCTGGGGCAGGCAAGTCCCAAACTTCCCACGGCGGAGGTCTTCTAAACTCTTCAGGAGTGGGTAAATTCTGCTCTGCTAGGTGGGACGCCAACCCCTTGCTGCTCTCTGGTCCTCCTGCTCCTTCCCCCTCCCCTCAGCACCTCCTCATGTCGCTGTGCCTTCATTTCATTTATAAAATGATGCCGTGGTTTAGGACTTTGCTCTCACTTTGCATCCCATAGGACAGGTCTGTGTGGAGGGGGGCGGGACTTATTCGGTAGCTTTTCGTGTGATCCTAAGGTAGGTTTCTTCCGAGGAGCAGCGAGGTGGGGACAGGGACGAGCCAGTGCTGTGTGTGGTCCTACCAGTGCTTGAAGAGGTCAGAAACATGGTTTTCCCCTACCTCCGAGCTCTCGATGCTGCTAAAATCTCTGCCATCATACGATGTACTCCAGCCCCCTCTCTCGGACTGGCTCTGCTCGCAAGATATCCACACTGCTCTCAAGCATGCACCTCTCTCTGTATAGTCCCAATCTTCTGATTTTACGGAATACTTATGCCTGTTTGCATTACGGTCAAAATAAAAAAGTGGGCTGAAACCTAGCGGACCTCGTTCTTCTCTTCTCTCGGGGTTTTTGACGCTGAAATGCCTCTCCCGGTGTCCTGGCCTTGCTCTGGTTCGCTGCCCATAAAGCCAGAGCACTATTTATGGTCGGTGGCGTCGGTCAGAAATACATGACTGCCCGCCGAGCCGCGGGACAGTGAGGGGACAGGGAGAAGGGCCCTGGGGTGCCGGCGAGGGGCTGAGGGGCAGCCGGCTGCCAAGAGAAGGGTGAACCCGGGCTCTGCTTGCAGCACCAGCCGGCGTGGGGGATGCAGCCGCCACGGTGCCCGATGCGTGGTGGCACTGCTACCTCAGCCATGGCTGCGGCTGCGCCTCCGACACGGCCGCAGCATGACCTCGGAGGGGGCAGCGGCCTGACCTCAGAGACCATCATGGTGTGATGTCAGATGGGGCAGCGGTGTGACCTCAGAGACCACTATGGTGTGACCTTGGACAGGGCAGTGGTGTGATATCAGAGACCATCATGGTGTGACCTCAGATGGGGCAGTGGTGTGACCTCAGAGACGGTCGTGATGTGACCGCAGAGACCTTCATGGTGTGACCTCAGAGAATGCCATGGTGTGACCTTGGACAGGGCAGTGGTGTTACCTCAGACACCATTGTCGTATGACCTCAAATGGCGCAGCGGTGTGACCTCAGAGACCATCATGGTGTGACCTCAGAGACCGTCATGACGTGACCTCAGACAGGGCAGTGGTGTGACCTCAGAGTCTTCATGGTGGGACCTCAGAGACCATCACAGTGCGACCTCAGAGACTGTCATGGTGGGACCTCAGAGACCATCATGGTGTGACCTCAGACACCGTTGTAGTGTGACCTCAGAGATGGTCGTGGTGTGACCTCAGAGACCATCATGGTGTGACCTCAGACAGGGCAGTGGTGTGACCTCAGAGACTGTCACGATGTGGATGTGACCTTGGACAGGGCAGTGGTGTGACATCAACCATCATGGTGTGATGTCAGATGAGGCAGCGGTGTGACCTCAGAGACCATCACAGTGTGACCTCAGAGATCATCATGGTGTGACCTCGGACGGGACAGTGGTGTGACCTCAGAGACCGTCTTGGCGTGACCACAGCCACCGTGCTGGCGTGACCCCAGACGCAGCCACGGTGCTGCCCCAGACAAGCCATGCTGGTACCCCGGGCACAGCAGCAGACCCCTCGCTGCCACCTCACGTGCCGTGCCGGTGCCACCTCTGTCCCCATGACCCCAAAGCCGCCGCGGACATGGCGGCAAGGTCACCTCAGCTCTGCCCCTCCAGGCCCCGCCAGCCCGGGGCAGACGGGCACAAGTCCAAGCGCTTGGGGGGCCCACGGCCCCCGACCCTCCCCCGGAGGACGGGAACTTTGCAGACGCTCCCTGGGCCCCGCCGCTGTTCTGGACCTGGACAGGCGGCGCGCTCGGCTCTGCGCCGCCGCACTTGGCAGACGCCCCCTAGCGCCCACTCGGGGAGGGCGCCGCCCCGCTCTGCGCTTTGCGCGGCGGTGGCACTTGGCAGAAGCTCCCTAGCGCCTACCCGGGGAGGACACCGCCCCGCTCTGCGCTTTGCGCGGCGGTGGCACTTGGCAGACGCTCCCTAGCGCCTACCCGGGGAGGGCGCCGCCCCGCTCTGCGCTTTGCGCGGCGGTGGCACTTGGCAGACGCTCCCTAGCGCCCACCCGGGGTGGGCGTCGCCCTGCTCTGCGCTTTGCGCGGCGTCGGCACTTGGGAGACGCTCCCCGGGCCGTGCCTCCGCCTTCGCTCCGCGCCGGAAGCGGGAGACGCTCCCTAACCCCTCCCGCCGGGGGTCGCCCAGGTAAACATCCAAGATGGCGGCGGCGGAGGAACCGGGCCCGGCGGCGGGGCCGGGTGGGCCGCGGGGCGCGGCGGAGGCTGAGGCCGCCGCCGGGATGGGCCTGACGGACCTGCCGGGCGAGCTGCTGGAGCTGATCCTCTGCTGCGACGTGCTGGGAGCCGCCGACATCGGCCGGGTGTCGTGCACCTGCCGCCGG
>Ga0065711_1052026_pt1 | contig 10129 bp, 5 predicted proteins | sample Hoacrofraction12_FD_59098 | JGI IMG/M metagenome (GOLD analysis project Ga0065711, IMG submission 59098) | Hoatzin crop microbial communities from Cojedes, Venezuela - Epithelial fraction 12 v2 (version 2) | ecosystem: Host-associated > Birds > Digestive system > Esophagus > Crop | place...
GGCCGCAGCTGCGGGACCAGGATGGCGACCGGGGGTAACGCCTGCCAGACCCCTCACGCGGGCTTCCAGCCCGCCCGCAAAGCCCCCCCGAGGCTGTTTATCGAGCACATGGACCCCATGGCTGATACTGGGCGGAAAAACCCGGGGGGCCGGGTGCCTGCCGGGTCCAGTGGGAAGAGGTGCGGGGTTCCCAGCGCTGAACCCCAGTTCTGCCAGTGCGGGGACGCGCTACGGCCCGGGCTGGCTCGGTGCCGGAGCAGCGTCCGGCGTCTGCTTGACACCCGGGTCACGGAACCCCCCTTCTCCGGCTGGACCCAGGTGTCTGAGCTGGGTTTGTCACCTTTCCCCGCCGCGCTCCGGGGCCATCCCAGCCCGCGCCCTTCCCGAGTAAGAATAAGCGATCCGTGGTCTTTGGAATTGGCCAAAACCCCTCCAGAGCCAGCCAGAGCTAGGTAGATTCAGCTTCAACTGTTTTCCTCATTTCCCTTTTTCGGATGTGGTTTCTGCCAAGCCAGGTGCCATGTATAAATATATATGTATCAAAAAATCTGTTGCCTGCGAGGGAACCGTATGGGAGCTGTACTTAGAGCATCAAGTTGTGGCAGGAGCGTACGATATGCAGATCTGGGAAGCGGAAACCCTACACATGAGTCAATTGGCAGGCGGATGGGATTTTCTTGACAGTTTCTGGTTGGGGATGTGCTTCAAAAAAAAAAAAGAAAAAAAAATTGTATTACAAACACTCGTGCTGCAGCCGGTGCCGGAGGTGCAGCCTCTCCGGGCGGGTCTGGGAGGGACAGACGGACAAAAGGGCAGAAGAAGCTGCCGAAAGCTTCCCGGGAGCTGTGGGATCCGCCGAGGCGGTTGGAGAAGTCTGCCCGGATAGCCCCCAGCGGAGGGACTGCATCAACGGCTTCGGAGCGCTGTTAGTCCCGATGGCAGCGGGGTGGCAGGGGCTGGGGACGGGAAAGCTGCGGGGGCGCGGCAGAATATGATTATTTATTTTTATTGTAGCGGACTGGTGAAGCGGCAGGTAGCGGAAGTCGCCTGCCGTGGGTGAGGCACGCAGGGCTGCGCAGCGCCCGCGGCAACGGCAGCCTGCCTGGATTCATCCTCTTTTTCCCGAGCCACGAATCGTCACTCCTCGGCGTCTTGCAGTCAGTAGTCCTCACTGGCGTTTAAAGAGGCGAATTTGATCGAAATGCAAAACTCGATAAAATAAACACCAGGGACCGTCTGAGCACCCTCCCCAAGCTTTCATGGTGCTGGGGTTGTTTTTTTCAACCAGATGCTGTCTGCGTCTGTTCAGACCTAGGTATTGCGATGTTTCGCTCGTAGTGGTGAAGCTGGAAGCAAAACTGCCTGGAAACTGGTAACAAACCAATGCGAGACCTCCTCCTGCGCTCATTGTTCTCGCAGAGAGGAGGGAAGAACAAACAGGATGAGAGAGGACGTCGGCTTGCTCTAACGTGCTTTCCATCCAAGAACACACGGGATTATTCAGAAAACACAGAAGGATTTAAAAAAAAATTTCATATATTCTCATTACAAATAGACGATTGCCCTGATTCTCAGGGCAAGCCCCAAGCTGAACTGTGATTTAATTGCCATCTATCCCCTGTCTATCAAGATGGTAAAAACGTAGAGGAACCCCTGTTATCGCTGACATGAGAAGCGCGTGAAGTGGCAGCGGGAGGAGGACGGAGCACCCCGGCGAAGGCCGCTGTTCCCAGGCTGCGCGGGGGCAAGGAGCGGTCTCGGCAGGGAGGAGTGAGCGTGGTGACTGGGGATGCTGTGCAGGTGGTACTGGTGCCTGGCCAGGCTGCAGGTGGGCATCCACTGGGCAGTCATTTTCTGCAGGAAGCTTTTTCTATAGAAAACAAAGTTGCTGAGAGGTTAGGGGTTTTTTGTTTTGTGTGGTTTTTTTTTTTAAAACAAGGAGTTGTATTTCTGTGTCTCTCTGCGTACTGTTTTTCTGCTTTTTCTGCCAGGAGCATCTAAACAAGATCTTGCAGTTGGAGTCACTGTGACTCAAAACAGAGCACTCAGTTGAATTGGCTCAAAATATTTTGCTGTGAGTCAGCTCAGCATGAAACTGTGTTTCCCCCCGGCGCGTCCCCCCTCCCCGGGAGTGGCGGCTGGACCCCGTGGTCCCTCTCGCCGCTCGGTGCCCTGTGCCGCAGCCAGCCTGGCCGCGTCGCAGCGCTGGGGTGGGTGTACGTGTGCTGAGCCAGCCGAAGGCGTTACGCTGCCACATCATCTTCATGAAGAAGAGCCATGGAGGAAGGGCACAACCCCTCCTAGCTCAGCTCCCCGTGTCTCGCATCAGCTCCGTACCTGACATTTCTACTGCCGCAGAAGCTGGGACCGTTTTGTGGCAAGTGGTTGTTTTTGCCGTTTCATTGCCGTTTGGCAAGTGGAGAAATGCGAAAATGCCGTTTTTTCCTACAGAGTGGCAGTGCCCAGCCGTGGTCAGCCCTGGTGAGCAATGAGCACCTCAACGAACCAAAGCTCTGCTGTTGGTAGTGGGGGGGCTAATGTCAGGGTCAGTATTTTTGATTTATTCATTGAAGGGCATCAGCCTACAGATAAACTATCCAGGTCATTTGACCTCTGCGTAAAACTAGATTTAATTATCTAACAGAGCCACCACTGTTAATTGTCTCGTGAGGGGGGATACGTAGAATGAGTAAATCTAAATGACACATAAGGCCTTGCTTGATTAGCAAGAGCTTCAGGTGCTTCAGGCTTTGGGTCATTCTCCAAGCGATGAGCAAGAAAAGGAGTGAAGCAAACAAGAAAGCCCATTCGGGCCCTATTTTGGGCCCTGTTGCGTGATTTATTCCCCCGGGACATGTGGGTCACCTATTCCCAATAATTCTGTGACTGCTCGGCCCCATGGCTGGCGTCAGCGTAATTTTTCTGGTTCCCAAAGTCCAGGCTGGCCTACCCCAGGGCTTGCCCGTGTCATGCCGTAGTTAAAGGACTGCACCTGAACTGAATAGAGGATGCTGAAAGATTAATACTCTGCTAAATGCATAATAACTGGGGTTTAGGCTAACATGATGACATGCAGCTGTGTTAAAAGACACTCAGAAATGAATGGCTGCATGTGTGCTAACCTGCATCTACTGATCTTCTCAAATGCACTGTAAAACCGCTTCGTTATCACTGACCAATTGCTTGTCCTGCTGCTGGTACCGGCTCCTCCCGAGGGAGGGAAGTGTTTTCCCATTGCATCCTTGGAGCTGAGCAGGACTACGGGTGTGAACCCTGCTGCCAGGATTTTTCCTATAGCTACATGCAAAAAAAATAACTCTGTAAATAGTTAATTGCCCCCTCACTTAAGCAGTGTTCAGCTACAACCCCCTGTAATCACTGCAATGGGGGAGTAAATGGAAAAACAGCATGGGCTCTTTGAAAAAAACCCGACCTCTGCAGACTCATACCCGGGGAACAGCACGGTGCATTTAAATAGCAAAGTCCTGGGGCCCTGCAGAGCGAGAGAGGGTAGATGGTACGCTTCCAGGAGCTGAACTCGCCCACAGCACCCCTCCCAGCTGCTGTTCTTCCCCAGAAGATTTGGCACCCAGGACCGGCACTGTGTTTCCTTTATACCCCTTCCACTGCCGCGGTATTTGCCTTCTGCTGAGGGCTGCCACCATGGGCCAAAGTCACTGAGGGGCCAACAGCCCAGAAGCATTCCCCAGCAAGGCCAGTAAGGTGCTAGAAGAAGCAGGGCTGCCTGTTGTGCCCTTCCCTGCTTTATGGAGGTCAGACTCTATCTGTCTTGCAAGAGTCAAAGGAGGCTTTTCCAGGGTGGCAAGCGCCCGCACCCTGTGAAGTGCAGCTGTATTATTTACCAGAACACTAAAATATAAATATAGAATCATAGAATGGTCTGGGTGGGAAGGGACCTTTGAAGGTTATCCAGTCCAACCCCACTGCAATGAGCAGGGACATCTTCAACTCGGTCGGGTTGCCCACAGCCCCGTCCAACCTGGCCTGGAACGTTTCCAGGGATGGGGCATCGACGACCTCTCTGGGCAACCGGTTCTAGGGCTTCACCACCCTTGCTGTAAAAAATTTCTTCCTTATATCCAGTCTAAATCTACCCTTTTTTTTTTTAGTTTAAAGCCATTACCCCTTGTCCTATCACAACAGGCCCTGCTAAAAAATATCAAGTTGCAATTTTTAGGTAAAGCAGAACTGTACGTAATAACGTGTGTGCCTGCCTAGCAGATGCAAGCCGGCGTTGATGCCTTTGCTGGGCGCCCATCAGCCCGGCTATAGCATCGGAGGCCGAATGCGTAGTTTATTTGGGCAACACGCTTCCACGTCACTATTTGGGAACACGCCACGCTGGTGCTGTAGGACTTTGTTTTGTCAATTAACCTCTTTCCTTTGTGCCTCTTCCATGAAGAGAAAAAAAAAAACCATCAAGGAGCAGCCTTGCTCTTCAGGAGTGGGTCAAGTCTTTTATAGTCATTTAAAATGTGCCAACTGTGACTGTTCAGAAACCAATCAAAATCCCATTTTTGCACTGTTTTCAGAAAACCTAATGCAGCCTCGCCCCCAGCAAACCGTGTTCCATGGTTTACCCACAGAGGAATGCTAATTCTCCTTTCTTTGCCGAGATCTCAAGGATAACATCAGTACGCGTCAGGTCCAGCACACGGGAGCTGTGGGATCAGAGACGTTCTCCAGAACCCACCTGCCCTGGCAGGAACGTCCTCCGGGACCTCTGCCCATAAATACCTGCTTTACAACCCTGTCCACGGGGCGGAACAGCACGTAACCCCACCGGAATAATTTTCTCAAAATTATTTAGCATCCCAATATGTTTTTTATGCTGATCAGTGTGGAGATGAGGTACCCTAAGACAACCGGTGTTTATGTTCTCTTCCTCCCTCTTCTCTCTTGGCTTGTCTTGCAGACCGAAGGCGGCCCCAGGCCTGGGAAACACCTGACCCGAAGCCACCCCCAACCTGGCATTAAGCATAGATAAGCAGAACAAGAGAAACTGGCTCTATCTTTTGTCGAATGCAAATTGCTGAGAGTTAATTAAGACACATTTCAGGAACAGTGAGGTGGTGTTTTTTTTTTTCTACAGCGATAATCTGTCCTGAGGTGTGGGTAGGGTTCGACATCTCTCCTTGGGAAAGGGGTTACAGAAGTGGAACTGCGCATGGCAGTTAGCAAAGGTGCTGACAATAAAGGTCCCATAGGGCTTCGGCGGTGGCCAAAAATATGTGGTGTTCAGAGACCTGCGAGATCAGAGGCAATCCAGGTTCAAAACCTCCTTGGCGTATGTATTTTTCCAGATTTTCATGTATTTTTAATGATCGGTGTCTTTAGCATGCCTTGTGAGATGTGTTGTTCTGCAAAGAAGGAAGCGCCACGAAGGCCTTGTGCTTCTGCCTTCTTGGAAGCATGCTGAATACTTATCATTTTGCCCTGCAAAAGGCAAAAGTCTTTCATATGCAAAAAAAAAAAAAAACAAAAAAAAAGAAAAACCACAGAGCAGACTTTCCAACTCTGATATTTCAGGCTTCCCACTCATAGTCAATGACCAAAGCAGAAGCGAGTCAGAAGACAACTGGAGGTACTTAAAGCAACTTACAGTAATCGTCTGAGTAGTGCTTAAAGTGTTAGTGTCTGAGTAGGAAGACAGGGTTTGAGCCAACTGCTGTTGCCTTTCTGTGGAGGCTTCGCTCAGAGGTGTTTACTTCCTCATGCCTTCACAGAGATGTGGCAGTCTATGAAAGCACTCCTCCTGGAATTAGATGAAAACGGTTTAAAAAAAAAAAAAGGGTTTCTAGGTCCTGTCATAACAGGGAGAAAAAGGGTTTCTAGGTCCTGTCATAACAGGGAGCAGCTTAAAAAAGCTAACCCAAATGTTCACTGAAGGCAAGACTTGCTGCACTCATGAAATGGATGGAGAATTTCGAAGGCATGGACTTTCTGACTTGCTGAAAGACAAAATCATAATCAGAGCACCCAAAAATGTCATTCACCATCTCAGAAAGAGGCTGCTTGGGTCTGGATTTTATGTACAGAAGGTCTTTGCAGCTTGCTGCTGCATGGCAGGGGAGTGGATGCAGGCTGACTTCAGGCCCAGGAGATCGTGTAGAGTTTAGATACTCTGAGTTCCAGATAGCAGTAAACTCCGCAGAAACAACAGACTTTCTGCAACATCAGTTTGGTGACCCTGAGAAGGCATTTTTCAGCCTGCAATATGGAACAGCCTTCACTCCTACAAATCCCAGCTGAAGTCACTAACGTCACCTACAGATGGAAAAAGTCTCCAAAAAGGTGAAGAGCCGGACCAGAGACCTGGCCAACATGACCGTGTCCTCACCACTGCCCTTTGGCCTGATGATGATGACCGCTGTTAATGCAACGGCAAACGTAGCACGAAAGGATGGCTAACCCCTCAAGGGCTGTGAAGGTTACACTGCGCCACCAAGAAATACCTCTAGACAGCCACAAAGACAGACAAGCAGGGCTCTGAGTAATTACAGCAGGGAAACAGGCTTTGAAACAGGACTGTCAGGTAGCAGCAAGAGGCAAACCCATGCAGAAGGGAGAAGGGTCCACCTAGCTGTGCAGCATCCCACTGGTCAGCAGAGGCCTGGAGGTGAAGTGATATCCGGGATGTGAAAAGCATGATCAGCACTTGGTTCAGCTCAGGGATACACAGAACAAGTGAAAACGGGTATAGTTAAACAAGTCAATGATTTTAGTGTTAACACGTGATTTCTGAGAAACTACCAAAACACCAGGCAGGAAACTGGGTGGTTTTGAAAATGTCTATGAAGGGTGTGCTGCATGTTCGGTGGAGTGACTCCATCTTTAGTTAAGCGAGCAGAAAAGAGTGGGCCGGTCCTCAGAGGGGGGAGAAACCCTGCCCACATCCAAGCCTGCAGTCTGGGCTCTCATGAGTAGGTTACAACAAGGAAGCCATCAGCTGGGAACTAGATAGGGCAGTCAGAAAAACCTTGGTGAGAAAGGTAGATCAACCCAAATGACAAAGACGTGACCGAGCCTGACTTCCCCTGTGCACCAGCGCTGGAGTGGGAAGGATGAACTGGAAAATTTCCTTTGAAATTCTGGCCCCTACAGGCTCAACGCAGCCAGCGTACTAGAGAGACTTTAAAAAGTGACATTATATATTTAATTAATTTCAGGGTTTCAGAAGTTTGTGATTCTCAGTTTGTGGCCCCTGGCACCGGCAGTGCTGTAGCCTGTGCTGAGGCTACCAAGAGCTTTGCCCCCTCGATGGCTGCAGGATCAGGCCCTTGACAGCTTGCAGCAGGGAGTGGGAAGAGACACACCACAGCTGACGGTGACTGGAGGGTGACTTCTTTGGCCATCGCTAATGTATGACACCGTCAAAGCAGTGCTCCAGCCAGCTCCGAGACACTGAAGAGCCGAGACACCGACCCACTGGGAGCTGCTCTCATTGCTGTCATCACAGAAAACGTTTTGAAAAGTCACATCAAGTTTAATGTGCATCATTGAAATTTCTGTTTTATAGTTTAACGTGGAGATAAGACCGCTTCTTCTACACTGCTGTATCAATACGATGTTTGTCCATACACTGCACTGTCACTGGTGCTGTTCTCAACCAGCCTCTGCCGAGGAGCCAGCAGAAAGGCTTGGGGCAGCGGCAAAGGCAGGAGGTGTTTTTGTGCCCTTGTCTGCTGGATGAGATCAAACCTGTTCTGACGGGAAGTGTCCTTCTCCCTGGTGCCCATCAAGGGGGGGGGGCTGTAAAATTGAGCCGGTGTCTCGGACCACTTCCAAGTCCTGCTTCACCAAAATGAAATGCGCTGCGTTGTGTCCCGTTGTCCCCCTCCACCCTGGGCATGTGCATGGACAGAGTGCAGCCAGGCTGCAAGGTGGGCTCTGCCATGCCGGAGGGGTGGAAGTCTGTCCTGCTGCTGCATGGGGTGAGCCAGGGCCCGCGGTGGGACCGGGCCACACAGGTCATCACTGTGCCCTCCTCTCCTGGCTCCGATCTGCACATCTCAGTGGGAGAGGTCCCTGGCTGTGTGGCAAGGAAGGAAGGCTGGCGAGGAGGCTGCAGCAGCAGCACGGGGAAACTGAGGATGCTTCCCGAACTGATTCATTTCTTGCTGTCCGTTCTAGGCTACTTGGCTTCTAAAAACACATGCACTATGCGCTCAGCTGGAAAGAACAACTGGAAGGGAAAGAGTCCTTAGAGCTGAAAACATGCAATTTCCCTTACCTGGGATAAATGACAGGCCAGAAATGACACGAAATAAAGTCACAAGGTGTTTCCATAAAAAAACCTAATATGTCATTAAAATGAGCAGGGAACCATCTGCACACGTGCCTTGATTGATGAAGGAGGGAAGGGACTGCGTCTGCTCCGAAGAAGTGCAGAGCGACTGCTGAGGGCACCGGTTCCGGCTGTCACAGCAACAGGAGGTAAACCAGGGGACAGAGAGGTGGCTGGGGTGGCGAGACGAGCCGGATGGGGATGATGAGCCCAAGTGATGTGCAGTGGAGATATTGTGCAGATACCAAGCAAGCTTTGCTGGTGAGCAGCGTTGTCCGGAGGTCGCTTGGCACGTGGTGGGTAGATGCAGTGAGCCCACTGGTGCTGCTCACCCTGGTCCCATTGCCAGACCCTCCTGCCTCACAGCCTACGTCCCCTGCCCCTTGCCTGGCTCTTCATCCCATGCGTCCTGCTCCCCTCCACTGCTTCCAGATGCCAAATGGGGGTCAATAAATAGATATTCACCTGGAGCTTTCCACCTGGAGGAGCCGAGTGTTGGTCAGAAAGAGGTACTCACAGGATTAAATACTAAAGCTCATCTCCTACAAGCAGTGCTCGCACTGATTTCAGCCAGTCGTCAGTAGCGGGGCCTAACCAAAGATACACCTCGCTAAAACCCGCTAGTGAAATCCTCAAGCCTGAAGACAACCGCAAGCCGCAGGCGTTTCCAGAGGGATAAATCCCCTCTGTACCACAGCACCTCACTGAAAGGCATGGAGGGGAGGTGCCGGCAGCACCGCCAGAGACCCCTCTGCAAAATGTCTCTGGATTATTTTGTTGTTCAAGAAGATTTCAGTGCTTTGCACATCATCTTAAGAGGCAAGTTAGACTCACCCTGACAGAAAAGCCGCTACCCTCTATGCAGGCAGGTGGAGATGCAGCACTCTGTGAGCAATCATGCTCTCAGAAGCACCAAATGACACGTACAGCAGAGTAAGAGCTTTACAAGTGTTGTAGCTGACACAAGCTGTTTGCTGAATTAGCCTTTCTCTCTGCAAAACTGAGCGTGAAGAGCTAGTCTGGCTGCTAGTCAGTGGCAGTTTGGCTGCTAAAAGCTCGAGGTTGCTTTTGGAAAATGGGACTTGAGCTCCCGAGACTTGCAGGCCCTCTTTCAGCCTTGTTTTTCCATTCTTTCCTGCCTCTACCTTCAGCTAGTGTGAGAGCTGAGATGCAGCTGACCTGAAATTACCCATTCAAAGTAATAAAAACCCCTGTAAGACAGCTGTTTCTTCCAGGCGGGTGGAACAGCCATGTTCACCCTTACCAGTGTTGCCTGTGTTTTCTTTCAGGTCCTGACACTGCAGGTTAAGCGGCCTGGGAAGGTAACGAGCACGGCAGCCTAACACCGAGTTCAGGTTATACACAGTAACCCCACCAGCAGCAGCAGCTGTTTAATCAGCAAGAAAGAAGCAGACTGGGGCAAAATGACATTTGGCTGCCAAGAAGGCCAATGGCATCCTGGGGTCCATTAGGAGGAGTGTGGCCAGCAGGTCGAGGGAGGTTCTCCTGCCCCTCTACACTGCCCTAGTGAGGCCTCATCTGGAGTACTCTGTCCAGTTCTGGGCTCCCCAGTTCAAGAAAGATGAGGAGCTACTGGAGAGAGTCCAGAGGAGGGATACGAGGATGGTGAGGGGACTGGAGCATCTCTCCTACGAGGAAAGGCTGAGGGAGCTGGGCTTGTTCAGCCTGAAGAAGAGAAGGCTGAGAGGGCACCTTATAAATGCTTACAAATATCTGCAGGGTGGGTGTCAGGAGGATGGGGCCAGACTCTTTTCAGTGGTGCCCAGCGACAGGACAAGGGGCAATGGGCGCAAACTGAAG
>Ga0065711_1052027_pt1 | contig 10129 bp, 4 predicted proteins | sample Hoacrofraction12_FD_59098 | JGI IMG/M metagenome (GOLD analysis project Ga0065711, IMG submission 59098) | Hoatzin crop microbial communities from Cojedes, Venezuela - Epithelial fraction 12 v2 (version 2) | ecosystem: Host-associated > Birds > Digestive system > Esophagus > Crop | place...
GCTGAACAGGAGCCAGCAGTGTGCCCAGGTGGCCAAGAAGGCCAACAGCATCCTGGCTTGGATCAGGAATGGTGTGGCCAGCAGGAGTAGGGAGGTGACTGTGCCCCTGTGCTTGGCACTGGTGAGGCCACACCTCAAGTGCTGTGTTCAGTGTTGGGCCCCTCACTACAAGAAGGACACTGAGGGGCTGGAGCGTGTCCACAGAAGGGCAGCGAGGCTGGGGAGGGGTCTGGAGCACAAGCCTTGTGAAGAGCAGCTGATGGAGGTGGGGCTGTTTAGTCTGGAGAAGAGGAGGGTGAGGGGAGACCTTATTGCTCTCTACAGCTCCGTGAAAGGAGGTTGTACTGAGGTGGGGCTTGGTCTCTGCTCCCAAGTAACAGGCAATGGAACGAGAGGCAGTGGCTCCAAGTCAGGGGAGCTTTAGATTGGAGATTAAGGAAAAATTTCTTCACAGAAAGGGCTGTAAAGCACTGGAAGCGGCTGCCCAGGGAAGTGGTGGAGCCACCATCCCTGGAGGTATTTAAAACACGTACAGGTGTGGTGCTTAGGGATGTGGTTTAGTGGTGAACTTGGCAGCACTTGGTTAACGGTTGAACTCGGTGATCTTAAAGGTCTTTTCCAACCTAATCGATTCTATGATTCTACGACCTCGTTCTCAGGTTATTCGGTTCTGAAATGTTGGGTTTGAGAAACCAGGGATTTGAATTCCTTCTTTGTGCTCCTTTTCCAAATTGCATACTTCCAATAGATTTCCCCACGCTGCAGGTCCTCAATACTTTCTGTAACTGCATCTTGAAAGAGAAAGCGCATAGGGTGGTTGTTTGTGAGGAGGGAAGGAACACAAATGAAGATTTTTTTTTTTTTTTTAATTTTTTTTTTCTTAAAGCTTGTCAAAGACTGAAGCAGCGGGTTGCAGGGGAAGTAGAAAGGAGTGAGTGCAGGTTTATGTTAGGAAGGAAGAGGGGTGCTACAGTGTACAGAATTTGAGGAAATACGAGACTGAAAGTCAGAAGAAGACTTACTTAAGAAGTGCTGTTAGACACTGCGTAGGCCTTCACAGCCTTCAGACTGGAAAAAGTTTGACTTGTGAGAAGGTGGATGAAATCCAGTGCCGGCATTAGATTTGGTTGATTAAAATTTTGTGAAGTTATCTCTGCAATAAAAAATGTAGTGCAGGCCTTCTATCCAAGAGGTTTTTTTGTTCACTTTTGACTTAACCGTTTTCTTCATCACTTTAAGGTCTGTGACCCATGAACTTGTTGAATGTATCAAAAATGAAGAGTTTTGACATGTTTTGACTGTTTGTGCAAGCTCTAAGTTTTAAATTGTTTTGAATCCCTGAACCTCTACTTGCTTATTCGTTGATCACTATTTGTAGCATGTTTTCAGTAAGATGCATTCAGATTTTCAGGTTTCCGAAATGAGTGTGGGAGAGGGTGCATCCTCTGGGTCACTACACAGAATGAGCACCACTTAGATGCAGTAGTTGCTCTTACCCTGTCCCAGTTTGTGCATGTAGGTTAACTCTTTCAAGCTAGTTATTAACTCATAAGCTTTGTTGTCCTGTTTTGCAGGCTTTGCTGTAGCCCAGTGTATAAACCAGCACCACCCATCACCACTCTCCTCACCGTCACCTTCCAGTGGCAGCGGCAGTACGGGGCGCTGTGATTCAGTGACTGCAAGCTCAACATCCACTCCTTCTGCTGCACAGAGCCCATCAGGTATTAAGTCACGATTTTCAACCCAGGTACTAAGGGATATAGAGTAGTTTATTGTAAAATTAAGTTACTATGTTACTAGATTAAATACAGCATGTCTTTAGATCACTTGATCATTCAACTAAACCGGTTGAAGTAATTTATGGTGCAGATTTTAATGATCTCTTCAGGTTTCTGGAACACTAATAAAGACTTGGCATCTTTTAGCAGTGATTTTAAGTACTGGTGAAATAATGTCCTGGTTGTCTGACTTGTCTCCCAGCACATACAGTCCAAAATGTTGTTGTTTATTAAACTGAAGTATTGCTTTGTGTAAATTTGTAATGTAAACTATTAGCCTTTCACCACAGTGGATAAGTTGATCTTCACACTAAGCATCTTTTTTGAACTGGGTGACATTTGCTTTTGTGTGTTTATCTGATACTTATGTTCGTATTTGGCCCATTGTTAAAAATTAAGTATTGGAAAATAGTTATTTAGAATGCTAATACTGTAAATCTCTCTGGCTGAGCACCACCACGTCTGAGGAGGCTGTTTCACTGGTGCAGAGGCCGCTGCCATGGAAATAGACTGATAGTATAACTTTCACAAATGTAGCTACCATGTGTTTGTCAGTATATTTGGTGAGTATGTTTATACTGGGACTTCTTGTTGCATTAGAACATCTTCATTTATCCCTTTTTTTTTTTGTGTAGCATTTGTAGAGAATCTTGTAATGGTGTTTGTTCGGAGTGCAAATTATATGTGAGGTAAAGCCTCAAGCTGGAGACTAAACACCAAGTAAATCTTGAAGGGTGCATTCTGAAATGCATTCATGATAGAACTGACCTGTTCTGCCTCAGGTTGGTTATAAAATAATAGAGGTAACTTGATTCTCAAGACCTTTTCAAACAGCCACCTCATTTTAACAGTCACTTCCGATGTTGATCACTCCTTGAAAGGGTTGTTCTGGTTCCCCCTTCCATGACATACCATTTTGCCTTTATTTGGAAGCCTCATGTAGGTCTAAACTTTTTTGCAGTCTTACAGGAAATGCTGCAATCTTTGTTGGGCATTTAGTGTTTTGTAGGGTTTGCAGAACAGTGTAAGGAGATCCGTGTTCGTTGTATGTCCAAAGGGACTATCCCTGCAAGAGATAGTGCTGGAGAGGGTAAGCAAAGGCTGCTGATGAAGTTCATGAACAACATGTAAAACATTACAGCACCCAGACTCCAGATTAAAAAGCAGCTATTACTGTGAGAGACTAACATACAGTGAAATATTCCTTCAGTACGTACAATTCCAAAATAAAATTTGGAATGTTTTTGTATGAGCAATCTATTCGCAACTTTGGAAGGACCTCATTTTATTTTCTCTGTTGGTAAGTGGTTACTGTTATCTAGTCTCTTGATGACCTAGATAATGTGTGGTGATTACACAGAGACGTGGTATCATTTGTCAAAAGTCTCAGTATGGATTAGCACTACAAGAAAGCGTTTGTTTGACTACATGTTTCTCCTTAGCAGTGTAAAGAGGCTCATCTGCGATGTCCTTTGCTGTATTTGAATCCTCTGTGATCAGGAAGTGGAATGCAACTACAAGTACTTGGCAATAATGGCTAAGAGAAAACTGTGGTAAAGGAAATGAAAATAAAAAAATCTGAATTATTTTTGTTGCTGTAAGCAACATGCTAGTTCATAGAAATATCAAGCAAGACTATACTACATGTTTCAAAGTGAGGTCTTTCCAGTGCATGTAAGCTCATTTCTGTGAAAAACTGAGTAGATCCAGAATACATAATACTCACCTAGCATAAAAAGATAGTGCCTTATTGTAGAATGATCATGGGCTGTAGTTAACAAAATTTAAATCTGCTTACGCAGTATATTGTCATTTGTATAACACAAAACCCTGTTTATTTTTCCTGCAATTTAAAAAGCCTGGTGATAGGAGGCAGCTCATTGGTTTAAAATAAAAAATAATAAAAAAAAAAAAATCCAAAAATATCTAAAAAACCCCAAACAAACTCCTCCCTTCCCCCCAAAAAAACCAAAACTAAAGAACAGAGGAAAGGTTCTATCTAAATGCCTGGTTTCAGTCTACGTTTTCCAGTTAGGTTGCATGAACTGTCCACACTTCCTATCACCTTCACTGTGGCTTAACCATGAATTATGTTCAGAAGGCCACGCATCAGGCAGAAACAGTCTTTGGGTGGTTTTTGGGGTTTTGCACAGGGTCTAGGCACACTGGTGTAGATGCTGTAGCAGGTCTAGTGAGGATACAGTTCAGTGCCCTGCCGCCATGAGCATGGTGACCTTCAGCAAAGTGAGGAAGTGAACATGGGATCTGCGCCAACCGCTGCAGTCGCACGTCGGCAGCTTGCATGAGCCTGCTGCAGGGTGACGTCCGAGCTCAACTCCTGGAATTTGCTCTTCTAACTCTACTCAGAGAGCAGTAACAAAGAGGAGGACAGTGACTGTGTGTGCATGAGCAGGTAATTCAGTGCAATAGTGCAATAAACAGCTGGCGCTGACGTGCATGCATCTGATCTGCATGTGGCTGAGGGATTTTGTTGAGGACGGTATTTACTCTGACCTTTAGGACCAGGCATCCCTGCCGTGTATGTGATTGTCTGAAGGACCAATTGGTAGTCCAGACATATGTTGCTGTTAATATTTGAAGTGTATTTGCTGTATGGTTGCAGCATGTCTTCTAGTTTGGTTTCCTTGTGAAAGAATCACATTAATGCACGCAAACCGTTCCTAAAATCAGACTGAAGCGGTAAGTGTGCATCATTTTTCAAAGCTGTTCTGTTGGTCTGAACCAAACCACCAATGTAGTTACAACCAATAATGAACAAGTACTGTTTTAAATAGTTATAGTGGAGTGGCTGACAGTGTCTCGAGGTCCTTGGTATAGACTAGAGAGGATTCTGAAATCCCTGGAGCTGGGTCTTTGAGAGGTGTGGGTGTGGGGAGGGTTTTCTGCAGCCTGGGGAGCTGCTTTGACACTTTTTGCTCATCTTCAGTGTCAGATCAATAGTATTGTCTATTCCTGGGAACAATGTTTCTGCATTAACTGCTTTGACCAGTTTACTGCAAGTTGATGATGAATGTTCTCACTTTTATAGTATTTGTACGTAATGTGATCGTCTATACTGGCAGCTGTTGCCAGGAGCATGACCCTGGAAGAGATTATCTGTTTGGTGTGCCCGGACAGCTGTTCTGTAGGATTCTGCAGGAACAGAAGTAGACCGCAGAGTAACTAACAAGTGGCTGATGAACAGCAAGCCGTTACCAAGATCTGTTCTATGCCCCAAGGCAGTACTTGACTGCTGCCACCATCTGTCACATCTGAATCTCCCTGCTTGTTTCCCATTCCATTTTCAACACGCTCATGTGAGCACGCATCCGTGTTCTCTGTCCCTCCCTCCTTCCCTGCTCCCCTGTTTGTTTTGGCAACTGCTCAGGGTGTTGACCATGAAGAATGTGCTAGATTGCCCAGGAATGTCAGTGAAGAAGGCCAGAAAAGATAAAGGGGAGATGTGTATGTGGACTTTAAGAAAACCACCTCAGCTGCCTGCCTTAAGAGCAACAGCTTAAACCACGACAGCTGTTTCTACTGTAGACTTGTGATTATAGGGTCCTAAGCTACTCTCCGTGGACAGATTTAAACTGTTCAGAGTTTGGTATGTTGGAGATGATACTTGTAATCTTCACGGAGTAGTTTCAGGAAATAAGATGTGGAACATACACACTGACTTTTACACAGAACGCTGATAGATGAGAACAAAATAAAGACAAATTGCATAATTGTTAGTTGAGAGAAAACAATGTTACAAGATATATATTAGTGGTTAGACAGTAAAAGAGCTTTCAAAAATGTATCACAGGGAAAAAAATTAATTTCATTTTGTTGTTTTGTAAAAACGCTGTCACTCCTACCTGCATCAGTCACACAGTATCTTAATGTGAGGGGGGAGGTTAGCTGAACTTAGAGAATCACATGACTGCTGTGCATGGTTCAGTCATTGGAAGAGAACAACAGTTGCATTAGCAGCTTTGTCGTGAGTAAAATAAGCTCTTATGATTCCCGAGTTTAGCAGCTATCCTACCTAATAATTGTCGCAGTACTTCATGGCACAGAAATTTTGAAGCCTTGCAGCTCCCCCGTTTGCAGTGTTTGGAAATTCAGCTTAGCCCTTGACAAGGTCTGTGTTCCTTAGAATTGAAAAAGCAGAAATCATCCCATGAAGGAGGGAGAATCCCTAGCAGGCCAGAAAAAGCGATATCAGGTTCTGCAAATGCTGCCATTGGGTTGGTTTTTTCCTTTGTATTTATATGACTTCTTTTTAAATTAAGATGTCCGTTTGAAGTGTTGCTATGCATAAGATAAAAATGTTCAGATTTTAATCATCAAGCTTCTGAGCTTATAATACAGTCTCCTCTTGGCTACCCTTGCTGGAACCGTGCACTTTCTTTAAAGTGCTGAGTTTTAGATATGCCAAGGATGAAGGTAAAGAAGCTCTCTTCCTGTAAGTTAGCAGTCTTCCAGAATTATGTATATGTAATGTCATCTACGCTGTGTTTTATCGCTTTTTAAGTAATCTTAAGCTTGAAAATGCAATTGGCTTCAGTACTTAAGAAAATGTTTACATTGGAGCAATGGATATTGAGGACTTCAGCAGGCATTGATCTTCTATGCAACTTAGGCTGTATTTCACACTTCTGGCAGACATTGATGGTAAAAGGTCTAAAATAAGTACAAAGAGCTGTCCCTCGTTACAGAGAATATACTGGATTCCAGTCTGTAAAATAAAATTTATATATTCCAAGGAGCAGATGATTAATCAAGCACGGAGAGCGTGTAAGAGCAGTGCCTGCCATCTGACTGAAACCGTCCCTGTCTCTTCCCTCTCTAATCAGTGATGTAAATATGGTTTGATCTATTCTATGATGCTAGCAATTTTCTACCTAGGTGAGGAAGTACTTTTGTTTCTAGAAAGTTTCTTCTCTAGAAACTTTCTATGCACTAAGCATCATCATCTGAACTGCTGCTATCTTTTAAAATACTCAGTTTGGCTTTGTTATAAACCAAACCTGATACTTCCGTTCCCTATCATAGAACAGTCGGGCTGAATGGTCTGAAGTATTGTCGCCCACAATGTAGCATGCCTCTTACAATTTATGGCCAGTGGAAATCAGAGTAATTCTGTCACCAGAATTTGTGACAAATAGCTCCTCTCAAGATTTCTAAAGCATGCGAGTAGATTGCAGTGCAAATAAAGTAAGTGCTGTCAGTGTTGCCAGACGTAGCCCAAACTGTATGACGAACATTTCCAGATAGGTAAGCAAAAAATTAAACTGCGTTAAACTCGTTTATTTTTAAAGAATGAATACTTCCAGCTTTGGAAGTATTTCCCAAACTTAAGACTCTTGGTCTGGTGTCAAATTCTATTCAAGATACCAGCAGTTATGGATGTGTCCTTGTCACTTATTCCTGTTGCTACTCTAGCATGTCTCCTTTGTCTTCATTCCCGTTTCCCTTCTGTGTTTCATTGTTAAAGCCTTTGTATGATATATCGCTGTGTTTTCCTCTAGTAAGGTCTGGCAGGAAAGGACGCCGGCGGGTGTTTAGTCTGTCGGAGGCTGACAGTCACGGTGGACACTGGGTTTAGGTCTTCAAGCAGCAGCTGCAGCAGAAACTCGCGCAATATCAATTCAGGCAGGTTGCTCCGTAAGCTTTCAAAAGCCCCTTACAGTTAATAGAATGTATTTGGTTTCCATGCTGACAGCAATGACAGTGAGGTAGGAAACTGAAGAAAGCGTCATCAATATTTGTGTATCTACTGTTTTTCTGAGGAGAATTGTAAAGCAGTAATTAGCTGTTTGTGAAAGCCGTATCTGCAGTTTCTCCCATGCTTCTTGGCTCTCTTGCCGAAGATGGAGATTCTGCTCTCGAGCCTCCAGCTTCAAAGCAGCTATGTCTTCATTTGCACAGGGCCAGCCATGGCTGTAGTGGAATTTAGTAATCACAGGCTGCTGAATGGACAGGCATGCAGGTACTTGGCTAGCAGCAAGAAATCTATTTATAACTTGGGTAAAATGGACAAGCATTCAGCACAAGCTTCATATCTCTGTGATCCTCAAACTCGGGCAGATGGCTTTATGGACTGCGTAATTGCCTGAGGAGGGGAAGCAAGTGCAAAAAAGATGGAAATACACTTTAGACTACCTTCTTATTTGTATAACTTGTTTTATCTTGTATCTAATTTATTTTTTTTATGATCATGGCATGAAGATATTTTACTCTGTTAATATGTATATTATGTTAATATGATATTTTACTATGTTAATATGTGTAAACACCTTTTTTTTTTCTTCTTTATAGATTAACGTTTCATCTTTTCGCTTAATGGCCTGTTATATATTTTTTTGTTATCTTTTCATAGTATGTTGCTGTACACACACATCTAATTCTCCGTAGATGATGTTCTCCTGTTCTTTCTTTCTCCTGTTCTTTTCTATCTTCTTTCACTAATAATCATCCTTAACGTAACTCAATATAGCAGAAGTTGAGTGATTCGGTTTGGATTTTTTTGCTGTAATGATAATCTTGGTAGCATTATAGAAGTGCTGAAAAACATCGAAGGTTGCTGAAGCCACTGCAGCCAGGGAGAGCTAATAATACCCCAAAACTTGCAGAGTGACACCCTCTTCTCAAACCTTGCTTGGTACTTAAATTTGAGGGTGCAGGTGTGTGTGCTTCTTAGAACTAAATGTGAACATCACAACTGTTTTAAGAAACTGACTTCACTCTCACTGGTTTTGTGCAGAGCTGGCTTATATTTTTTGCCAGAACACTCTTGCTCAAATACAGGGGGGTCTGGGTGAGGTAAATAGCAATGCTCTTTCCTATATTAGATTATAACTTTCTGACATTTAAGAGTGGAGCATATCGTAGTGACTGGTGATTTTATTAGGTAAAAATGACAATTATTTCTGTGCTTTCTATCCAAAAGTCAAACTGGAACTAGGAGTTTGGGGTTTTTTGAGAGGCAGTTAGTATTTTTGTGTGCAGTATAGACAGAACTTCCAGATAATGGGTAGAGAAGTTAACCTCTAAACATACTGAGTGCCTTGATATTCTTTTGAATCAAGAGCTTGGTGCCTATCTGGATTTTAGAGACAGACATTCTTGTAATAATCCCTTCTTGAGCTTTTTTTTCTAGCTAGGGTGCATCTTTTTGTCAATTGTTTATTCCAGTTTCAGTGACTTTAAGAATTCAGATCATACATATATCTATATATATTTATCTTCTTGGATCCTTCTCTGAATTGAGTATGACTTCAAAAGGCTTTGAAATTGAGCAACAAAAATTTTCTCCTTAGTACTTATTGCCCTGAAGCCATATAAGTCATATATTCAATTAACTGGGACGCGTTACACATGAAAACTTCTTACATTAAGAGGGTGGCCTGATTTTTCACTGTAATGCCTCTTATATATCAAATTTTCATTCCAAGATGCTGGATCTCTGTGTTATATTTTCTATTTGGTTTCCTTCATCTGTAGTTTAGGATGGTTCTCCTCTATCCTTGTATCCAAAAGATACGGGAGATGATCATGCTTAAAAGCTTACCTAGCACAAGCTGAGGGATGCAGTTTCAAGCTAAGTGTACACTTCAGGTAGCTTCTGGATTTGAGAGCTTGGTCACAAAGGTGTGAGTACTGTTCTCACAGCCGTAGTTTATAGCTGTGACTGAAGAGTAGTGAGATTTTTAAATCATAGAATCATAGGTTGGAAAAGACCTCTAAGATCATGAAGTCCAACCATCCACCCAACACCACCATGCCTACTAAACCATATCCAAAGTGCCACATCTACGCGTTTTTTGAACACCTCCAGGGATGGGGACTCAACCACCTCCCTGGGCAGCCTGTTCCACTGCCTGACCAGTCTTTCAGTACAGAAATTTTTCCTGATATCCAATCTAAAGCTCCCCTGACGCAGCTTGAGGCCATTTCTTCTCGTCCTATTGCTAGTTAGTTAGGAGAAGTGACCAACCCCCGCCTCACTACACCCTCCTTTCAGGTAGTTGTACAGAGTGAGGTCTCCCCTCAGCCTCCTCTTCTCCAGACTAAACCACCTCAGTTCCCTCGGCCACTCCTCATCAGACTTGCTCTTTAGACCCTTCACCAGCCTCGTTGCCCTTTTCTAGACACACTATCACACCTCAATGTCCTGCTTGTAGTGAGGGGCCCAAAACTGAGCACAGGACTCGAGCTGCAGCCTCACCAGTGCCGAGCACAGGGGCACGGTCACCTCCCTACTCCTGCTGGCCACACCATTCCTGATCCAAGCCAGGATGCTGTTGGCCTTCTTGGCCACCTGGGCACACTGCTGGCTCCTGTTCAGCCGGCTGTTGACC
>Ga0065711_1052029_pt1 | contig 10129 bp, 9 predicted proteins | sample Hoacrofraction12_FD_59098 | JGI IMG/M metagenome (GOLD analysis project Ga0065711, IMG submission 59098) | Hoatzin crop microbial communities from Cojedes, Venezuela - Epithelial fraction 12 v2 (version 2) | ecosystem: Host-associated > Birds > Digestive system > Esophagus > Crop | place...
CATGGAGCCTCCTGCGGCCCCGGGCCCCGAACGGCTCTTCGACTCGCACCGGTGAGAGCCGTGGCGGCCTGGCGTTTCGCGGGGCTGGGCCGTGGGCTCCCGGGGGTTCGGGTGTCCCGCGGGAGGTCTGCGCAGGAAGCTGGCGTGTCCCTGGCGGGAGGGCCTGGCGTCCACTGGGGGAAGGGGCATCCCACGGGAGCTCTGTGGGGGAGGCCGGGGTGTCCCATGGCGTACGGATGAGGGCCCAGAGTGTGCTGGGGAGGCTTGGGTTGGCTGGGTGTCTCGCTGGGGAGGCGCAGGCAGTCACACGGAGCGGGGGACGCAGGGTGGTCCCTGGGGAGGGCCCGGGTATGTCCCCGCCGTGCTCAGGCTGTCTCTGCTGCTCTTTGGCCCTGCAGGTTTCCAGCCGATGGGTTCCTGCTTCTGGCCCTGCTGCTGTACGCACCCGTGGGCCTCTGCCTGCTCGTCCTGCGCCTCTTCATTGGCGTACACGTCTTTCTGGTCAGCTGCGCCCTGCCTGACAGCGTGCTGCGACGGTGCGTGAGCCCGGCCCTGCCCCGGGTGTGGAGCTGCTGCTGTTGCCTGGGGTGGGGATGTGGTGTGCAGACACTGCTGTGGGGTAGTGTGGGGTGGGAGGGCTGCGCTCGCCCGTGTGGGGTCCTTAGCCGCGGAGGCTTGGTGCATGCAGAGGTTTACAGGGATCTGTGCTTTTGGGACTCTTTGTCCCCAGGATCCACGAAGGTGCCTTCTCTGCCAAGACCAATGCTGGCAGCTACATCTTCAGTGCTCGAGGACTGGTCTGAAACACTTGGATCAGCTGGGCGCCCTGCTAAGAAATTCCATGTGTGGCTCGCTGCCCCATATTTCATGCTGCAGCTCCAGCTCTGCAGGCAGCCTTCAGCCCCAGCTGCAGCCCCCCAACAATTCCTGTCCCAGGCATCTGTCATATCACTTCCATTTTGTACCAGTGTCCTTTTGCAAGTCACATGAACTCCCAGGTCTCTGTTCTGTTTGTTAGAGGTGTAAGCCAGCGATGGCTCAAAGTGCAGGACTTGAGGAAACCACTTTCCTCCCCACCCAGGTTTATTGTGCGTGTGATGTGCTCAGTGCTGGGCTTATTTGTGCGGCAAAGTGAGCCCCAGCTTCGTGATGTCAGTGTGAGGGTCTACATCGCCAACCACGTGACACAATTCGATCACAACGTCATCAACCTTCTGACCTCATGTAATACGGTGAGTAACTTGGAGCCGGCTCCAAATGTGCCTGCGAGTGAGTTGGTTGGTTCTATATCCTGAACGGCAGTAGGCTTAACCCTTACCTGGAGAAGCATAACTCGCGGAAGTAGTGTATCCCTTGCCAAGAATGTCAGGACCTCCTAGAGAGGACGTGGGGAAACACAGTTGTTGCGTGGGCCAGGAGGGGAGTTCGTTTCTTGAGCAGACAGGGTACAATCTGAACTGAAGATTAGGAGTCGAATTCGTAGGGAACTGGGGCCAGAGCAGTCACTGAAGCCTGGCAGTGATGTGTTCTCTGCTACTGGTGCTTTTAGCAGGCAGGTGGCTCCCTCAGGCCCCAGAGGCATTTTTGCTAATAAGCAAGAACTTTGTCTCCCAGCATCGTCTGGGAAGGTGAGCCTTCAGGGGAGGACAGGATGGCATTTCTTCTTTACTCTTGCTTTTCCTTGCAGCCTGCATTGAATGGTGCCCCTGGCTTCATCTGCTGGTCACGGGGATTCATGGAGCTGGGCGTAACGGGAAGCCGAGCAGAGCTGGTGGATTCCCTGAAGGTGTATTCGTCCCACAGAGGAAACCCGCCGCTGCTGCTGTTCCCGGAGGAGGCTGCCACCAATGGCAGGGCTGGCTTGCTCCGGTTCAGGTACTCGGGACAGGTATTCCTGTAGCGGGGCTGTCGCCACTTTGTTTTAGCTTTTGGGTCATTCAGTGCTGACTTCTTCCTTTTCAGCTCTTGGCCGTTCTCAGTTGTGGATGTGGTGCAGCCCGTTGCCCTACAAGTTCAGAGGCCTTTGATCACTGTGGTGAGTCAGGGACGTGGGGCGAGGAGGAGTTGTGGAGGCGTGTGCTGTGTCAGGGTCTTGGCAATGGCGTTGATTCTGCTTCTGCTTTGAAGCCTGTGGGTAGCGTAGCCTGGCCGCGTGTTCTGTCACCCCAAGGACTTGCTGCTCAGTACTGACACTGTGTTTCAAGCCCCTTTCCCGGGGAACTTCTGCTAAGCCAATACTTTTTCAGCTACACTGGCAATTTTGATAAATGTTTTAGTGGCTCAGCTGTCTAACAGTGTGCCATGAGGCTTACATGATGCTATCATCGCTGTGTCTCGTCTCCTTTTTGTGAGCTCCCTTCTTCTGAAGTGCTGTGAAGGAATAGCTCCAGTCGCCTTGGAGAGCGACTGCTGCGCCAAAGGTTGTGCAAGGCTCCCTGGAGTGGGTTCTGAACTCTTGCCTCCCAAATGCAGATGTGTGACATGGTGCAACGTTAGCTTCAGAAGGGTGGCAAAGTTTATGATGGTAATACTAGCACTGCTAACTAGATTCCAATAAAACCATTCTCAGCTTATTTACAGAGCAAGATTTTGTTGGATTTCTTATTTCTTGCTATGGTTTATGGATCTGCTTGGTTAAAAGATACGTTTTGTATTTATCTGGCATTTTAGTTGATTCTTCATCGTCTGTCTTTTTAAGATAGTAGGGCAGAATGGATGGATTTAAAGCCACTTACTAGCAGGTCACAAAACATTGCTGCCCATACTAAAACACCAGTATGCAGATATTTTTAAGGTGAGATTCTGTTAGGGATTATTTCTTTGCCTGGTGCTATTTAGTGCTTTTCTCAGCACTGCAGATGACAATATTGAGATCCCTGCTGGTAAAATTTGGGTTAGTGAATAGTGAAGCAGCTCGATTATTGATTGTGATCTAGTGAACTGGTGATAGCTGCCAGTGAACAGCGGTTACCTGTAAGTCTAATGTGGTTATGGGTGCGTAGCAAGAGGAGTATCTGGTAGAGTGACAAACATGGTGTTAGCTGCATGTGTGCAGTGGTGAAAACCGCTAAAATACTAAGCAAAGCTTTGGTAACCCCGCTGCCAAGAAACTGGGGAAGTAGTAGAGTGCAAGGACTCCGTAAGCGTGATGCAGAATCCAAAGAGCAACACTTCAAGACACTCAGCTTAGTCAGCTTGTCAGAGGAAAGGCAGACAGATTGTTGTGGAAAGCTGCTTGCGTGTTGGAGAAGAGGCTTAAGAGTGGAGAATTCTTTTTTTTTTTCCTGACAAAGCACACAGCAACAGTCTTTGCAGGTTCTGAGAGTAAATGTTGGTACTGCACAAGTTAGTTTTGGATTAAGATGCAGTTTTCTAACAATGAGAATATTTTTGAATGAGTACTCCAGAGAAGTGGGAGAGCTGTCCCATTCTGGACTGTTTATAATGAATAGCTTACCTTTTCATAGTTTTGGCTCCTCTGAGAAGTTCTGTGAGATGTGACAAGTATATTTATCTGTGCATACTTTCCTTCATAAATGTTAGGGAGAACAATGTGCGCATAACTGCAGAACTCTTAAGTTACTGGTTATAGTCACTTCTTGGCTCCGATTTTTACCTTTAGAGGTCGAGCAGGACTTTTTGCCCTTCATGCACATTGGCTAAGTAAATCCTGGTGGATTTCTTATGTAATTTTAAACCATCAGAAACTTCTGAGGACTGGAGGTGCAATACTTTGAATGATTCAATCAGTGCTTTACAGAAAGCTTTCTTGGGCACTTACATGATGTATATGTCAGGCACTGGGCTGAGCAAATCACACAGTTTGGGTTTAAGAAATAATTTTCTCCGGTTCCAGTTGGCTGGAACATTGAAGGAGGCTGTTGTTCTGTGGCACAAGGCAGCATAACTGAAGACTGGCTACTGGCATCACTATAAGGCATTTGATTTTGGGTTTCTTAGATCTATTTATCCAGGAGATGAGGCTTCTTTATGTTACCCTTGGTGACTCTGGTTTCTGGGCTTTTCTCAGTTATAGCACCTCTTCCCAGGCCGTGGAATAAACCGTGCACGAGGCCTGTCTTGGAGCCATGCTGCTTTGGTCAAGGATGAGTCAAATGTAAAAGAAGCCGAGGCAGCTCCATCACGAGCTGTAGATCTTGAGATGGTGTTCTCACCAGTCTGGGAAAAGTGCGATCGCTGCAAGATAAAAGTAACCAACTACAGAAGTCCTAGGAAGTCCTAGGAGCAATGTCCATTCAATAGCAAATTCTTTAGAATCATTGAAAAGCATAGGTTGGGGAGAATCTCTGGTCGTTAGTTCAGCTTTCTGCTCGCAGACAGACTGGCTTCTGAGTACAGTCCAGCTGCCCGGGGCTGTGTCCCGTTGAGAAGGATGGAGAGCCCACCACTTCGGAGTGCCTGTTCCAGTGCTCTCTGCTGCCAGGAACCACAGCACCTCTTAGGGAAAAGGTTATTTACTAATTCTTAGAAAAAGGAAGAAAGTGATAAATTAAAGTTCACTTTTAATGATCTTTGCAGCCTGTTTGGAAATGAAGAGAGAAAGCTTACAGCAGCTGAGACATTACAGGGGCTATTCCCATCAGAATAAGGGAGGATTGTTCATGATTCTGAGGAAGTGTTAGTACGTCTTATGGCATTTTCCATTGTTTCTAAAGGCACAGTCTAGTAGAGAATGTGAGGATACTGAGGGAAAATCTTGCTGTCCGTAGTGGGAGGAAAAGATGACTCGGAGCGGTGAAAACTGTGGCTCTTGCTCTGCCTGGTGAAGGCTAACGAAGGTGAATCTGCCCTGGGGCTTGCCCTCACTGTGCACTGGGTTTGCCGTTCCCTCGTTCCCAGTCCTCCACAACTCTCTGCGTGCGTGTCTGTTACTTGCTGCCATGGCTTAGCTGTCTTCTGCCCGCCTGCTTCTCTGACGGAGGCCTGACGAGCTTGTGTTTTGTGGGCCACGATCTCATTGTGCTCTCTTCCCCAGAGCGTGGCTGACGCCTCCTGGATTACAGAGCTGCTCTGGACCTTCTTTGTTCCCTTCACAGTATATCAAGTAAGGTACTATCTCTCTCTCTCTCTCTCTTTCGTTTGGGGCAGGATTTAGGGTGGGCAGAGAGCCTGACGTTTTTGCCGTTGTAGTAAGAGATCTTTTGGCGTGCGCTAATGCGCACCCTCACTGTTGGTATCTCAGCATGGCTTTGTTCAGTGTTATTTGGTCCGTGCCAGGTCCAGCTTCTGGACCAGCTTCAACCAGCTTCTGAAGTTGAGAGGGTTCTTGGTTCCTGCATTCAGCTGCTGAAGGAGAGGAGTCTTTCAGGGCTTTTATGTCAAGTTTGCTGGGTATATTTTTGAAGCTAGCTGCACTGCTGTAATTCACCCCAGGATTGCTCAGGTCCCATGGGTGATTCCCTGCAGGCAGCTCAGTCCTCTCACGTCTGTCTCTTCCCTGCACTTGTGAATTGCAGAGGTGGTTCAGACACCCGTCTGGGGCCTAGGTGAGCGCAGACTGGCTGAGTAGCTTTGCTGTAATAAGGGTTCATAGGCAGCAGAAGGGGCTTGGAGTCAGATTTAGAGGTCAGGGTATTTCAGCAAGGACAAGTCTTGTGCTGTAGCTTTCCCTGGCCTTATCTGGCTCAAGTCTTGCTGGTCTGTTTTCTACTTCCGTGTAAATGGCAGTGGCTCCTCATGTGGGGCCTTTCTGGGCATTTCATTAGGAGATACTTCGCGTCTGAGTGCTAATAAAGATTCAGTGAGCCAGTTTTGTCTTCTGAGCCATGCCTTGCCCTTAATTTTGCAAGCTAGTGTTGAGGTTTGACGCTCATCTTGTGGGGAGAGATTTGGGGTGAGCGGGGAGAGCCGAGGTGGGGATAGCACCATTGCACTGTTGATCCCAGATGGGGCTGGCTCCTCCAGCAGCCCTTGAAGCAGTCAGCCCAGTGCTGTTGTCCCCATTCAGGTGGATGCCGTCTGTCCCCAGACGAGCTGAAGAACTGAGTGAGGATTTTGCGCTCCGAGTTCAGGAGGTAGGAGGATGATGTGGGAGAGGGATGTGTAGGACTCCTGCAATTTGGGATGGTCACAGAGGAGAGTGGGCTGCCAGCAGAGTCGCAAAGGGCACTTCTGGATGGGTGTGTTTGTACGATGGGAACTCTGGCCCATATTTATTGCCCCTTACAGTTACTCAGTTTTTCCATGGCCTACTTGCCACCCCCCATTTATCTTTTCTGCCAGTTATCAAGGCTCTCCCCATCTAGTTCAAACCTTTCACTCCCTTTTAATAATACCACAAATCAAAAAAAGCGATTGTTCCTCCACCTTTCCCTTACATGCTGGGTACTTCGTAGCCTCTATACCAAAGATCTTGTATCTCCCTGTCAGCCTGTTTTGGCAGGATGATATTGCCTACTCCTGGTCCTTCGTGTGCTCCATGCAACACTGAAATGCATCACTGAGGCCCTGGAGAAATCAGTTCCCAGTCCTCTTCCCCTCACCGTGGCTCCACGCAGGCCTGTACATCTGATGCACTCGCCTGCAAGATGGGACTGCCTGGGTCATAAGTGTCGTGTGTCATGTACATGTGACTCTTCTCTGCGTCTCTGCAGCTCTTGGCCATGGAGCTGGGTGTGGTATCCACACGGCTCACTGCAGCAGATAAAACCGAACACATGAAGAGGCTGAGACACACATCGCTGCTCCCCTTTGCCCCAGGTAGGTGTCCTAGCTAGTGTCCTGACTCTGGAATTGCCGCTTAGGCTTTGCCTGTGGACACACCTCTGTCTGCTCTTGGTTACTCATGCGTGGAGAGAGAGGAGAAGGCGTGTTTGACCTCCTCCTGAGGAGCAGGGGCTTCTTGTGTGCCCCAGGCTGGGGGCTGCCGCTATCTAGTAGGGAGAGCACCACCACTCCTGAGCACAGACGTGGTGGTGGTGTGCAGGAGGTCCGGATTTCTTAGCACACTGGTTCATATTATAGAAGGTGGAGCTGTTGCGACTTGAAGGCCATGCACCTTTAGGGTACCCTCTTGTGCCTGCTGTTCTCTCTTCTGCAGCCTCAAGCCAGCCCCTGGCAGCCAGGCCCAGGGTGCCTTCCAGCCCCACCGGTGTTGCTCCTGAGGATGTGCGAGTGACGGCAATGGCTCAACGCGTCAAGGAGGTGCTGCCTCACGTGCCTCTGGAGGTCATCAGGATAGACCTGGGTGAGCAATGCCTGGGATAGCAGCGGGGATACAGAGTGCCCTTCTGTGCCAAGTCTCTACGAGGCCTGGAAGCAGAAACCTTGTCCCTGCTGCACTGTGGAGCACACTGCCAGCAAGGATGCGAGTGTCCTGATGTAGCAGCTGCCTCTCCAACAGATCCTCTTTGTCCCTACAGCCCAAACCAGCTGTGTGGATACCACCATCGCCAACTTGCTGGAGGGGAGAGTACCCTTCTTCCCTGAAAGTAAGGAGGCTGGTACTGACCTGCCTGCCCCGTCTACCTCCCAGGCTGCAGCTGCTTCTGGCATCCAGGGCTCCGTAGCTGTGCCTTCTTCCAAGGTACTTTTGGTGGTTGTGTTGCCTCCTCTGATCTGATGGCTTGCAGCCAGAGCATGATGGCCTGTGTTCAGGACTAGCTATGTTGTCAGAGGAACAGAGGTCGAATTGGTATGCTGGGTCCTTGCAGAGCCACTAAGGAGGTCTCCTGGCTTTGTTTGACTGTCTCCTCATGGCTCTTGTGCTTTGTGTTGCAGCCAGCTACAAAGCAGTTTGCAAAGTCCCCTGTGGAGCGGCATCTGTCCTTGCAGGAGCGGAAACGAGCATTGTACGACTATGCGAGAAGGTGAGAGTCGTCGCGCCCCCCCGCCCCGCCATGTCACCCTGTCCGAGTCCCAAAACCCCATCCCCAGCAGTACCAGGATATGCCTCAAGCAAGGGTCAGCCCTCGCTTTGCCTTGCGTCCTCGTGTTCCTCTCCTCTGGCCCAAGACGGCAGTGCTGAGGCAATGACCCATGGCTGAAGGAGAGAGGAGGCAGACGTTTGTCTGCTTCGCCTCTTCAGGCATGCAGCCCCATGTCCTTGCTGGGAAGTGCTGTCTCCAGAATTGCCAGCGGTCATCTGGTTTTGGGGACTAGGTGGGGTTGAAGCTGCTTGCCACAAACACAGCTGCTGAGGAATAGGGCGTAGCAAAAAACCTTTGTTTGGTTCTTTGGTGCAACGGATTTGACTGACAGAAGTCACTGTGGGACTAGAGATTTCTTTGGAATTAGTGTCGATGCTGTGGAACTCATTTTGGAAAGAAGGTTGCTGTTTGGCAACAGGGATGGTGCAATTAATCTTCCTCAGTGCAAGTGGAGAATAAGGGAGCGAGTCTGACCTCTGTGCATGGTTTTGATGAGCCAAATGTTGGAACAAGTGTCCAGTTCTGGTGTCTGGGTCTTTTTTTTGGAAAGATACAGAAAATTCAGAATGAGTTTGGAGGAGAAGTTAAGTCTGTTAAGGGCACTGCAAATGAGATGGCACACTATATGCAATTCTGAGTGAAGGAACCGGGGTCTGAGAGGCTGTTCAATCTGGCAGAGAAAAGCAGAATAATAACTAGTGGGTAGAAGCTGTAGGCAGGCAGACTTTACACAGGTAACGGGGTAGTTATATCTGAAAAGGAAATGGACTCATCAGTGGAATGAGCTTCCAGCAGAAACAATAGCTTCTCGGTGGCTGGGGGTCTTCCGGTGACTGCTTAGAGGGTGGTAGAGGTAATGGAGTGTTCAGCTCAGACCAGAGTGACGAGAGGCTGACCTGCTGCAGGAGTGGGTCTCCATGCTGTAGGGTCTTGTGTGAAGGGGAGAGCGCATCTGGTGCCACGCTTGGGCTGAGCTTTGCTCCAGAGCACTCCACGAGAGTCAGGAGAAGATGGCGGGGACTCGAGGGTCAGTTAAACCGTTGAGATCCTGTGACTTTGACACCGTGTCAGCTTCTCCCTGCTATTGAAAGGCTAGGAAATTCCCACGGTTGGAAGTTGAACCTAGGCAAATTCTAAGTGCCTGTTTGTAAAGGGCTAGCCCTAGATGACTCTGGGTAGCTCTTGGTCACCAGGAATTCAATTTAAACAAGTCTGGTTTTCTGAAAGATGATTTCCGTTTAAGGGAATTGCATCTCAAAGTGGTCCTGTGACATAGGGAATGTTAGACTCTGTCTTGAGAGCTGTCCCCCAGGCCTTTTAACCCGAGCACAGAGATGGCTGGGGGCTCTCGCGGGATGTGATCTGTTCGACAGCAGAGAACAGGAGGTGGAAGTCCTTTCCTGTGGATGCCCACCTGGCTGTGTTGCCCTTCTGCATGCCACTGTTACGTCCCTTTTCTGAGGCACTCGTGGCTATAGAGTGCTGATCTCTATACATCTCGGAGAGGAAGGGATCCCAGTGAGATTTGGGAAGGTGATTGTGCTCTTCATCTTTCTTTACTTCAAAGAAAGGCTCTCCTTACTGTCCTGGGCTCGAGAGCAGGTATGTGTCCATCTTGAGTTCTGCAGGACAGCAGCAACCCCTGTCCTGTAGCGTTTTCCAGCTCGGGGCAGGTTCGCAGCTCAGGGCTTGCCGAATCGTGCGTTTCCCTGCAGCCCTCTGCCCGGGCTGCTGACAGCACTGCGCTTCGCAGGAGGCGAGGCTGTTCTCAGGGCAGGGTTCTGTGCTTTCAGTACGGTTCCCTCCCCGGCTGGCCGGTATTGGATGGCAGCGTGCACGGGCCGTGGGGGAAGCTGGGCGCTGCCAGAGCGGGGGGTGCTCGCAGGAGTCTGGTGGCCTCCCCGGGGACCCTGTCCTGGGTCTGGCACTGGGAGTGTGGTGCCTGTGTATCTCACCCACACTGAGGCGTAAGGCTGAGCTGTCGGGGCCCCGCGCTTCGGGATGGGTGTCGCTCCATACCAGCAGCCCACACCGCTTCCCACGTGCTTGGGGGCTTACCTGGGTGGAACGTCTTGGCGCAGGACACGGAGGGGCTGGGGCGCTGCTGGCAGGGCATGAGAGAACGGCCGTGGCTGGGAGCCGCCGTCCCAAGGGGCAAACGGCAGCGACCCGTCCGGGCCCCGGCGCTGCTGCCGGCAGCCTCCCGCCGGCTCGGGCAGTCCCCGCAGCTGCCCGGCCCG
>Ga0065711_1052030_pt1 | contig 10129 bp, 8 predicted proteins | sample Hoacrofraction12_FD_59098 | JGI IMG/M metagenome (GOLD analysis project Ga0065711, IMG submission 59098) | Hoatzin crop microbial communities from Cojedes, Venezuela - Epithelial fraction 12 v2 (version 2) | ecosystem: Host-associated > Birds > Digestive system > Esophagus > Crop | place...
AAAAAAAAAAAAAAAAAAAAAAAAGAAAATTGAAGTTTAGGGAAGACCTGAAAACGCAAACTTCAGTCCTAACACAACAGTGTCATCCCTCCTCTTCGAGGACGTAGGGCATAAACTCTGCCATCAGCAACACGCACATGCCTGGGGAATAGGGGAGAGAAACACATTCATTTCCCTTATAACACTCCTTAAATCTTCTCCAAGACATGTCTGTTTGCAGTTCCATATCAGTCTCAATGACAAGCTCTCTAGCAAACCAGCACATCCAAATTCAACACTGCATCTCAGCAGGAAGAAATCTTCCTTTCTGCACGTAGCTAAGCTTCCCTCTTCTTCAGGAGAGGCAGATACGTTTCTCATCATTTTCTCTATAATTCTGCAAATATACTATCTTCCAGCAGTTAACACTGCAGGATAATCCTCCAATATGAATTATTGAACAGACAAATATTTAAAACTCTTTAGGAAAGAAAGAAAAAACTTCTACCCAAACTATTCTGAGTAAACTTTTTGTAATCTCTTCAAAATTATCCTCAAATAACTCCCCAACCAATATGATTAAAGGTCACTAGTACACTGCAAAGCATATTTTTATGAGACAAATTCCACTACAATTGCAACAACTATTCCAGCCACAATTTAGACATAGAATCCAATTATCCATTTCCTTTTCATTTACACCTCATGGGCTAGATCATTTATCATGTTTCATGATAATGATCAGAAGGCACATGGAAAGTGATTTCTGGAGGTAACAAATTACCTACCATATTAGCATAGCTTACAAGATCCTGTCAACAAGTGCTATGCATAAATATAAGGTAATTAAATTTACAATGTGCAGAAGCGTTTGATATGCTACTTGCTTTTCTAGCAGCTGCCAAAAAATCTGGGTTACTAAATTCAACATACCAGTTTAGTTGCTTAAGTACAGTAATTTAGCTCTTCATAACACATCAGGAATCATTATGCCACTAGAACACCAACAGGTAGACAGCATGCAGTGGGCTCAAGATCTGGAGATCAATCTCTCATCACCTGGTATTACTGCTTCTTGCCACCGAACCATCCATCATATCTCCAAGACAACTTGGAATGACAGTGCTGGACCCTCACATTACTGCTCCTTGAACTCTGTCTCATCCATCTTTTGCATCATTTCCCATTTGCAGCTAAGTATCGTCTCCCTGCTGCAAAACTGAGTGTGAACCTGTAATGCCTTTAACCTGCAGTGCCACTCTAATAGTAATTGATTTCTTTTTATTGCAGAGACAATACTCAGTATGACTACGTATGGCTGCTGAAGCCAGGAGATGGTCAGGACAGGGGTACAATGCAAGCATCTTCTGTCTTTAGGAACAGGGCCCATTTCCAAGGAAATATTGCTATATTTCCGTACCTAACTATTTTATGACACATGTATATTTATGAATATACAAAATTGGTATAGGAATGTATATGCAGTTTGTGTTCCTGCAGTTCATCTACAATTTAATAGCAAGATTCACTCAAATGCAGCTGAAAATTAATGTCAGGGGTGGCTTCACTTTGTATTTTTGTTAAGTGATTCAGTATTAGAACACTATCAGATTTTTAAATACATACCAAAGCACACAGGTGCACCCGCATTCAAAAAGGAACTTAGATTAACTCTACATTGATCATGGCAAGACTTCACCAGCATGATGACTTGTGTACCATAAACCACCCAAGACTAAGCGTTTTAATTCAGCTTCATCTGAATGCTGTTATAAAAGTTTAATAAATCAAAATGATCAAAATGCCCCCAGTGGCAGGTTGGGATTCAGTTTCCAATTCAAATTCCCCTTAATATACGGCTTCTCTGACATCCTGCATTTTCTGCCATCTATGTTGAATTCCAAATGCACTCCTTTTCATTATTACCATGCATCTACTCATCGGCACACTTCTTAACAACCCTGCACAATACACAGAGATGTCAAACCTAGAGGGGCTTTCCCCTCCCCCAGATTGCAAAATGATGGCAGGTAAGGGAACTTTGTCTACCCTTAAGTAAATATTTTCTTAACCTCCCCGCTAATGTCAATGGCATTTACACTGAGACAGACCATCCTGAGCTGCAGTATTGAAATGAAACGTTTGATTTAAATGAATGTAAAGACAGACCAGAGACTGGAAGGGAAATTATCCAAGTGAAATACAGCACTGATGTGGTGGGGCAGTCTGGAGACATCTCTAATTAAGATGACAAAAATCACATTACTGCAAATGACTTTCGTGTCACTCTACTTGGATAAAACACAGATATAAGAAACAAAGAAGCCCACTTCTTTCCTCCCTGAAGTGACACCTGGCAAGGGCTTTTTCCTCATCTCTTCCTTTTCACTGCCTCCCATCAAGTCTAAAGGTATCCCAGGGATAACTAACAGGGATCCCACTATTCAGAGTGATTACATTTTAATTTCCCAAAAGTTTTATTTGCTGTTTGAATACACCTACATACTTTCCCGATAAGGAGGCACAGAAGAAAATGACAGAGGTATAGGATGACACCCAAATGGCAAGACCACACTCACACAATCAATCCTTAATGCCACATCTGTGCTATCACCAGCAACACAATTTTGAACCATGCCGAGTGAAGCCGCATCGTATCTCGGCTTTGCTGGATTAGGCAGAGCAGGTGATACCCTGATTACGATGCCTCTAAGGGGGCTGATAATACCTGGTCTGCCACAGAGGCAGAAGACCCCAGGGGAACATCATCTAAAGCTGGCACTAAGCCCACTAGCACAGGGCTAACTCCTCTGCAACTGTGAGCTGCCTGGCCAAGTTCATCCCACGTCACTACTTCCCATTATAGTCTTCCACTGATTTTGATCGACCCTATAGCTGTATTTATTTCACTGCCAAATCACGGCGAGGTCTCCACAAGACCTGACAAGAACAAGCAGCAGCCCTTTGCCTGCAAGCAGGGGAAGGCCCTTTTCCTGCCCTCCTCCCTGGCCTGGGCTCCCGGCCCCTGGGCCAGCTCCGGCGAGCCGATGGCACTCCCCACAAAGTACGGCAGCGGTGTCCCAGCCAGGCTGCGAGGCAACACCTTGATGCCCGCTTTGTCTGTTGAACCAGCCCACAGAAGCGGCACAGCCCTAGAGCCAGGAGGAGGAGAGGGATGGTGCATGGCTAGGGGCATGGAAGAGGAGCGAGGAGAGGAGCAAAGCCTCCCTCCCTGCTGCCAGCTGCCCTTGCACAGACGCTTCACCCAAACACTGAACACGCTGGCCCCTTAAAGCCCTGCCCAGGCCCAGCCCTTCCCGTCTCCATGCTGCTCCCTCTTAGGCCAGCACGGGCATTTCTCCTCCACACGGCGAGAGGAATCAGGATAGCAAACCTAACTGTAAAAGTTCTTTTTCTGGGTTAATATTGGTGGGAAAAAACCTCATGCTTTATCAGTGGATGGGATTTCCCTAACACCTTGCTAGGAAGTGGTGTGGGACAACAGGAGCAGACCTGCAGAGTGAAGGTGTCGGTGCCAAGGACCCAGTAACCCCTCTGAGTGCATTTCAGGTAGTTTTGCCTGGGATGAGCTTTAGTCATTACTGAATGCCTACTGGCAGCTGGAAAGCATTACATGCCTACCTTTTGGTTTACTTCCCTTTGAAAAAAGGGTAATTCCCTTGTTCTGGCGGGAACCAAGGGCCATAAAATAAGGGGCATAATATTGGGCATAAAATAGTGTCACACTTAATAATTAGGAAAGATACAAGAAAAGCTATTTGTAGTTCTAAAAGTGATTGGATGCTTAGAAATGTATCAGCTTCAGATACCTAAAAGCAATGCTCAGAAAGAAATAAAAATAGCCACATAAACATTGACCTGGCTAATTACCAGCATCCCCAGCCTTCCTCCTCCTCTTTTTTTCTCTTTGTCCTGCTGGTTTCCACCCAGAGCCTGTAGAGAGTTCCCATCATGAGAAGTGAGTGGAGAAGAAGAAGAAGAAGACAAGACTCCCGCAGGGCTTGCTATCCCACGTGCTCTCCATCCAGGTGGGATGAAACCTTGCAGAAAACACAGCAGGAACTGCTGGCTGCTCGGACTCGCGAACTGAAGTGCCACACAGCATCAGCATCCACCACAGGTGTCAGGACAAAGTATACACCAGGCAACGAAAACGGTAAATAGACAACTTCCCTTGCACCAAATCAGTTGACTAGTTAACCGTGAATCTGGTTTGGTTCCTGCATAGTTATTTTTTAATAGGCGATTTTTAAATTAACTACAATCCTCATACAAATATTTATACAATATTTAGCAGTTATGCACAGGGGTTATAAATCTATGCTTTGACATAGAGGTTATACATTATCCATTCCTACCTGTAAGCGATAATAGGATTGAATTTGATTAGTTAGGAGAGGATCTAATAAAAATAAAGACTGACAAAAATCACATCATATCAGCTCTATCGCCTTGCATGGTCACGTCTTTGATATAGCCTTTAATTTTTTATTTGGTTAGTATCTGATAAACTCTGTTGACAGGCTCTGTGCTTCATGTGTAGAGCAAACAGCACACTTTCAAGAAGAAACAAATTAAGACGAGCAGTATTGTCTCTCTGCCTCTGTGCTTTGCCCCTCTGCTCTACAGTCACACATCTTCTCCCTGAATGAGAAACTAAGGCGTAACACTAACATCCAAGCTGAGAGGGTATTGCCCCTTACTTAAAAGAAGCCTGAGCCACAGACCCCATGGAAGGTAAAATCCTGCGCCAACAGGGACACCTTTACTTCTGCTCTTCTCTGATACTCTGCGCCAAATACCAGCTACTGAGCCCGGCCACACACAGGACACAGGGTTACAGGACTTTGGCTTTTGCTCTGGATCCAGATCAGTCACCTTAAAGTTCAGGGAATACAGTAAAAAAAAAATAAATATGTGTATCAGCACTGAACAAGCTAGCTTTTGCCTAATGAGAATATTAATTTTGACTACATCAAGCAGTACAAAATTCATGTTTCAAGAGATAAAAGCCAAACATGTGCTTTACCTTACATGTTTCAGATCTTCCTGAAGAACAAATCACAAAACTACAATAAAGCAACAGTTCACACTAAAAAGACTTCAAGAGGATTGTAAGTCCCAAACTAAGCCAATACTGCAATGAAGCAACTGGCTAAGCAAAGTCCATCACACCAAACAGAAGATTAATCTTTGTCAAAAATACAAGGTTTTTACTTTCAGTGCTAGTACCACACAAACTTTAAGAAATCATATACACATGTAAAGACTTCAAAATGAAAGCACCTTGCTGCTCCCTTGAAAAAAAAAAAAACAACAAACTGACTGCTCAAAAATATTGTAGCATTTCATGTTTAACATGTCCATTAATGACCTGGATGATGGGGCAGAGAGTACCCTCTGCAAGTTTGCTGAAGACACCAAACTGGAAGGAGTGGCTGATAATGCCAGAGGGTCGTGCTGCCATCCACAGGGATCTCGATAGGCTGGAGAAATGGGTTGACAAGAGCGTCAAAGTTCAGCAAGGGTAAGTGCAAAGTCCTGCACTTGGGGATGAACAACCTCAGGCACCACCACATGCTGGGGGCCATCCAGCTGGAAAGCAGCTTGGCTGGAAAAGACCTCGGGGTCCTGGTGGACATCATGTTGAACCTGAGCCAGCAATGTGCCCCTGTGGAAAAAAGAAAGCTAATGGTATCCTAGGCTGCATTAGACAAAGTATTGCCAGTAGGTCAAGGGAGGTGATCCTTCTACCCAGCACTGGTGAGGCCACACCTGGAGTGCTGGGTCCAGTGCTGGGCCCCTCAGTACAAGAGAGACATGGGCATACAGGAGAGAGTCCAATGAAGAGACATCCAAAGATGAAGAAGGGACTGGCCAAAGATGAAGAAGGGACTGGAACACCTCTCCTATGAGGGAAGGCTGAGAGAGCTGGGACTGGTCAACCTGGTGAAGAGAAGACTCGGGGGGATCTCACCAACGCGTAGAAATACCTGAAAAGAGGGTGCAAAGAGGACAGAGCCAGGCTCTTTCCAGTGGTGCCCAGCGACAGGACCAGAGGCAATGGGCACAAATTGAAACACAGGAGGGTCATCTGAACATCAAGAAATGCTTTTTCTCTGCGAGGGTGACTGAGCACTGGCACAGGCTGCCCAGGGAGGTTGCGGAGTCTCCACCCTTGGAGATACTCAGAAGCCATCTATACACGGTCCTGGGCAACCGGCTCTAGGTTGTTCTGCTTGAGCAGGACAGTTGGACAAGACAACCTCCAGAGGTCCCTTCTAATCTCAATCGTTCTCTGATTCTGTCATTTTAAACATAACCCTGCGCAGCCAAGATTGCTCAACACAGAACAACGGAACTGAACCTGTTTCAAACACTCTGCATTTCTGTTACCTCTTGTGAATCTAAGTCTCTTTGACTTCTTTTAAAAATCCAGTCAAAACTATGTTCTCCTCTTTCTCCAGGAAAAGCAACTTCCCTGCACTTTCTAAAGAAAATAAGCAATGCACCTATTAATTACATAAACTGGAGATAAATGTTGCCTTCGCAAAGGAGATGAGCAGATTTACTTGCACAGAAGAGCTGCCTGAGCAGTGAGCAAGGGTGCTACTCTTTCTGGTGTGGTAGCTGTACGAAGAGCTCAGGACTCTTATCTGGCTCAATTTATTAATTATGAACATATAGACTTACCGAGGTATTTTCCTATATTCTTGTTCCATTTTTCTTATGTAAAGTAGGCAGGATTTGACTTCAGGGTGACAGCCCCTCTTTAACTGCTGTAAGAAACAGAGGACTGAAAATAGGAAGATTCCTGTGTTAAACCTGCTTAAAGAGGATAAGATCTTAATACTGTAGAGAAACTAAAAACAGAAGATGCCATAAAAACACCAAGTTAATTGGATCCTGGACTCTCTAAAGTATGCTTACATCTAAATATACACCCAAAATGTAACTTGTGTTTTATTAGTGAGGTTTAGAAAAACTTGACAATATCATTGCATTATTTTTCCAACGGCTGCAAAGTCATAAAGACATCGTCATTCGCTTTTCCTACAGGGGGCACAACCACGAGGGAATAAGGCTTCAACTAATGGGAAAACTTGGCATATAAAGTCGTTTTGAAGGTGGGCTGAGGGTCCAAAAGAGTAATAGTATTAATATCTGTACTCCAGGAATTCACCTTATGAACCAGACATAGCAGCCACACGGGTCTTCCTGACTCACAACTAAAACATTTGCATACTGATATAGAAGTCTGGCGATGGTTCAAATGGGCACTTGCCCAAGATAACAATGTAAAGCCCACAGATTTCAACAACTTGGACTGCGAAATCTCTCTCCACAGTTACCCCTCTTCTCTGAAATTCAATGAATTCAGAGAAACACATGACCAAAGACCCAGTTGAAGACTCTTCAAAGATACAGTCCAAAGCCCGATTACATATCACCACTGTCTCCTGGAGACTGAATTTCTGAACACACTACAAAGTATCACTAATAACTTGATTTGTCTACATTTATGATGGTAGTTGATATGATCAGAGGCACAAAAAAAACCCTACTATTCATCAGAAAGAGAACTTAATAGTGGAGGACAGAGATATGGGTCATTTTGCAAAACTGGTACAAAAAGAGTTGGCCTATTTGCAAGCAGGCAGTATATATTCAGACTACCTGATCTTCTATCTGCCACCTAGAGCTCTCCTTGGCTTATTTATAAGTCTGCTATTATACTGAACAAATAAACCAGGTAGCAAAATTGAGGTCACATATCTGGAGAAAATCCAGCGATTTAACTTTTTTTTCCAGACAAAACAAGTACTAGTGAAATTTGGAAAGTGAAGTCCACAGCTTTCTCAAATGGAAATACTTCAGAGTGTTCCTGTAAGAGAAAAACATAATGCTCCTATGAGAAGTGCTTGCCTGGAGCAAACTCCACAGTGTTCTGGCATTACCTGGTTTTCATATCTGAAATTCCTTTAGGGATTTTATACAAGAAAGGCAGAAATATCACTGCCAGACTTACTTACATAATAAGAATTGCTCCTCATGGCAAAATAAGTCCGGTAAAAGAAACGAAGAATATCATCACAAACCCCACCAAAACTTGCACCTAATGACTCAAAGGAGAGACTACTTGCCATATCAAAACAAACACAAGAAACAAAGTACCCTCTTTCATACTAATAAACTCATACAAATAGATCAGTTTACCAGAACTTGTGACTTCTGGAAGAACAGTCAGAAGACAGTAGAGGAAAACACATGGAGGAAGACTGTCTTTCTTTCCTGTTGCTAACTTGGATTTACCAGGGACATGCAGACCATTCCATATTTGAACTATAAATCAAGGTGTAGGCCTCCCTTTGCTTTGATCCCACCATAGAAGCTGTTTGGGTTGGATGAAAAAATGTTGAAAAGAAAAACTACATTCACCTAGAAACACATAAAACATTGTTATAATTCATGACTCAAATAAAACTGAGAAACTTATCGATAGAACCAGACATATGGTAGAGTTATTTGCAGATTATTAGCAAACATTACAGCCGATTCATACATTTTGAGGTTTTTTTCCCCTTATTTTTCTTCCCTGTTTTTAATGCTAACCTACGTTTTCTTTCTACTAATGAATGTAAGATGCACACATATTCTGCTGACTTTGCAGTATTTAATAGCATAAATAATAGGTTTTGTAGAATTAGTCCACTAACCATGTGTAGCTACTTTAAAGGAAAACAAACTTGGGAAAGCATAAAAACATTTTACATAAAGTGTAGTTCCTTATACCATTTGAGACAGTGGTTTGCTTACCCCCTCCTGCACACAATCAGAGCAACAAACCGGTGTTTCATGAAAACAAAAAAAATTAAAGCCTTGTCACTCTTGTAGATCTTCCAGGTACACTGTAGCCAAAGAAAATGGTGATTTTATTCTTGGTCCCTGCAGGACTGCCTGAGTGTAAGACATTCTAAACAGGGACAAACTAAATTTGGACTCCTTTTACAAAGTTTTGCTAACAAACCACTAAGAATGCAACATCAGCTTCATCTCCTCCTGACAGCCAATTTCAACATGCCAGGTCAACCACGAAGTTGATCACAACTGCTGTGATGAGAATTACCTCATTTCGTGACGCACAAGACCACTTTTCTGATAAATCTTGCCAACCTCAGGCAAATATTCCAGCAGTTTTTTTTAAGATCTCTGAACAATGATGCAGTACAAGAACTGATTACAGGGCAAAGTTCTTTACTCAATGAAGATCAGTACATTTGGTAGTGTAACTTGGAAAGTCTACACAATTGTATACATTAAGTGTACACACGAGCCAGGGCACAGGTGATGTCTTTGGGCACTTAATTTCTACAGTTCCATGTTAAGTAGCAAGTGGAGCAGAAAGACTCCCAAGAGCATGATACACTTGTTCTCAAAAGCAAGTAAGAAACAAGTAAAAAGAAAGAAACTATCAGTGTCTTCCTGTTCACCTTTACTTACATATCACAGCTACTGTTTCTCCCAGCACCTCCCTCAGGTTCCAGTGCAGACAACCCTGAAGACTTCAAGACATTACCTTCCCAGAAATTGCCAGTTTACCAGCCACCAAGGGAAAACAAACAGATGATTAATCAAATGGACCTATTAAGGAGGATAAGTCAACTAACGGTAACGACAGCACCAAGCTTCCTGTAAAAGGAAGGGAGAGGGTGGAGAAAAAAGAAGGGGAAAAGGAGAGCTCCTTCTACATGTATCCAAGATTGACAGGAATGCCACAGAAACCATGTAAAAAAAAAAAAAAAAATCAATACAACGCAGCCACTGAACTGGGAGCTGAAAACCAGCTCTAAGCAAAGGTGAGACATGAAATCATTGATTGGAACTACTTTTGGTAAAATGTCATAATTGAGTTATAAATCCCATCCTAGTCTGATTTTTCTTCAAAAAATTAATCATAGCAATTGAGTTACCCCTTGCAGGGTCTTTAAATGTATACCATACCTCCCAGGTAATCACAGAATCACAGAATCACAGAATAGTAGGGGTTGGAAGGGACCTCTGTGGGTCATCTAGTCCAACCCCCCCGCCGAAGCAGGGTCACCTACAGCAGGCTGCACAGGACCTTGTC
>Ga0065711_1014316_pt1 | contig 10128 bp, 6 predicted proteins | sample Hoacrofraction12_FD_59098 | JGI IMG/M metagenome (GOLD analysis project Ga0065711, IMG submission 59098) | Hoatzin crop microbial communities from Cojedes, Venezuela - Epithelial fraction 12 v2 (version 2) | ecosystem: Host-associated > Birds > Digestive system > Esophagus > Crop | place...
GTCGGTCAGCGCCTGCCACACGTCGTTGCTCACGTATGCCGAGATATCCATCGTGCCGCGGTCGCAAACGATCAACACCGGACGCGGGCTGTGTTCCGCCATCTTGGTGAAATGGTTTTCCAACTCCAGCTGCAGTTCCAGCGTAGATTTCTCCGCCTGGAAGAACATCGGTTTGGGGCACGTAATGTAATCCATGCCCGCGCTACTGAACATCGTCGGCACCTCCGGAAGGGCAAACACCTGGAAGCCCAAGCCCGAGAAATGCTCGATAATTTTCGCCATCGCCGTCGTCTTGCCTGCGCAAGGACCGCCCGTAAGCACTATTTTCGTTATCTTTTCCATCGTTTTTTGAATTTCTTAAAACAATCAACTCCTAACTCCTAACTCCTAACTAAATGAGTTATTTGGTCTCGTAAGCGTAGATGCTCACCAACTTGATGTCAAACTGCAACATCGAGTAAGGGATAATCTCATCCGAGATCTCCGTAGCGCCGTAAGCCTGAGCGTAGGGAATAATCACGTGACAACTGTCGCCCACATGCATGTGCATCAACGCTATTGCCCAGCCCTCGATGCCGTTGTTCACCATGTCGCGATAGATGCTGTCAGCCGGCGAAGTGCGCAAATAGCTGCTGTCGAATGGAGTGCCATCATACGTGCAGCCCTTGTATTTCACGTCAACGGTGGAGGTGAACAGCGGTCGATAGTTGTCCTTGGTCAGCATTGTATCGTTGTACCACTTCATCAGCACCTCTGCCATTGGGTCCCACGATGCTATAATGGTCGTGTATTCACCCGATGCTTTTTGCGCATTATACCAATCCAGGTTTGCGTTGCGTTCATCTTTGTATTTGTCCTCAACGTTGTTGCCAAGGCAGCCCGTCACGGTCATTGCCAATACCAGCGCACACAGCGCATAAAACATTTTCTTCATCTATATTCAGCTTTTATTTTAGTATTTTCGTTTTGAAAATCGAGAGAGCAAAAAACTCCTAACTCCTAACTCCTAACTCTAAGTTAGATGAGCTTCCGCAGCAAGTTGTTCAGCGCGCATTCGGCGCCAATCACCTCTGCCAAGCGGTCCACCGACACACGTTCCTGCTCCATCGTGTCGCGGTCGCGCAGCGTGACGGTGTTGTCCTCCAGCGTCTGACCATCAACCGTGATGCAATACGGCGTACCGATCGCATCCTGACGGCGATAACGCTTGCCCACGCTATCCTTGTCCTCATAATGGCAGGCGAAGTCAAACTTCAGTTTGTCCATAATCTCATGCGCCTTCTCGGGCAGACCATCTTTCTTGACCAACGGCAAAATCGCGCACTTCACCGGAGCCAACGCCTTCGGCAGGTGCAGCACCACGCGCGTGTCGCCGCCTTCGAGCGCCTGCTCTTCGTACGACGAGCACATCACTGACAGGAACATGCGGTCAACGCCAATCGACGTCTCCACTACGTAAGGCACGTAACTTTGATTCAGCTCGGGGTCGAAATACTGCATCTTCTTGCCACTGAATTTCTCGTGTTGACTCAGGTCGAAGTTCGTGCGGCTGTGGATGCCCTCCACCTCCTTGAAGCCGAACGGCATGCGGAACTCGATGTCGGTGGCTGCGTTGGCGTAGTGCGCCAACTTCTCGTGGTCGTGGAAGCGATACTTCTCGTCGCCTAAGCCCAGCGCCTTATGCCAGCGCAGACGCGTCTGTTTCCAGAAGTCGAACCATTTCAGCTCCTCGCCGGGGCGAACAAAGAATTGCATCTCCATCTGTTCGAACTCACGCATGCGGAAGATAAACTGACGCGCCACAATCTCGTTGCGGAACGCCTTGCCAATCTGCGCGATACCAAACGGGATGCGCATGCGGCCCGTCTTCTGCACGTTCAGGAAGTTCACGAAAATGCCTTGCGCGGTCTCCGGACGCAGGTAAACGTCCATCGCATTGTCGCCCGTGCTACCCATCTGGGTCTTGAACATCAAGTTGAACTGGCGCACGTCGGTCCAGTTTTTCGTGCCGCTCACGGGGTCCACGATGCCGGCGTCAAGGATAATCTGCTTCAACTCAGCCAAATCGTTGGCGTTCATCGCGCGCTCGTAACGCCCGTGGAGCTCATCGCGCTTTTGCTGGTGCTCCAGCACGCGCGCATTGGTCTTGCGGAACATCGCCTCGTCGAACTGGTCGCCAAAACGCTTCACGGCTTTTGCCACTTCCTTGTCGATTTTATCGTCGATTTTCGCTATCTCTTCTTCTATGAGCACGTCGGCGCGATAACGCTTCTTCGAGTCGCGGTTATCAATCAAGGGATCGTTAAACGCGTCCACATGACCCGACGCCTTCCAAATCGTGGGGTGCATAAAGATGGCGCTGTCGATGCCGACGATATTCTCGTGCAGCAACGTCATCGCCTCCCACCAATAGCGTTTGATATTGTTTTTCAGCTCCACGCCGTTCTGACCATAGTCATACACTGCGCCCAAGCCATCGTAAATCTCGCTCGAAGGAAACACAAAGCCATACTCCTTTGCATGCGAAACAATCTTTTTAAACACGTCTTCTTGTTTTGCCATATCTTTTATTTTTATATGCTGGTTTTAACAAATTGCAAAGATAGTAAAAACTTTTGAGTTTTGAGTTAGGTATTAGGTTTTTTTAAGAAGGCGACCCTCCTAAAAATCGTCAGCGGGGGAATCAAAACAAAAAAAGGTTCGAGCAGAAAGGGAGTGTCTGCTCGAACCCATGGAGTATCGTGTAAAGAATCTTATCTTTTGCGTTTGGTGGCGGTGGCGCCTTTCGTTGCCTTCTTGCCGGTCTTTTTGGTGGCGGGTTTCGCCTGTTGCAGCCCCATCTTGATGTTCTTGATGATGGCTTCGCTGCTATAGGTAGCGCCCGTGACGGCGTCAACATCCATGTTCAGCGCCTCGTTAACGGTCTTGCCCTCGTATTGCGCGGCAATTTTGGTGAAGGCGCGGTCGAAATAAGCCGGCGTCTCCTGGTTTTCCAAGGCTTCGATTTTCTGGATTTTGCCGTTGCGGATGGTGATATTCAGCGGCGTTGTGCCGTTATAGCCCACCACTTTCTTGGCAATCTCACCGGTGTAAATCACCTGCGCCGATGTCGTGGCGGCACCGGTAGTGGCTTTTTTCTTTGCCTGCGCCGCGCCGCCTGTCAGCATTAGGAGCGCAGCCACTGCGATAATAGTAATCTTCTTCATTTAGTTAGGAGTTAGGAGTTAGGAGTTGGCACGCCTGGTGTTTTTGCCTCGCGCAGAGCTCGCAGAACTCGCAGAAAAAATCCTTAAAAATCCGCGACCGCAGGATAAAAATTCTTTAAATCCGCGTGATCTGCGTGAGATAAATTTTGTTTTGTTGGTTAGATACGCTTTTTCGCAAAAAGTTTAACGTGGAGGGTCAACTCTTTTTGTAACCATGGACGCGGCGGTACTTGCGCACGTCGCGGAAGAGGTCGGTGGCGTAAACGAAGTCGTTGAGGTCGTCGTTGTCCACGTCGTAGATCTCCTCTTTGGTGCCTTGCCAGTCCTTGTGTCCGTGGTTGATAAAGATGATGTTTTCGCCGATACCCATGACGGAGTTCATGTCGTGGGTGTTGATGATGGTGGTCAGCCCGAAGTCGTGGGTGATTTCGCTAAGAAGCTCGTCGATGACGATGGATGTCTTGGGGTCCAAGCCGGAGTTGGGCTCGTCGCAGAACAAGTATTTGGGGTTGAGGGCGATAGCGCGGGCGATGGCGGCGCGTTTCTGCATACCGCCGGAAATTTCACTGGGGTATTTGTTCTCGCTGCCGGTCAAGTTGACGCGGTCGATGCAAAACTGGGCGCGCTCGCGTTGCTCCTCGGGGCTCATCGACGAGAACATCACCAGCGGAAACATCACGTTGCCGAGCACGGTCTCGCTGTCGAACAGCGCGGAGCCTTGGAACAGCATGCCCAACTCCTTGCGCAGTTCCTTGCGTTGCTTCTCGTCCATCTTGGTGATGTCGCGCCCGTCGTACAGGATTTCGCCGGTGTCGGGCGTAAATAGTCCTACGATGTTTTTAATCAGCACCGTCTTACCCGAGCCGCTCTGCCCGATGATCAGGTTGGTCTTGCCGTCGTACAGTTTGGCGTTGATGTCAAACAACACCTGGCGCGTGGTTTCGCCTTCCTTAAACGATTTATTTACATGCTTTACCTCTATCATGTCTATTGTAAAAAGATTTCGGTTAACAACACATCAACGACCAATATCATGATGTTGCACATCACCACGGCGTCGGTGCCGGCTTTGCCCACTTCCACCGAGCCGCCCTCGACCGTGTAGCCGTAGAAGCTGCAGATGCTGGAGATGATAAACCCGAAGAACAGCGACTTAATCAGCGGGAACCACACGTAGAACTCGTTGAAGTCGGTCTGGATGCCATATATATAGGTGTCGGGCGAGAGGATGCCGGTGATGATGCAGGTCAGCCAGCCGCCAAACAGGCTGGTAGCCATACAGATAATCACCAAAAACGGCATAATCGTCACCAACGCCAAGATCTTGGGCAACGCCAGGAAGTTGATGGAGTTGACGCCCATAATGTCGAGCGCGTCAATCTGTTCGGTGACGCGCATCGTGCCGATTTCGCTGGCGATGTTCGATCCGATTTTACCCGACAAAATCAGGCACAGGATGGACGACGAGAACTCCAGCAGGATAATCTCGCGGGTGGTAAAGCCCACCGAATACCGTGGCAGCAATGGGTTGCTGACGTTCAACTTAATCAGAATCGTACACAGCGAACCGATGAAAAGCGACACGATGATAATCAGCGGGATTGAATCGATGCCCAACTTGCAGATTTCGTCGGTGTAGCGCTTCCACATCACCTTCCATTTGTCCGGAATGCTAAAGGCTTTCCACACAAACTCGCAGTAATCGCCAAATTTACCTATAGATTTTACTAATGACACGCTATTTTAGTTAGGAGTTAGGAGTTAGGAGTTGTCTCGCGCAGAACCCGCAGAACTCGCAGTTTTTTTTTTATTTTTTTCTCTTTTTTGTGCGACCTCTTCGAGGTCGGGTTGCAGAGGGCGGTCCTTACCCCACGGCATCTTCGCAAGCTCAGATGACGTGGGGTTTCCTATGTTTGACCTCTTCGAGGTCATTTTTCGTCTTTGCTACGGATTAGGTTTGATTTTTCAAATCTTTTAAATCCGACCTAATCTCACAAAACTGAAATTAATCCGCGTGATCTGCGTGAGGTAAAATAGAGAATTTCGGGGCAAAATTACGAAATTATTCATAACACCTACTCCTTTTCAACCTATTTTAACCTCCAAACATTTCGTAAATGCAAAAAGAGAACAAAAAAAGGTTAAAATCAACAAAAATAGTTTGAAAATTCAAAAACAACAACTACTTTTGTTTGCCAACTTTCTACGTCGATGTAGGGAGTTTTTATGCAAACTTTAGCCTTTAAATTACAACCACAATTAATAACTTTTTAAAACTAACCTCTATGAAAAAAGTACTCTTACTTTTGGCTCTTGGCGCTTCGCTTCCCGCTATGGCGCAGGTGCTGCAGGTGGGGAACGTTGAGAAAATCAACATCCCGCAGAGCAGTACCGCCAAGGTCGCTGCCATCAGTCCGCAGGGCGATTACCTGCTGCTGACCAACGACCGCAACAGCGGGCTGACGCGCTTCGACCTCGCTTCGGGGCAAGCCCGAACCATTACGACTGCCGACGGCGCGGGTTACGACGTGAAAATCTCGCCCGACGGGCAAAACATCGTGTACCGCGAAACCTCCATCAACGACAAGCACTTACGCATGACTTCGCTCCACACCGCCAACCTCGCGACGGGCGAAACTGCCGAAGTGCTCAAGCCCACACACGACCTGCAAGGCTATGTAGCCAACGCGACCACCGTGGGCTACGTCAATCGTGGCAAATTCAAAGCGCAAGCCATCGGCAGCCAGAAAGCCGACAAAAAAGTGCCCGTCCTCAGCATCAACAAGCAACAGCTGATGATGACGCAAAACGGCAAAACGCGCGTCTTCTCGCCTAACGGCACGAGCCACAGCTACATCTGGCCGTCGCTCTCGCCCGATGGCACCAAGGTGCTCTACTACGTCTGCGGCATGGGCGCTTACGTTTGCGACCTCGACGGCAGCAACGTGAAGCGCATCGGCGAAATGCGCGCACCCAAGTGGTACGACGACAACACCATCGTGGGCATGCTCGACAAGGATGACGGCGAGTTCATCTACGCCTCCACCATCGTCGCTGCCAACCTCGACGGCACCACTCAGACCATCACCGACGACTCCACCATCGCCATGTACCCCCAAACGGCACAGGGCATGATTGTTTTCTCTACCCCCGCGGGAGAGGCTTATATGATTCACGTTTCTAAATGATTACAGCTATGAAAAAGGTATTATTATTCGTTATGGCTGCAATCATCGCAGCCGGTATGGCGCAGGCGAAAGACGCCGACCAAATCCGCATCTATCTGAACCCCGGACACGGCAGTTGGGGTCCCAACGACCGCCCGATGGCAACGATTCCCTATCCCGCGCTCGAAGAGACGGGACGTCCCGACACTTGTGGCTTCTACGAGAGCAACACCAACCTCTGGAAATCGTTAGCCACACGCGAAGCCCTCATGAACATGGGCATCAAGGAAGCGAACATCACCATGTCGCGCAACGCTAACGGCCCGTATCCTTACGTGGCAGGCGCCGCTGACGCCGAAAAATACAACCGCAACCTCAGCGAGATCTGCGAAGAGGTGGAAGCAGGCAACTACGACATGTTCCTCTCGCACCACAGCAACGCCGCCACCGACGGCACCAGTACCAACTACCCGCTGATCCTATACCGTGGCACTGACGGCGCGGGCGGCGACTCGGTTGCCGGCAGCCGCGACATGGGCTTGACCTGCTGGCCGATTTTCTACACCAACGATATCGACGTGCACTCGTATTACAGCCCCACGCAGACCAACGTCCGTGGCGACATCAGCTTCTACGGCAGCAGCAGCACGCGCAAAGGCACCAACTATATCGGCTACCTCGGCGTGCTCAAGCATGGCGCCCCGGGCTTCCTGATTGAAGGTTACTTCCACACCTACCAGCCCGCACGCCACCGCGCCCTCAACAAGGACTACTGCACGCAAGAAGGCATCCGCATCGCGCGTGGCATCTGCGAATACTTCGGCCTCACGCCGGAAAAGACCGGCTACATCATGGGCTCGGTGAAGGACGTACACAATCACTTGACACACACGCTCTATAAGTACAGCGCCGGCTCGTTCGACCAGTGGTACCCGCTGGATGACGTAACGGTCAACCTGCTGAAAAATGGTTCGGTGGTGCAAACCTACGTCACCGACACCCTCAAAAACGGTGTGTTCGTGTTCAGCGGCTTGGAGCCCGGCACCTACACCATCAGCGTCACTGCCAAAGGCTATAAGGCGCTTGGCGATTACACCGCCGGCACCGTTGACGACCAATGGGTGCAATACATCACCGCCGCGGCGGGCGACATCACCGTCACTGCCAACGCCACCACTTATGTGATACCCCTGCTCGAGGCTGAAGGTTACGAGCCTCCCGCGGTCACCTATTACAACTATCCCGAACCCGACCTGCCCGGCTACGTCACCGCGCCCACCAAGCTCGAGTTCACCCACGACGACGGCACCACCTACTCGCTCAGCGGCACCATCAAGCGTATGCTTGTCCGCGGCGACAGCACGGTCGTGCTGACCAACGACGCCGACTACACGCCGCACGTTTACCTCATCGACAACGTGCAGAAGACCATCATCAAGGAGCTCAGCGTCAACGGTATCACCGAAGCGACCGCCAACAACGCCACCTTCTACAGCCGCCTGGACGACATCGCCTTCACTGCCGACAACCAACTCGTCGGTATGAACAGCGAGCAGATGCAGTTCACCGCGTCGCAAGTGCCCGACGGCAGCGTGCGTGGCACCCTCCGCTTCTTCAAGTGGGCTGACTTCAACAGCGACCCCGTGGAATGGCTGACCACCACCAGCTCGGCTAACTTCTATCGTTACAAACCGCAAGCGCTCGCCATCGACGGCGCCGCCGAGGAATGTAACATCACCGTTGCCGGCACCAACGACTACGAGAACAACTCGGGTGGCATGCGCTTCCTCAAGCTCGCCGTGACCAACGACGCCATCGCCAGCATCACCTACACCGAGGGAACCATCAACGCCACCAGCAACTTCAACCGCGACAAGGTCGGCGCCGACCCGCTGCTGAACGTTTCGCCCCTCAACGACAATTACATCGTCATGGATGGCGACATCAGCAACCCGTTTGAAATCGCCACCGCCACCACCAACGGCGTCAACAGCACCATCACCGGCAAGATTGCCGACGAGGCGCTCGGCGTGGCTGCTTACGGCGTGGCGTTCTTCAAATATGCCGGCCACAGCTTCATGGTTTCGCCCTACATGAGCGACGCCAACGTCGGCGGTGTGAAGCTCTACGACGTGACCGACGGCTTTGACAACGCCACCCTCGTACAGACCACCAACACCGACCTCGACCCCGTCAGCTGCTCGTTCATGAGCGCGGGCGCTGCCGTTATCGACGAGGACATCATCCTCTACCTCATGGAGGATAGCAAGATCACCAAGTTCATGGCTGACTACGACGAGCAACCCGCCGTCGTCGGTATCTTCGCTTACGGACTTGACGACACCAAGAACGACGACAAGAGCTACACCTTCACCTTCAACAGCAACAGCGACGCTAAGACCGCCAAGCTGATATTCTACGACGCCGAGAGCGGCGAAGTAGTGGGCGAGGTAGAACTCTCCAACATCGTCTTGGGCAGCAACACCGTTACCCTGACCTACGACCAAATCCCGGGCGATTATGGCCAGGCAATGAACTGGGCAGTTAACTTGACGGGCGAAGCCATCACCGGCATCAAGCGCATCAACCCGACCCAGACCTATTCGACCAACGTCTTCTGCGCGGTTGACAAATCGCCGGAGAGCAAGCACATGGGCACCATCTACGCGGGCAACCGTGTCGGCAGCAACAACGCCAACAATGGTATCTACGTTTGCGACGTATTCGGACAGCGCACCGACGAGACCTGCTATCGTGGCGGCCACTCGTGGGGCAGCAACTACCGCATGGGCATCGACTCCAACGGTAAGCTCTACATCCCCGACTGGGGCGATGCCGTTTCGGGCGTCTTCGTGGCTGACCCGGACAACATGAGCGCCGACTTCACCGAGTTCTTCGTGGGCGATCGTGATAGCAACGGTCTGATCTCCAACAATGGCGCCAACGTGGGCTCCTCCACGCCTAGCGCATTCGTAGCCGGCTCCGGCGCCGACTCCAAGCTCTACGTTTACCTCGAGGACTTCGGCAACGGCATTGGCGTTTACAACATCGGCAACGCTGATGGCACCATCGCCACCACCTGGAGCACCGCGCCGAGCAACTACATCGACGTGGGCAGCCTCCAAGCCAACACCAACGGTAACGTCATCGGCGACAGCGAAGGTCGCGGCGTTTGGGTTTCGCAAAACCGCGGCGCCGGCAACAACACCTCCGGTGTGCCCTCGCTCATCTTTGCCGACAACAGTGGCAACGTGCTCCTCAACTCGGGCAAAGCGCCTTACAATGACTACCTCAACGGCTCCGGCTACTCCGGCTTCGCCGTAAACGATGCCAACGATATGCTCGTTATCAACGACGCCAGCGGTACGCTCCAGTTCTTCGACCTCACCTGGGACGGCAACACGCCTACCCTCACCCCGAAGTACTCCTTCTCGGCTGACGCGAAGACCACCAACGGCGCTATCTACCAAATGGCGTTCGACTATGGCGGCAACCTCGTTTGCTCGGGCAGCAACATCGGCATCTACTCTATGCCGACCGACAGCAACGACCACACCACGCCGGCTATGAAGTCGCTCATCGTCATCAAGGAAGTGGACAGCGTCACCGTCAGTGGCACCGTCACCGAAGGCGATGAAGTTGTCCTCGATCCCGCGCCCAAGCGCGCTAAGGGCGACAAACTTATGGGCGTTGCCGTTTCGTTCGATAATGGCGACGACTCCTACAGCGCCACCACCGACGCTAACGGCTACTAC
>Ga0065711_1052017_pt1 | contig 10128 bp, 7 predicted proteins | sample Hoacrofraction12_FD_59098 | JGI IMG/M metagenome (GOLD analysis project Ga0065711, IMG submission 59098) | Hoatzin crop microbial communities from Cojedes, Venezuela - Epithelial fraction 12 v2 (version 2) | ecosystem: Host-associated > Birds > Digestive system > Esophagus > Crop | place...
CCCCCCCCCTTACCTCTTTATGCATTATCTGCACATGGTCTATGCAAAAAATTTAAAATTGAATGAGTGGTTCAGTGAAAGCAGTAACTTCTGCACTGCTCAACAAGTACTCATAGTGAGGTTTTCCTATTTTAAATGCAGGGATGCGTGGCATTTTTTCCTCAGGTGTTTTGATATGGAGCTAGTTATCAGCATGCCACTGTAGTTTCCAATACCATGTTTGAGTCCAGCCTAAGTACCAACTGATTTAGCTTCCCTTTTGTCTCCTTTTACAATTCCTTCTGTGAAAAGCAGCTGTTATTCCTTCATTTAAGGTAGAGAATTAAGGCAGAGAAAAATGAAATTACTTGCCCAAGGTCACTAGCAGAACTAGGAACAGAGTGGAGGTCTTGCAAATCTAAGCTCAGTGCTTTAATTGCAAGCTCAGATCTAAACATTAACATTTGCGTGTGATTTGGGGGGCCGGCGAGTGGTATCTGAAGTTCTTGAGGGAGATTTCGAGATGGTGGATTGTGAGCTAGTTTGCATCTGGTTGTGTTTGATACCTGGAGTTTTTTTTATGGCAGTTTCTAGAGTGGTTTGGAAACATTATTATTTTAGGCAGTTGCAAATTAATACAAGAATAACCAGAAGGCCCCCATGAAATCGTGAGTATAGCTGGGGAGTAAAAATATATAAGTACACTTTAGCATCATTTTTGAGCTTGTGTTCTCCCTTGTAACCCTGTCAGCGCATGAATGAGCACCTGGGGCTGGCTAGCTGCAGACAACAAGGAAGAAGGCTTAATATCTCAGCTGTAAGTGTGAGAGCGTCTTGTCACTGGATTTCCACAGATTGGTTTGGATGACTGTAAATGTCTTAATTCTAATATGTGCTCACTGGGAGGTGTTTAGCAATCAGTATCCTCACTGTTGTAAGCCCAGCTGGGAAGATAGACCTGTACAGGAGCTAATGCTACAGAAAAAAGGTCTCTATTTCAAGAACCATAACAGCAGATTTGATTTCCACTAGCCTAGTGTTTATAGACTGGTATTCTCTCCTCTACAGGAAGCCAATTTGAGCTCCTGTTCGAAGAAATCAAATAGCAAATTCATGCAAGGTTTGCTGTAGCAAAAGGGCAGGTAAGGATGTCACTGGTTGTGCTAGTGGGAGGTGAGAGAAATAAGAGATGTGGGAGAATAGCTCAGCAGGGGAGGAGGAACAAGTTGCTTTCAGCCTCACTGCACTTTTAAGAACTCATGGAAATTGCTGTGGTCTACTCTTGAGTCACCTTACCTAAACCAGGTGGTCTTTTTAGTGGAGAGTGGGCTTTTTGTCTGGTGTCCGGGGAAGATAAGGGACAGGAATACAATGCCAGAATGCTTGAAGAAGTTACGTTTGTGAAACCATTGTTTCAGCATTCCCCAGAACAGAGATGAGCTAATTCTACCCAAAGTGAAAGTTTTTACATACATGAAACTATTTTGGTATTTATTGATTTGAGAATGGAGAAGAGTTGACTTTGGGCAAAATATCTGTAGGCCTCATCTTTCAGTGGTGAGGTTGGCCATGTGCCCTAAAGCCCTGGTCCCCACGGGAGCTCTCTGGCCACGCTTGGACTGCAGAACTGGTGTCCTCTGCGACGTGCCTCGTGTTCTTTTTCTCCCTGCTCATTCCTTGGAGTTAGCTGCCAAAGGAAAACAGGATGTGCAGAAGGATGATAGGCAGCCAAGTCTTATCTTGGCAATGGCAGCCAGGTTGCTTTCAGAGTGTGTTCTGAAAAAGCAGGATAGAAGTCCATTATCCCTGCTGTGGACAAAGCAAATATTCCCACCCCTGTGTAGATTCCCAGTAGGGCAAGACATTGTTATCGAGAGCAAAATCCTTTGATGCCCTTTAACAGATGCAGGGACTCTTCTTATAACAAGACCTGAACATGGCCAGAGGCATGTATTCAGTTATGAATCTCTTTGCAAATGCTGCAAGCTGATTTTGGAGTGCTAGTTAAATGAAAGTTTTCAAACCAAACCTGAGGGAATCATACTTATCGCAACATATTTGGTACTTTAGACTAAGACTCTTTCTTTTTAAGCAAGATTAATTTTTCACAGGGGAGATGCCCACAGGCCCAACAGAATAATTAAGTTTTTCCTCCAAATCCTCCTATAGAGAAGGAAGGGGGAAAATAGGTATGTTGTACCAGGAAAAAGATGCATGCTTATAGCAGGTGAGAGTTGCACTTTTCAGAAAATGGCCCTTTGACAGTACATCTGTGAAAATGGAGGCTTTGTCTGCAAATTTTTGTGCTTTTTGTTCTGAAATTGCGACCTTGAAAAAAATTTGAACTTGCTTATTGGGTAAAAGGCATTCAGTGAAGGGCAAAAAACCCAGAGAAAATAAAATCAAAGAAAAAATTATGTGCTTTAGTGCTGGAGGAGGGCAGAAGGGTGAATGAATTGCTGTTCCTATAGGAGTTACTGAAGAAATAAATCATTAGGAGTACTAAGACTATTTCCTCAGAACTACCACAGCCTTTACTAGTCTGTATTGGTCCTGTTGCTGTTACTGGTACCTGAGGGAGCAGTTTGGCTTGGTGACAAGCTGTTTGCCTACACGGTGACTGACTGTTGCTGGATAGGCATGCATGTAGACTTTTATGCATATTGTTAACACTAGTGGTCATATATAATAGTTCTTAGTAAATGATGTGTTGTAATAAGCGCTATACAGTAAGTGTAGCAGATGTGGGACCAAGGCCCAGGAAGATTAAACAGAATGCCTCTTTGTATACTGTTACTTGAAAAATCCACCGTTTTACCCATCTGTCCTGAGACTGGGGCAGATGCTTAACTACAAGACCGCATTCTTTGTGTAGTCTGATATTAACACTATGTGTTATTGTTGCATTATTCACTTATTGCTTTGGCGAGCTGTAAATTACACTGGCCATCTTCCCTCCTTTCAGACTGGTGTTCCCTGTTTGCTCATGTATTAATCTTATCAACATGAAAAGCGGCATCCTCAGGTGGCACTTGTGGAACTGAAAGCTGCGAAGAAAGCTTATGGTCTTCTGCAGTATTCTGGTGATACCTGTCATTCGATTGCTCAAAAAATTTAACCAGAATTCTCTGGCCAGCTGATGTAGTGCTGGTATACTTTCAGCTAGTTTGGAAGGTGGCAAGGTGACTCGGTGGAGCAGAGTTCTTTCAAGGCCTTCTTTGGAGGGAGTAACAAACAAGTAAGATCTAGGAGTAAGCTGTTAAGAGACATTGAATCTTATTGCTAAGTGCTTCCTCCACCTGCACAAAAAAAGAACTAATGAGGAACTTCCAAAATTAGTATCAGTGTGACTCCGAGGTTTTCTGGAGGTAAAGGCTGGCTCCTCCGGGGCATTTCCTCTCCTCTTTTATAAGCAGTCACTCTTCTACAAACTCTCAGAAGTGTGGATGGTGAGTAAAGCTGATGTAAGATGTAATAGATTTGGCTCTTCGTTCATGTAATGTTCTGAAGTACCCCACGGACCTTTGGACTGAAGGGGGAAGGAATTTCAGGTTGCTAAAGGGGATTTGTTCTTGTGTAGCCTGTAATAAAACAACCACCTCAATCCTGATTATTGAGATTCTGTTTGGCAGGAGTGAGAATGTTTATACAACAAGTGCCATCAAGACATTGTTACCATTCAAAATCAGTACAGTTTTGGGCTTGTTTTTTAGTAATAATAAAGAAAGAATAATTGCGTGAAGCTTTGTTTTAAAACAGAAAACAAAGAAACTTCCATTACAAAAGCTAAATGAGATAAATAACCACTGACAGAGCAAGACTGCGATCTCACTAAATTGAATGCAGTCAATTTCAATGTTCACAGCGCTAGAGGCAATTTGAAACAGAGTGTAAACGTAATGGAAAAAACATATTCCTGAAGCTGACTTACAGAACTCTGTGTTTGGGCCCTTAATGATGATAAATCAATGATCTAGAAAATAAAATCCCTTTCCTATTAACCAGATGGGCACACAAATTCTTCTCTGACTTTGAGACGTAAGCACCCAAAATTTTCAATTAGCGTTTCACATCCCACTACCTTATAATTATAAGTAATTAAATTGGAACATAGTGCAGACGCACATATGTAAACTGGCTTTCTCTCTTTATAAAATAATGTCTGTCTGCTGATTGATACAACTCTTGAACTCAGCTGAGAGATTCTCTGCTAACATCATAAGAGATGCACTGAAGCAGAGCTCTGAAATTGAATTACAACCTTTGTATTGAGTCAGAGCAAAGTTGTGATTATGAGGTCCTGCCTCTGCTGTTTCTTCCCTCTGAGCTCAACTACCCCAGGCATTTTTTGTGCCCTGACGAGGCTTCTTATCTCCAGTACCATCGGGTGCGAGTGTCCTGTTAGCTGCCTGGCGTGCTCTGCCTCTGTGGTCACAGACGATAACTTCTGAATGGCTGTGCCCAACTCGGAGCAGAAAAGCGGGCAGGGAGGACTTGGGGGAGCTTGGGCTGAGTGGAAATTCTCCTGGGTGACTTCACTGCTACAGCATTGAGTGGGTTTAGAGTAGTACAAACTTCATGCTAGCTCTGGAAAACATGGCTTCCATCTAGTTGTGTACTGGTAGGCTGGGTACAGGGTAACAGCTGAGAGATGACCGTAGGATCCTGGTTTTGCTTTAGAAGAATCAGGTTGTACTTCAGCGTCTCAGAAGAACAAGCAGCAACGGAGCAGCTTAATACTGTGTAGCTGAAGTTGTCCACTAGCCCATTAAGAGAGTTAGTTGGTTTAAAAACTTTTTTCCTCTTAAAGCTTGACAGATGTAAACTTAGAAAATGCTAACGTCTTCTGAAGTTGTAAATGCTGGTGTACTACACGCATGTAATGCTGACTGACAATTGCAGAGAAGGAGTCTCGTGTCTAGAATGCAAAACAATATTGTAATTTGTTAGTCAATGTGATGGATTTGAACTTGGCGAAATTTGTGTAGATTGACAGATTTCAGAGGTGTCATCCCAGCTGCACCACCTAAAGGACTTTACTAAGCTGAAGTAAAGGAAGTGGGTCAATTTCTGTGAAAACATGAGAGTTTTGCAAGTTGCATTTGTTTTACCTGGCATCTAATGATAATTTACCTCAAGTGCAGTCAGTGGTTATTCCCTGGGCGTTTCACTAGCCCTGTGCTTAATGCAGTGGACGAGATACTTGCTCCCGGAAAATGTTTGTTCTTAGCAATCTGTGTACACAAAAGCAGATGACAGAGAACATGCAAAGAGGACGCACAGCTTCAGCAATTGTGATTTCAGTAAGCTGGGTTTATTGAGGTCTGGGTTTAAACCTTAAGGGGATAATAGCAGGGAAAATGGAAAATTGAGATCATTGAAAAACATCAAAATTCTCTGGAAATGAGAGGGACAACACTGCCTCAGACTTTCTTCTCTTTTCAGCTTTGTAGTATGCTGGAGCTTCCACAAGTTTGGCAGTGTGAGTGATTAAAGCAGGGTATGAAGTCACTTTTTATAAGTGACCATCATAACTTTACAGTTTGTGTGTAATGACAGTGGAATTACATTACAGTTTTGTTTTTAAATATGTAAATAATGCTTATCCTTATGACAAGAAGGTTAACTTCATGACAGCATAACAGCCTTGGATATTACTCTTAATGAAGTGCTGTTAAACTCTAGATATTTAACTGCACCATGTTTATGTTGTAATTATTCCTACTTGCTTGGTGCATTTCCAGTTACATAAATTAGACTTCAAAAAGGCTCAGATAAATGCATTGTGTACTGTAATTGTTGGGTAATTACAGTGTAATTATACTGGGCTGTATTTCATAACCATATAACTTCTCTCTTGTTTTGGCTTTTTTTTTTTTACTGCCCACAAGGTTGCTGAATAGACTTCATGACCATGCCTTGCACTTTTAAGGCAGAGGTCCTCTGAATAACAGAAGTGTTGAATCATGGCTTCCTATGGATTAATTATCATGGTTAATTGACTGCAGCACCCAAGAAATCATAGATCTGATGAAAGCTTTTCTGGGCCTGGGGCTTTGGTGGCTTTTGCTTTCTAACGAAATGCTGTCATCTTCATTCTGTCAGGACACTTGCTCCATGTCTTTGCTTACATTTACCTGTTTACAAGAATTTTATGACGATTTTGTTATCTGTCTCCTGCTTGTCTGTCACGTTGGACTAAGTTATTCCAAATTTATTTGGAGACTCAAAGTTGCAAATTAAGACTTAAAGCCACAGTAAAAGCTGGAGTGTTGTTTTCATCGGAAACAAGGCTAAAAATCTGTGTATTTTCAATAAAGCCAAAGGCAGAAGAATCCATTTGTACTGATTTTTATTACCTGTTCTAAAACTTAAAAACTGGAAAAAAAAATTCTGACTCTGTAGCAATTAGGGTCATGGAATTACTAATGAAGTAAGAATATTTGCTCTAGTCTGCGTGCTCAGAGGAATGTTCACAGGTATATGCTTGTTCCCATTCTTTCGACTGGGATCTGTAGTTGCTTGACAGGATTTCAATACGAAATACTTTGTCTCCCCCAGTTATTTTTTAACATGAAATGGTGTCCTCTGGAACCTTCACAATGCGTCTTGAGACAGCCTTTCTTTTCCTTCTGTTTGTCATTGGACAGAATGTTCTCTTTTGTATGCCCTGCAATGTTCGGAACCTGCTGGAAAACTATTTCTGTGCTTCTTGCAGACTATAACTGCTGTGAATATGGAAGGAACTCCTCGTGTGCCTCCCAGATGTTTCAACTAAATGGACAGGCCTCCCTTTATTCTGAAAGTCTGTCCTTGGTAGGCATGGGGGTTGTCTCTGTGCTGCTGTTCAAGTCCAGAAGATCAGACAGGGCACACGCAGCATTGGAAATGTTACTGTGGCCGTAACCATGAAGATAAGCCTGCAGCATCTTTGTGCTCTAATTGATGCATTATCTGGTTAATCATAAGAAATTGATATTGGAATTAGGTTTTTTCCAAGTCTAGCCAGGAATAGCCATAGTCACATTTTGAGAGGGCTGTCAGTCTAAGCTTTGGTGTTTTAGTTCTGCGCATACAGAATCCTGGGGAAAAAAAAAAACTATTTTGGAAGCAGTCAGGCATGAAAAGCAAAAGGTTGTTGCGTTGGAGCTCATAGGAGAGACCTAACACAGAAAGCTGATAGTTCAGGGTGTTAACTTCTGATATGGTACACAGAAACACATCTTGAATTTCTATTTCCCAGTATGTTTTCACGTACGGTTGAAATTTACATGACATTTTTGAAAACACCTTCTACACTGCTTCTTCAGGTTTCTTCATATATTTGTTTTACTGTCCTCTGACAGGCAAGCACTGAGACATTTCTTCTGTTTGCGAAGCTGTCTCTACCACGAGGGAGCAGGAAATTTCCATCTCAGGTCACGGCAGCCCTGGCGTGCTGCTGTAGAAGAGCCTGTGGGCTGCACCAGGTTACAAACTTTTCTTCCTACAGCTGTAAAGCTTGAGCAGGAGCCTTACTGGTTTTAACAGCAGCTGAAAATTTTCTCATCCCAACTTCTGTACCTAGTCTCGTTTTTTCTTTTTCTTTTTTTTTTTTTTTGAACAATTCAATGCTGCTTTTTTTTTTATTGTACATTGTCTGTGGCTAAAATTGTCTGGGGCCTTATTCTCTTGGTTTCTAAACATTGGGTGCGCTTGGGAGTGGGCAGGATAATAAAATGATTCTGTTCTGTATTGATTGAGCCATAGTTCCTTCATCCGTGTCTCTGAGTGGAGTGAATCCAGCAGAAACATTACCCTCAAAGGTTTATTAATCACTTATCTTCCCTGTGTTAGCAAACACAAATTAATAAAATAGGTTTTTCTGATGACCAGCTCACTAACTTTTCAGTGATGATAACATGGAGAGGTACTTGATGGATGTAGAGACCTGGAAATCACGTTGTTGTGATTGCCATATCAGTCACTTATTTCTGAGAGCTGTGAACCTGTACATCTTGGCTTTGACGCTGTCTGATCTGGCTTTTGGAGAATAGGGCTGACTTGAGAGAGATTGTTTTGCTTGAGCAACAAGGAGGTCACACTACACCGACTCAGTGATGCCTGACCTGCTGTGTACCGACCACTGAATGAGGCTCAGTAAAGGCTTTTGCCAGCACACACTGATAGGACTGTAGTAGGTCCCTGGGGAAAGGTCTAGGTTTCCTAAAAACCACTGGCAAGGGACTGTACCTTGGAATATTTGCCAGTGTGTGCCATAGCATGATGCGTATTCACACTGTTGTACTTAGACAAGTGGGTAGAGCTGTCTGAAGCATGCTTGTATTTTAATCCAGGAATGAAGGAAAAGAGCAAGAGGCATTTCAGTACACAAGATCTTGAGGGCACAGCTAAGAAACAAGCACAAGTATGCTGATCATCAAGCTAGAGCATTGCTGTTAAACAACTACCCCTTTCCTGGTTTTATGTACAAGCTGCATGCTGACCCAGCGGCTTTCTTTAACAAAAAAAGCCCAACACTCAAACCACAATGCAGTGTAGATTCCTATTGATATTGGGAGCTTTTTGTGTATTAAGAAAGGAAACGTCTGTAGTCAGTGCAATACAAAAGATGAGCAGTGCTTTAGCCCCGTGCAATCTCTAGGCAGCTGCGAATGATGAAATACAAAATGAAAAGCACAAGTACCTTCCTGGGGCAGTTCCTGCAGCGATGAGGTGGCCTTTTCCAGTGAAACAGCTAAAGCCTCCATGGTGCAAATGAAAAAAAGTTTTTTTACTGACATGATTTGATCCTGAATTTCTGTTCCTGCAACTTTTATGAAAGAAGAGAAAAGCAGAAGCTTCGAAGCTAATTTCAGTAAAGGCAAGAAAATTTCCACACCATCTGTAATTCCAAACCTGCCTGCTGAAACAGCAATTAGAGATATTTTTACAATAAAATTTCCCCATCATGTCAATGTCCAGATGGGCAGGCTTTTTCACCTCATGCTTAATGTAAATTAGAGTAGGGAACATGTAGGCAAGGCTCCTGGCTTCCATTTCCAACTTTACTGCTTATTCTCTGTGTGACCTATGAGTAACACAGTTATTTGAGTTTATGCTTTGTTTGTAAAATTGAGATAATTATATTTTTCCTCAGGGGGAAGGGGGAAGCGGTGCTGAGGAATAAACAAGACAGTTGAAAACAGGGGAGGAGAAACTTCCCAAAATTCTGAATGCTACACTGGTTCCCCCAGCTGTTTCTAAAGCTGTTATATTATGAACATGGTGTTGCACAAAACCAATAACCCATGCAAGTTTATAATCTAAAAGTTTAATGTAAATATTTAGGCATTTAATGGGAAAAGGCACAGTTAATGTTAAGCTTGTTCCTAAGCCTTTGCAGGATGGAGTGCAAAAAGACACAGAGGATAAGAATGGTTTGTAAAGCGATGAAGTAGGTGGCTAGGGTAGTAATGGACTTTTGTCTGGCTGGTTTCACTGGTGAAAGTGTTACCATGCTTTGTTGTGTGTTTGTATTTGCAGTATGGTTTGAGAATATACAAAGCTACTCTCTAAATTTATTCCAAATTGTAATAAACTGGAGCATGTAGAGTAGGAGTCTGGTGCCTTGAGCTTTCGCTGAACTTAGTGGAAAGAGAGAGAAATGTGCAGAGCACAACTCATCCCATCTGCAGTCTCTACTTTGGGTATGGAAGGAGCCTGGAGTAATTAAGGCGCTAACGTGGTCACCTCAGGGAACTGCTGAAACTAAGGAGTGATAAATGCAAGGTGGTATATGTAACAGACTTTTTTTTTAATCACTTTGGTAAAAGTAAGTGACTGTTAAAAGCCAGTGCAAAATATCTCGGAAGAAAGGACATGCGTAAGGTAAGAAGCAGGCACATGCTATTAAAGGAAGGATCATGTCATATTCAGAGACACAGGCTGCCGTTCCCCTACTTGTAACAAGGAGAAAATACTGGAGGAAGATCTCCGGTCGCACAGGGGCAATTACATGCAATTGGTATCGCAAACCTGTGAGAGCTGAGCGGTAGCTAGCCTGCCCTTGGGTTTTTGAAAGCCCCTTTTAGTCCTTCAATAGGAAACAACAAAATAAACCCTTAAAGATGCGCATAAGCGTGCACACGCATGTGCACACCCCCCCCC
>Ga0065711_1052031_pt1 | contig 10128 bp, 12 predicted proteins | sample Hoacrofraction12_FD_59098 | JGI IMG/M metagenome (GOLD analysis project Ga0065711, IMG submission 59098) | Hoatzin crop microbial communities from Cojedes, Venezuela - Epithelial fraction 12 v2 (version 2) | ecosystem: Host-associated > Birds > Digestive system > Esophagus > Crop | place...
CCCCCTCCCACCCCCCATTTCTGGATTTTTTTGTTTGTTTTTTTGGAAGAGGAAAATGTTCTGGTCTCTTGGTGACCAGCATCTGCAAATGTTCAGCTGAGTGCCAGGAAACTTCAGCTAAAATCTATCTGGGTTCTGGATTTTCAGGTAACTGAGGGTTGTATTTGTTTACGTTGAGGAAATACGTGTTTCAGAACATTATCCACAAATTATTCAAGAGCCCCGTTCCAGAATCACCGTTTCAGTGGAAACATTCACCAAAAGTTTTTTTTAATTATTTTTTTTTTGCCAAACCAGGCTGTGGAGCCATGGCATCACGTGCCTGCCAGCCTCCTCCAGACCAGGACTGAATGCTGGCTGGGTCCGTGCTGTCAAATACGGACCAGCCATGGGAACAGCAGGATTTTCGCTTCGGAGAATTGCCGCTGCGGCAATAGTACCCAGGTTTCTATGGGTGCCTGGACACGGGTGCAGCAGCATCTAACCCCTGCTAGCACACTGAGAGGATCTGAGCGCAGATCTCCAGAGAGAGACGGTACAAAGCCTTTGCTGGGGCACAGGCTGGCCACGCGACTGAGAAACAGAGGCCTGGAGGAGATGTCTGCGCCGTTAAATTCACAGGGTCGGGACACGAGCACTGGCTGGCCATTGAGGTTCCTCAATCATTAGCCCATCCCTGTACCAATGGCTGCCATCCCAGCACTGCCCAGGTACAAACCAGGGTAGCACCGGCTAGGGACCTTGTTGCAGGAGTTGGGATGGGTGAGACCCTCTCTGTCTCGAGGAGGAGAAATCGCCTGTGTGCATCAGGCCAGCTGCTTTAGGGCTAGAAAATTGTCTCTGTTCTGCTTATTGCTGTAGAAGAACCCTAAAGTTTGCCTTAAATCAAGATGTAGGAATCCATCCTCAGAGGATCAGCGTGGAGAGGAGGCAGACTTGTAGGGGTCCCACCGAAAAAGAAGAAATTGAGGGAGATTTGGTCTGTCTGCTCACACCTCCCCTTGGCAGTCAGTGAGAAATTTCCTGCAGGTTTATCTCCTCTTGTGCCGCTGTGTCCTGAGCCCTGCGTTTCTGCCAGGGCTCGGAGGAACGGCACATCTTGATGTCATGTCCTTCACTCGGCTCTGCGGCGATGTCATCCCAGGGCTGGGCTCTCCGTGGCTGCAGCTGCGAGCGTAGGCGGCCGCCAACAAACCCTTCCCAGCTCTGACTCTTAAAGGCCTTCTCTTCACCATCAGGACCCCTGCTTGATGCTGAGCGGTGATGGATGAAGTTTTGGGAAGGACCTGCCAGGGCAGGGAAAGGGTGAAGCCAGGGAACGCGGAGGCAGAGGGAAGCCAAGCCTGGCACGGGGGAGCCGGCTGTACGTGCAGCACCACGAACTCCGCACATAACTGCATGAAAGACACTTCTTAAATACAAATAACAGAAAGGAACATGAAAGACCCCAGCAGATGCCAGCAGTGACTGTAAGTCTCCGTGCTGGCCTGGTGCACCCTGCTCGGGACATGCTGTGCTTTAGTCTCAAATATATGGCTTGACATGAGTGCGTGTAACATGGAGCAGGAATCCCTTCCCAAAGCACCTTGCTTCAAAGGGTAACTGAGGTCAGATGCTCAGCCAGTGCCAACCTGCAGAGTTTCTCTGAGTTCAGGGATCCTGAACAGAGCTGCTGACATCCAGCCAGCGTTTGGCTTATGAAGAAGTGCCTCGGAGCCTGCCCCATCCCCACCAGCTCTGAGGTCTGGAGCTGCCCTGTAACTCTGTAGAGCCCAGGAGGACCGTTCCTTGGGGGTCTCTTCTCTCTGCCTGGTGCTGCTGCTGTTTCTCGAGTATTGGGTCAAGTGAAGAGCATCCATGATGTGTCAAACAGGCGCATCTGGGCTTGTCTGTCCATTCCTTCCTCTGTCTCTGGGCGGGTAAAGCAGCGTTATCGAATATATCCAATACGCCTTGTGTTGCCCCCTCCGTGAATTAAGCCTGCTAAGGAGTACCACAGTTGCTCTCTCTCCCTGGCCCCTATTTTCCATCCCCCTCTTCCCCAGCAGCACTGAGATTGCCTGAGGTTGTGTTAACAGGGCAGGATAGGGCTGAAGGGAGGAATCAACTCTGCTCCCACCCCCTCCCTGTGTTCCCCAGGCAGATGGGCACACACGGATGTGAAGCAGCAGCAACCAGTGCTCCTGGAGGTGGGAGGCCGAATAAATCGCTTTGAGCAGCTCTTCTGCCCAAACAGCTGGGCTGAAAGGGATCTGGTTCAGTCCAGTGGTTTCCAGGCGTGCAAAAGCCTGAGCGTTTTGTTGAACTTCCTCGCCTGCTGGGAGATGGCTGGTGTCTTAGCCCCTTTTACAGTTTTTGGCAGGAAATGTGACTCTGGAAGGTCAAACACAACTGACCTGATGACTGGGAGTAGTTGTTACAGGCAAAGGCTTAATGTGAGATCATGCAAAGTCTTTACACTTGTGATAAATCTCCTTTAACTCCCTGGGTTCAAAATCAAACGCTGCACAAGCAGACCCACACCTCGTAGTAGCAGTAACAGAAATACTCAGCAAAGCGAAGATGGAGCGGTTACACCACGCCAAATCCTCCAGCAGCTTTTTGGAGCGTGAGCCACCCGAATGTCTTCGTGCTGCCTTCTGGATGGACATCTGCTAAGCAAACGAGGGGATGATAATGCAGTGATTTATCCAGCGTGACTGGACTGGTAAATGGTTAAACATTTGTTTATTTATCTTCAAAGAGAGGATGCCGTACTTCCCAACTGGTTTTGTTTTTAGGGCTGGTGGAAAGCCAGTTCATTATAAGCGCCGCAGCACTCGAGAGATTCTCTCCCCTTGATCTTGGCGTTGCTTCAGTTGGACTTTTTTCCCTGTGTTCTTATCCTGCAGGAAATCTGCGAAGGAGAAAATAGGAAGAAGAAAAAAAACGTAACTCAAAGCCATATGACTTTTATTTTTACAATCCGAGCAAGGAGTGTGGAGGAAGACGTACCGTGGGACACAGAGATCCCGATGTATTTGATACAAATCCAGCAAGATTGACTTAGTGATCTTTAGGGCTGGTGTGACACTGTTAACATTCGCAGCTCCTGATGCGTGTTAGCTGAAGTGAAAGGGGGGGACTCGGATTTGTGGCGTTGATCACGCTGATGGGTTTATGGCAGAGGTGGGTCTGGCACAGTAACTGTGATGCAGAGCAGCAGAAGAGGCAGCCGTGTTGCATTGATGGATCAGCGTTGACTTTTCATGGTGGGACAGGCCCCGTCCCGGTACCTGTCCCTTGCCAACGTTGTGCTTTGCCTGGGCCTGTTGTTGCCAAGTGGTAGCGATGAACTGAAGAGCTGGCAAGAGTGTGGCATAAATGGGTACAAAGTGGAAGGAAACGCGTCTCTGTGTGCTTTCTTAGCTCTGCAGGGATCTGTGCTTTTTAGAAGGCTGCTTAAAAACAAGTTGTTGTGTTGCATGAAGGCTCCCATTGCACAACACCAACTGGTTCAAGCTCCAGCACGGAGCAGCGCGGAGCTCCGTCAGCAGTTCCTTGCCGTGAGGTGATGACAGCCCAGGGATGGCGGGGAGGGACTGCAGAAAGACAAGCGGAGCCAAGCCTGCGCATCTGGGCCGAGCGAGGGCAGCGCTCCCTAAACCCTGGGAAGGCAGGAGGAATTGGTTAGGCTGGATGTGGGGGGAGAAGGAGGAGGAGTGGGATGTCCATGTAAGGAAGCTGCGGAGTTCTCTCCTAGGTGTAAAATAGAAACCCCGTTTGCTGAACGGACCTCATGGGGTGCCAGCGAGAGCCGTGCTCCCCAGGCTGAGGTGCACAGAGCCCTGCAAAGCCCCGGGGGTTTGCGGGTGGCTCTGCCGGGTGTGGAGGCTCCGCCAGCTGCGGGCGCAGGTCCTTGGGGACTGCGGGCAGGGGAGACAGCCCTCCCCGAGCTGGAGCTGGGGCGAGCAGAGCCCGTAGGTCTCTCCCCTCCCCGTGGTTCCTGCGTTTGAGAGCTGGTTTTCCTCCCTCTTCACTTTCCTGTAGGGGAGGGGTAGAGAAGAAGGGTGTCTGAGTGCAACTTGTTTCCCATAGAAGAAGTGTTTAAGCGATGGTGCACTGAGTTCACCTGGGCTGTTTCTCAGATCACTGAACCAGGCAGTGACGGGATCCAGGGAGGAAGTGCCCGGAGGTCAGAGAGGGGAGGTGGGTTTGGGTTTGCGTTTTGCTTTGGGATTGCCTGATTGTATCACGACAAAACTGTCCTTGTCCTGTAGCGGTAGGAGAAGGGGTAATGTGTTCAAGCTGAAAGATGGTCAGTTTAGATAGAAGAAAGAAATTCTTTATTCTGAGGGTGGTGAGGCCCTGGCCCAGGTTTCCCAGAGAAACTGTGGCTGCCCCCTCCCTGGCAGTGTTCAAGGCCAGGTTGGATGGGACTTTGAGCACCCTGGTCTGGTGGAAGGTGTCCCTGCCCATGGCAGGGGGCTGGAACTAGATGATCTATAAGGTCCTTTCCAGCCCAAAGCATTCTGTGAAAACTCTGGAGCTTCTTTCTGCCATCAACAGAGCACCTGGATACAGTGCACAGCTCTTAAGATCCAGGGTAGGTTGAAGGCCAAGTCTGCCAGATGTTGTGTGACCCCACAACAAATTGTCCCTGTTGTAAAAGCTTTGTAGGGTGCCTGTAAACAGTGTAGCATCTCTAGCCCCCGTGTTCCCTTCCACACAAGTTCAAACCCGGGAGCATCTCCAGGAGGTCTGTGATCACTGGAACAGCGTCTCTGGAAGGACTGAGATCATAGAATCATGATGGTTGGAATAGACCTCTAAGATCATCAAGTCCAACCATCAACCCAACACCACCACACCTGCTAAACCATGTCCCCACGTGCCACATCTACATGGTTTTTGAACCCCTCCAGGGATGGTGACTCCACCACTGCCCTGGGCAGCCTGTTCCAATGCCTGACCACTCTTTCAGTAAAGAAATGTTTCCTAATATCCAATCTAAACCTCCCCTGATGCAACTTGAGGCTGTTGCCTCTCGTCCTATTTTTAGTTACTTGATGTGGCAGGTCCTCTCCCTGACCTGTGCCTTTCCCATCTCCTAGGCTCTCTGCACACTGGCCGGAGCTCTCCGCCCCCGGGGAGCGTTCCCGAAGAGCAGCAGCAGATTGCTCGCCAGGGATCCTATACCAGCATCAACAGCGAGGGCGAGTTCATCCCCGAGACGATGGATCAGAACGTAAGTGGGGCCGGGGCGTGTGGGTTAAACCTGGGCAGCGTCAGGCACAAGGGAGGCTGCGCTCTGAGTGCCCTTCCCACCATTAAATCCCCAGTGGGCCCTGTGCGTGGGGCTCAGGCCAGCTTTTTCCAGTGACGGGTGCCCCCCGGGCTTGACGTGCTCAAGAAACGGTGGGCACAACTTCCAGGAAACCTAAAAACCAGCTGCAGCGGTGATGGCAACGTGCCCGAGCACCTCGGGTAGCTCTGGAGCAGCACCGATCTGGCACACGCGTGCACGCCAGCCGCCGGACCCTGGTGGCTGCAGCCTTCCCGGATCCTGGGGACCACGAGGGAGTGCGCCAAGCAAGCGCCTGCCTGTGATTGCAACAGCTCTCACTGCTTCCCCTGTGCTGTTTCTGCCTGAGCTCCAGCTCCAGTTCTTGGCTCTGCCCACAGCCTCTCGCTGTGGTTTTGTCTCTGTCCCTCCCTCATATATTATTTTTTTTTTTCCCCTCCCTTGATAAGGAGTTTGTGTATTCTAATCCCTCAGTAATAAAAGAGCAGTAAGTTCTTCAGCAGAGTGCTGAGCTGTACCTCCTCCTCCAGTCGATTTGGTACCCGTGATGGGGGAAACTGGAGTGTCAAGGGACCAGAGCAGGAGCAGCTTATACCTCCCTCTGCACCTCTGCTCAAGCTGTAGCTCCGAAGAGCTTAGGGCAGGTCCTGTGAAGTCAGCTGGGCTAACTGGGCACACAATTAATTCTTGCAAAGCTCTTGGAAGGGCAGGAGCTGGATCCACAGTTTGCAGGAGGGCTGGCCGTGCTGGAGGGACGTCTGGAAGGCACTAGGCTCCCTCCGGCAGGCTGCTGTGACGGCCCCTAAGGCTCTGTCCTAGGGAGGTGTGCGTTTCCTACGCTCAGACAGCACCCACTAGCTCTGCTTTTGTGTGCAGGCTGTGCCAGCGTTTCCATGGCGAAGCTGTGTTTGCAACGGTTTGTTATACAGCCATTAATAAAATAAGAAATCACTCCGGGGTGTCTTGGCAGCGTCAGAGCGCAGATGTATCTTGTGCTCCTTGCAGCCAAAAGCTGGCTTTCTGTTGTTTTCACATGCCTTCCAAACACGATCGGTAGGAGTAAGACAAATGGTGTGTGCGTGCAGGGGGAGGGTCCGCGCGAGCCCCCTCTTGGGTGTAAATCAGCGCAGCTCCACTGGCTTTGAACGGAGCTCCCTTAGCGCTAGCTGAGCTCTGAGCCTGCTCCTGATGAAGGTTCCCAGATGCTCTCCTCGCTTTTCTCCAGCATCACATTGTGGGTGGCCTGCTGCCCTTCTCGGGCAAGTTCAATGCACGAAAAAGGGAATTTGGGGGTGGTTGAGGTTTGGGGATTTCCACCCAGCTCCCCATGCTTCTTATTGAGCAACCATGCTTTTCCCCATGTGGGCTTGGCCCTCAGAACGTCCTCGTGCTGCAGCCTCCCTCTGTTCCTTGCGGAAAACCACTTACAAGCTAGTGCTTGCTGCCTTTTGGGGGATGCCCCTGTGCAAGCCTGCGCTGTAACTGCGGTCTTCGCCTCGAGACCAGCGTGGCAGAGGGACAGAGGCTGAGTATGGAGCCTGCCTGGATTCCCAGTTCTGTGCTTTTGAGTAACGAGTCCGCTTCAGCGTTATTTTAACTGCTGGGAGAGACCTGGCACGGCTGGCAGAGGTGGGGAGTGGGGTCTAGTAGGGGTCTTTCTCTTCTTTGGCACTTTGAAGGGTGAGGTTTTGGGGTAAAAACTGGGAAGCAGAGGAAAAAAAATCTCACTTTGCAGTTGGGACTGTCCCACCAAAACAGTGCGAGCTGTTATGACAACCGGTCGAGGAGTCTAACGCAGGAGCAGCACGCGGGACGGGAGGCCGTTCCCGTGCACGGGGAAGGAGACGCGACGTGGGTCCGGGAGCCAGCGAAGGGTGACTCCACGTGGCGTTCAGCCCTCGTTGCTCAGCTTTCCCAGGAACGAGCTGGGCTTGGGGCTGGCCGTGGGGCTAGTGAGTGTCCACGGTGGGTCTGCAGCCAGGAGACCGCAGCACGGCGTGGCCCTGAGCAAGCTCTGCTCCTCATAGAAGCACACATAGCCCCTAGGTTTGCCACTCAACACAAAACCTCTATTGTTACTAACCAGCTATAAATAACCCTGTCCAGTACAATGTCTCATCCAGGAAGCAACACAAATGCAGCTTTTGACTCACTGAGCTGGCGAGAGCCAAGCCGGTTCCTCCAGCCAAAAGCCCTGACGGTGCTTTGCGTTTTGCCGGAGAGGAAGGCTGGTCTCATGTGCCAGGGCAGCTTGGGGAAGTCAGGAGTCCAGGGCTGCGATCCTGGCTGTGGCACAAAATATCCACTCGGCCTTGGGCACATCATTCGTGTCTGGATATTTTGTTTTCTTCTTATTTTTCACAAATACTTTGCGCACTTTGAAACTCATTGACTTCTCAGTGGGGCTTGAACGTCAGGCTGCTGATTACCTTTGCCTCGGTTTCCCTACTGGCAAATAGCAGTTGGAAAGAACAATAATCCAGAGAGGGCATGATAAATGGATTTTTACTGGGAAGAAAACTTTTGTTAGATTGGATCCCATCTCTGCTTGGGCTACCATCAGCCAGCTTCAGTGGAGCCCTGACCCTGTAGAGGTCTGCTAGTACTGGAGCGTGAAGAGCTGCCGTGCGTGGTTTTATTGTTTCCCCTTTTCTTTCCCTGTCAGATGCTCGAAGCTTTCATCAGCCCCGACGAGTCGCTGTCTGGGAGCTGCCAGTCGCTGGACAGAGCTGTGGACAGGTGAGTCGTGCGCGTCGCAGCGTTCACAAGCTGAAATGCGGGCTCCGTGGGACAGGAGCAGGCTGAACCCCCCAGGTTCCTGTCGGAATGAGGGATGCACCTGAGAAAAACAAATTTATGCTGAATGCTAAAAAACAGATCCTAGCACAGACATCTGTGCGATGGTGGGATTTGAATGGCAGTAATCTGAGCTGGACAAAGCAGCTGGGGGTCTGCGGAGAGCCGGGCTTTGTGTGCCTGGGTTTTCTGCTTCGATCAGATCTCTCCCCTACCCTCCGGCTTGCTGCAGTCACCGGGTCCGTACTCCGTTACTCTCCCTGTGTCTTCTCCTCCCCGGGCGTGCTGTCTGCTCTCCATTGACCACTTGCAAATTCGGCAGCCCCTGAGCGCTGCCAGGAGCCACAGACGTGTCAGTCAAGGTGTCGAGGACACCAGACCAGCAACAACTAAGTTTAGCATCTCAGCAGGAAGCCGCTAGGACACGTTGTACTAACGCAGGCTGCAGTTCAATAGCTGGGCCGGCCGGTTGGTCCAAGCTCACGCGTGCACAGCGACTGTGTGTTTGCTGCTGTGCACGGCAGGCTCTGTAGAAGACACGGTGTTCTTTCGGGAAGCAGTATGTGGTTTTTTTTCTATCTGCATGAAAGATTTTTTCTCCTCCCCCCCGTTGCTGTTGCGGTGCAGCGTGAAGGCTGTGTTCCAGCAGGGCTGCGTTGTGCTGGTTTGATCGCGTAGCGTGCTTTGGGTTTGCAGCTCTGTGCGCGTTGGATCTGTCTCAGCATCAAGGTCCGTTTCCGTTCTGTGGCTTTTAATAATTTCCTGCGATGTGTTTGCTCCTTGTTACAGCTGCGTCGAGGCTGGATTCCTTGTGCTCCCAGCCTCTGTGCCCCAGCTTCGCTTTTGCAGTGGCTTTTCTAGGGAGAATGACAGAAAGCACCGTCTGGTTGTCGTGCTTTATGGTGAACCAAGAGAAGAGTGTTAGGCGTGTTTATGAGATGGTGGCGTGGCCTGGCTTCACACACGAAGAAGCAGGCAGCTGTGTTCAGTCATGGGCTCTAGGAGCTGGAAAAGGCACAAGGAGGGGTATGTTCTTCAAAGGCAGCAAGAGGAGTCAGCGTGACTGTTCCTGCAAAGCCGTAGCTGAGCCCTCGCTGCCGGTGGCTTGGGATGGCGTTAGCCTCGAGGGCAGAGCTGGTCACCAGGCATGGTGACCGGTCTGATGCGAAGAAGTAACGCGACAAATTCCTCTTCACCGTAGCAGTCAGGCATTGGTCAGGCATTGGAACAGGCTGCCCAGGGAGGTTGTGGAGTCCCCATCCCTGGAGGTGTTCGGAAAATATGTAGATATGGCACTTGAGGACATGGTTTAGTAGGCATGGTGGTGTTGGGTGGATGGTTGGACTCGATGATCTTAGAGGTCTTTCCAACCTATGATTCTTTGTAGCAAACCTGTTGTGATCAGCTTTGACACGAGTGGATTTCAGAGCACTTTACAAAGCAGACTCCTACTGCTATATCTATTTTGTTAAAAGGAAGAGTGGATAAGCAGCCTGTCCAGATCAGCCTGTTGGCCTTTACAGAAACAAGGTTGCCATTAAGATTGCTGAGATCCCCTCACAGTGCTTTGTCATCCTCTCGGCGTTGTTCAAAGACCTTGAGCCTGGAAGCACCAAGCCCTCGCTCTCGTCTCCTGGAAGGAGGTGGGGTGGTGCCCAGCAGCAGTGCGGACCCTCCTGCCTGAGGAAGGCAGGGGGATGCTGCAGGGGAGGGGAGACCCGCAGGAACTGGTGTGATGGAAGTACTCCAGCACGTACGTCTGTAGCAACTAAGCAGTGTTCACAGAAAGCAGAGCTGCGTGGTTGGACACTTGATGTCTTGTGTGTAGGTGTTGCAGTCTTTGGTTGCTTCATTTCAGCTTTGGGCCTGTGTTTTCTGCAGCGTCCCATTTATCTGCTGCTGGATCCAGCAGAAAAATAATCTTCATTCTCACAGAATCACAGAATGGTAGGGGTTGGAAGGGACCTCTGTGGGTCATCTAGTCCAACCCCCTGCCGAAGCAGGGTCGCCTACAGCAGGCTGCATAGGACCTTGTCCAGGCGGGTCTT
>Ga0065711_1052032_pt1 | contig 10128 bp, 4 predicted proteins | sample Hoacrofraction12_FD_59098 | JGI IMG/M metagenome (GOLD analysis project Ga0065711, IMG submission 59098) | Hoatzin crop microbial communities from Cojedes, Venezuela - Epithelial fraction 12 v2 (version 2) | ecosystem: Host-associated > Birds > Digestive system > Esophagus > Crop | place...
CTTTTGTCTAAACTTCAAAACTATTTTAGCTTCTCCTAAGCCAAAATCTACTGTCTTCTCAAAACCAACTGATAACAGGTGATATCTTCAAAGTTCTGTGTCTCACTTTAACTTATGTGTTTCAAAACGGCAACCTGTTTATTTATTTCATCAGCTACCACAGATAAACATCGACAGGGAACATTGCTCAGCACAGGAACTTGAGCATACACACTCTTAAAAGTTTAGAACAACATCTGGCAGAGGTTCTGCTCAGGCCAGCTCTCCCAGTCAATATTTTCATGAGCTTAGAGTTAGCTTAGAGTAATAAACATTGCCAATAGATATTTGTGTACAGCCACCCTGTTTTGAAGGGTGTTCAACAGAATAAATTCAGGCTATCCTACAACAATCGGACTAGATGACCCACGAAGTCCCTTCCAACCCCTAACATTCTGTGATTCTGTGATTCTGTTATTTAGTAATGTATCTGGAATCGTATTCAATTGTTAGACGTATTATCTCTGAATTTGAAGATTAATATCTTTGTGGCTAATTATTAAAGATGGATACTTTAGAAAAAGAGTTCATTATGTTTTAGGATGAGAAATTTGACTGGTCTTGGAACACATAATTTTTCATTGCAACAAATTTTCACTGCTTCCATAAATTTAACATACAGCTTGTATTTTATATATAAATCATTCAAATAAGAGTTAAATTTTCCACAAAGAAAAAGTTTTTTAGTTAAATTCTGTAGTGTAGTTCAGAAGAAAATCCTAACCAGATTTCGGGGAAAACTGCTGAGAACATCTACAATGACCTATGAGTGCTTCACAGAAAAAATTATGGTAGTACTAAATTTGCTGGCTCTGGATTGTTTCTGTTCTTAAAGATCTTCTGACCCCAAATTCAACATCATGAGCTATTGTAAATCAGTTTATTGAAGTTAGTGTCATCTAAAATACCAACTGATAACTAAAAAAACAACACTGAACATGTATACAGATCAACAAACCATAAAACAATGAACAATTTGAAATTGAAAGAAGATATTGGTTTTGTGTCTAACATGTTTACTGTGTGATTTTCAATAATAACATTCCTTTTATGCCTTCCGAGTAAAGGAACCAATTCATCCAAACCTCCTCTCTTGTGGTATTTAGTATAATTTTGACTATGTTAACAGTTGTAGCAATTAAAGGATGTGAGAGTCCTTCATATGAAGTTCATATGAAATAACTATATTTATTATTCTGATCTCTTTCAAAGACCATGTAATTTCTCCAGATGATACTTAATTATTTGTGGATTATTAGGTAAAACCTCTAAAGAAATTTGTAATACACTGCATTCCTTGAAAAAATTTCTAAGACTTACCAAATTTCCCATTTAAATAAATACCTCTTTCTTCTAGTTTGAATATGTTTAAAAGGCAGCTACAGAATCTTCCATTCCTTAAAAGGCTAGGATTTTCCCCTTATTATATTATGAATTATCACTACATCTCATAAATTTTATTCTTCAATACACTAATTATATTAAGTTAATTTTAGAGCATCTTTTCCAGATAACTAATCATCCTGTAGCTTCTTCTGATAAACTAAGGTATAAACATACATATTTAAAGATAATATTTCACAATATGCTACAAAATCCGTACATAAAGAGATGACATAAATTCTGCTGCATTCAAACTGATATATAGTCTTTCTCCATGTTATGGTTTGGCTGCGGACGGCAACAAAAGCTCCACGCAACTGCCCCTCCCCCCGCCGGGGTGCAGAGGATAATGGAAAGAAACAGGCAGAAACAGGTGGGTTGGGATAAGGGCAGTTTAACAGAACAGCAAACTAAGGGAACAGTAACAACGATACAGATAAGGGGAATACACAACACAAACCGCAGAACAGAGCCCGCAGAACAGAGCGGCTCTCTCCCGGACTGGACCGCCGCCGCGGGCTCCCGAGCCACGAGTGAAAATTAACCCTGTCCTGGCCGAACCCAGGACACTCCACTTCATAGCATTTAAGCGTTTGGATCCAAGACTGCAAAAATAATATCTCTTTTCAGTTACGCAACTAGCTATGGTAGTATTCTTCTGTAGTCACAGGATGTTTAATAAAGTAGCAAACTGCTCAAGAAGAGCATATAGAAGAGCACTGACACCATTTGAGTTCCTTGTCTAGGAGTTATACGGTATCCAGAAAGTGCAACGAGAAATGTTTTAGCTGATCATTTCTTTGAAAGACAGAATGAAGCATTACCTGCTATATTCAATCATAAAATAAAAGAAATAGAACCATATTCTTATAGAAAATAATTACTGTTGAAACAAAGATGTTTTAGATCAATATATAAATATACTACAGAATTAAAAGAATATATTTAAATAATGCAATAGAGAAAATATGTCCATCACACCTAGCAATTACTTGCCAGATTAATTTAAAAAGTACCAAAACCTCTATCCTTCAAGATTCATACTTTTGCTACATTTCATGTACAAAGACTTCCTCTTAAATCTATTCGTAATCCATAAAGTAAATATGTGCATACATTTTTTGGAAGAAAACATATTTCAGCAAGTTTGGTCTTTCCTCTATTTACTTTTCCCATGCTTAAAACATTTCCTTTTTTTGTTTTAATTTTTTTTCTGACAAAGAGAGAAATTAATGGCAAGTACTAAGAATTCATAGCAAATAATGCATGTAATACATTTTAGAAAAAAAAATTCTCAAAAACACAAACTTACTGATTTTAATTAACAATTCAAGTCCTAATTCCTAATTCTTCCAGTCCATTGACCAATATGTTATAATATTCTGGATTTATTTGGTGGTGTTGAAGAAGCATTACAAGAACAGCTTTAAAAAGTGTACTTAGTACCAGTATGTTCTCGTACAGGTACTTACAAAAGATTTCAAAATGTTTTGCATAAGGCAGTAATACCATAAATCTCACTAAGTACGTTTCAGTAGATGTTTAATGAGAGACATGCTTTTCTGTCTATATGAGAAACCTGCAGTTCTGCAGCACGAACTAAGAATGATCTTAATGTTCCACACTTAATTAAGCAAGCTGCAAGATCTTTCACTGCTACATGAATGTTTCACACAATTTCTACACAAATGGTACTTTTGATAACAATGACTGTACTGCTTTCATCAGCAGCATCTTTTAAAGTATGACCAGCTTATTCCAATAATCCTCTAAAGCAAGATTTCTGATGATAAAATTGATACCCATTTTTAAGTGGACGTTCTAGAGAATCAGTAATGCCTTTTTCTGAAGGTTGTAACCAAAAGGATAGTCAGGAACCGTGGAAACAACACAGAAAGTCTAACTATTTCGCTTTTAAGGGAACACTTTAATTATTCATTGACTGAATAACCTTTCTCGATTTCTTAAACACGAAGTTTCACAGGACGATCTTTTCACTTTTATAAGGAACTGCTTCTGTTAGTACTTTATCTTCTTTCTCTTTATTGCTCAGGACTTCACAACAGCAACAGGGAAAAAAATGTTTACCCTTTTTCTGTCAATAGTGTACTCAGTCTCTTGCTTTGATTTTAAGATCTACTAAATATTTTATACAGAATTATTTAACAGTAGTTTTTGAAATCACTACTTTACTTATTTATTCCACAGGTGTATTCCAGCTGTAGGGCCTAGGACTAAGGGAAACAGCTGGAAGACCTGCTGGCATACCACATAGAGGTAAGTTCTCAAATTACACTATGTACCTGTATTTCATCACCTGAACTGGTCCCTTAGCCTACAACAGCTGCCTCAGCAATGACATCTCCAAAGAGTGACTCTTCTTTTAGAATATTTGATCTTTTTAGAAAGGCTTTATTCTCCAAGGTTTATACAGAAAAACTAGATGATTAGTTAATTTCTCAACTTCTAGTTAAACTACTGTTAGGTGAAACAAGACGCTCATACATCATGTAAGATTATTCTTAGACTTAGGAAGTTCAGTATCTTCTTTTTCACATGTCTCTACAAATTGCATGAGGATATCTGATGTGCAGCTGCATGTGCGTGTTATGTTATCAGAGCAACAGCAGAAACTAGTCTTTAGAATTCATAATTACTCCACCTCAGATATTTGGAGACTATAACCCTTAACCTTTCCACAGCTAGTCGTTAGAGCTAAGGAGTTTAAAAGCATGTTCAAAGTCATTAACTAAAGGACAAATACAGTAAGAAAACCATTTTCACTAATTGATATGTTTTCACAGAAGCCTTCATACCTGTCAGTAGTAGCAAATTAAATATTTTTAAATAGATCACTTAGTAGAAAAATATAATTACTTACCACACTCATTGGAATGTTGAGATACACAGCACAAAATAGAGTGTTAGAGCACCCTCAATGGAATCTTCAAACAAGGGACATGACAGTGTGTTATCAAGAAAACTGGAATTACCATCTGTAAACGCACTTTGTGTTACACATTGAACTCGTGTTTTGAAGAAGTTCTCAAGTTCAAAATACAATTTGGTATAGCTTCAGAACAATAATACTTTTCTAAACTATATTCAGTTCTGTGCTGATACGGTGTAAACCAATCGGAGAGGGCAGAGGAAGTAAATGGGTGTTATTTATTTCAGAATTATGTTTGCTGTGATTGTCCACTTTTAGAAGATGAGCATGCATCTCAAGAGCATTCAGAGTATATTATACAACTCCAGCTAAATGAATGGCCTGCAAAATTCCTAAGTTCTGCTAATAATTGAGATTTATTATCAGATCTACATCAAATCTATTGACAGTTCTCATTCAAGTGCTTTCTTCTGCACGCTTGTCATGGCTTCTTTTTACAGGATTTTGTTCTCATTCTTTGTAACAAAATAAATATAATAATCCCCTTGGTTCTGAGGCTAGCTTGACAAGCATTTTTTCAGAACTTAAAATGAGACTACATTTTACCAAATTACCTGTCCCTGTAATAGCTTTCTGTTCTAGCCTAGCTGAAACAAAGCTATGAAATAAATCTACAGTTGTATCCCAACACAGGGGTTTTTGGTTGGTTGGTTGGTTGTTTTTCTTCAGCAAAACACAATGTTAAACTGGTGACTAATAAAACTAAATAAAGCTTATCTTGACATAACAAAAGTGACTTAATACTAACTAAGATCTCACCATAGTCAGAAATATCTTCTTTTGTAAGTAGGTTATAGATACTGATATTGTTACATTGCATATCCTGATGTATTTGAGAAATGAAGAAGGAAAAGGAGAAGGAATATTTTCCCTATCCATAACCTAAAACTGAATTTCATTGTACAGTATTTTCTGCCATTGATTACTGTAACAATATTTTGGTACGCCATTAAATAATATGTAATCCACGTGTGAGGATGAGTTGTTTTGCTGTGGTCTTTGAAGTAATCACCAATTATATTGCATAAATAAATTCAAGCTTGTGAAGCTTGAGTCCTTGAAAATGAAGGACTGGAGTCCTGAAGGTTGAGAGTCCTTCTGAATGAGACATTGTTAGTCTAATATTATGAGAAACACTTAAAAAACTGTGAGTTCTATAAAAGCCTTAATTACACAAATTTTTAATTTTTTTTAATTAGAAGTGCTAGAGATAGACTGTGGAAATCTGTGCATTTAGTAGGGTCTCACAACAACTTGCTGGAACTACAGCGTTTATAGTGTAGAAGTCCTCATTGCATAAAACTTCTTGGAATTATACACTGAATAAGAACCAGTTCTGCATAAATCACAGACTTTGAGATCATGGTCATGAAAGTACAGCAAAAATATGGAAACTGAAGAGCTAAGTGGAAATAGCTATGGAAATACCTTAATATGGCAGGCAAGAAGTCATGAACAGTATTTCACAACTAATTATGAAAAACGTGATATGTCTTAATATTTTTAGGTAATCATAACAATCATAGGTCTTATAAATGAAACTTTACACTTTCACTGGTAACATTATCTCCCCAAAGAATACAGGTGAACGAAATTAAAAGAAGCAACTTCTAACTGTATGTGGAAGGGGAAACATTCCCATAATTGGCACAAACTCAATTCAGCCTACATACATCGAGCCTAGCCTGTTAAGTAGTAGGTAATGCTTAGAACTGAAGTAAAGCTTGAGAGGTTGAGAACTTACAAGGAGAGGAAAGAAGCATTGATGAGTGAAGAGGAGATCTAAAGAAGCTCAGACTTGCAGACATCTGTAAAGCTGTGAAGGTCCTGTTTATCCTAGGATGCTACAAGTGAGGCTTCATAATCAGCTTTATTTAATCCTTCTGTACACTACCGTTGACTTTTCTTTAACAGCTCACACAACTGTATGATCAGATAGCAAGTCAGAGCAGACTGCTGATTCATTTAAAAACACTCTCCCCACAATCAATGTTTGGAAAAGATCTCCTGAGTTATCAAGTTCAAATCCCTTGCATGTCATTACAGCAGAGTGTATTTCACATAATTTCAGCTATCTAAACAGAATTAGCTAATCAAATGATGCAAGATTTCATGCTAAGATAATCTTGTTAAAGTAACTCATTATTAACCATGGGTGCAGGCTAAACAGTGAGTGCAGAGACTAGATACCTGACTTTTACAGAACTAGAGCTATGTGAGAGAAATTATTCCATAGTCCATGAGTCCACAAAATGCGCTTCTTTGTTATTTCCTGCAACCTAGACATTAAGCCAATCTACCCATTACCTATAGCCATTTTCCTCTACTTCATATTCCAGCATATACAGTAGATTTCTTCAAATATGTCATCTACTGAATATTCCATACATTGAAGACAGTGACATCTTACTCTTTCCAGAAAGATTTCACATAATGTATTTCCCTATTTTAACTTCTTGACAGTCATATACCTGGAGAATTTTAAAGTCTCATTAAATTGCGAATACATGAAATAATGCCACTGTGACATCCAAATGCTGCAAGAGAATGAAGACCTACAGTAATTAGCAGTACAAAACACTCACCATACTGTGCAGTTAATCTTGTGTCAGCAGAATAAATCCTGTTCATGTGCATCAAGGCCTACTTATCCTATCTGTTAGCATAAAACCATGAACATTTGCTGTAATAGACAAACTAACCACACTTTTGTTTAAGTAGAAGTAGTTGAAACACGATCAACCACCTGTCTCAAACAATAGAAATAAAATTGAATAGGTTTTGTGTGCTCAGAGAAATAGACAGCCAAACTATGCAAACAACCTGTTAATCATCAAGAAGTGCAAACTTTCAGAAGTTTCCTGAGAAAACACGTATTGCGCACCAACAAAGGAAACTGCAAAAAAGAAAACATTAGTGCAATTTGAATGAACCAGACACTAAGGAAGTATTATCTTCCCTATCCTGTAACTAGTAAACTAAAGAGAGTGATACACATAAATGTAAAATTTCCACTTACCAGAGTGATTGTAATGAAACTAAAGTAGATTCTTGCTGTTTTGAGAAGACAGGAAAGCTCTAAGATAAAAAGGCTTCTAAACACTGATACTTAGACAGACTTGACTTGTTGTTTGGGGGGGGGACACGAATAGGAAAGCTCTAAGATAATCTCCTATATAATTTTATTTGGATAGCTCAGCCTTGGGAGGGCAGATGCACCAAGCTACAGAGATAAAAAGGCACCAAGAGGACAACAAGACCAGAGTGAAGCAACCTGGAAGGACACGGTATATGTGATCTTCTAGCTGAGTTTGCACAGAAACAAAGGTCAACCAGCGGACACTGTGATGAGGAGTATAAGCCTTCACCTTAAGATCCCCATAGACCACCCGAGAATGATAACAGACATGTGTGAAAGACATTAACATATGCTAATTAGTTCTCAGAAAAGTCATGAATATTCCAAGCATTTCTCAGAAATATAATGAATATGTATATTGTAATTGTATTTAACCTGAAAAGACAGGGTGTTTGGCATGCATGTTTGGAGGAGAGATTCCCCTTGCGCCCGGCACCGTAACAAAGAATACCTGCTTAATAGCCTTCCGACTATTGGGTCTTCAACTCCGGCTTTTCATGGCATCAAGAGACTGTAACTAGGAAACTAAGGAGACACTCATCAGGTAACCCAGTAAAAGGAGAACCTGAGAGACTCTGAAGGAATCCCACAACTCTCCCCAGGACTACATAATGCGTAGCTGGAATAACTGTGCTGATCTCCCCCACTTTTCTTCAGGATTGTCATATCTCTCCCTCAGAAAGGAAGTCGTAAATCATAGAATTGCATGTATTAGTGATTAAAGTGTTTTGGTTGCTGAAGTCTTCACACAATTTAGTCTTAAAAAGCAAGGTGAGAGTCTTAAATAGACTGATGACATGGATCCTATCATTGATCTGCAGCATTCATGGGCAATTTATGATGTTTATGTTTTACACACTCTAGAGTTAAATTTTCTTCCTTAATGTAGTGTGGAGTTTCTCTTACTCTGTACAACACACCACTCAGATAAAAATTTAGCATCCAAAAACTAATTTCAGAGTTTGAAAACAGATTTTGTTCTAAGTGTGTGAATATCTTTTAATCAGTATAACCTCCTCTCATGAATAAAATATCTGTAGTGTTACATGTTGTCTGTTTTGCCCTCTACTGCCAGTAAAGAATAAATCACTTCCTGCCTTAAAGAAACTTGCCAGACAAGATGTTAGAGTATTTAACAAAAGTGAACAGTATTATGTCTTGATCCTTAAGGTGAAATATATCCCACTGACTTATCTTAGTCATGCTAAGCATCATCATGATCAGGGATTGACTATTTCACCACAGAACAGAATGAACTTGTTGATATATCTGCGATTGGTTTAAGAGCTGAGAATACAAACATTGTTATTTAAACCATGTTGGATAAAGCAGTTGTCACAGGACATTCACTATTTTAATTATAGCCAACAATGTTATTCCAGATTTATTATCACAACACCATTTTACACATTAAAAACCTGCCATTTTTAGCACAAAATGCCAAGTGCAGAAAAAAAGTGCAAAGGGAATATTTAAAGAAAATCCAAATACCTTCCTGAAATCTTGCTACCCAGATAAAGTGCTCATACTCGGACAGGAATTGTGTTACTGCAACTGACAGGGTGGAAGAGGATTGCTTACTTAAGAGGTAGCTCCTCTTATTTAAATATAAGCCTTTTGACTTATCTGTGACTGGAATCGAGTTCTTGACAGATGATTAGTGAAGATGCCTTAGCAATTTCACCTTTATGTGGATAACTTACTAGTGCAAAGATACAGTATTTACATTTTGCAACATTACTTTATTGTGTGTTTTTTCATTAGGGAGAGTGGTCTGCGATCAATACAGTGATGGTTTTATTATAACCGTCTATCATTTATTCATAAACCTGCAGAAGTTAGTCTTCTAGAAGAAACATTTGCAATTTTTTGAAATGTATGATAAAAGGGGGTGAAGTAATTTCATGCTTCTTTAAAAGCTGTGAAACTGCTACACTTATTGCATGTATATTACAAGGACATGTTCTTGCCAATGCTTTGTTTGAAAGTCATACAGTTTAGTCAGTGGAAGTTGTTGGATGAGATCATTTTCTTATAGCATTACTCTATCACTACTAATCTAATTTCACCCTCTGACCACATGTGTCCTAATATATCCCACATTTGCCTGTCACCATGTGCTATCTCTTAAATGGGACCATGTGATGGCAAAAACCGTCAAACTAGTCTTTTCTGGATACAAAAACATTTATGAAACCTTCAAGATGAAAATAAAATAATTCAGAGAAAACCAATGACTTAAATTCACATTAAGTCAGTAGAGGCTCATACCTATTTGCACCAACTCTTACAATACACTTCATATGTATTTTATTTTTGTAAAACTCACCAGATCAGTGACCAGGCCCAGGGTCTCCCAAGTCCTATCAGCCATCTTGGGAGAAGCAGGCTTTCTCAGGGCAAGAACCACCCTATCAGGAAACTGCTGGCAGGCTCCATTACTGACAGGAGCTCCTGGAAGCTTCCAGAAGTAGCTCGCAGCAGGGGTCCACAATTAACATAAACAAACCCAAAACAAATAGGCAAATGAATAATCCCATTAAAAAAAAAAAAAAAATTTGCTTGGATAGGATTCTTTCCCTGCTCCCCCCACCCCTGCCAGCTATCCCTGCCTAAA
>Ga0065711_1052020_pt1 | contig 10127 bp, 8 predicted proteins | sample Hoacrofraction12_FD_59098 | JGI IMG/M metagenome (GOLD analysis project Ga0065711, IMG submission 59098) | Hoatzin crop microbial communities from Cojedes, Venezuela - Epithelial fraction 12 v2 (version 2) | ecosystem: Host-associated > Birds > Digestive system > Esophagus > Crop | place...
GTGCCCAGTGACAGGACAAGGGGCAATGGGCACAAACTGAGGCACAGGAAGTTCCGTCTGAACATGAGGAAGAACTTCTTCCCTCTGAGGGTGATGGAGCCCTGGAACAGGCTGCCCAGGGATGTGGTGGAGTCTCCTTCTCTGGAAATATTCAAGGCCCGCCTGGACAAGGTTCTGTGCAGCCTGCTGTAGGTGACCCTGCTTCGGCAGGAGGGTTGGACTAGATGACCCACAGTGGTCTTTTCCAACCCCTACTATTCTGTGATTCTGTGATTGCTCTCTACAACTACCTGACAGGAGGTTGTAGTGAGGCAGGTGTTGGTTTCTTCTCCCAGGTAACTAGCAATAGGACAACAGGCAATGGCCTCAAGTTGTGTCAGGGGAGATTTAGATTAGATATTAGGAAAAATGTCTTTACTGAAAGAATGGTCAGACATTGGAACAGGCTGCCCAGGGAGGTGGTGGAATCACCATCCCTGGAGGAGTTCAAGAAAAGTGTAGATGTGGCACTTCGGGACATGGTTTAGTAAGCATGGTGGTGTTGGGGTGATGGTTGGACTTGATGATCTTAGATGTCTTTTCCAACCTTAATGATTCTGTGATTCTATGATTCTATGATCCCGTATCGATCAGGAGGCACTGAGGGATGGGAAGTGCACGGCTTTGGGTGGCACAGGCTTAAGGGACCAAAGAGCAAGAAGAACAAAGCAAGAAACCAAATCAGGAGCTCAACAGGTATTTGAAGGTGACTGTTGACATCATGCATGTTGGCACATGGGTCTTTTGGTCAGCTAATTTAAATGATCTTTCACTTGGTTCTTGCAGGCCTGTATCATTTTTTTTTGTTCTTTCTATGTACAGTTTGTGCAGTGGGATGCTAGTCCTGATGGTGGGTCCATTAGCTGCTTTCATAATAAAAACTACAGTAATATAACCCTTACTAGTCCAACCTGCAAAATGACCACTAACAACTCTGAGCTTCATCACACCTCAGGGAATGCAGGGTGAGCTATTGAAGGGCCCGAGGTCATTGCTGATTTATGCTGGTAAAATCAGAAAATGCTCTACTTGCTACACGAATTTTCTGGGAATATCTACGAAGTCAAATTAAAAAGGAAGAGAAGTTTTCATAGCTGAGGGCTTGCCCTTGGAGCACTTGTGGCTCTTCAATAGCTCAAAGAAAACAAATTACAAATGCATCCCACCGAGGTTTGAAAGGTATTTTAAGTGTATTTGCTTTTTTAGTCAGCGTCGCCTGACAAGCAGCGCTGTTTATTAATACATTCAGTGTGTTCCAATATAATTTTTCTCGTCTTTCACCGCTCCTGAAGTTTTTTTTTTTTCTATAATTGTTTTGTTAGTCATTTCTGTAGGCAAGTAGACAGCTGTTGCTGCAATCCGCCTGTTAGCTGGGGGTTGGCTCGGGATTTAACAAAACGCAACTGCACCCTCTTGTGGAAGCTAATAAGGAGATTATTTCGGTTTCCTGGTACCGCCTGGTTTATTTTTTCTGAACAAGCCAAATAAAAACAAACAGCAGAAGTGTCCTGAGGCCACACAGCAACAAAGCTTCCTGGAGCACTTCAAAAAAATAAGCTGCAACTTAGGAATGTCTGAACTCGGACAGCCTTTGAAGACAAACTTCTGTGGGGAAGACTTTCAAAGACACCCTGGGAGACCTTCCTGCCCTGGGCTTTTGTGGGGATCCCTATCATAATATATTCTTCAAGAGAAACAGAGTTGGCGTGGCTACCTGCGTAGAAACAGCTTTTTTACAACTAAGACTGAAGATAATAATTCGCTATTAGTATCCAGCATGGACTTGAATAATAGTTTGTGTTCATTGTCTATATGTGCAAATCCATGAGCACAGATGTCTGTCTCCCTGTGTGCACTAATGGAAATGCAGCATGTTCCTGAGGGCAAGTACGCTTGTGACAGGAGCAGGTTAGGCTGCCCATTAAGGGTTTAACTTTGAACACTTGCAAATGTCAACAGGTCAGGGGGGTTTCTGTGACTCCTGTGGACACCTTATTTATAATAAGTGCTTTTAAATTCATGAATGCATTTGTACTCTGGTTTCTGAGAAGTGGTGGCAGGGGAAGCAAGAACTCCCTCAACTGATGAAGCAAGTATATTGGCATGTCTTACTCTCACTCTGCGGTATAGGGGTCCGCAGAGAGAGGCTCATACAGTATTTCCATTACTTTAAAAAAAAAAAGCACACAGGAAATTAATTTTCCTGCAAAAAGCCTCAAACTCTTTTTTTTTTTCAATATTGGTGTGAAAACAGGGAGTTTCTGCCTAAGATAAAATGAAGGAAATAATACAGATTTTTTTTTAAAATAATAATTCATCATGTCCTCCATAAGCAGAGACACTCCCTGATGACAGGATGAAAATACTTGAGAAATAACAAGGTATTTGTGAAAGTATCACTTTCCACAAGTAAATGTTAAAGAAATGAGACACAAAAATTTTGCATAATTTTAGTATGCAAACTGTTTAAATGCACTAAACTCCCATATAAGCAGCAGCTGTTTCTTATGGGCCACAGCACTGCTATTCTTTCTCAGAGCAAAGTTAACCTGGAGCCTGCTCTGATGTCATTAGAAAGCTGGAAGAATTTGTCTTGCTCTCTGCAAATGGTTAATTAAAAAATAAAAAAAGGGAACAGTTATACAGCATTTGATCCAGTGCTCTATGTAGAATTTAATGAGGTGAGTTGATTTGCATTTTTATGTCTGAACATGTTCTTGCACTGCCAGTATGTGTCACTGAGCGGTGAAATACAACCTATCGACACCTCTGGGTGGGGTGGCAGAATTCAGGATGCTGGTCTGAAAGTCGCATTTAAGCAGTCCTGGTCTGATACTAACGTTGCCTTACCTGTGACAGGGCTCCTGCGCTTTCTGAAATTCCACAGCAATTATCACAGTGTTTAAAATTTGTAATTCTGCTTGCTTCTCCATTGTGCTTTTGCTCTGTGCTTTAAAAGGCCTTTCACCATCCTCAGATGGTGCGTGTTTCTGCAGTCAATAAAACTGTACTTTACCCCAGATGAGAAGATGAGCCTGATTTTAATCTCTCTGTTGGATATTTGCACTCGTCCTGTACGCTGTGCTTTGTGTATTCCTAGCAGAAGAGCGGTGAGCCTGGCACCGCGTCGGCTGACCCAGGAGGAGCAGCTATGGCTGCAGGTCTCCGGAGGGGGTGGCTCACACGGCCCGGCCGGCTTTGGGCTCTGTGGGCTGTCACAAAGGGAAAGAAACGGGTCAAATGCTCTCATGACTGCTGACATTGTAATTTTGTTACGTCTTTCTACAGGGCATGCAAGTACACACAGGTGGATGGGCAAAAAGAGTTACGAGCACCCTCACATAGGGGAAAGCTGCTTCTTGGACCTCAGCGTGCATCGCTTTGTGCTGCCAAACTCAGAAGGGCTCCTTTTATCATGCTTCAATCACGGGAGCTTGCTCCTTCTCTAGAGCGAGCATGGATGTGAAGTTTATGCAGCTGCATCCCTCTTTCAAGTTAATTATATCACTCCGAGCGCTTCAGCTATGATCCCGCACTGCAGTGCCTCGCGCTTGAACCAGCCTGCCTGTTTCCCTGGGCGCCTGCCACAGAGGTTACCTCCCTGCTGAAATCCTGGCACGTTACCTAGTCCTCTGTAATCTGAGTTTCTTTCAAGCTCACATACCCAGAATTCGCCACTGTAGCCATGCCTCATGTCTCTGCATGATTTCAGCTGATTTCCCAGTCTCCCTTGGGGAAAGAAACACGTCCAGTCTCATTTGAAAAAACCCATTCCTGAAAGCCAAGGATTACAAGCAGATTCAACTATCTAAAAAACTGTTCCCACGTAGCTAACGAATGGCTGAAAAGCCATTTTCAACTCCTAGTATTGATCACCCACTTTATAATCCTGAGTGTCTCTATCTGCTACAACCCAATACCCCTGGCACCAGCTCCTCATCCCATACTCCAAATGCAAAGGCATTTCCAACCCTAGCTTTGAACAGAAGTTGATTTTAGGATGTGCTGGCTTTGTGAAATACAGGAAGCAAAAATTTTCTGTCCTCTCCACACAATCCCAGTCCTAGAAGGGCTACAAAGCAGTGGCCTCCATTTCTCCCAACTCATCTTAAACAAACTCAGTCTGGCCACGGTAGTCTTCTTCACAAGCCCTCTGGCCTGGAAAAATCCACAGAGAAACCCAGATGTTCATTTACAGGCGACCTAAATCCTGCCAAATATCCCATACCTCCTTCCAGCTGAAACGTTACCCATGGATCCCCACTTGTGCTCCAGTTAAAATAATTGGGTGCTCCTGCATTAGGCTTTGAAAAACTCAACAATCAGGAAAACTCCTTCTCAGCTCATTTCTTCTGAAACCCTAACTTGAATAATAGCTGTCCTTTGCTAGATGCAGCCTTCCCAAATCCTGCACGCATCACTCATCCCTCCCAGCAGAAGCTCTTACCTAGCACCTTGCACCTTCCAGGGACTGGGAACAAATATCACTCATTGGTCTCAGCATTGCTGGTGAATTTTAGCTCTAATCATAATCCTGGCTGCATCATGGGCCCAAAATCACCAGCTGTTTACGTCTAAACATTGTTCTTTCCCACAGTAACTCCAGCCCTTCTCCTCATGGATGCTGGAGTATCTTGGTGAATTTCTTCATTCCTTGCTGTCACAGAAATGGGACAGTGGCTGGGGGTGGTGGGGGTGAACTGAGAAGGGCCAGTAATAAGCCTGGTGTTAGGATTGTGGTAAAGATTTGGGTTTTGAAAAAGAAAGCATGAAAATCTGTGTTTATTTTGTATTCCTACAAGAACATTAAAGCTAGAATGGGGACTGCTGCTGTTAGGGGACATTTCAGGGTAACAGGACAGGGCAGGATGTGTGTGCTTGCAGTGAAGGCTGGAGTTGCAGCTAGAGGTTCAGATGGAGAGGGCTGAGCCAGAAAGGCAGCAGGGGATGGAGATGTAGCCACAACTGCAAACTGAGCTCTGAGTGTGGCCCTAACCCAGGGCTTAAGAGGGCTGAAGAATCACATTGCTGCTGGATCCAAGAGACGCACCGGGTTAAGTTGTGGGCTGACCCTGGCAGGAGAAAATAACTCACTGTTGGGCTGGTGTTGGAGGGGATTGGTAGGATATATGTAAAAGCTGTGTTTGGGTTAGGGTTAATGTTAGAGTTTGGTTTACAGGGACCTGAAGAATGCAGGAAAATTCAGGATCTTCTAAGACCTTTAGGACCAAAGAAATGAAGCAAGGATAGGCTGAATTGAAGTTCAGGGTAACAAAAACTAGGAAGCTTGATCTATACTGGGATAGTGTACAATTAGTGTTATATCAAGGGTTTGAGATTAGGTTTGGGTTCAGGAAAACAGGAACTGAAGGGTTCAATTTAATGCTGAATTCTGCAAGATGTGCAGGTAGAACAAGATCTGTGCTGGCAAATATTTTGTGGCTCATTGAGAGTCAAGAGTTTCTGGATGATGGTTAAGTGTAAGGGCTAGAACATGGAGGGGTAAAGCACTCAGTTTACTTCAGGTTAAATACAGCAGCTGATGTCAAGCAAAGGAATTATTTCTGCTTAGTTCTACAGTTACCTTTGAGGTGAAGTACACCTGGTCTTAATTTCTTGCTACTTAGGTACAAAAGAGTTTGGCTTCTTGCTGAATCTGGTTAGTGTAGATGCTAAGATGTGGAGAATTATTAGACTAGTTTAAGATTGTTTTGGTTAGTGTTTGCCTCTTTCTATATCGGCTCTGACAGGGGAGGCAGGGACCAACTAATGAGAGTTTAGCTATTGTATTTTTGGAAAAGTAGAGAAGAGATTAGGTTGGACAAAACCAATTTTGAGGAGTTCAAAGCTAGATCTGGTTCTGAGCGAGTGTAGTTTGTGACTCCACCAATAAAAAACAATTAAGTGTCCAAAGGTTTTAGTCAGATGTCAGGTAAGCTGGCTAAGATCAGCAGGAAAAACAAACATACCTGTATAAAAAGTGTTTGTGCAAATCAAACATTAACCAGTGTTGTCTGGGTCCCATACAGGAAGTGCACACGCATGCACACACCTATTTACACACACACATATGGTTAATTGTACAGGCTCCAAGAAATCTGAGGAATTGAGACATCACTGTGGGAAGGTTTCAGAAAATCAGAATACTCCAGCTCAAGGCCTGGCTACCAATTTTAGCAAAAAGAGTGGTTACCACTCAATTAAATTCTCATTAAGTCCTGTAGTTACCATAGTAGAACTCAGACAGTAGTAATTACCAATTTATTTATACATTTTCCAAAGTTAATTTGAAATTAAAACACATTCATGCATCTTTCTAAGTATTCGGAGTTACATGTGCTTTTAACAATGATTCATGATGGATAAGAAGTATCATACATCAGTAATAAGTTGCATAATGCACATTGCATAGAGGAATGCAGTAGCCTATGCACTTATGCAACAAATTTCATGGCTAACTTGATGTGGTATTTATAGAAAATCCCAGTGGACCTTCAAAACCATTGAATCAATATTTCAAGAATAGATATTTACAAAAGTGCTGGGAGTGATTCTTTCATACTATGGTGTTCAATAGTACACTTTGGAGATATATATTCAATTTCACATGAAGACTGCAAATCGGTTTATATATTATACCTGAGAGCAGCCTCTGCTATCGTTTAGATTTCTTTATAAAATCTTTATTCAAAGGCCAGTAGGATTTTTCACTTGCCTTTTTTGGGCAATGACTTATATTCACCATGAGGTGTATCCTGCAGCCTGTAAGGCCATCTCACCGACCTCAGTGGAGCTGCTCATGAGAGAAAATGCTGTTGAGGAGAGCTTACCCTTTAATAAAAAGGAATGTAACTTGGAAAGTACCGAGGTGTAGTTACACCCTTCTCCTTCTCACTGCAACAGGCACTTTTTCCTTCAAATACACCACTACATTATCACCTGCATGTCCTGTAGAGCTAAATAGCAGACAAATACATAAAAGAGAGGGGGCCCTTTGACATCTTTAAGAGTGGAGTAAGAAGCAGCCTATTGCTGTGATAGGTGCTGTAGTACTAGACTACAGGGCTTGTGAAGGAGTGGGAACAGTCTAGCCTTCTGTCTCCCTGTAGTGGCTCTATTTTCGGGGAGTTACACCACAGGCCACCATTCCCAACAGCTGCTTATTCCTGAAGGCTCCTTCCCCGCAGAGCCTGCTGCCTGAGGAAGTGCCGTGACAACCGCCCTGACACTGGTTTCAGGTGGGAAGCCTGGTTCAGAAATCTGTGCAGGTCTCTTGGTCTGGTACAGCACTGGTAATCCCAAGAGCAGGGTTTCCTCCCTGCCTCCATCTCTATGATTTACTTAAGTCGTGGGAGTTCTCCTGTCAATCTGAATGGTGCAATTAATATTGCTTCATTTTTTTTGCATGCCTCTGTGCCTTACGAGCTGCAATTATAAATTATAAACACCAATTGAATGACACACTTAGAAGAGTGTATCATTTAATGTAACAGACACTTTCAATTTTAAAAATTTATTTCAATATGAGTTTCCTCCAGAAAAAGATAATCGATGAGGACAAAAATATATATTTTGTCAGAAGATCTCTAACGATTTGCTGTTTCTTTTAAAAATCCCCCAAACTTCAAGCTGAAAAAGAAAATTAATAAATAAAAAGTGAGATTTTGGGTTTTTTTTAAAATATGTGCTGAATTTCTAGAGACAGGGGTTTTTTTCCCCATTCTTTTTTAATGGATAGTTTTAGAAACATCTATTCTCAAGCATCCTGACTAGCTCTAACTTCAAAGTGGACAATCCGGTTATATTACAAGTTACGGCCAATTACATTCCTAAAAGGAGAACCTACACTAGAAACAGAGCAGTCCAAGGCCAAGTCTGCTCTTTGATGTGACATCAGAGTCTGGGTGAAGAAATGCATTAACTAAAACTTTGGCTGCATGCTGAGGGCCTCATTGGACACGAAAGGAAACAACGAATGTCGGCTACGCACTCAGCCGCTCCGCTGTGGACCAAGACGATAACCAGTATTGGAGAAGCTTAAAAATAACGCTGTTAAAAGAAAAGCCTAATACTGTGTTTGCATAAGCCCAGCTCGTGCCTGTTCTTGAATCTTCGGTCCTGGACATGTTGCGGTTCCAGGAAGTTCTTGTTTCTGTGCACTTTGTTGTATTTCAGAGCCATTTCTCAGCACCTTGTGTCTGTCGATCTTTTGGTCTCTTGTTGCACGTAGGGTGTTTATGAACTGCCTCTGTGAATGCCAACCGGTTATTTCAGTTAGCCTGTCCCTCCAAGGAGAAGTTAAAGCAGATCTTCCTTCTTTTTCCACAGCTGACCACGGCTGTCCGGGATGCTGTTCTCTCGGGTGGGAGATGGGACGTGCATTGGGAAGCTCCTCTCAGGCGGGGGTGATCAACTCTCTTTTTACCACTACCCTATGGGGACTGAAATTTTCACAATATTTGTCAACTTCTATAGGAAACTAGTATGAGGGTTCAAATAAACATTTAAAAATCCTCCCCGTGCTGCAGACCTCTTGCTGTTGGAATCGCTGGAGCAGGCGGGACGAACCCGAGGGGATTTGCACAGCGGGCAGGTGTCAGCCCTGGGCCCGCCGGCCCGCTGCTGTTCCCACGGCTTGCAGGAGACATCTCCTGGTCAAAAATCTGAATTACAGGGCGTGCGAGTCACAGCCTTTCTTCTGCGAGGGGCGAGAAGAGTAACCAGACTTCCACCGCCTCCCGAGCATTTAGTTTTTCTTCCACTGGCAGGGAATTAGGGAAGTCGAAGTGATCCGTCTGTCCGAAGGGGCTTTGTGGGTTACGGCAGCCCAGCTGAGCTGGGGCAGAAAGGAGCTCTGGGGCTATGGAGGCTGCGCGCGGGACGTCGTCAGCCTTCCTGCTAGGGAGGACCTACGACATCTGCTGCAGCTTACTTCAAGCCAGATGTTTCTCAGACGAGGTGACGGCCTTGCTAACTGTGTTTGCCCGCTTGAGGCTGCTTCTCTCCAGTGTGGAGCACGGACACGGGATGCTGCAGGGCGTGGGAAACGAGGTGAAGCACAGCAAATGAGAGTGTGTTCATATTTAACTTAAATCTCACTGATGGCTGTCTGTGAAGATGGGGTGCTACTCAGAACTCATACCAGATAAACACAGAGGGGAGAGTTCCACTGAGGGAGCCTGCTACGTACAGGTATCTGCCTAGAAAAAAAAGTAGATTAAAAAAAGCATAAAGAAAAGCAAGAAGAAGGACGATAAGAACACCACAGGGAAGCAGAAAGACAAGGCTGTTTAAGACATTTTTATGGTTAGTAACAGGTACCTGTCTCAGACGATAATTACAATTATTACATAACTATGTAACAGCATTTCTCAGCTGGCCTGGCCTTTCAGTGTGGCAGATGCCATTCAAATACACATGAAAAATGACAGCACTTGCCCCAAAGTAAGTATCAGCTATGAGACAAGATGGAGCAGAGGAATTAGAAAAATCAGTGGATTGTAATGGAGTGATGGAAGACGTGGTAACAGTAACAAAAATGCGGGTGTGATTCTAAACTTATCACCATAACATGCTGTACTATTAAAAACCTTGTGAGAGAGCAGAGAAATAATGAGTGTTCGTGCTAGGAGAGTTGGGAACAACAGGAGCAGCAGCAGAAGGTAACTCCTAGAAGATGCGTAACAAAAGCTGACTGCAGAAATCATTCAGTAGAAGCTGTGTCAGGCCAGGCAGTCTGGTAACGAGACCGTATGGTAATCATCTGTCCTCAGGCTGCTGTTATCCTTGGTGAGAAAATCTGGTTCTTGCAAGTGTGCAGTGAAAAAAAGCATAACTTTCCAGACCCCATGAAGTCACAGTTTATTAACAGAGCCTTGCAGAAGATGGAAATTCCATTTGGCAAAGGAGTGACCACTTGTCCTCATTAGGTATGGCACTGGTAGCTTCAGAAGCTCTGTGCAGAAGGATGTTTCATAAAGGATTAGTGTCAGGTCGACCTGGATATTTCATTATGACATGTGGACATTTTAGATTTTATAGTAAAATATAACATTAAATGAAGAGTCCTCATAAAAAAAAAGGGGGGG
>Ga0065711_1052033_pt1 | contig 10127 bp, 7 predicted proteins | sample Hoacrofraction12_FD_59098 | JGI IMG/M metagenome (GOLD analysis project Ga0065711, IMG submission 59098) | Hoatzin crop microbial communities from Cojedes, Venezuela - Epithelial fraction 12 v2 (version 2) | ecosystem: Host-associated > Birds > Digestive system > Esophagus > Crop | place...
CCCCCCCCCTTGGAAAGCTGAATTTTTCATGATTAATTAAATTCCTGTGTCTGTTTTGTATGTTCCGTGCACACCCCCATATATATAGCACTATGTATATGCTATATATATTTTTTCTTTCTCCCATCCCTGCTGATTATACGGAGTTAAATGCAGCTGTCTGTTTGACAGGAATATTGTGTACTGTATGTGGAGTGATATACAGGTCAGTATATTACTGATGAATAAAAGTTTCCTCCTAAGGCAGCTGCTGCAGATTACTTAGTGCTTGACATGGCGTGTCTTTGTGTCACTGTTACCGGGTGAAATTAAATCAGAACAGGAAAATATTAATTTAAAGTAGGGGATAGAGGCCGCTCACTTCCAATTACTCTCTACCCTGTCAGCTTTATATGGGCGCAAACAAGGAAGGAGGCTGGATTAATTGCTTTGGACTCTGCCCCACTACAGGCCCAATTATAGAAACATATTGGCTCCCAGCACTATTATATACACTGCTGTGCAGGAAATTGTGTGAAATTTTAACGGATTTCAGAAGTAATAATAGAGAACACGATTCAGGACAGCATTAGCAGGCTGGGTGGAATCTTTACGGATGGGTTAAGGTTAAGCTGTTTGGGGGTCCTTTGTGTATTAAAGGATCATCTGGTTAACCCATGGACTGGGAGCTTTTGATACTGGCCTGGGAGCAAACAGAATAAAAACATTCATCCCCTGACAACAAGGAGCTAAATCCTCAGTCAGGATGAGGGCAGAAACATACAGCGCGAGGATGGAGAGCACAAGGCTTGCATGCGGCGGGAATCTGGCGCCGGAGAGGCGATGTGTAAATGGCTCGCGCGGCATTAAGCGCGGTGCTGCTTCCAGATATTCAGTGGAAACCATTCCTGACTAATGGCCACTTTAGTGCGAGACCCACCTGCAAAGCTGGGTCAGAGCGGGGGGCTGCTAACGCGCAGTGAATAACACGGGCGCTTCAAATGTGCGTTGGATTAGGATTTTGTAAGCTGTTGTAGGAAAAGATTTCAGGTCAATATTTTAGCTTAAATTTGTGTAGGTTTTTTGTTCATCTCACTAAGATGAGAACTCTGTCTGCTAGTTGTTGTTTTTTCTGTGTTTGAACATACATGTTGAAGAAGCCCGATAATTTGTGTGCACACATAGGTACTATTCTGTCTCCCCCTCCCTCTTAGAAAATCATTATTTGACTTGCGGTAGCCAGAGCACAGGGCTCATTCTAAACACAGAGCAACTCTCAGCCCTCCTGGCTGTACGCTGGCGTTGCTGTGCCTCTGTGGGTGTTCATTTACGCAGCACTGCACATCAGGTCTAATTCTGGCATGCAAAATAGAAACGGGTTTTTTTCCCCCCCACGGTTAATTTTCTTTGAAAATCATTTTGGAATCTCAGTTCCTTTGTTTTAGGGTTGTGTGTGCATGTGTCTTTGAGGGCAGTTGTTCTCCAGGTATTTTCATTCCCTTTTTTTAGTGAGCATTGGCTTAATAAGGGCTTGTGTGCAAGAAGTTAATTAATAAAGGCTTGTCGGTGTTGGGTTTGTCTGTTCTTGCTTTTGTTCACTGTGTATTGACATTGGGCCGGTTTGCAGGAGTAAGCTGGTGCTTTTGGGTTTCTTGCTGAAGCCAACTGGAGAACTTGGCTATATGGGCCCAAAGCCTGGTTTCGTGAATAACGTTGTCGCTCTTGCCCATCTGAAAGCAGGCAATAAGCCGTAGGCGTTAGGGTGAGCTCAGATACGAAGCCAAACTTGTTCCTCTCTGTTCTTTGTATATCCTGTTCTACGAAAGGAAGATTTTTTCAACGAGTCCACTCTCTGCTCCATGAAAGGACCACACTGGACCTTGTGCGTGGGCATCCAGGGAGAAAATTGGGAAGATCCAGTGTGCTCCAAGCCCTTGTGAATGCTGGCAGAGGAGTCTGCCAGGCGGGCGCTGTGGAAGGCAAACAGGAGATGCCATCCATAGCTGTGGAAAAGGAGAGGGCAGTGGCTTTCTAATACATTTAAGGTGCCTTTGACCAGCCCTATGGAGAAGCGAGGAACTAAGAAAAATCTGTTGACTTGGCTGCTTCCTGCCCAGACAAAAACGCTGAAGTCGTTTAGTAGATGTCCCTTTGATCTCCTCCCTGCCAAGTGCTTTGCAGATTAGCTTTCACAACAGCCTTGGTCTATGGAGTGAGAGCAAACTGTGAGTTTAGCAAGTGCCTACCAGGCTTCTGTGTCAGTCCCAGAACAAGCTTTGAAATCTTTCAAACCGTGTGATCTCTGTCACTTCCACAGTGTTTCCCCTTAGTTGCTTATGATATTTCAGTGCCAACAGCTGCAGGTTTTGGGGAGCTGTTAGAGGAGGGCCAGCTGGCTGGGATCCCAACGGAGGTAAATTTGGGCATTGTGGTTTTAGCTGGACTTGTTTTTAGCAGGTTTAACCAGGTAAGACCTCACCTGCTCTAGAAAGCCATGTGGATGAAAATGCAGAGCCCTGAAGGGCAGGAAGTGCAACTTCAAAAGTCAGTGAAGCAGAAATTGTTGAAGTATCCAGAGAGGGGCCTGAGCTGATTTTGGGAGTCCAGAAAGCTCCAGCAATGGGAGCGAGTCTAACAGCAAGTGAGGTGGGACTCGGGGTCCTGTCCACCTTGGTGGGGGCTGAGGCTGGAGGCAGCCCTGTCACCTGGATCCAGAGGCTCTTCCCTTCCTTCCATCCTCGGCGTGTCTTGCACATAAATGACAGTCTATGCCTGCTAACAGGGAGACAAGAAAAATGTTGCAGTAGAGGTGGTGATTTAGGGTGGCAGGGGGAATACATGAATAGCTGTCTAGAGCACCCAGGACAGCAGAAGCAGAGTAAATTCTGACCAGGGGTGGTTATTGAATGCAGGATCTTTGCTATTTTAGTTTATTTGTTTGTCTGAGGAAAGTCTATTTAGCTCCTGGATGATTATTTGGAGGGAAGCTGCCTCTCCAGCCCCAGTCCTTGCCTCCCTCTGGCCCTGCTCCCTGTCCAGAGAGCCAGCGGGGCTGCAGAAACCTTGGAAGTGTCACCTTCATACTCACAGTTTGTGTTGGTTTTAAACCAGGAGGGATGAAGCACTGAATTTATGATGTTTGGTTTGGGAAATCTATTTCTGTTCCCTTTAACTGATTGTCTTGTAACCATGTCTGTTATGAGTGGAGAGCAATGTATCTAGATCTCAGCAGACATGTGCAGAATCTCATTCACGAGCAGACGACAGTGTGAAAATTCTTTTGGCATTGAAGATGCACTGATATGGCGAACCGGGGGAGGCAGAAGATGCAGGGGAGGCTGAAGCAGTCCAACGTGGCCTGAATAGTTTCTGTCACTTTGATGGAGCAGGGGAGAATGCTGGAGATGCTAACGCCAATGGTCTGTGGAATCTGCCAAGGGCAGATCTTGCTGTTGGTGTTCTCTGTCCCGACCTGAGAAATGGTATTGACCTAAGAAACTTTGGTGTTGACCTAATCTGATAGGGCTGTGCAGAGTTTTAGATGGTACTCCCAGGAGATCACCTTCTCCATGGGAGTGTAGCGTGCTCTCTGGCTGGTCAGCAGGCTCTGAGAGCTTTCTACTCACGCGGCAGCGCACCTCTGCTCTTCCGACCCAATGGGCTGAAGCAGTCTGAATGCAGGTCCCAGTGGCTCTTGAAACCATGCCACTGCAGGTGAAAAGCAGCGAGGAAAGGTGCAGATCACTGGCACGTGGAGGGATGCTGAATCACAAGGAAGACTGGCTCTTCAGCAGCAGCGAGTTGTCTCCTACTCACCTTGCCTGTAGCCACTGGGAACCTGATACACAGCCTCTTTTTTTCGGTGGAAGCCACTTTACTTCTTACAGTGAACAATGGCCAGGTCCTTGAAATCCTCTTTCTAGGAGCTTGTCAGAATTAGCTGTTGGGTTTTTTTTGGTGGGAAGGGGTGGAGAGCAAACAAGTGTTGTCTTTAAAGCATGTGAGATAAATTTGCCATTGATCTTTTGAGCAGAAAGCCTTGGAAAGGTGCCTGAAACAGCGCAGAGGGGGTTAATACTCTGCTTTGTTGATTCTGACTAAGGCCCGTGGTTTTACTACAGCAGTAAAGTCACTTTCCTTTTATGTTTAAAAGCCAGCAAGGAAAAAGTGCAATTACAAAGACAACTAAAATCTTCACTGATACTCAACAAGGTAATCAGTTCAATTGATTTTTTTTTTCTTTTTTTTTCTGCTAGCCTGAAAAGTATTTAAAGTTAAATTCTATCTGTGATTTTTATATGGAAAAAAAAAAAAATCTGTTCTCTGAAATGCTTCCTGGTTTTAAAAATGTTCTATTTTATTTGCCCTATAAATGCAAACTTATAAAATGCGATAAGGGATCTTTCTCTTCTCCCTGCGCAGGCAAGACCTGAGAAAGCTCACTGCTATTCCTGCATGGCTGCCAATTGCACAGACAGATATCACTCCATTAGTCATTAGCATCTAAATCATTCCACTTCTCATTCAGGTTTACTGGGCTGTGATGGCTACTAGATTCATAGGACACCTGAGCCAGGTCTTTTGTACAAGGTCTCATGGAGCAATTGATTGTAAAAAGACAGCAGGAGAGCAAACCACTGGTTTCTGTGCCTTTTGAACAGGGAGGATGGGCTGTGCTACCATGTGTTTTCTCTACGAATTATTGAAGGTTTTTTTCTTGAAATATTGTACAAGGACTGAGTTTATGCTGTGCATAGTGGTACAATACCCTGATGCAAAAACTGTAGGGATTTTGGAAAAAAACAAAACAAAAACCACAAAAACCCACCCACTTAATTTTGAAGAGTGCTTGGGATCTCTTTTACTGGAGCGTGTGAGCGTCTCCTCACTGTCTTGCCTAGAGTGGCGGGGGAACGGAGATAAAGGAGCTCCATGGCAGAGCGGCTCCAGGAGAGGTCTGTTCTGGGGGTATTATGGTTAGCATTACAGTTAAACTTGTTCTTTGCGGGAGCAAGGTCTTATTTACATGGAACAGACTTCCAAATCGATGAGGAATGATTCGGCAGCTGCTGTAGCATAGACTAATGTGTTAGTACGGCTTTAAAAATACCGGGAGAATTCAGTGGAGTTCAATACCTAAGCACTGAGAAAAGACCCAGTTTTGCCAGTTGTATTTCCCTACAAGAAATGAAACACTACAAAACATTGGCTTTTCTTTTTTTTTTCCTTCCCCTATTTAGTAAAAATGTCCTTTGTTAGGGTGGAAGAGTGAAAGGAGGTATTTTAACGAGTAACTCAAAATGTAGGTCATGGAGAGCTGATTTGTGTGGGGTTTTTATGGTTCTTCTTGAGATCTGTGACATTGAGGAGAACATGGTGCAGCGCTGGAACTTGTCTCCTGTGCTGGAGTTCAGCGCCAGGTTGACATCGCGTAAATGTAAATCTGGCTCCTTGGGGACCTGGTGAGACCCTCTGGAGCACCTCCGCTGGGCAGGGCCTGAGATGTCCTATCCCCCCTGGATCCGTCTTTAGGAACTTGAAGGTGCCTTTCATGTTGAGGTCTACAAAAAAAAACCCAAGCAGTTCTTCCTGGAGCTCCACTAGGCAGGGAGAAAAGAAAATGAAAGTGGAAAGCAGTCTGAGCTGTGATACAGCGCTTGCTGTCAAGGGGTTGGGTAAAATCCAAGAGGAGAGAAAGAAATGCCCACCACTTGTTTATTTTTGCTTCCTGGTTTTTAAAGGGAGTGGCTGACTGTCAGTGCTGGTTTGGGGGTTAAGCCTTGCAGCATCCACGTGCCATTCTTTGCCTACAAACCATGTATTACAAGCAAGCTCACATAAATTTCTGGCAACAGTCTCCTTCCCAAGCCCTCAGGCTAGAGGGATCTTTAGTCACATTGGATTGGACTGGATTTGAAAATAGGTCCCCAAGGTGAAGGGCCAATATATCAAACCAGTAAATCATGTTTTATACCAACTCCTAATAATGAATGAAGTGCCATTTCATACAATACCTAAGTTAGGATTTTATTGATTAACTCTCATCTTGGTGTTCCACCCAAATCTAAGATATATTGCCTGCTGTAATTTTTACATTAGCTGTCAAATTCATCTTGTCTTCCCAGGGTTATGATGTGTACAGAGCAGACAATAAACAACATCACAGTTTCGGTGTTTATCTAATGAATATACACAGGCCAGAAAGATTAATAATGATTTGATAGGCAGAGCCAAGAGGCAGCAAATACCCGTGTTCAGGGCTGGGGACCGTGATTTCGAATTAACACGAGGACTGCAGGAGGACGCACACTTGTCTCGCCCCACGCCTCCCTCCTCCCCGTCAGGCAATAATAGATGAAGGAAGTCTCAAGGAAGCAAAGATGATGATTTTTTTTTTTTTTTGTGCATAATGCAAAGGAGCAATGACAATAGGAAAAATGCTGCGAGTAAACACTAAATTAATCCTCTGAATGAGTTGCCAAGCCAGAGCTTTGTCACTGGTGCTGATCCTGGGAATCCAAATGAACCCACACTAGCTGACATTTCACCCCAGCCTTCCTGCCCTATGGAAATAATTATTTTGAGGATCTCTTTCCTTCCTTCTCTATTTTCTGATTAGTAAATGCTTGGGGATCCCCTGTGCTTGGAACATGGTCATGGGCAATACTTTCCTAGTCCAAGGCCTGATCCTCCTCGGTGTCCTACAGCTACCTTTTGGATTTTTGCGTGGCCCCTGAGGATTTACCCAAAGGTGGAGGTCGCGGCCTCTTGTAACGGGAGAGGGAGCCCTTATCCCGGGCACGGTTCTGGCCACCGCTGTCCCCAGAGGCTGGGCCACCCCTTCTCTGGGGACATTTGGAGGCTCTGCCTCTGGGGTTGGGGAACGTGAGTTCCCTTGCTTGAAGCTCGTGGGATTCAGCCTTAAATCCCTCTGTGCTTTGGTCCTCCAGTCTGTAAGACAGAGAGATTTGTGGCTCTCGAGGACAGGGACAGAGGAGGTTTGATCTATGGTTGTTGAAGCACTATGAAGTACTGGGATAAAAGGGCTGTGGAAGTGCAAAGGGCTTGTGCTCATCTATCGAGCACAACCTCGGCCTGCACGCTCCAATTCCTGCGAGAAGAGGTGTCCACAGCACGGGCTTAGGGACACGGAGCGGGAGAGGTCCATCTGCCAGAACTGGCGCCAGGAGCGGGGTGATGCTGCAGGTTGTCGTTAGGTAAATCTGTCTCGTTCTGCTGGCTGGGGTCTGCCTGGAATATAAGGAGCCTTAAGGAAGCGAGCGATGTGCTGTGAGTAGGAGGTGGGAGAAGTGAAGCTGCTGCTCCCAGCGTGTGCTGAGTCAGGCTGAGCTTGCAGGAGTCTGGAGACGGGGGCTCAGAGCTGCTAGCCACTTGCTGCTCCTGCTAGGCAGGTACTGGTGGCTCCCAGCCTGGCAGCTGGTCCCTCCATCATCATCCTGGCCTGGCAATGCCTCTGCAAGAGGTATCCTCTGCTGTAGTCTGAATTGTGAGCTCCCCAGGGCAAGGACTTTGTCCTCTGTCGTTGTTTTCCTACAGCAAGAGGAACAGCAGAGTCCTGAATGGGGCCCAACTTTGCTACGATGTCACGCAGGCGACTTTCCCAAGCTTCCCGTGCCCTGCAGTTCTCCAGCCAGGCTTGGTGCGTGTCGCGTGTTTCTCCTGTACATCCCAACCCCTTCTAGCTTCTAAACAAGTGCTCGGATCATCACCTGTTCAAAAATCTGTTTGTTAGAAGAGAGTAACGAAGCCTCAAAACAAATTGCTTCTCTGCCTACTTTCCTCCCTTTCTTCCCCTTCGGTCAGTGTTTGTTTGCATTTTTCTTTTCTACATCCCGGCGTGAAACGGTAACACAGCACACAGCAATACACCACTTATCGAATCTTGAATATAATACGGGATAGACCCTTTGCGTAGAGGGGGGCTGCAGCAGAACACACGAGGCAAGAGCTGGCGGGCGAAGGACAATAGATTGCTGCAGATATGGATGGAGTTAGACAAAGGAACCAATTATACTGTTCCGGAGACTTCAGTGAGATCGGAGAGCATTTCCTGAGCTTTGGTGGAAGCGATCAGCATTCCTATTCATCTCGGCCCCGGTCCTGCCTGCCAGGCAGCAGCGCTGGGCAGAATGGAGCTCCTCGCCACTTGGGGCCCTCGAACGATGCCCCCGCACGCTTTGCTAGGGCAGTCTCTCCTATTTTACTCCTTGCCCTGCTCAGAATTTAAAAATCACTAATTGCCTTCCCCCCGTCTAAGTGTGTGTAGTCATTTTGCTGGGATGAGCAATATCTTGGAGTCTCCCATGTCAACGTTGTTTGATTCTGTCTGAGGGTGGCTGGTTTCTCACCTCCAAAGTGCGCTTCGGCAGCTGATGGAGGGGCTCTTGCCAGTCTAAACTGAAGCTGGTGGACACATCGCTAAGCACTTTGTAACGCTTTGGATGAGAGGAAGTAGAATGACCTATGCTGTTTCTTTTTAGCACCATTTAAGCTGTAAAACCAGCCAACCAACTCTCTTCCAAATGCTGGCTGCCGAGATTGACTGCAGTCATGAAGATAACAGGTGGGAAGTATTTTTCTCTTAAGAAGCCCACATCCATCCTAAATCAGCCCGGGGATCCGAGAGGGCTGCTGTGTGAGTCTGAGTGCTTAGCATCCCAGCCAGGGACATAAAGACACTGGGCAAAATGTCACCTGAGAAGTGTTGCCTCTTCTTCAGCGGTAACTCTGCGCCATAAATGCAATTGATCTCCTGAGAGAGGAGGGATTTCTTCAACAAATGCAAGCTTCCTGGGGAAAAATATACGAGCTGTTGGGTTTCTGTTTCTCCTGTATGTGCTCCACGTCCAAGGCCTCCAACAAGTGTCAGAGCAACCAGAGGAGATCTAGGGATTGCTGTATGTAGGGTTACGCGCTCTGCGTTGTGTTGCGTGGTTGAATTAAAGTTGGTCCGGATTTAAAATCGCTTCAAGCAGTTATCACAATGTGAACTTAGCGGTGAGGATTTAATTTTTCTGTCATTGAATTTTTTAGCAAGATATTGTTGCTGTTGTCAGATATCTGTGCTGGATCATGTGTTTAGGTCATTGTGAACAGGAAGGTTTGATTCAGCCAGGTTGAAGTCTTGCTCTATCTCAGCTAGGAAGCGGCTTGAGCATCTTCAGCTGAAAGGATTGTTTTGCAGGAGGGGGCAGGGGAAGAGCACGTAATGGTGGGAGTTTTACAAGTGTTGAAAAACAGAAGCTTATAATGAAAGTGCTTTTTCAGCCATAACTATAGCGTGCTGGCGTAATTGGAATGCTGAGTGGTATGCTGGGTTTAGGAAGGTAATAAGAACTGCAATCAGTATTAAATAAAATGTATCTTCCTTTAGGGGAAATAAATGTATATTAAATCAAATATTCATGAATCCAAGTTAGTCTTCATACATTACACAAACAGTTTTTCAGAAACACGGCTATCCAAAAGGCCTGGGTTGATGGGTGTGAAGGGGAGGGCTTAGCTTTCCGCGTGCCTGCAGGGAGGGAAGGGCCTGGCCTCCCACCCCCTGAAGCAGCAAAGATCTCTGGGCTCCGGTGAGGTCCTGCCCAGACACAACCTTCGAGACAGTGGTCTGAATTGTGCAGAAGTGGTAAGAGAAGTGTAGCTGCCTCTTTCTAATATTTATCACCTCCAGCACAACCTGGAGACCCACATGAGCCTGCTGAGAATGGAAACCTGAAAGGGGAGTGAGGCCAATGGCGGGTTCCAGCGATATTTCTGCCAACGCTCTGCTAACGAGGGGAGGATTTCTGCGCTGGCAGTAATTGGGAGGATTCACTTGTCCATCATCAGGCCGGCTTTTTAACTGCTGCAAGCTCCTGTTTTCCTGTCGGCTGCAACATGCATCGGAAGGACGGGAGAGCTCCTGCCGAAGAGGCAGCACGGAGCCGCTCCCTGGCCTGCCAGCCCCCAGCTGAGCCATGGGCTGTCGTGCTGGCAGAATCACAGAATGTTCGGGGTTGGAAGGGCCCTCTGTGGGTCACCCAGCCCAACCCCCTGCCCAAGCAGGGTCACCCAGAGCAGGCTGCACAGCACCGCGGCCAGGCGGGGCTGGAATATCTCCAGAGAAGGAGACTCCACAGCCT
>Ga0065711_1052034_pt1 | contig 10126 bp, 9 predicted proteins | sample Hoacrofraction12_FD_59098 | JGI IMG/M metagenome (GOLD analysis project Ga0065711, IMG submission 59098) | Hoatzin crop microbial communities from Cojedes, Venezuela - Epithelial fraction 12 v2 (version 2) | ecosystem: Host-associated > Birds > Digestive system > Esophagus > Crop | place...
GGGGGGGGGGGAAAAACCCTGGGTAATGTTCCTTCTGTTCCACCTCAGTTTTTCTTCCGACAAGACAAGGCTGTGTTTTGGGGTTGTGTTTTCCCTGTTTGCAGGTGGTTGGGCAGTGGCCTCCAACCACATGTAGAGATACGGCATTCAGACAGTAGGCTCCAGCAGGTCTGCTGAAAATTACCTTCATTACACTACACGAAGAAGCCTCAGTATCTTCAAGGAACAGCAGTAGTTTAGAGTTTCACACCCAGCTCCTTGCCTGTCACTAGTGACCAGGCGGCTTGCAGCAGTACGTGCTGCCGCGTGAGCTATGGCTGGCCTCTGCAGCCTGTTCATGTCTCACGACCGTAGCTCCCTGCTAAAGGAGCCATCGGTTGTTCCATTTCCGTGCAAGTTCTTTCCTTTCCCCCCAATATGAGATTCTCCCTGCTTTTTCCTATTTCAGCTCAATTAGATGAGCTAAGCTTTGTTAAATCCACAAAGACGTCTCGCACCAGGTTCTAAAGCGCAGACTGAGCATGAGCCTGGACGCTTGCACAAGGGGTGTCAGCTCTTTCAGGGCAGGGTGGGTTAAGACTCTGCTCAGGGTTTTGCTGTGCATAAAACACTTGACTAAGTGTAAGCATGGGTATTCTACTCATTGGATTCATCTTACAGTAATGACAGGCTTCAGAAATAAGGGGAGAGAGGAAGCAATTTAAAGCTAATTACAAAAGAATTAAGGTAAGGAGATCTCATTTACTGCAGTGAAATCTGATACTGAATTTGGGAGCTATTCTGTACACTGAAGGACAGATTAAAAAAAAACAATAGAGACAAACCAATATACAAAAACCCCCTAAGAACCTCTAAAACTTCCAATTATTTTTCCTCCAGCTTTGAACAGAACTGCTGAACGATACCCTCTCTCCACTGCACTGCTGTAAGCTGCTCAATTGGTTGGGAAAAAATGGAAGGTCTCCTTCTTTTACTCAGGGAAACGAGTTCTTACTGAAACAGAAGGATCAGATAGGAGGAAAAAGTAAAAGTATCCACTGAACGATAGCAGAAACTTTCTAATGAATGTGTACTCACACTTTAGTGTGTTCACAGAGCTCATATGAGAGTACTGGTCACCTCACTGCACTCAAGTACTCCTTTGCTTTTACTTCCCCTTCCTGTGCACTACTAGACAGGAGAGGACATGTAGAGAGAGCTAAGTACTTAGACACATCTAAAACATGAATAAATTTAAATTGCTGGTGCTTGTTTGGCTCAGCTGAACATGAGTTTGCATACCCACTGAAACCAGTAACTCATGTCCTCATGTCCTCCTCCATGGTCTAGCAGAAATCTTTTAGCAAAATAGATGTTCTTTTGCAAGACTAAATCTTCAGATGTTGCTGGCTTCTGAGACCTGAAGTGAGCATGGAGTTGGGACACTCAAAAGGTAAGCTCAAAGGGACTGAAATAGCTATTCAGCAATTGTTTATCATTTCCATTTTATACTTAATTTTCTATTTTACAGAATAGAACTGTATTAAGTATACTTAATACACAGCATTTAGCTCCAGGGGCAACGCTGGTCTTGAGGCTGCGCTGTGTGAAGGCTGAATGACAGCTGCAGTAGCTCTCTGTGTCCTACGTCAGAGCCTGCACCTTGTGCTTTTACTTGAGGTGCGCTATCTGCTTTTGAATATGAAAGAGGTGACCTCTGCCACCAGAAACCCCCAAATTCCGAACCCCTTGCAGAAAGAAAAGGGGTGGCAAGGACAAAAACGAAATCCTTACCTGACTTTGGCAGAACTGCCACAGATTGTCTATCTTCCAGTCTCTGCTGTCCAGCCTATGTAAACGACAAATGTCAAACCTAATTACCAGGATAGATGTGCCCTGAAAGCAGTTATGTATACTTCATCCTACTGCATCTTGGATATGGGTTAAACTGTGTGATTCACTTGGGAAAATAAAATGTCATCCTGAGAATATAGCATGGCCTAATTACTAAACTTTAAATATATACTTCACCCGATTCTGCATCACCTTCCACACAAATCCTTGCTGCTATGTCGATTTTACAAGTATACATATGCTATTTCAAAGAGGAATTGTCCACACAAGAAAACTTTACAAAAGGGTATTTTTATTTCTACTCTGCTTTTCCATTTGGTATAAAGGCAACAAAAAGCAACTTGATTTTACTGTGCTGTGACCTGAAAATGAGAAAGCAATGCTTAATAAATTCATGAGTCAAGAGGTTGCACAAGTTTATCATTGACCCATCACAAGATCTCAAGCCAGGTAAGAATTCAGGAAAAGGAACATGTAAACAGTCAAACCTACACTTGATAATTTTGATGGGCGGATGCTATTTACTCAATTTTCACGAAATCCCTAAGGGAGACGGAGATCAAACTGCGACCTTCTTGCAGATAGTTTGGGAAGACCTGATTCTTCGACACTGCAGAAGCCCTTCCTGAAAAGGCCTGAAGCATTCGGCAGCTGCAAGATCCTATACCTACAAATCGTTCACTGCAATGCCAAAATGTGTAACAATTATTTCACTTGGTGTCCACTTGCAACAGGAGGCATCATTGGGGAATTTCTGTCACCATGAAGAAAATCACATACTTGACAGGAAACGGAGGTTCTGTATAACCAGTCCTGAAACATACTGTAATGTAGTTGTACAGATAATCAACAAACTGCTTCAACATATAGTTTGATATTACCTTAAGCGAGAACAACACCACGTACATTCTTTGTTTTCCGGTCACCATCCATTTCTACCCTTATATTACCATTATATGAGAATGACCATGTTCTTTATCCACTTTTTTGGCAAAATAAGAGATCATGCATAAATTCTGTGAAAAAGGAATTCCTTTATTTTTAAAAAAAAGGACCATTTTTCCATTACCAAGTGAAAACTTTACAAAGTAAAGTATTTCTCTTCCAATAATATTTTAATATAAAAACTTAAATCACTTGCTCTGGTCTTACTGCTCTAACAGGAAGTCTTGTAGCACTGCAGGACCCAGGTATTTTTAGCCTCACTGTAGTATAATTTCATAAGTTCATCACTTCTTTTTTAAAGAAAACCATTTCTGTGGCCATTTACCATCAGCAAAACATCCTTACCACCAAAGCAAAAATAAAGCATCTTCACTAGCCCAAACGAGACTGAAGTCTAATAGCATTATTACAATGAGAAGCTTTGTTAAAAAAAATTTATTTTGAAAGTTAGACACAACCTTAAAATTGTACAAAGACAACAAGCACTCAAATTACACAGCGTTCGCAGTGAGTACAGTATGAACACAACAACAGTGAGTCTTGCTTCTCTTTATATGTAAATATAAATAGAGATTATCCTTGCCAAACTTCCAGCTTTTTTTTTTTTCTTTTATCCTGAAAATCAGCTCATTATGCTGCAAAACCTAGCAGGGAGGATTTCACTGTTCAGTTCAACAAAATTGCTAAAAGGGGCTCTGGCTAAAAATAGTCCTTCTATCATGAGAATATCCCATACTTTGCAGAACCAAGTTTCTCTCTCAACTGAAAAACAGCTTTCCCTTTCATTATGGCGAGTGTTTCACCTCCTCTAGGGACCTGCCAAATTACAGGCTTCAAAATGCTTAAAAATACTAGAAATTGCTCATGTTTTTTCAAGAACATGCAAGCTGAAACTAACATGGTGCATACATGTAAGTAGTCACAAACCACAGAATATTCCTGTTTGTATTTTACTCTTTAAAAGTGTTGTTCCAAGAAAAGCACTTCAGAGTAATTTAGCTGTAAGTTGGCTAAACTAATACAAGTACATGGTTAGAGAAGAAAATATTTCTTCTTTTTCTTTTTTTTTTTTATTTTTATATTACATTTACAGCTTCAAATGTGTTAACAAAACCACCTGGCAAAAAGTATCCCTTATAACTTGCCCTAAATATGCATGTAAAATGTAAAGCAGACATTGCTACCATTCTCCCTTTACTTCTGACAGTATTCTTTGCAGGAAATATGTGGAAAAATAATGCAGTGTTCTTGCAGAAAAAAGGAAAACCCCACAGAGACTGTTCAACAACTTAACCACAGCCTCTGTTCTAGGAATTATTTACTACTTAGGTTTAGATATACCATAAAATGTCTGCTGTAAATCTTTCCAAAGATCAATAGCAAATAAACCAGGATTATGCTTTATCCAACTACAGCCACACTGGCAAAACTGTGCTCTGAACTTCAGTGTTTGCAGGACTCTGTTCCAAGACTGAGTGGAACCATTTTTACATTTAAAGAAAATAAGTGTAACTGTCTTGTTGATGATCAGGGTTATGTGCATGAATATAAACTTACTTATTTATTATTCTTTCTAGAGTACCTGGAAGTGCTCTATTTTTCATTGTTTTAATCCATTATGAATGTTTGTTGCAATGGATCGGTATCTTGATTTTCAAGAAGCTTAAAAAATGTTGTGGCTTTTTTTTTTTTAACAAAAATATCCTATTATTAAGACACCGGTGTCCTACAAACTGCTGTGCATTGCAATTAAGTCAGTTCCATTCAAAATCCTCATGACCAATTTTTGCTTCAAACTTGTACTGAGTTGGTAGCCTACAGCTTACAGTGATAAGGTTCCTCACCAGGCTCATACCTTCTGCAGTAATTCTGCATAAAAAATAAATTGGTACTGGAATAATTACTGACAATACTTACAGAATTGTATTAATTCTGTAAATTGCATCTCTGGACACAGCCTGCTTTATAAGTAAAGTAAGCTTTAGAGAAACTAAGTGTTTTAATATTGCTTTGCCTTATTGAAAACAACTGATTTTCTTTTCTTAACAAAAGCTGTTCATGTTACTAACATATGGTTTTACATAAAAATAAAAGTGAAAGTAACGTGTTATTTTTCAGTTGTGCAACAGCCTTTTTAATGCTACCATTAGGCTTTTCAAAACGTCTGTCAGTTTCCCAGTCGAGGGAAAACCATATAGCATTGAATCCTATATCAAATGGCTATGGGGTGCAGCCTGTGAAATCTCCTGTTAGCAAGAACTGGGCTAACTAGCCCAAATTCATACCTTTTAATCCTACCATCTTCTCTAGATGCTTTTCTTTAATGAAAGCCTATTTTCTCAGTACTCCATTGTTTTCTATTTGCTTCAGTTCCAAGATAACATTTATAAGGTGAAAAAAAAATTAAAGCAAGGATGTTGTTTCACTGTTAATGAAACAGCAGCTGTAAAAAAACACTTTGGCTTAAGAAGATTTATAAAACAGTTCTAGCCCAAGGCAGTTCATGATCTTAAGCTAAATCCAAGCTTGTGTAACAGCAAACAATATTTTGGAAGGCATATTTTGATATGTAGGAGTAGAGAAAAAAAAACTACTACTGTTATTTCTGTCTGAAGTTCTAAATCAGCAACCAATATCATTGACAGGATTGCTACGACTGTGTGGAGATCTGCTAGCTTCAACAGGGACCAAAGGTGCAGCAGCACACCGTGTACCTGCGTACTGGTACACACCAATAGGCAGCCTTCTGCTCTTTAGTTTTGTCCATTTATTCAGACATGTCTCAGAGCAGAAGGCTACAAGAAATCATCATAAGGTAACACAAGTGCATTTCTGTAGAAGCTAATTGCACAAAAATCAGTTGTTACTAAGTATGTAAGTCTCTCTCAAGCCAGCAAAAGAGACTGCTCTAGAAATAGTTAGGGAAATGGCTACAGAAAAAAATAAGTGGGCTATTTTGTGTCTTTTTAGCAATTACTTGGTATTGCTGTAAATATCTGGAATAAAAGAAATACCGAGAAACAGATACTGTGAAACTTTACTGGGGAAAGGAAGCTGAACAGAACTGCCTCCACCTGAGGCAGCTGAAGCATGCTTACACCATTGTGCCTAGGATTGGAGGATTTCTGTGCTGCCAGAAGATGCCTGGCACCTCCCTGAACACAGAGCACCTCTAGGAAATCTACAGCAGGCAGAAAGTTGGCCGTGTTCCAGCACTTTGCACAATGCTCACTCATTTCATTCAAAAACTTCATAGAGGACTTAATGTCAAGTGGACTATTTGGCATGATAACTTGGAATAGCTCAGTAATAGTTCACTAGATTTGGGAGAGGGTAACATTCTTCAAATTCTTCAATTTCTCATTTTACTTTTTGCCAGTCCAATAGATGTGGCCTTGGCACAGGGTAAGAAATACAGCCCAGTTCTACAGTTCCAGTATAGCTTCGAAGTATATATGCTTTCCTATAAGTGCTTACAGATATTGAATAGCCTTTGCAGTAACTATTTTGATAAGTATTTTAACCACTCTGTCTCCTTTGACAAAAAGGCTGAGGACAAGGCCAGAGATGCAGAGGCCCTTCACAGAAAGACAAGAGGAGCCGCTCCTCCTATGCAGTGTAAAAAAGCTTCCTCAACCCCACAGTTTAGTGCCCCCCCCCTCTTTACCCCTAATACAGATTTAGCATCCTTTGTCCTGCTAGTAAGAGAAAGACACTAAACCTCTCATGATAAGGCCTTGGTCCACTGTAAGTTTCACTTGCCAGCACCTGCACTGCAAGCCACACTCAGTTACTGGTTTGTCTACTGAACTTTCAAAGACTGGCACTGAAACTGAAGGGGACATGTTAAACCGAGACAATGAAACAGTGACTTTAAATAAGAGGGCACGGTGAACCTGCAGAACTCTTAGCTTTATGAGAATAGCAGCGTTCAGAGGCCAATACAAGAGATCAGCTATTTAAGCTAGATAATGAATACATCCACGGTTGCACCAAGTAGGATAAGAGACTATTCTAGAAGAAAGATGTTTCCTGTTTTAGAACGTAAACCGAACCTGAATAGGAGTTTGCAATAATCCTCCCCCAACAGAGCAGTTATATTTTAACTAACCATTCTACAGCTTCTTGCATTTCGAGTGTGCGGCACTACTTCTTGGTCACTCATGGACAGGATACCGGACAAAGCAATCCACTGGCACGATTAACAATCCCTGTCGCATCATCTTCCTCGTATATCCAGATGCACAGTTTAGGTAAGTGAGGTCCTCCATCCAAGTGCCTTTTTCTTCACGTCAGTTACAGATGGACTGAACACAGATGAGGTGTATGCCAGGTATGTTCCCTACATTCATCACGAGTTCTACATCCACGTAGCTCTGAAATCTACTGCAGGGTTAGCAACAGTCTGTGGCATACCACTAAGTTCACAAATAGATTGTCATTTCTACAATAATACAAAATTGCTTGTAAAACCAGTATGTAACACTGTATATATGCATGAATATAAAAATAAACCACACCATCAATATGCAATACTTCACAACAATGATGAAAACAGTTTTCTTCTCAACGGTCTTCAGTGTTGAGGAGCTGGTTCTCATTGTCATACCCATCAGGCAGGTATGCTTTCCTTAGCTGGTCTGACTTAGGTATCGAACTGCCGTTCTTGACGTAGCGGGACAGGAAGGCTCGCACGGATGGGTGATCAGCCTTCTCAAGTGGAATATTAGCTTCCAGGCACATTTTCACGAAGTCCTGGATGACGCTGGTTTTCTCTGTCTGGGCAGTACTGTTGCACTGAAGGGAGGCAGTCAGAGTCCTTTGCTTCTTCCTGACGTTCTGCTCCTCAAACTCTGCCTTTCGCTTTGTGTGTGTTTTAGACTTGAGGTGGTCGTTGATCGCAGACTTGCGGACATGATTCAGAACCACATTGCAGGAAGTACAGAAGAGCTTTCCTCCATCTTCGTGCAGCTCGCTGCCAAACTCAGTTACACGATCCTGAGGAGTTACATACAAAGCAGTCTTTGAGCGGTTCCGTGATGGAGCGGACTTTACTCCAAATCGTTCCATTGTTGCCTTCAATAAACTTTACCTGAAAGCTGGAAAAAAAAAAGTTCTGTTAAAGTGTGCTAATGATTTCAACCAAATTGTTCTGGATGCAATCTATTCAATATCCAATATAGCCCTTATTGGCATAAGATAATTACATGTAAGAGACATGTGTGAAGCTATTACTGAAAGGTTCTTCATCTTAAAGTCCAAAGAACTTAGGAGACTGAAGTTCCTCACGGGTCAGAGTAAAATACTTTTTGGTTTCTACAACTACAAAGTTCAACAGAACCCTCAAAATTCCATCAGTTTGTCACTGAAAGTCAAGTAGAAAGGTTTTTTGCTTTTTCTTTAAGAGTTTTTTATCCTTTATTCTTCCGGGTAAAGGGTGCTTTCTTCTTACTATTTTCAACATATCTGACAGTTTCTTTGTTACGTTGAGCCAGTATTTTTCTACTTCCTGAAAATACGTATTAGTTCTGTTAGAAAAAAACTTAGTTGTCCAAGTATCAGGCAAGAAGGCCATTACTGTCACTTACAAAAGCTAGTTAAAAAAAAAAATCAAAACCAAACCTGAGCTTCGTCAGCTCTCATTTGGGAACCCCTCACTTTTGCTCCAGCTCAAACCACAACTATCAGATTGAACCTTAATTCAGAGTCAAAAGCAAGTCAGCAAATCATGCTGCCATTGCCACTAGAGACTGGTAGAACAGCCTAACATGAACAGAAAATTGTATATATTTCAGTGCAAAATAAGAACCTGTATTTTCAAATATGACAACTTCTCTGAGGAAGGCAACAAATAACTACGAGAGCTGGACATTCCAACAGCACTCTGAATTACACTATGTTACCAAAGCAGGCAATAACCTAGTCATGTGTACCAAAATCAGACAGGACCTGTTTCTTTTTTTCTTGTTGAGAAATCGAGTAGCTGGTGTAAATCACAGCCAAGATTATTTAAGTCCTTTTCAAAAAAAGTTTAAGTCATGAAATGGCTCTGTCCAGGTTTGAGGTTTTCTAAGTTGAGGTTTTCTAAGTAAAATGACCATCCATTACATTAAGTACTCACCTCCTTATCTAAAAACAGGTCAACAGGTGTTGCTTAAAAAATATATTTTGGCAAATACTTTGAGGTAATACAATATGCTGCCTGGGTATTTGCTTACGGGTACACACAACTTTGAAGCATTATGTACTGCCTGCGCTTATGAGGTGGATGGAGATCAGAATGCCTCGAGACATATTATTCTCTCTACTTACTTTGTTAACACACAGAGTTTGATGTTGCAACATTTTAAAAGATCTGCCTTTAAAAGACCACAGTTTCCAAACTAAATGTAAGTTGAATTTGTCCACCTCTAAGGTCTGAATGGAGTTTCTACTGTCCAGAATGCCTGTCACTTGCTCTGGAAACAGAGTAAAGTGACAGAGAACTCGGTCTTCAAAACTGCCTTTTTAATTAAACCACTGTTACACTAAGAGCGGGCAACCTTTTGAAAAACAAAGGAAACCGAGATCTCGCTTTTTAGCTGCTTTGCTAGTTAATTTCTTGCACTGCCACTCTCCAGAACTATCTCAACTGATACTGAACAACACTACAGGCTAAAATAAACAATGTTTTTTTCATTCTTTTTGCTGCTTTATGCAGTTTACCCCCGAGTTTCCTAAGTGACCGTTTCCTGCAATCAGGCAGAAAACGAGTCTTAACCTGACGTTAACCTGCTGCTTCGGCTTCCGAAGTGTCAGAACGAGCCCCCTGCCAAACCAGGCGCTCGCACTTGCGCTTCATCAAGACCCGCAGCAACCCCGCAAGCGGCACCGCTGCGGAAACAGGGCTTGAGCTGCTTCGGGTTGGGGTTCTTGTGGTTTGCCTCAAGTTTTGACACGGATTCCCGGACGCCTGAGGCAGGGGACGGGGCGGGCAGGACGGCCACCCGACCTCCCGAAGGAGGGGCGCCCTCCCGAAGGAGGGGAGCCCTCTCGCCGCGGGGCCCCCGGCGAGCCCGGGGCCGTTCCCGCTGAGGAGGGGAAGGGCTCCGGGCGTCCAGCCGCCGCGCGGGCTCCGCTGTTCCCCTCCTCGTCGCCGGCGGCCGCCACTCGACGCGTCTGATCCCCGGGGTTTGGCCACCGGTCCCGCCGGCGCCATTTAACCCGCAAGGGCCCGCGGGGAGCGATGGGGTGCTCGCCCCGCTCCGCCCCCGGGGCTGAGGGAACGGACCGGCCCGGGCCTCGCTCCCCGCCCCGCGGCGGCAGGCGCCAGACAGGTGCGGCCCCGCCCCGCCCCACCTTCCCTTCC
>Ga0065711_1052035_pt1 | contig 10126 bp, 2 predicted proteins | sample Hoacrofraction12_FD_59098 | JGI IMG/M metagenome (GOLD analysis project Ga0065711, IMG submission 59098) | Hoatzin crop microbial communities from Cojedes, Venezuela - Epithelial fraction 12 v2 (version 2) | ecosystem: Host-associated > Birds > Digestive system > Esophagus > Crop | place...
AAAAAAAAAAAAAAAAAAAAAAAAGAAAAATCCAGTGCAGTCCCTCCAAATGAATAGCACATTGGTTGTCTGAGCTGTGCTGGAGCACAGCTAGACAGGCCCTCAACGACCTTTGGAGGCCATCTGAGATAATAAATCCTCGGACCCCCAGTTCCGGAATGCTTTGGGCAAGGTCAGGATGGCAAATTTCCCACTTCCACAATATCAGATGTTACGGTAATTCCTTTTAGCTAATGTGTAAGAGCAAAGGAATGTCTTCAAACCTCATCTAGGCCCTGTGGAATCTGTTGAAAATGCATGACAGCTGCAGGCTTTGGCTGGGGTCTGCCTGTGAATATATGAGATTTGGAAACCTTTCAGACAAGGAAAGGAAGGAATGACTGTACATTCAATGTGTACCGTTGGTCTCTCGCCCTCCCTTCCCAGCCCCATTTCACACAACATTGCCGTATCACAGCTCTATGGTCATGGCTGTCACACATGCTTTATGACTGAGTTTCGGGGGTAACGTCCAGCACATAAAAATACAGACATGCAAGCGCATACACCTACACACACACGCACACAAATGAAAGGGGGGGAGGAAAAAGAAAGTTAGCTTTCCATAAGGTCTGAGAACAGGAAACTGAGTAGCTCTCCCATTTTTTTATAAAATTGGTAGGAAGCAAAGAAGTAAGCAGCTAAGCACTAGACTGATGCTTGACGCATCCGGATACCCAAGGTGCGAAGAAATCCCACACAGATTCTCTTGTTACCTGTTCTCCAGAACCCAGGTGAGAGACCAGATCATGCAAAAGACCACGGCCCCCTCCCACATCCTTGTTTTCAAGCAAAAGCTCATGGCCTCTTACACACCTATTTTCCCATCACAAGAAAAACGTTTTACACCAGCTAGCGTATTTACCCTCTTTGTAGTCTTGTGCTTTCCAAGGACTTTTTAGACTTGACTTCTCTGATCTGGTCCTCAGATGCAAAGTCTGCAGCGTGTGTGGGAAACTCCACTTTCCTTGTGCATAAATTACTAAGATACGAGGCAAGGAAGGATCAGAACAATCGCCTTAGAGAGCTACCTCCACGATACATAGTTTTTTCAATCTGTAGTTAACAGCCCAGACTAACATAAGCTTTTGACTGTTCTTGAATTACTTCAACAATGCGAGAAAGCTCCTAGCACAAGGGCTTCTTCCAATAACATCAGTATTCCACACGGTGTTTCATAAACTTTATTATATTGCATACTACCATGAAACCACCTGCAGATACAGTATGTCCATCTTTTACACTGAAAATAGTAAGAATCTGCTTTATGTGCAATAATAGCCACTACAAATTGTTATTACTGCTAGTATAAAATGAAGTAAAAGATCCAGCAATATCTGGATACAATGCACCTGATGGTGAGAGACTTGGAGCAAGTACTTTTCCCCAGATTCCGAAAGGCGTCTTTTATTGCACAAGAAGCATTGAAAGGACTGGTTGGAGAACTTGAAAACAGACCTCAATATATGCGTGGGACTGCCATACCTGAGATGTGGCAAAGAGAGAAGAGGAATTAGGAAATTAGAAGTACATTAATTGTACAGACAACACACTCATGGCTTCTTGCAAGTTGAAAAGCACAGCAAATCTAAACTGAATCAGCCAAAGACTGATAAAAAGACATAATGGCCTTTGGTAAAATCAAAATATATTGAAAACTTTTTCCATTTTTGTCAACGGGAGGAGGGCTGGAGATGTTATAATTTCTCCCAGATTTTCATGGGAATAGGAGGCAAAACAATGTCATGGCCATTTTCAAGTAAAGGCAGTTGAAAGGACTGATTAAAGCAGAAAGATGTAAGAAAAATAAAGTTTTATCTAGTTCAGAAGGCAGATTCTGAATTAGAGAGCTGTAGTTGCTTTGTTCTACCATATATCTAACAAATATCTATCTACTTACATATATCTACAAAAGATGCATTTTAAATGAAGGAAAGTGAAATTATCACCCACTGAAAAAGTGTTGTATTTGATAGTGCAAAACATTCCAAACCCCTGTTTAGAGGCTTATATCCAATACCTACAGATTTAATCTGTTCACATTCATAAAGTCTGGACTTGCAAAGATGTAATTATCTTTATTCTTGTACTGATCACAGTGTTAAATATCACCTCAAATAACCCTGCCTTCTAGTGCTACACTGGATTTGTGCTCAGCATGGGTGGAAGGAGACTCTCTGCTGGATAATTACCACCACTTTCTAATTCGCCTTTGGTTTCCCTTTCATCAAAATATGGCTGAAGCTCATTTTGCACTAAGGAAGTTTACATAAGTGAGCATTACCAGTCATCCTTGCCTCTTTCCTCTGCTCATGATTCTCTGAGCAAACAAGACTGTTTCAAACAAAAAAACCGAATCCGTTATTTATTAATCTCCCATTCTTCAGGTGAAAATTCCTGTTCTCCACCCCATGTCACCTTGGATAATCCCTGACCCCATGCCAAACAGGCTCAACATGTTTTAGTTTCAATTCAGAGCCATTGTGAAGCATACTGTAAGATGCAGTGCTGGAAAACACAAGATGGTTTGTTCTGTCCAAGCATACAAAAAGTACCACGGTACCATGTTGTCTTGAACGACGGTCATCATTATAAGTTGTATACTGCTTTAAGGTAGATAAGCTAGACTTTGTATTCATAGGTATACACTGGAGTTTCTAAAGTTGGGTTGTGTAACCTGAACATTGACCCACTGCACTGTGACCAGACAGCAGAGTGGTCTCTTGGACTGTGCTTCAGACATGATTTAGATTTGCTTTGGCAACATCAGGCCATACCTGAAAGTCAGTTCACAAACCAGTGTCGTCATGTAGGTAAAGGAATTAAGAGGAGACTCCTCTGTTTTAGCATTAGGACAAGGTTTGGGGAAAGACTATGTGCACAGCACTTGGTTCAAAATGCTGAGTAACATTAGTGACATGAGAGTGAATGGAAAGAAAGTACACCAGGAAAGGACACTTGACACATTGCTGTGAGAATTTTCTCAGTCAATGACCCTTCACCACTGTCTCTTCCCTGCCTAGCACTTGTAGTTCAGAGGGAGGACAAAGACAAGTCATCTGGTCTCTCATCTGATTTTGTTAATTTCTGCTTCTTTAGACGAATACTGTAAAGTGAACATGATTACATGTACAAATTGCTTACATATTGATTTTGCCAGCAAATGCTTACTCGGTGAGCCACAGACACATAGTATTTCTTAGTTTATTCCCAGATATTCTTCTTTTGACTGTGCACAGAAAATGGACCAGATCATCAAGCTGGAAGGTCCTTATCACTCAATCAGATGAAATTCTCTCTGGAAAGAAAGCAAAATGGGTGGATCTGAGCCCATATAAAAGATAAAACTATCATAGGTCACCGAATAAAATAACTCCATTCAGTGATCAATAGGTCTAACACATGTCTGCCAAGGGAACATCAAGGATAGGATACTTTTTGCAATTGCTATAATCAAGTTGAATCAACCATGCTGATCTGAATCTCCAAAGCAGCAATGCTTCAGAGCTGATGTCATCTTAAAAACCAAAGACTAATTGTTCATTTGTTATGCCTATGGATACAGAAATTCTCCAGTCATTACCACAGGAGGAACAAACCAAGAGAGATGTGTGCAGAACTGGTACAGCACCAGTCAGTTAAAGTTCCATTCGCTTTTCCCAGTTTTCCTGGGAATACGTATAAGCAGATCAGTTTTTGCCTTACCAGGATGCAGCCCTTTATATATAATCCTTACAAAATATGACAGCCGTCTAATAAATGAACCAGAACATTACAGTAACGCTACTGTAATGGTTGGTGACATTTATGCAGACTATCATACTATATTTTTAAGAAAAAGCGAATGACAGCACACTAAATCAAGTACAATTCTCTTTTCCATGGTGAAAACTATCCACACCTTATTAATAGACAAATTCTCCACAGATAGTATTAGTCTGTCTACTGCATTCCACGTGCTTTAGAATCCTGACTATGCTTAATTGAGAGTTTTACCCGTGATTTCAGAGGGATTTTACCTACTGTCCCTGCTTTTATGCAAACTTCCTGACTCCTGGTAAAGTGCTTGAAGAGCCTAAAGCAAAGAGCTCCATTCTGAACACACTGACAAACTTCAAAAACAGCCTATTTCAAAAACTACAGCTACTGGAAATCTTCTTTTCAGAAGTCTATGGACATGCTATTTTATACTAAATTGTCAGCCAACCCTTCCCACAGTCACAGCTGATTTGCTTCCACATTCAAGAATTTTCAACAGAGCTTAATCAATTCAGCAAAAGAGAAATTGCATTACAAATACATGGAACTCATGAGGATAAACTTTCTTTGTAGAACCTTATCAAATAGCAGGGGATTCATTGTGTGATCAGTGGCTCTTTCAATTATGTCACTGGGGCAGAATCAGCACTTTAAAACAACAGTAATAATGTAGAGGAAATCCATGTACCTAGCTTTGTTCCAGGGCAATTCACCTGGATTTACACCACTGTCAACAAGATCAGGATTCTGCCCATTGTTTAGATTATATCATTTTGCAATGTGATAACAACACTATGTCAGACCATTCACTCTCAAGAACACGTCAAATAATAGATCCCGCTACCCTTCACTTCTTCAAACAACGTGGAGCAGAATTCAGCTTGCAGATCATTACATAATAAAGAAAATAAAAATAAAAAACCTCACACCAGAAAACAGCTATTGACTTAAAATTATCTAAGGCCCATATGGAAACACAGTTTCAACCTTAGTGCCAGAGAAGCTGTGAAGTGCTTTGACCATGGCAGCCGCTCCCCTCTCAACAAGATTATTTTGCTACAATGGTCTACACAGATTTTAACTGTAAAGAGAGTATTGAATCTTCAGCTAAGAAATGCATACTGAATTTCAGGCAATACCAGTATTCGAGATATTTCTTCTGCCATGATGACTTCAAAGGTTTTTTCTGTATTCATCTTCTAGTTTGCATTTAGATAGAAAAAAAATATCACTCTCCAATGCATAAGTAGAAATAATTTCTGGAAGCCTTTCCAAATTTCTAATTGTATAAATAGTCATGATTCCAAACTGCATGCAATAATTAAAGTAGCATGTTCCACTTCAGGAAAATCCATTTTTCATATTGGACGTTACCCATGGTTACACAGAGTAGAAGAACATTTCTGCTTTCTGCTACATATGCTTTTCATTTGGTATCTAAAAGTGATACTGCCACATGATATGTAAGCAAAACAGCAAGTCGGTGGAAAAAGTACTTAGAAGACCAACATTTAAATCTTTAAGGCCTTCTCATAGCACAACAGGTACCACTTCTAATCAGTTTATCACAATGTCTACTTGAGAAGATTATCGTGTTCCATCAGGTCCTGAGACATGTCCACGTACCTGAGAGCACCTCTGAGAGCATCCTGCAAGTGCAGGCGACTCCACTTCTCTTTATTTCTTTTCCCCAACCCAAGAACTCCATCCTCTGATTAATCCCTTCATTTCCTTACACTGAGGAGACAAGGCACAATGAGGGATTTCAAACTGACTGATGAGTCAACCCCAAAGACAAATCTTCTGTCAGCCTCACTCAGACATAATGGAATAAGTGTGAGCAGTCTCCCCAGTATACTTGAGATACTTCATCATATGTTTGTCTTCACACTCACTTCTACAATCTAGCCAGTGTCACATAGCATGATTTTTCCCATTGGGCAAACTTAATCAAAATGAAGTAGTCAAAATATAAGAGTCTCTTTCCTTCCTCTTCACCTGACAGACGAAGTACAAGGAAGCTTGACTGAGTTAGTGTCAATGAATTATCTAAATATTTTAAAATACATCCTTCATTATGTTGTTCCTACTTACTGTCTTGCTTGGTAATCCTTGTCATAAAACCAAACCAAAATGTGTACTGTTGCTCTATAGGTCAAGCATGCCAGGGTCATCTCTCATACCTGTGGTATGACAGAAAGAGTAAGACTAGAGAGTGGCACAAGGCCACAAGGCATGTGCTCAGCAGGACCTCCTCACACAAAATCCAGCTTCTTTTGACATGAGGTTTCCAAAGGGACAAATTCTCACGTCCATTCACTTCAACTCAGAAATTTTTGTTTGAGTGAAGACTGAGGTAAATTCTAGTAATGGGTTTTTCTAAGACTTGTCTCACTGAATTGGCTTATTCTCGAAACTAGGCAAGACTACCAACAGCATATATATGTTCTTGTCTATGATGATCTAGCTGTATACCTGACTTCACAAGTCTCTTCACATGATCTACTATTTTTTCAGTAATAGGAGATACATAAAGTGATTAGAATTTGCATGACATTGTATTGCATGCATTCCTCTTAACAAACAAAATATCCGAGAATGTAAACTATTGGAGGATCATTTAAATTGGAGAATATTTAAAAGATGTGGCCTGGAAAATACAAAAAGCCACAACAGCAGCAACAGAACATCCACTGCAATCCCAAAATAAACGCAGCAGCAAGGTTTGCAAATTGCCTGCAATTTGCAAAAAGGCAAACTTCCTTAGGTAAAAGTACTTGCTATTCACAATGGCTTAGGTTTCCAGTAAGTTGCTCTCTTGAGATCTGCTTTTATAATCATTCCTGTCTCAGAAGAAATACAATATTTCCTACAAATCTGTATCAGCAAAACCATGTTGTCCACAAAGTTTGACTGACTGGCTGGCTGTAATCTGCATATGCGCTGCTTTCAATTGGATTGTGTCTTTTGGAGTCTCCTCCATTTGCAGGGGACCAAACACAAAAATTTTTTATGTATACTGATTGACTTTTGTCTGAACATCATGAAGCAATAATCCACAGAACACAGAAGCTTTAACAAGGCAAAGTCAAGTAATAAACCAAAATTTTCAGTGGATTACTGCAAATCCAGACCCCACCAAAACTGACTTAGAGCTTTTCATCTTGCCACAGTGATTCTATAAATACAGTATAAATAATGTTCCCTATTAACCCTCTCTATCACGTAGTTTTGCACTCTGTCTCAGGAACTAGTGCACTGAGCCCAAAATGCAAGTCTGTATAAGGCAGGGGTATATTTCATGGCTATCCGACCAGTTGGTTTGTACTAGTTAGCCTTAAGCTGGGAACTAAGCAAGCTCTTTGGGCTTGTTCTCTTGGAACTAAAGAATTTTGTGGAATATGAAGGAAAAATCATCCTCCCAAAATCAGGCTGTGTGAATTCTTCTTGTATTTAATGGCATAATAGAAAGTTATTAGTATAGATGCATCTTTTCCTTTTCTTAACAGAGCATGATGCACTGTTACTGACAGTTCAATTGCAATTGAGTTGAATCATTTCTTCCTCTCCTTCATGACGCATTGGCTGTTCAGAACACATACCATTATGAAGTCACAGAAACATAGGAAGCCTAGCTTACAAAAATCCGCTTATGGTGCTTTTTTATTTCATGAAATATTGCCATCTTTTAATCATAAGATCATCATAACTTCGGAGGAAAAATATTAACCCAACACTTATTCATGCAGTCTTGCGACAGGTGAAGTAAATCATTAAATTCCTATTAATGACAGAGCAAGTAGGATCAGACCTCAACAAACTCTGGTATTTCGTTTGAGATTGAGACATCTAGTACCTTAGTATCACATCATGATATCGTAAAGGACTTTAAATGGGCCCAAGTAGAAACAGGGAAAAATTAATCCTTGTTCCTCAGAACTAGCATCCTCCAGTATGCCGTACATGAAGTCCTCTCAGGAAAGCAAACCATCATGTGCTTGAAAAGATTCTAAATACAGCTACCTTAATACTGCTATATCCAAGATTATTTCATGTTAGAAGGACAAGGCTGCTGAGGAGACATAATATTCTTTACTGTTCCAGATATTATCGGTGGAAAAAGGAGAGCAATGAACAGCAGAAACTTGACCGTGCATGTCAGCTATACAAGCAGCTCGGACAGAAGCTCCTGCACATCTCAGCCTGTTCAGAAGCACAGGGACTGTTCATCACGCCTCATGCTCACAGCCACAGAGGTCTTTTCGACAACCCACTAACTCAGTGGGCAGAACATTTCATTCATGGTCCTTCTCCTGCACAAATGAGGCAGAAATCATAATATGCTTTTCTATCATGTTTTTACAGAAGAAAGTATTGGAAAGGCTGAAAGTATACAAAGATTCAGGTATTTATTCATCTAATATAGGACAGCAAGTCTGGGCTGGTATTCCCTCTCGAGCAAGCACATAGTAGTCTTTTGACATACTTTGCTCTTCAGTCTTCATTTAAACAAACAAACAAAATCCCCCATCAAACCACCACCTTCAGAACAGAATCTCTTTTTGGTCTTCATTTTCTGGATCTAACCAGCACATTTCAAGGAGAACAGCAAAGTCATGACCAGATAAAATAAATGCTGCATTTTGACCCCATACATTTGCTGGTGTTTCGTTTTAATGCCAGCAAGGCTGTGAGTAGACTCTCTTTTCTGAGACTCGGGAAAACTTGTTAAACTATAAATTTGGAGAACTGATAAATATTGCTGAAAGTTGCAGACTGTTCACTGCTACCAGCATCCACGCTCTGTGTGTTGGGGTGTGCTTTTCTTACTGGCAGTAATACATGGTGCAAAAGTACAAGTTTTTGTCATTTCCTTGGGCATCTACTCTTTAACAAGAGACAGCCCAGCATTAACCTCTATAAAATAGCCCTTTCAAATTTATTGGGGATGAAACCAACATGCCATGAAAAAAAAAAAAATGAGGGGTTTCTACATAAATTAATGCAATAAACATAGCAAAAAAATTTGTAAAATTTTTGCCAGGTTTTAAAATTAGATCCTAGATCAGGAATAAGTTGTAGGAAGATTCAGACATGCTACAGAACGAGTACCAAATCTAAAGGCTTTTCTTACATATGCTTACAATGGTACAGCCCTTATTTCACAGCATTATAAGCAAGTAATCTTCTCAGTTACCAGAGACAGAGGGAGTTTGTGGGTTTGGCATGCAGCCGAACAGGATATGAACTGCAACGCAACAACAGGCAAATAACAGTGGCATTCTCCTCGCAAAATCCTTTAGTTCCTGTAGCTAGACCTCATAACCCCAGAGACTCCCGACACTTTCATATAGGCATTTTGGATTTAATACGACACTTTTGGTTTGATGAGTCTGTAGACAAAAAAAAAAACCAAACCAACCAAAAACCCAAAACAAACAAATAAAAGGTAAAAAAGTGTCTTCATGAAGGCTCAGCTCCTGTCACGATCTGTCATCACAGACCCCAAAACACGATCACCACAGCCAGCACTCAGAAAAGATGCTCACTGCTGATACTCTGGGTCACAGTTAACTCTATTCAATTGCACGTGAAAAAAACAAAGCAGCTCCAATGTTTGTACTAGACTATAATGAAAATACTTATCAAAGAAAAATTACAATCCATCTCAACCAGCAAAAGAGCTTTAGGAAAAAAGTACAAGGCTGATCCATAACCTAATACTGCAGTAGTGAACTGGAGAGTACAGCTGGACCTGAGTGTGCATACCCTGTTATGCTCCCAGCTAAAGAAATTATAATCCATTTACATGCACTGACAATGAAATCTGTAGACAGAGTTCAAACCTTGGGTTTTCAGTCCCACCATCACAGGGCCTCCAGATACCAAATAAAGAGGTAACAGGTTTAGATGTGAGAAGCAGTAGGCTGTAACCACAGAGGAGCAGCTGCTAGAGTAATCCCATTCACAATGAGCACAGACAGCTTTTATCCTAAAATGTTGTCTTGGATAAATCAACGAAATTATTTCTGTCCTTCTCTTATTGGGTATTCACTACAACAAGTGTATACTACAAATAAACTCACCTATCTACTGAAAGAATGGCAGGAGAGGTCTAAAGGGTTCAACTTTATTTCATATTTGTGTTGTATTACACTTATATTTCATATCTGCATTGCACAACTACCTTTCAAGGCAAAACCCTTTGAGAGTCAAAGAACTGACACTGCATGTTAATCAAACCAAGGATGGGCATCAGTGCCAACAGGATGCAGTAGTCCTTTACTCAGCGATACATCTCCATCCCTTTCTCCCTCACCGCCCCCCC
>Ga0065711_1010040_pt1 | contig 10124 bp, 7 predicted proteins | sample Hoacrofraction12_FD_59098 | JGI IMG/M metagenome (GOLD analysis project Ga0065711, IMG submission 59098) | Hoatzin crop microbial communities from Cojedes, Venezuela - Epithelial fraction 12 v2 (version 2) | ecosystem: Host-associated > Birds > Digestive system > Esophagus > Crop | place...
CCTCCACCACCCCCACCCGCTCAGCTCCCTCCCCCTGCAAACTGCCCTCTTCTGAAAAAAAGACGGGAGCGAAACAAGGGAAAAGCGAGTGAAGTCCTCCTGCGAAAGCACCTTGCGCCCGTGCTAGAGGCTCCAGGCTGCTCTCCGCGCCGGGTTCGCCAGAGCCGACGGCGTGGAGGTCTGCAGCAGCAACACGCGCAGCACAGCGCGGCGGTCGGAGCCCTCCGGTCAGGACGCTGCTCCAAGCGTGCACACGTACAAAGCCCAGGTACACGTGGACCTGCACATCCACCTCCAGCTGGGTTTGCAAGGCCTGGTGCCCAGAGGCGCGACGCTTCCCCCGCTGCTCCTGCCGGTTCATTTTCCACAGCCCCGTTTCATTCACGCGGCCTTCAGGCTGGCAGAGAACAGTCAGTCCTCGAGGGAAAAAAAAATCGCCTTTCCCCTGCAGTGGCAGCCGGGGTGTTTGCAGCCGTCTCCCCCCGCCATTTGCTGTGGCGGCGGACGATCTCCCGTCTGGCTGGAGGCACAGGGCTTTCTGAGCGTCGCTGTTCATCCCTTCCAATCCACCACATGCGAGCTGGGGGACTCGGATAGCATCACCCTCGCTTACCACCACTCACTGAGAGAAGGAACAACAATTTTGCTATTTTTAAATACAAGGAATAGTATATTTTCAGATTTACTACAGAACTATGACTCAGGCCCATTTTCCACAAAGAAGCAGATCTGATTTGACCCTTTAAAGGCCACAGGTCCATTTCCTCTCTTCTCCTCCTTTTTACAGGGAAATGAGGAACGAATTCTTTACTTTTTCAAATCATATTCCTCTTCTTGAGATTATTTCCTGCCTATCCAGCTTTGTTGCATCTTCCTGCACAATGCAGAAGGTCCTGTTGTTTTAGATGAATGTCAAAATGAGTATAAAAGCCTCAGTAAAACAAGCACCTCACTCTAGAGCCAGCGGTGGGCTGTCACTCTGAAAAGATACCAGGAACAAGTCCCTGAGGAGTTGACAGTGTGAGCAGCTGCACTGGGAGCTGCTCACAAACTCCACGACCCTCCCACCCCACTTCTGCCTCCAGCTGAGCTACGCACTACTGCACACACCTCTTTTCTCCCAGACACCTCCTTTTCCATCTCCTTACCTTCTCTGCCCAGCCCAGGACCATCTGATAGCAATTCCACCCCTCTGGATCCTCCAACTACTTTCAGATCAAAACAGAGCAGCCAAAAGTCCTGCACAACGTCCCCCAGCACCCCCAACCACTGAGGCAGGAGATCCAAAGCGCCGTGTTGGTGCAGGGAGTGCCAGCTGAGTTCAGCACCTCCATACAACCCTCATCACCCTGAAGACAGACACATGGCCTCAAGCCCTTTCTCCCACAAAAGCCTGCCCAAAATTAGCTACTGAGGCTTTACAGGTGACAGCTGTCAGCAGCAAGGCCCCGGCGCCCGGGGCTCAGAACTGCTGGTCTGCGAGGGCTTATAGGTGAAAGCATTGCTGTGAGGTTGAGCCCGGCCTAAGGCTCGCACGACAAACCCGCTGCCAGCAGCAGACATACGGACAGATGACAGGTCGCTGAGGAAGGTTTTGGGCTTCCACTCTCCAAAGCACACACGCCATGCCATTGGCAAGCCCAGGCAGCTGTCAGCCGTACCTGCTTGGTGCAGTAGAATCACAGAACCATTAAGGTTGGAAAACACCTCTAAGATCATCAGGTCCAACCATCATCCCAACACCACCACGCCTGGTAAACTATGTCCCAAAGTGCCACACCTACACATTTTTTGAACACCTGCAGGGATGGGGACTCCACCACTTCCCTGGGCAGCCTATCTATAGGAATGAGGAGGGTCCTGGAGGGTTACAGAGGCACAGAAATTCTCGCTGGAGCCAATCATTGCAGTAATTTACTGTACTGCTCCTTGGTGCCTTGGCTCTCCTTGTTGCTCTTGGAAGAAGCCAGACCCTGCACAGACCTCACGCTGGCCCCGGGTAGCTCTAAATTCCCCTGAGTCCAGGCTTTGTGGCCAGCTGAGGATGCAGGTAACATACTTCTCTCGTTTGCCAAGGCATCATCGCTCCTTCTGCTCTCACCCACGGGCGCTCGCTGTCTCACCACTCCACGGGTGCCCCAGGAGGCCAGGCCGGGAAAGCCTCTCTCAGCCTCTATGCTGTAACCACCCACCCAACAAATCACACAGGCGTCTCTGTCATTCTTTAAAAAACTAATCCCCCCACCACCATTTGAAATACAGTTGACTTCTATACGCAGAGACAAAACATACTCGCTTGTCTGCTGTGAAATGCGCTGGAGGAAAAACTGTAGAAAACTCATTTATCTGAGATGAAAAAGCACTCGAAGCTCTGGGGCTGGGGCAGAGCCGGTGCAAGAGCCGGAGCAGAGGCTGCCTGAGGTTGTGCACCCGTCAGGGAAGCACCAGGTCGCACTGCTTCCCTGCAGAGCAGCCAGCACTGCCGTCGTTGGGAGCAGACTTAGGCAGCAGTTTATGTTAACCTTGAATTATTAGTTAATAATCTTGAATAACCCCTATTAGTCAGTGGAAATTATTATCATTCACAGCGAACCATGTTTGACTCATGGATGTTTTGTTCCAGCCAAACCTCCCACCGTAAGAAATGCCAAGGGTACGGGATGAACTGGGTCTCTTGGCTCCACACATGCAGCTCTGCAGCCATCTGGGTGCTCCAGCTGTGTTCGGGGGACGCAACCAAAGCAATCAAGCAAATAGTACTTTTTCTGCATGGGGACAGTGAGGCAGAATAATATGCTTTAAACATATTCTATTCTCATAGCTGTATCTAGCAACAGGAGAAGGTGAACGCAGAAAAAAGACCCTGAATGAGCTCCTGACCTCTGAAGGCCAAGACAAAGCAAGATCAGCCTTTTTCCTTAAAGCTACAGCCTTTCCATAAGAGCAGGTTTCATCCAGCCCAAAGAGCCCAGGAGACAATTTTCCAGTGCTTTTTTTTCTCCTTTTACTCTGAGACCGGTGTCACCCTGCTCCTGAGAGCCATCACCCATCCCCAGTGGCTCTGTGGCTGTAGGTGCTCATCTCCTGCTGCTGCTGGGGCCCCCCCAGCTGCCAGCCAGAGACAAGACAGATTCCTCACAGGGAACCTCCGGGCAGGATAAGAACGAGCAGAGATTTTTCTGTTAATTCGGGCAGAGTATTTGACAGCAGCACATGCCTGTCGTGCTGGGAGTCGTCTTCGGAGGGCAATGCCTATCTCCAAATTTTGATCCTGAAGTACCGTTGGAATTGCTGCATGGCAGTGAAGCCCAACACCAGCATTGTTTGTGCTGTTTAGACATCAGGAATCGTGTCTTTGACACGTGAAACATTTCTTGAAAAATGCAAGATGGGGTCGTATCTTGGTGAAAGGGTCTCTACTTCATTTGCAATAGGGAATAATCAAAACAAGATGCTTAATCTAAACTAAGTTCATCAGATGAAGCAAGCACGGATCAGAGAACGAAGATTTGCAGCTGGTGGCCATTTGGGCCAGCCCCCTGCTGAACACTGATCACGGACACGTCGGGCAAGCCTGAGAGCGCTGTGGGAAGCTGGAAACAAGATGCTGCAGAAACTGCAAGGTCTCGTCTCACGCTGCGTGTTTCTGCCTATGAGCAGGGTAGGCAATCTTTGAGACTCCGCTTCCTATTCAAATCAAGCTGTGAGCACAGACATTAAAAGTACAGCTCTCAGCTGTTTTGCAGAACAGGAATTGGCTTCATCCTTCATCTGTACCTGCAGATACGGCACGGTGTATGACTGGAAGCATGGCCAAACTACAACTACTGCTGCCGTCTCCTCATTCCCACAGCTTACCTCAAAAAGTGCCACTGCACCTCTTGTGGTTAATTCATGGCTGTTAATTCTTCACAGAAATAAAATGAGAGAATGAAGGCAGCCTTTAAATTCCTGTACTTGCAGCTGTTTTCACATAACAACATCCCATTCGTATCTCCATGAAGTAATCTCCCTGTGATGCATGACAGAAGGGTCTGGGAGACAAAGAGACGTCCTTGGTGCCTGCAGCCCAGGAGCACAGGAGTGCTGTATTCAGAGGCAGCTGGTCTGAATGCTCCCAAGGAACCATATCCACAATACCGGACATTATGTGGTACAGGAACCATGAGGAGTCATTCAGATTCTTAGTTTTCTCTTGCTTGTAAGGGGCAGCGTCATCTGGAGACCTGAACTGGAGGTTAGAAAAACCAGCTTCAGTTCCTGACTTTTCTTTGTGTCTTGATGCATGGAATTATTGACCACGGAAAAGAAATCACTTCAGCCCATTTTAAACCTTGTTTCCCCATTTGCAAAATGTAGGTGTAATGCTGGTTTTCTTTAACCTGCTTTTGGAAATCCACAGTTGTCCAAGGAAGATCAAAGGTACAGAATTTTCTCACAACAAAAGTAAAACCAAAACAAACAACTCCTTGTAGCAGAGTACCAATAACCCAGGAAGCCATGCTGGCGTTTGGTGAGGGAATTTCATTTTTAAAGCCTGGCTGGACTATTGCTGTTTTACCTCCTATTTTGTGCATGAATACTGGAGACAAAATAGTTTGCCTTACTTGAAATACAGCTCTTTAGTTGCCCACAGATTTATTTGACAGGCTGATGCTGTTCTGAAGGTGAAGTATTTTATAGTAATGTCCCTGGAGCGGCCACGTCCCCTGCTTTCCCTTGAGGCTGTAAGGCCTTTTAGCTGCCTCCGTGCTCTCAGCCACTTCCTTAGCTACAAGACTGGGGTCTTCTAATTATGATACCGAGGAGGCAGGGAAGGTGATCAGAGTGTGGATATGCAGGCTCCCTTTCCTCAGACCCCAGTTATACGTGACTAACATGCTTGGGTTTTCTGAATGGCCCCCGTACACTCCTCCTCTTAGCCCAGGTTCCTCAGTGATCGCACCACGTGAAGAAAGTGGGCCGTGGAATCAAACTGAACGCTGGCACACATCACCCCACCCGACGAGCCACGGTCTGGCTGCAGGGCCGGTTTCTCAGGGTGCTCTGCAGGCTGTAACACAGCGAAGGATTTGAACAGTGCAGCTCCAGCAGCCCCACACGTACGTCCACACCCAAGGCACCGCCGCTTCCCATGTGCGACGGGATCTAATCCGATCAAGTGAAGGACAAACATTACTCTGGAGATGTCTCTTATACATGTTCTGCCCCATTTTAATTTTACTTTCACAGTTTGCTGAACTTTGGAGGCCTATTTAGCGAAAGCCTCCTGCTTTCTGACACGGAGTTCCTACTCGCCTGGATATGTGTGTGGCTTCTGAGGATGAATATTGCTTATTTTAGTTGCTACTTGCAGTGGGTTTCATGCCAACTGAATGCCCAGGGATGCATTAGCATCACTGGAGGAATGTAATACATTAGTCATGCTTGTTTGCAGCTTCAGCCTTTTCTGTTCAATATTCCGGTTATGCTGCCGTTTCGACAGACAGAGCAGACAGCACAAAAGCTGAGCGGGGGCTTTGTAAACTGGGCGAGGACTAAGCCGAGTTCTTGTACTAAGCCGCTCCTCTGACTGGTTGGCAAGTTTTAGCAAGGCTTCCAAAGTCCCTTCACCTCAGGAGCACATACAGCCCTTTCGCCAGCGCCGATGCCGTGAGCCTGATGCGTATGCTCAGCAGAGATCAAAAAGCTCGAGGCGAAGCGTTTGCGCTCAGCCCAGACTCATGCTGTAACTGCTTCGTTACCAGCAGCCCAAATGTGAAAGATTTTCATCTTAAAATTACAGAGCTACCTCACTTTTTGGCCAAACCATGCACAGGAATCACCGGTGTTTATAGGGTTTGTCTTGCTTTCTGATTGCTGGCTGGAAAGCAGACTGGAGGAAAAGCACAGGAGACTAACGGCGAACTGAGTCGGAAGAAAGCTCTTAATTCTCATGACCCCACTCCATGAACATTACACACTGGATCACCACTGCTCTGGATCTAATTTCAGACTGAGATGGCGCACCTGGTCGCCAGTGTTACCGTACGTGCTGACAGTGTTAAGGATCTAAATCAGCATCTGCAAAGGGACATCTTCACTGAGCTAGCATGACCCTCCCTTAGGGATTTGCCTTGTGCAATAGCCTTGACTTATGCCTTAGCTTCCCGGAGCGTTTCCGTAATATCCTGGCCCTGGAGCTGCTGAAATCCTGCTTGGCCGCACTGTCAGATGTGTCTCGCGCTCGCTCTGAGGCAGCGCAGGATGGACGGAGCTCCACGGCGGGTGGTGAGAAGGACTGGCCCCGCTGCATTTGAACCTTGTCCCTTTTCACTTTGCACAACCTTGCTTTGGGAAAGGAGCCTGGCAGCTTTAGCTGGAGTTTTGTTCTTTAAAAACATAGGCAGTAATGTGAGTGATGCGGCCACCTCTTACAACACAAAGTGCTGGAAATAATAGTTCACATGTCAGCTGGGAGCTCTTGGGAATGAAGATGCTGTATACATACGTATTTGCACAACTTATAGTAGAAAAATAAAAAACGCCTCTTCTCCTCTCAGGGCATTGTCAAATGCCAGATACCTTTTATGACTACACAGACAGAATACCACGGGACCAAGAGGTGTGTTTCCATATTCCTTGATGCTTCATTTTCAGATTTGCCTCAGCACGCGTAAGTTCTGACCAAAACGAGTATGTACACTTTTAGAAAATTACTAAAATCAAGTGCATTGTTCCAAACTGATAAAACATAGCAAATGTTTTTATGTAAGCAACGCCAGGAGGGATCAGCTTGGCAAACCTTCTAGCTATTCCACTGAAGCACCTGAGAACGAGCAGTAGTCAGCACACAATAAAGGTACAGTCTCACTCTCAAATGTTTCGGTAACAACCTGGGAGAGAAGGCAACAAGAATATCCCAGTCATACATCAACACATCATCCACTGTGTTGGTCTTCATTTAAATAAAAAAAAAAAAAAAAAGTAAAGAAATCAGAAAGTAGTGGTACTTCCATGTCTAGCTGAACCTGTGCTCCTGTTTCCATGAAAAAGCCCCAGGAAGTCTGGAGTTCCATAGAAGTATCACTGTGGGTCTCTGTGTCTGGCAGGACTGAGTTTCCAGGTGTAAGAACAAATTGTGGATCTTCTAAATGGAAAACATCTCCATGCGTCAGCAGAGGTTTGATCCCTTTCTGATGTTTACCGCTAGGGAAATTCATCCTGCTGTCTGCGTGAAGCGATTTGTCTTCTGAGCGACCACAATAAGCACCTAAAAACTAAAACAAAATTAGTCCAAATGAGCATGATGAAGTTCTGTGCCCACCAAAGCCATCCCCGAGATACATCCCGGTGGGAGGCTTCCCGCTGACTCCAGTGCACACAGCCCTCTGCCACGGGGGCCAGCAAAAACAAAGCAAGAACGCTGGAGAGCATTTCAGCAAGTAGAGCATTGAGCCTCGGCAGCACTTTGCAGGAGAAGCCGCCAACGTTATTGTTTCATAAACCCCTCTACACATCTTTTTATGCAACTTCTCCTTTGCAACAGAAGCCTGGTAGCAGCTTTTTAAATACTGCTTCAGGAAAAACTAGTGGAACGGTACCTGAAAAGGCCTCTCCGCAGGAAAAAATGAGGGGCTTGTTTGTTTTAAAAACTATTATGGACTATGTTTTTTTCTACTACAGAAAGGCAATTGAACAATATCATTTACAAGCAGTCATAAATAGGTAAGAAAAAAATGACATAGTGAAATATACCTGGAAACTGCACGTGAGTATTTTAAAGGACTAATAGTGAAATGCTTGGCTAATGGTTCAAACCCCGCGAAACCTGTGCAGTGTGAAACCAAACACCACCTGCACCGCACCCTCCTCTTCCTCATCACCCCATCGAAACAGCATCTTGGTACAAAAGAACGCGCTTCTCTGCCTCCTCTTCATACCGCTGCTGCTGAGGACTCTGGACGCTCCTCTGACGCAATTGCATCTTCTCCTCCTGGGACCAGCCATGCTTTGGATGGAGCTTTATTCACCAGTTCTTTCTTTTTTTTAGTCCTTTGATTTTTCAAAGATATGATGTTTTACACAATATCCTAGCATAAAACCAAATCTTTGTCTGAAATCTCTTTTCATTGCCCAGTATGACTTATTCAGATGTTTCCTAAGTGAGGTTTGCTCTGCTGAAAATAAAGGCCATTTAAAGAAGATCACTACATAATGAAGTATCAGAAACATAAAAACAGATCTGAAATTCAGGTCACGCTTTCTTTAGGGTGCCCTCACTATTAAACAAATCCTGATACAATAGAGGTTTAATCTATGCACAGGCAGAAGATCTTCTGAAATTATCTATTTGCCAAAGTGTCTACCATCCAATTAAGACCTCCAAATACAATTTAAGAGCATGAATAAATGAATACTTCATAGTTGGCTGTGAGTCCAAAATACCATGTCAGGTTCATCTTCAAAATACCTGAAAAGACACACTGTTGCCCACAAATGCTGTAATAACAGGGCTGATGTATGTGGGCTATCAACAGCACCTTCTAGGTGCATTTTTCTTTCAAAACTGAAAACAGTTCCCCTACTCATTCATCACATGGAATTTACTCATGTATTTTTTGTGCTCCTTTCCTCGTTACATTTGGAAATCCATCAAGTTCAATTGATTGCTGCAATTTCTAGGACAATGACAGCTACTTTTCTCTGCTGCCGCATTCCAAAATTCAGACTGTATGGCGCGCAGTGGTGGGAGCCTTTCGCTAGGCAACAGGGGCACGAGGGCTTCAGCCCCTATGGTTTGAAAATCCAAAACATGTATGGAGTGGGTCTCCTGCCAGAGAGAGCAGCAGAAGGAAGCACTTCTGAATCCGGCATCCCAACTCCTTGTAACCCTTATTTCAAAGACTGTTCTCAACAGAAAAACCTTCTGATGAACTTCAGTGAAGCCCCTGATCGTCAGCAGTGTAAGCTCTAAACCAGGGGGCAAGGAGAGAGCGTAGCACCAAGCTGTGCCAAGTTTTATTGTAACTGCTTATTGAGGGTGGCTGGCTCCACTGTCCTGCAGCTCAAATAAGGAGAAACATATTTTAGTAGCAGTACCCAGCCCTTTGTTGCACATTTCTGGTTAGAAGACATGAACTTGTACACCCCAAGCAGTACCATACCACAAGCCCCACCGCAGGGTCAAAGAGCCCTGAAAAACAACGCAGCCATCATTAGGACACCCAGCCTTTCCTAAACTACAGGGCAGTCCTCTGCAACACTTTTATCTACTGCTAAAACAGTAACAAGATGCGAGAAACAAAGACTGGGAACTGCTACAACAGGTAGCAGAGCAAGAAAACTTTTGTAAGAGTGTCCTTACTTCCTAAAACATATTTCAGTAAAAAGCTGGCAAACTGGCGGGGAGCTCCGCACTCTGTACCGAAGCAAAACACGCTGTCGTCATCTCCCGTGTGCAAGATCTGCGGTCTGACTACGCAGTGATGCAGGAAACACCTCAAAACAGCAGTAAGCTCTCACGGCGAGAAACACTGAATCATAGAATCATAGGTTGGAAAAGACCTCTAAGATCATCAAGTCCAACCATCCACCCAACACCACCACGCCTACTAAACCATACCCTGAAGTGCCACATCTACACGTTTTTTAAAACACCTCCAGGGATGGGGACTCCACCACTTGCCTGGGCAGCCTGTTCCAATGCCTGACCACTCTCTTGGTAAAGACATTTTTCCTAATATCCAATCTAAATCTCCCCTGATGCAACTTGAGGCCATTGCCTCTCGTCCTATCGCTAGTTACCTGGGAGAAGAGACCAACACCCACCTCACTACAACCTCCCTTCAGGCAGTTGTAGAGGGCAATAAGGTCCCTCCTCAGCCTCCTCTTCTCCAGACTAAACAGCCACAGCTTCCTCAGCTGCTCCTCATAAGACTTGTTCTCCAGACCACTCATCAGCCCCACTGTCCTTCTCTGCTCCAGCACCTCAATGTCCTTCTTGTAGTGAGGGGCCCAAAACTGAACACAGTACTCGAGGTGCGGCCTCACCAGTGCTGAGTACAGGGGCACGATCACCTCCCTACTCCTGCTGGCCACACTATTCCTGATCCAAGCCAGGATGCCTTTGGCCTTCTTGGCCA
>Ga0065711_1013915_pt1 | contig 10124 bp, 9 predicted proteins | sample Hoacrofraction12_FD_59098 | JGI IMG/M metagenome (GOLD analysis project Ga0065711, IMG submission 59098) | Hoatzin crop microbial communities from Cojedes, Venezuela - Epithelial fraction 12 v2 (version 2) | ecosystem: Host-associated > Birds > Digestive system > Esophagus > Crop | place...
GAAGATCCAGCTGAGGAATGAGCCTGTGGCCACCACGAAGCAGCAACAGTAGTTATTATGAATGTCACACAGAGACATATAGGTGTGCTTTGGCAAGCAAAACCCAAAAAGTGATTTTGTTGTTGTTGGTTTTGATGTTAAAAAACCCATTCTGCTTTATTTGAATGCCCTTCCACTGGTAGTTGTATTTTTTTTTCCCCCTTTGGAAGAAAAAAAAAGTGAAAGAGAAGATGTAAAAATGTAAAATGATGTATTTTTCCCTCATGGAACAAATCAGAGCTGAACATTTTTAACCAATTCCCCTAACTCACATGGCTCTTTACAATAAGCAAAGAGTGTAAAAACACTTAACAGGCTCTTGCCTAGACAAATGTAAAGCGGTGAGCCCCAGCTTTCCAGCTGGTGGGTCCTGCTGTCAGGGTGGGCTGGGTGCCAGAACCGTTTCTCTTCTATCTGACCGGATCTCCTGCCCGTACTCCGCACGGACTATTGCTGTAGACCCCAAACCACCCCATGGAAGTATAGCACAAGTGCAGGTTGTTTTCAGTGTGCGCTGCTTGGGGATGGCGTGTCGTCCCCAACCCTGGCAGTCTGTAAGAGCAGATTAGGTGAACGTCTGTCAGGAGGGCTGTAGGTTCAGCATATGATGAGGCTTGATGGGCTTGATGGCTCACAGGGTCCCTTCAGCCATATGGTTGTGCATGCTGTCCACGTTGTTTTCGTTGGAAGTGGCCATCACCAGGACAATTAATGCTGCCTGGTCCCCACCACCCTCTTTCCGAGAAGCACTTTCAGAGCAGGCAGGCAGCAGTGCAATGTCTGCTGCAGCTGCCCTGACAGCTCGTGGGACAACTCCTCCTCGGTCATTCCCAAGAGAAAAGGTACCAGGAGCAGGCTATGCACCAGGTGAATAGTCCTGGTGGTCTGTATTTGATCTGTATAGGAGCTGTGAGTTTGGTACTCCAGATGTGGATGCCTCAGGACCTCGCCAGGTGACACACCAAGGTGCAAGCAAGAGCAATGAGAATAATAATGCCGGTTNGANTTGATGATCCTAGAGGTCTTTTCCAACCTTAATGATTCTGTGATTCTATGAGTCTATGATTCCATGATTCTATAGAAAGAGTGGAAAAGACCCACAACAGTGAGACTTTTGGAGGAAGACAGACTTTGGTGGTGGACACTGGGGTTTTCTTGTCGTTACCCTAAGGAGTTAGCTGAATAAGTAGGTAGTGAGGAAGCTGCTGCAAAAGCAGGAGGAGACTGGACAGATGGCATCAAGCTGGAGTGGGAAGCATCACCCAAGTGTTCTTCTGGAAAACCAGCAAGGGAAAGCGTGGAGGAGGAATGGGGCAGAGGTAGAGGGAAAGGCAGTGCCAGTGGGAACCACCAAGGAGATTTGGGATGTGAAACAGGAAAGAAAGAAAAATAGCGTATGAAGTCCAGGCCTGGAGGGGTCAAGGAAAGGTTAAAAAACTGGGAAAGGAGGTTACCTGTTATACTGGCTTATATGTGTGATGGCTCAGGGAACGATTATGGTTACTCTGTGAGGATGAGGGTGAGGTGACAGTGATAGGCCAGCAAGTGTGTGGTCCAGTCTGAAACTGCAAGCTATGTCCCTGGCTTTTAATCATGCTGAGAAACATCTGGCTAGGATTAGTGTGTCCATGGCCAGAGAAGCTCCATTAGCTACCCCTTCAGGGTGGGCGAACCGGTGGGCTGGCAGCGGCCGACACGCGAGGAGAGGCAGGGATAGTGCCTGAAATGAGTAATGTGAAGTGAGGTCCTCCCTCAGGACCTCTGAGCAGCACTTTGGAGGACTTCCTGCTCTGTGTGGACTGCAGGGCCAGGCCAAGGAGACTTACCTCCTGCCTCCAGCATTGCAGCATCCTCCACCGGCAGCACGGTCCCAGGTGGCGGGGAGGAAGGGCAGGGTGCTCACACCACCCTACACCATCCCACCCACCTCAGTCAGTGATGCCCATGCCCCATCAGCACAAATGGCTCAGAGTCTTGGTCCCCTCACAGTTTTATTCACCCACAGAGGAAGGGCAACACAAGTATCACCAGCAGGTGCGTTGACCCCAGCTTGGTCCGAGCAGTGCTTGGATTTGCAGGGTGCTTGGGGAGCGCATACTGTGGTAGCCAGTAAATGGTTTCCATGTGCTATTCGTGTCTGTATTGTTCTTCTGACAGGTGATACCTTTTTTTGCATCTAAATGATATCCCCTTGTTGGCAGGCTGTGGGTCAGCAAAAGGGAGACATGGTCTGTTCCAGTTAATTCTGTAATTGCCATCTAACTGCTGACAGAAGGCATTTGGGAAGCTTCTTAAGCAGCCTAATGATTTTTACATTGTGTGCACCTAGAGGAGCACTCAGCCTTTCCAGCTCTGTTGGTGCGTTAACATGTCATGTAATGAAACTATTCAGCCGAGATTAGAGGAAAGCTGTAGGAGCAGGCGGTGGGGAATTGGTTAGAGTCACAACTGTGTCTTCCTGGCGCTTGTATTGCCAGGGTCACAGAAAGCAGCAGAGTGGAGCATGAAATGAGTACATTACTGATGATTTATTAAACAGAACAAATTGGTATTAAGCCATCTAACAGACAGTACGATTCCCCTCCAAAAGCCAGCTATTGCAACACCACCCTCACATTCCTATAAAGCTCTTTTTGCCCCAAGATCTTGAAGCACGTCCTGGTCTGAGCATTCTCAGTTTGCAGGTGGGAGTCAGGAGCTCAAGGATGGCAAGGTTCAATTGTCCACTGCCTGTTTCCGCAACCTGAGAGCAAAGCTGGGCCTTCAGCAGGATTTCTGAGAGCTAAAGTTCAGTGCTGCAGCTCAGAGGCCATGCTGCCTTAGCTGCCAAATGGGCAACAACAAATCCTCTACTGTAAAGCACCCGCTATTCAATGATGTCCTCTCATGTTGGACAAGGGTTAGCATTTCTGTACAGCGTTCCTCAAAAATGCCTGGAGCTCAATAAATTGCAGAGGAATTAGACGGCAATTTCTATTCCACGACAGAAGCTCCCCCATGCCTCGTTATTAATAGTTTTCAAATGTTGAAGTTAAGTCAGCAAAATTGCAATTGTTTTTCCCCTAATCTTCCAGCCAAGGGAGGGAGTATTTACGCAGACTTTGCTCAGAGTACTTGAGAAAATGTTTGTTTGTGGCTTTTAGTAAAGGACTGTGAGTTTCCAGCAGAGCCCCCCACGGGTTATTTCCCAGTCCTGTGCTCAGGGAGCTCAGCCACGCTGGAGAAGGACAGCCTTCGGCAAGCCTCGCAGGTGTTGGGCGGCTTGTGGGCCTGTGAGTAAGCTCCCAGTAGATTCTAGGGACTGTCTTTGTAAGCACCACTGATAATTCACATGGGTTTCAGAACTTGCCCTGGAAGGTCTGGTAGGGAAAATTCATCAGAAAGTGAAGTGCTTTCCCCATGCTCCAAACAGAAGAAATTGTCTTTCTTTTGTTTGTTCATTCCTCCGTCTCCTTCCTTCCCTCCTGCCTTCCCATCCTCCCTGGCTTGCTTTCTCTTCCTTCTCTTCTTTCTCCCTCTGCTTCAACACAGATGATTGAAAAACTGCCATTCTGGAATTCCTTTGTCCCTGCAGAAGGCACTGAATAGTGATTCCAAAATAGCCCAGCCTTTTCTTTCAATCCATAATTCATCATCCTAAATTGTTGTTCACTCACCGCAACCCTGAACAAAATGTCACAGACGCAGCATAACGAAAAGAAATCAAGCAAATGAAAAAGGGGCAAAAGGAAAAGCAGCAAACCCCAAGGGGGTCTGCAAAGAGAAATCATTTAATCCAAAAGGCTCCTCAGCTCTCATACGGGAAACCTGACTTGTGCCATGTGTGTCACCACGTATTAGGGGAACGCAGGACCGGTCTTCTCCCGAGACGTGCTGTGGAACAGCTTATTGGGTGGAGACAGGACTGAGAAAGACCCTAGGAAATTGCTGTCTCCACCACCTGTACCTTCACAAGCAGGACTGAGGTGAGCAGCCAGGCTCTGTCAAGGGTTTCTCCATCCCATAGCAGACTCTCACCCAACTGTGGTTTGCTCCAGCTGACCCCAGGATCTGGCACAGACGGAGCCCGACGGCTCTGCCCCAATCCCCGTAGATGTCATAGCAGCCATGGAAATGCTGGCAGAGCGGGACAGCAGCGTGGGATAGGATCCGATGGAGGTGGTGGTGGGGTCTTCAGGGCTCTGAGACCTGTACCCACAGCAAAACTCATCATGAGTCCCCAACACGCATGGTGTCTCGCGGTGCTATGCACGCCAACCTGAACGTTGCATTAATACGGGATTTCTTGAAAACGCCTTCATCTGGAAGGAATCCAGAGAGAGAGTTTTGTGGCTTGCGACCTGGAAACTGTCTTCAGCTCCAAGCACATCAAGCTTGGGCAGCGGTCACGTGGAATCGGCTCCCCTCTGTAGCCTGTGAAGTGGAACCAGCTTCAGGAGCAGACAGTTCGGACAGGGTTGCAAGAGGAGACGTGTAGAAAGCCAGTCAGGCAAGAAAGGACCCCAAGAGCTGGAATAATTCAATTAATATGTACAAGTCTTCCTGGTCCCACTGATGTCAGTGGGGAATTCTACTACAACCTTCAGGGGACACAGGATCAGGCTCACATTTGGGAAAGGCAGATCAAAACCGGGGACAAAGCACTTGTACATGTGACTGCGCTGTGATTTGAATCTTCTTTGTTTTCCTGAGGTGCCCACGCAAAGATGTTGGAGAAATCAGGTTAAAAGAGAAGATTTTAAGGTCCCCCTGACAGGAGAAACAGAGTGGAGAAAGCCATGGGTGAGTAAATGCGGTTAGTATCCATTCATCCCACTGATCCCCTTAGCCTTGTGGCATTCACATCAGAGTTGTATATACACTGGGTTAAGTTCGTGTCGAAACTCCAAATAAACTCAGCAAAAAGAAAAATGATAAACCTATTCAAAGCCTTTTAAAAGCTTGCTCGGCTGGGAGAAAGAGGGGTTAAGCCCTTGATCCAGCAAGGTGCTTAAACATATGCCCTTATTTTAAGCGTGTGAGTGATCCCATTGATTTATGCCTGGGAGTTCTGCTGAAGAGGGGCGTTTGGCCTCTGGCTCGGCAGCGTGGTTACACACGTGCTTTGCTTCTGGCGTGCGCAGTCCTGTGACTTTGCTGAGGGATCTCACGTGCTTGGCCGGGTCGGGGCTGAGAGAGTCTTCAGGAGGTGGACGGCATTGCGGCATGGCCAACGTTAGGGGCAAAAATGTCCCAGATCCATGTCTCTGGGCTCGGTCACCACCTCGCTTTTGACTGTTTAACTCTATTCAACTGCTTGTAGCTTTGGGATAAGCTGTCGTAGTGAGAGAGTTTCTTGGGGAAAAAAATGAACTTTCACTCAGCATTTTGGCACCTACAGTTCTGGCCTTCGCCAGACATGGAAAAGAAAAGCTGTAGCCAAAAATTTTAGAGTCTTGAAGAAAAAGATACTATAAAAGTTTGGTTTTAATTGGGGAGAGGAGTTTCGGGAAGCAGAGAGGAAACAACAGTTTGGGTTTGATTCTGCTCCTTCTGGCAAAACACCGTCCCCCCTGCATGAGATCATTAGCGTGGCTTTTCTCCAAGCTGATAACAGAAGTGCCTGGCTTCTACGCCTTGCTCACATGCTCAGAGAAACCCGTTGCCAGTTTTGGGGCTAAAAGGGATTTCTCTCTCAGGTCAGCCGCACAGGGTCTGCTCCCCCCGGCCCCTCGGAGTGGTCCACCAGCCCTCCTCCCGGCGCCTATGGTGGGCACAGCTTGCGGTCTTCTCCTACAGGACTTGAGCTTATAACAGGACATCGGGAAGTATCGTAGGGTGGGTGGGCCATCCATCTGCCCTAGGTCCCACCACACATTGCCTGGCCTCAGCAGCCCCACGGTGGTCCCTTCCCACCCCACGTCTCTCCAACCCAGCCGGCATGGGTATCGTGGGGAGGGAGACCCTGTACAATCAGTAGCTGCTGGTGTGTTGGCGAGTAAATATTATCCCAGTAAGAGGATAATGTGGCTGCGTATGCAGCGTATGGTTTGTCGATTCATTCTGACAGCTGGAATATCTTCTGACTTGCTGTCAATGCACAACCGCAGCTCTCCTTTCACAGCAGAACGAAGTCTCCGTGCAGGCCAAGCCACTAAAGCTTTGGTGGGAGCTGAGCAGCACAGGCAGCTCGAGCAAACCGCACGGAGAAACATCTGAGACCACTGGAACGCAGGAATGCCGGGGAAAGGATGATGGAGTTGTCTGGGATTCCAGCTCCTTGGGCCCGGCCCAGGGCTTTACACTTTGTTTATACAATAGTAATCCCGAGCACTTCACGTGATGGATCCCCGGTGATACATTTCAGGGGAGTGACGCTGATTTACACTGCTCGAGGCCTTGGCCTATATTTTCCAAAGGATTTTCCAAAATTTGCTAATGAAAAATACCAGAGCGGGCTGATCAGCAGAGGGTTCGGTTACCGCTATCTGGGGGCTGGGGAGTGCCGGGAGCCCCTCTCCCCAGCCTCTCCCGGGGAAGCCTCGGGTACCATCCCTTCCAACCTGCTGCGAGGTGTGGGATGAGGTCTGTAGGCATCGGGACACCGGGAGTTTATCTGCTGACCCTCATCCCCTCGGGAAGACTGTAATGCACTCAGCTCCCACTTTCAGAAGCTGTGGGACACCCCTCGTCAGGCATAAGATTTAAAAGTCTCGACACTGATTAACTCCTTCAGCCCCAAACATCTCCCTTTGCCTAAATTCAGCTCTAGGGGTGGCAGAAATGAGCTGACAGCGCCTTAGAGCCTGCAAAATCCCATTCGCCAAGTCAGGTGAAATAACGGTTGGGTCTTGACTTACTCTGCACATTCCCGCTGCTGCGCAGCTCGGAAGTAGAGCACTGCCCTTGCTGGTGCCTACTGGGGAGAGCCAGTTGGTAGGAGATAGGAGGAAGGAGAGCAGGCGTGACCGGAGGGGTCGGGAGATGCCCTCTGCACTGCTGGAGCCTCAGACCCATCTCTACATGTGAACAGCCCCAGTAGGTCAGCCGCAGGCTCCGTGTAGCCCAGGCTTCCGTTTCCAGCAGTGGCCCGAGGTGGATGCCGTGCGTATGACCCTCATCACCCTCCATCTCCTTGCCCAGAGCTTCCCTGCAGCACGCTGCGGGCCTTTGAGGCAAGGACCAGCACAAATGTTGGTAGTAACTGAGGGTTGCTCTCCGGGTGGGAGGAACTTACTCCTGCTGCGTTTATGGATCGATGGAGAAAGGGTGTAGGAGGAGAGAAGGGCTGGTGAGAACACAGTATGCAATGTAAAGCAGATTATTAGCCATATTATTAATACTTAAACAAGGCTTGCTTTTTTCTTATTTCTTTTCTTTTTCCTTTTCCTTCCATCTCTCTTCCTGTTACAGGATTGCAAAACTCATTTCCAAACAGGCTGATTTCTTGCCCGTTACTAATAGCAGCAGAAGTGATTTATATGCACATTGGAGGAAGAAGCGTGTCTGAAAAGAAAAACCACTCATCCTTTCTTCCACCTGTATCCAAACTTACTCTCTTTTCTTCATCCTTCCCCCAGGGCTCAGATACCTGATGGAGTTACTGCGGTTTCTGGAGCTGCCATGGTAACTTGATAGCGTGGCCAAGACCAAGAAGAGCCCAGCTTTGCATTGTTCAAAGCAAAAGGTCCCCCCTTTGGTTTCAGGAGCTGGGCAAGGCTGAGATGCGGAGTTGAGAACATTGCCTGCCTATGGGTATGGAGGATTCATCTGAAATTCACTGCTCCGGTAAGAATTTGTGTTGCAGGTTTTCACCTGGGATTCATTTTAATGATTGCATCATGCAAGCTCCGTCAAAGTGGAGCTTATAAAGGAAACACTGGCTTCACTGTAGTGGGAGCAATGAGATGGCAATATCAATGCCTATTATTATTTAAGCTAATTTGGGCTATTTTGGTGTCGGCAATTTGAAAGTCTTCCTCGGGAGCCACAACCCAGGCTCAGGCAGCAGCGCGGTGGCAGGGCGGTGGGCAGCCCTGTCCCCCTGATGTGGCTGCGGGAGAGGGAGGCACAGACCACGGCTGAACCAGCCCTGCAAAGCCCGTAGCCTCGGCCAGATGCCTTTCTGTGCAAGCAGCTTACAAACCAGTACGGAAGAGCTCACCGCTAGCACCGTGTCCAGACTACGGGAGAAGGGTCAGGCTTAACGGCAAAGGCGTTTCGGAGGCGAAACGAGTGGCCAGGGACGGGCTTTGTCAGGATGGAATGCAAGAAGTTAACAGCAAATACGGCACCTGGTCCTGGCGGGAGGATTTTCTCTGCCAGGTTGGTAAGGGTGTGTTAATGCGTATGGTTAGAATGGGGTAACAACATGCTTCCATGTAGGGTTGCCTAACTCTCTTGCTGTGCTTTCAAGCTGAACATATGTTTTCAATTATTAACATGATTAATGGGAATGAGGTGACTCTAATTGCAACGAGCTCTATCTTGCCATCACATGCAAAACCCGCAATATGGGAATCTTTACGCAGCGTGCAAGTACCTGATTTCTTACACCAGGAGGGGTCTTAAGAGGTCCGGGTGTCTAACCCTTGGGAAGTTTAGAGATCCACAATTAGGGCCGCTCGCTGTATTAAGTCCCTGGGCTCCTGCCCCTCTGTCTCCGGGTGTGAAAACTGTGGTGCAGGAGCCAGTTCTTACTGTTCTGTCCCAGCTTGGCGCGGGTTTCGGTCAGGAGTCCGAGAAGGGCTGGGAAACATGAAGCTGTTTTCTTCTCATCATCATCTGGGACAACCTCCAGGATGCATAAATCTCTGGTTCAGCTGAGACTCTCCCTCTGTTTTGCGGGGGCTCTGAACCTCCCTTTGCATTCGTGGTGGGCAAATTTTGTTAAGGTGTGCATCGTTGTCACCTTGCCTTGTGTCTTTGGGAAGGGAATAAGGTTCAGGATTTGGAACAAGAAAAACAGACTTGGAAATTCTTTTATTGTTTAATTCCTCTCCAGCTGCCAAACCCAGAAATCATCATTATACTCAGACCTTTTTTTACCCCTTCAGTTATGTCCTGGTCTAATTCCTTCTGACATAAGTATACGTCACTCGCCCAAACTCTTATCTCTGGAAGTGAGTCATCCAGCCTCTTCACCAACAGACAAACATTGTGTAGAAGCAAAACTGTGCAGGATGAGCTTATGTGCTGAAGGTCCAATCTAGAAACGGACAGGGGAACACCTTTCTTCAGATCAACGGAAACAAAGTAGTGCCATGAGCACGGGAACTAATGGACCCAGTCTTCCGATCGGCTCGGTAGTTGAATGAAAGTTCCCATTTAAATTTCCCTAGGGCTACTAGGCTTTTATATTAGCTGTCTCTTGCAAATTCTGCGGGTTAGAATGAGGGTAAGTTCATATTAGAGCCTTTACCTCAGTCACAACACAGATGGGGGCTTCCTCCTCTGTCTGGGTACCCATTTCCATGGATTCTGTAAGAAATGAGCTATCTCCAGGTAAGGTTGGAGCTGCTAAAAATGTTCGGGATTGCACGAGGAGCAAGCAGGCAGAAGTAGGGTGATTTCATAAATCATTATTTCCATGGGAAATGTGACTAAAATTGCTATACAGTGCAAGCGCAGATGGTTTTCACAGTACCAGCAGTGTGTGCACATGTGTGTCTGCAGATAGACACACAGCACCAGCGAGCACCAAGAAACCGTGACTAAATCTCCTTTTCAGTTTTGAAATATTCTATATATATGTGTGTGTACATATGCATACATACACATAAATGACATCTTCCTGTCTGTCTCTATGCATATATATGTGTGCGTTTTTCTGCCGAAGCACTCCACATGTATTCAGACATAGCGCGTAGCATTGTCGAGTAGGCTGGTGTACGATTATTTGTCTTACTGCCCTTCAGACACGTATTTGTTTTTTTCAGCTTTACCAAGTCAAACAAATAGCTCGCGTATTAGGACTCCTGACTTAAGCCACTGAAAAGGAGGGGTAAGGGCGTGTGTTGGTGTATGCGAGGGTGTGTGGCTTGGGGTGGTGGGACCCCACAACCAGGTGGCTCAAGGTGGTGGGACCCCAAACCCACGAGTCTCAG
>Ga0065711_1052038_pt1 | contig 10124 bp, 8 predicted proteins | sample Hoacrofraction12_FD_59098 | JGI IMG/M metagenome (GOLD analysis project Ga0065711, IMG submission 59098) | Hoatzin crop microbial communities from Cojedes, Venezuela - Epithelial fraction 12 v2 (version 2) | ecosystem: Host-associated > Birds > Digestive system > Esophagus > Crop | place...
ATCAGATTTAAAAAAAAAAAAAAAAAAAGAAAAAACAGAGTTGGGGACAACACAAGCAAGAAAAAAAAATTCAAAACTGAGACTTTACTGGCCACAGAACTCAACGAATGATCTTATTAAAATATTATTAAGCAAAGTAAGTGGTTCTTTTAAGAATCTTTTAACATGAGTGCCTTGAGAGCGCCCATGGTCCAAGGAATCCTATTACCTGACTGCATAAGCGTTAAAAAATTAATTATACAAACCAGCTGAATTTATTAGAATATGCAAGACAATGGCCGTTAATACCAAAAATTACAAAGTGCTTCCCTTGGAAAGAAAAACAGTACTCTTCTATACCCGGAAAATATATTACCAGCAAGGTTGTACTACTGTATGCCGGCTGTGTTGCATGACAATTTCTTACACAGGAATATTCTTGGAAAACTGTGAAATTCACTGGTAGGCTCGTACACAAGAAGATACTAGGACATAAAGATGAAACAGAGCTGCAGCTTCTTGAGCAGATTCCTCAAGCCAGAAACAGGGGACAGACTCTGCTGGCAGGGTGGCACATGGAGCCTCAGATGCTGCCCCAAACCTGGGACCCAGAAAGCGCTGGGAACCCAGATCCAACAGGACCGTCTGGTTTCCAGTGTCCTTGCCAAAGAACCCAGAGACAGACCCCAGAAAGCTTGTGAAAGGCTCCTGATGTTCACAGATGTGTTCACCAGGCCTGTAGTTACAGGGCTGCAATTTGGTCGTGGCTTCCTTGCTCTTGGCTGCGGAGTTCAAGAAGTGCAGTTAAGAGTTCAGTGAAATTCACAAAGATTATCTCATGAACAATTTTAACCTTTTTTTTTTTTAATTTTTGGTAATCTGATTTGGACTAGAGAAGTGGATGATTCATAGGAATGCAATGAGCTTATATTTACTTCCACAGATCTGTGGGGAACTGCCCAGCAAGTCCAGGGCCAAGAGGCACACGAGCTTTCACTAGGTTCTGTTAGTAGAAATGTTCTCCACTACAGACCGCAGTGCAGGAATCCAGGCAGACAGCACTTCAACAGATCCAACACTAGCTCTCTTCCATCAACACTGTTGAAGAGAGGTGCACCAGAGATTGGTGGTCCTACTCTAGAAAAGAGTAAAAGGTAGAAATGCTTACTGCGTCTGGACCTCTAAGTCAAGCCTCATGCACATGGGATACAAGTTCAGCACATTTAAGGGAGACACAAAGCAAAACAGAGTGGTCTGGAGACTGAAGCCCCCACCCCACCCCCCAAAAAAAAAAACCCAAACAAAAACCAAAACAAACTGCAAAGCTTTCTCTTTCAGACTCTTTTCATAATGACCAGAGACCTCTGTGCTATAACCACACTGGAACATTTCAATCATTCAAGTTGCCAAGACCCTTCTTGTCACAAGATCTTACCTGCACTTCTAACTTATGCAATGGATAGCCGCAGGGCGAGATACATGGTCTTCTGTATTCCTCAAAAAGTTACTGTTTCTAGGTGCATTCTGATAAGGGATTGCAAGCCTAAGAGTAAGTTACCACTTTTTATTCAGAGAGCCATGCATATAAGCAAATTATTAGCTATTCATGGTATCTTTTCAGGAATATCCTAGAATGGGGCAGTTTGCACTATGTTTTGCAAGTGATACTTTAGATCATCAGTGGAATCATTTTAGCACTACTTACTCCTGGCCTGAATTCTAGGAAGACATGGCCATTATCTAGAACTCCCTCTTTTCCAAAGTTTTCAAGTTTGATTGCAAATTTTTACTTGTGAAAAAGTAACCAGTTTCCAGATTTTGTGCATTCTTCTTCCTTGGATTTTTTCCAAGACTGGAGTGAAGAAAGCCCTGAGCAACCTGATCTGATCTCACAGCTGACACAGAGCAGGAGACTGTACTAAAGATCTTCCTTAGGACCCTTTCAACCTTAATTATCCTATGCATTCCTCAGGTTTCCACTAGATAGGCTGAATATAATCAGAACTTAATGGATCTAAATATTTTAATTCGATTAAAAAAAAAAAAAGACATATACCATACAAATAGAGAATTCCGCAACTTTCCTCTTTTTACACTGAGAAGGTAACAACAGTTTCAGTTTGCAGAATACAAAAAGCCATTGGCTAAAAATGTCCATCTACCATCAAACTGGCATCATGGTGCTACAGGAATAAAATAGGGAAAAAAAAGCTAGCCATGATCCAGGATGCATCTTCAGATCTACTGTCCCTGCAGTGGAACAACTGCTCAAAGCTATTAAAAACTCCAAAAAACTCTCAGGTGTCACCGAATCATAACTTCTGTGAGATCATTTGTCTGCTTCAGTCCCCGGAACAAGCAGCAAAACAGAAGAATTCAAAAAGCCTAGAAAATAAGCTCACCAACTGATATGGTGCATATGGCAAACGACTATGTCCCACAAACTCAAGTCACTCCAAGATCAGAATTTCTCTCCAGTCACTACAGTTTCTGCAAGGTCACCCTTTTCCCACCTTTACACTTGTAATATAGCCCTCTCCCAAAAAATAAAGTAATTGGGTTGGAACTAGCTTCTCAGCCTGGACATTAAGAAAACAAAGACTACACACGCAAAAAAACCCAAAACATGCTCCTATTCTGATCAGACCATTGCCACTTCTCAGTGAAAAATAACAAGGCGTCCTCCTGTTGCACAATGAATACCACCAGTGATAAGTTTTTTTTTGCCTCATTAGAGCTTGCCTTGGTAGGCCAACAGCTTGAAGCATTTAGGCTGCACCCAGCTGTACCATTAACACAAACAACTGACCATCCCTCAGGCTACCTCAATGTTAACTGAAATCAATGCCTGGACTGGGAGCAGCCTGCCATAGAGAACCTACAGAACATCATCCAGACCAGAAAAGGAAAAGACCGTATTTCCCTAAAGCACTTCCTGTGTTCTAAAGACCACTTTACTTCAGTTTTTAAATGGATTTGCAGACCTGAACATCTTTTGGAATTCCAAACAGCTAGACAGCCAAAAATTCACACCTCTAGCTTAAATAACAAAAATGAAGATCGCGTTCCCATCCCCTGTAACCCAGGCTTGAACATTCTCAGTCATATATTAATGATGTTGAGACGCAATTATCAGGATGTCTTATATTTAAAAACTATGCAGAAGCCCAGAGACATTCTGCTCAGCACAGAACACAGTAAACTCATCTGTTTTGTGATCCTGGCTGATGTGAATGCATCGCAAGGATGCCTTGATCCTTCTGCGTACAGCTTCTCATTACAGAATCTCCTCTCACCTCCTAAAAAATTTAACTCGCGCCCACTTCTTGTCTAGCAGCAACCATGACCTCCCACATGAAACCACAGTGACTATCAGCCAGAAAGTAGAAACTGGTGAGGACACCTGGTTATACTACACAAATTTACTCAATCCAGCCTCTGGAGAAAGAGTGTATCTTCTCAAGCTCCCATTCCTCCCACTCGCTACAAAGGCCACCAATTTAGACAGCTCTATAGTTTCAGAGTGAAAAGTACTGAACAAAATACTGGAATGGCAAAGCTCAATGCAGTCATTGACAACAATAAGCCTCTTTTCTCACTTCTTTCCACAGGCTCTTAGTTTCATTATCACAAACAAGCAGTTCTGCTTTAATCTGCCCTGAGGAGAAGGTTCTACCCACTAATTCCTACTCCTCGTTTCTACTTTTCGATACTTTCCACAGTAATAGGCATCAACAACTCTTAATGAAATTTGGTCATAGAGAGCACACAAAAATATTCTTAGACACCACAGTGCACAAGACAAGATCACAAAGCCTTCTCAAAAAGAACACATATGTTTTACACACCATTTTAGTTTTATTTATTAAAACACATCCTTCAGTATTTACCTTCCAAATGCAACAAAGTTGTTTCTTTGATGGAAACAAAATCATTTCCGTCATACCACCACAAAGTAAATTAAGGCTACATGCCATTAAATGAGTAAAAGTACAGCCAGTGTAATACCTTTTTATCAAAAGGACGTTTATTGGCAAAACACTCTGCTTAAATAGCAACCAAAGTGCTGACTGCAAGCCCACTCACGTGGCAAGAGGTGTGAACTTGCATTTGCCGACACAGCCTCCCTGCCATGTGGACCCCCACTAGCACCATGTCACTTGTCTGCTCTATTAAAATCATTAAATTAATCAAAGAATGCCACTATAGTTTTGACGCTCTTTTTATTTAATGCTTCAGTATTTTAATGAGCACTAATTTAAAATCCATCAACAAAATAGAACATACCAAAATAAACCTACAATAACAACATTCCTGGTTTAACTGCTATACATATATGTGTATTGCAACTCTGCAACAATTTCATATGATTGGAAACACTACAGCCTCTACCTGACTTAACATACACGGACACAGAATATGAAAATGCTGCCCCACAGTTTCATGAGAAAGAGAGGTTGAATCCTAAGAGGGTAAACACATTTCAGGTTTTGTGATTGCTTATCCTTCTGCCACTCAGAATAGCACTGGGTAAAGTCCAGCCCAAATGCACATGGCAAAGCAGTCAGAGTTGCCACAGTTCCAATCAGTTATTATGGCGACGTGATGAAACAAATTCAGCACATAAACAGGCATTCCAACTTTAGTTAACGGACAAGATGATTCATTGTTATAACATGGCAAGGCTAAATGGAAAGACAAAGACAGAGACGCTAAACTGAATACTAAGACTGGAAACTTCCAGATGTGAGTATAAAATGCCCCTGAGCCAGGGTTACTCAAAACATAAAATACTTCAGAATGTACTAAAATGAGATAATTTCTATAGTTCTGTCAGAGTAATCATTTCACCTAGCTTCACGATTTTAAAAAACAAGAGTCAAATGACAAGAGGAAAGTGATTTTTTTTTTCCCTTTTAAAGCACACCTTACATTTCCCAGCAAAGTGATTTGTGACCTCTGTCTCACTAAAACTCTCCAAATCTTTTAAAAAAAGGTCAGAAAAATAAATCTGGTTATGGAATGGAGGGGAAGTCTTTGGTTTCTTAACTACATTTCTGTGCCAAAATTAGATTTAAATTAGTATCATAAAACTATATTCGGAGTCTGCTTTTAACATCTAGATGGTGGGTTTGCCATTCTATTGTAAATTCAAATTTAGCATAATCCATGGATTTGTAGCTCTGATTACTTCTAATTGTGCAAGTTGTAATGCTGGGTTTTATCAGTATCATAAATAACCTCCTCCATGAACTAGGGGGAAAAAGGCACATATAGCAATGTAACAGGTTATCTACTGGTTTTATTGTGCACGTTTCTGGCCATGAAGAGTATTACTTTTTTTACAGTAACACCATTGCAAACCAATTTGAAAAAACAAAGAAACAAAAAAAACCCACATATACAGAATGGAACTTAATCCCTAAATCATACAAGTTCTTTAAAAAGTTATACCTATTATGTATACAGTGTAATTAAGATAGGTAAAGAGGTATCAGCTGGCACTTACATCAATGAAAAGGATAAGCAAGTTAAAATATGTTTGGTAAACCAACCCTTCTAGCTCTCTGAGTGAAACCCTTTACCCACCCATTTGTTTTGAAAGCCACGCCTTCACAGCAAGGTCTGCATTTCACTTGGCAAATACACACTCACTGAGTAGTGAGACCCCAAGAGTGGCTGAGGCATCAAAGTGTTCTAAACAGAAATAACATTTAAGTGATCTAAGCAGAAATAACATCAATGTTCACACTTTCTGAACATATAGGCTACAAAAATGTTTTAAGATTTAAAGTCTACCTGCAGATTATTCCAGCTGATCACAAAGAGGTTTACTTGCTTCAAGAAGATAACTTCTGTTCTTTTCTATTAAGCAGATTTATATATATACATATAAAAATACCTACCTGAATTTCAGACATTTTTACAAATACCACAATAATCCACACGTAAAAAGTGAGGCAGAGAGAACTACGCCTTCAGCAAAACAGAAGATTTGGTTATGACTACCTCAACATGACCAAGAACATTATTTCCCAGGAGAGAAGAAAAAAAGGAACAAGCCGACAGAAAATACTGAAGCACATTCTTGAATATTTCAGGAAGAAACGTGTGAAGATGAGAACATCTGAAACTGTAAAGCTCAAGCACAACTTCATTTCCCTACTATCAACTGCAGAATTAGGCCAGGCCAGGCGCAACCAGAAGTCATAAGCATATGTGCATACATCTAAGCTTACACAAGAGGATAACTAGACAGGTTTGTAAGTTTTTTCCTCCCTCCCCGTTCTTCTATTAGCTCAACACAATTAGAGGAGTCTACTTCTCTGGAGTGATAACCTGTAACCTGCTGGCTTCTATCCTTGCCGTGCCACAACCTTTCTGCTACTCTAAGAAGGAATAAACACAAAACAGAAATGGAGACAACAGTTTTTCTCTTATTCTGTGACATCACTAGGCAGTTGAAGACTAAAATTCGTCAGCAGGTCCAGGTGAAAAAGAGGTCTGCATTGCTACAGCTCACACTTATTTATTAAGTCCACCTGGGCATTATCCAACACACTGCCATGCCACCAGCTGATTTCATTGTGCACAGAGGACTTCCACTCCCCAGCCTAAACCTGGCATATTCTGCAAGCAGTTAAAAATATTAAAAATCAAATAACTTAAGAGATAATAATTTTCTGCCTGAAATACCACCTGTGTGTACACACACACACACTCAGCATTATTTATTTGTGCCCTTTCCACTGGTAATCATTTTAATACTAAGGATGCAGAACTACTTTTCCACTACACAACTTCCACAAGGCTTTAAAAGGGATATAAAATATTGCTTTCTGTTCAGAAGTTATTTTCGGTGGTGTCAAGTAACTTAAAACATCTTTCTCTTTCACAACTTCTAGTCACAAACTTTTCATATCTACTCCTCAAGGGAAGAGATTTTCTCATACAAGTATTTCAAAGTTTTCTTAAGTAGTACTGTGAAATACTACTTGGTTTACACTGTGGTTTCCATTATGCTACTCCTTAACATCTGTTTGGAGAGTATCTGTGCTAGCCTTCTGGCTGTCGCCATCCATCTAGCTTTTCAAGCTCTTGAGAGATTTTACAGGTAAGGTGCCAGTGCTAATCCAAAATTAAATAATTTTAAAACAGGCTTTTTACAACACTGTTAATATTCATAATCTTAACAGGACCTTGAATTTTTTGCTGGAGTCTTGACAAAGACTTCATTTACCATGTAGACTGCAATAGGTGGAAATGCTAGTCCTACTTTACATTGAATTACATGGCACAAAACTACACAAACTGTAAAAGAAGAAATTCTGCATGTGAGATCATAGGGAAAATTTCATATTTGTATTTTAAAATACTTGTAAAGTATAGAAAAGTCTCTATAACTACTCATATAGAAGATGAAAAGAATGTTAAAGCTGGCAAATAGTTGTAACTTGATTTAGTTAAATGGCAGGTTTGCTCAGGTGTTCACAAGTCAGTATGCACCCAGCCAGTTTAGACCCCTAAGTGATGACTGAATAAATATATCTTAATCCAAACACACAGAGAAATATTGTGCTTGGTCTTCAGCTGGTGTCAATCATAACAGTGCCGCTGCGATCCATAAAGCTAAGCCACTTTTTACCAACACAGGCTGATGGGCCATTAAAATGGTTTCAAGAAAAGAGAACAGGAAGGAACAGCATTACTTTCCAAAACTCAAATTAGTTCATATTTCCGATACCTCCAGCTCTCTTCCATATAGTTCTCATTTCAGTTTGATAATTGCATGCATGCCTGTATGAATGAGTCAAATCTATAAGTCTGCTCGCCAGTTAAAAATTCCGGACAGATCACCAACCACAACTTCCCTTTTAGGTATATCTTACTTATAACCTCTCTAATGCTTTAGCGTGAACATTTTAAGTAAATTTTCCATTCCTGCATGAAGTGGTCAATACTGTCTACAAAAGCCAAAATTTACTTACAAGTAAATCTTACACAGACTTGGAAAACAGTGTTTCTATAACTTCAAAAATTTAAGAAGCATATTAAAGTAATACTACACTTCTTTTTCTCCCCAAAAATCTACCTGTAGCACACAATCAGTATTAGGGACATACAAATTAGGCCTAATTTTCTTTTTACCTTACATTTGGAGCTGTTCATAGAATCATAGAATGGTTTGGGTTGAAAGGGACCTTAAAGATCATCTTGTTCCAACCCCACTGCCATGGCCAGGGACACCTTCCACCAGACCAGGTTGCTCAAAGCCCCGTCCAACCTGGCCTTCAACATCTGCCAGGGAGGGGGCAGCCACAGCTTCTCTGGGATACCTGTGCCAGGGCCTCACCACCCTCACAGTGAAGAATTTCTTCCTTATATACAGCCTAAATCTAATCTCTTTCAGTTTAAAGCCATTGCCCCTTGTCCTATCACTACAAGCTCCTGTAAAAAATTTCTATCAGAGAAGAAAAAGTCAGGATGTCTATGGCCTGAGGAAAGGTTTTTGAGTCCAAAAGGGAACAATGAATTACTGTAACTTAAGTCACATCATCACAAAAACCCCAAATTTACAACGATGTCTCTGCAGTCATCCCAAACTTTTTGAGTGTTAACAGATAGTAAATGACCTGATCAGTAAGTCCAATGCACCTTGCAAACACAGTACAGCAGAAAGAGTGATTATCCTTAAAGCACAGTTGAAAATAATTTGGGATGCAAAATATATGTGCTGCAGTGTAATTTAGTGTCCCATGTTGTTACAGTAATTGCTTAGATGAGAATTTAGTGTCATATGATACTTTACAAAACATTTATAAGAAGCTACTCCAACAGACTGAAGCACACCACACCTTTTTGTTAAGCTACATTAGAACCAAGTTATAAATTATCTCCCTAAATTAACTAATTTATGGTAGAGCTACTTTGATAATGTTTTAGTATGATAAACTTTGCCATAATCGTGTAGTTGTATCAGCCAAAGGTTTTCAGTTTGGCCCAACACCTTACACCATGCAGTCTGTGGGTTCAGTTCTGGCTCTTCTCAGGTCTGTGGCAAAATTCCCACCCACTTCACTGCATCCAGGATTTTCGTCTATGTGCCTAGCTATTGTATAACACCGACGAACAACGGGTATATAACTTAAAGGGATCCCACCAACTCTTTTTTTCATGAAAGTTATTCCCCACTACCAGCACTGTGCTCAGAATTAACAGGATAAATATTTACAACTATCTTTAAACAGACACTTTCAATCTCTAACACTTTATTTCCTGCACAGTCATTTATTTTGGAGGTTTTTTGACACCCACTGACAAAACCTTCGCTCAGATTCTTTTAGTCGGTTTCCTCCTTGCCTTATGAGAGGGGCACAAACACGCAAAAGAGAAAAGGAGGTGTGGCTGCAAAATCACTCTAGCTCAGAAAAAATCCAGGTGAGAGTCGGTGGGACAAGCAACTTCTAGTTTTCTTTCATTTCCAACCTGCACTCGGGGGGTATTAATTTCATAGCAAGCACCTTCTTCAGAACGCCATCGCCTAAGACGCCAGGCTCCCCATCGTCCCATCACCTTTGTCGTCACCACCACTGCGTGCACTACAGCGCTCTGTGTACTTGTCAGGAGTACAAATTACTCCTTCAGCCAAATTATATTTTCTCTGGAAAAGACACGAAGTTACTTTGGGGACTGACATACCTGACAACCAAGAAGCACCAATTAAAGCAGAACTCAAACACAGCTTAAACCGCTACTTTATCCTTGAGGGGTCAGGTCAGAGCCTTCTGAACAGACACTCAGGCAAACAGCGGGTTTAAAACCCACGGGGAACGCACAGCTAGAACAAATTCTAGGGAGATTTCCAGACACCACGACGCTGTCTCCGCAAGCAGCTGGGTTTGTTCATCACAGCAGACAAGGGTGACAGCTAAGTGGTACGGTGAGGACACCGTACACAACGGGTCTGGCTCTGGGTCACCGCATCCACCGCTCAGCGCACGAAGGGTCACGAACCCGAACACTTGTTTTCAACAGTTCGCATGGCTCCATTCCCTTCTGTGTTTTCAGAGTCAAGATCCGGTTTCGAAGAACTGTTTGCCCGCTGCTCAGCCTTGGAAGAGAGCATCTGTCTCCCCGAACGAGGG
>Ga0065711_1052039_pt1 | contig 10124 bp, 6 predicted proteins | sample Hoacrofraction12_FD_59098 | JGI IMG/M metagenome (GOLD analysis project Ga0065711, IMG submission 59098) | Hoatzin crop microbial communities from Cojedes, Venezuela - Epithelial fraction 12 v2 (version 2) | ecosystem: Host-associated > Birds > Digestive system > Esophagus > Crop | place...
AGGGAGGCTGTGGAGTCTCCTTCTCTGGAGATATTCCAGACCCACCTGGACGCGGTGCTGTGCAGCCTGCTGTGGGTGACCCTGCTTGGGCAGGGGGTTGGGCTGGGTGACCCACAGAGGTCCCTTCCTACCCTGACCATTCTGTGATTCTGTGAAAGATCCACTGGAAACTGGTGGAAGCTGCAGAGGGAATCCATTCTCTGACCCAAAAGAAGCCCAAATGAGACCTGGAGGTTATGCTCACCTCGTACGTGACTTTATGACTGACCCTGAGGGTTTGTACCTAAATTCATTGGGCCGTTGAGTTTTCTACTTGTCTTCTGTAAGACAAGAAACCCACTGGTGGCATGGGAAGGAGGTGGAGAGCGACAGCAGTAGCGAGCTCAGTGCAAACAGAGGAGTGCCATAAAGTTATCAAAAATGAAGATGAAGGGAAAGCACGCAGGTTAGCTTACTTCTTAAATTAGATTACGAAAAACGTAGTTGAAACCTGGGACCGTGAAAAGTGAAGCAATAGCCTCGAAGCAGCAATGCTCTTGCAGATCAGTTGATTTTTTTAAAGGGAAATACAACCTGAACTTTTGCCGAGTGAAAGCTAGAGGTAGAAATGATTCCTGGAGGTGTGTTGGCTTGGAGCAGAGCCTGGATAATCCTCAGGGGTTCAAGCCCTACCTACCCTTTAATACATAAAACCTTACAGTGCATCAGAGATTTCTCCCTCAACTCCTAAGTGCTGAGATTTCCGTGTTTATCCTAATGCTGAATAATATTTGTATGTCTTAATAGCAGAGCAGAGACGAATTGCCATAAATTCAGTCTCGGCTATCCCTGACAAACGGTGTGGTTGAAATACTCTGTCTGTTAGGAGTTACTTGCTTTCCTGCTTCCTTACCGGTGTAACTGCCTCTGAGCAGAAGTTGGGTCTGTTGGAAGAGTTACCCTCAGTGAGTAAAACTGGAAGACTCTGCTGCCTCGGGATGGTTTTAAAAAGTAAAGGGTTTCAGAAATATTTCTAGCCCAAGAACCACCCCCTGAGATGGACAGTGTAGCCCAGACCTTTCCCCAGTTGGTGCCTGGCTGCCTCCGTGCTTGCATCCCAAATATTCGTCATCTCCAGCTGCCAATCACCGTATCACAGCCAGAAATGAAGTGGGCAGCTGTTTACCCAAATATTTCAACAGTGAAAATGTCAAGTATAATGCCTTGAAAAGTGCTTTTCTGTTCATTAAAGACGTACGAAACTTGGGAGTCGGGCAGGCAGGGTTGGTCTTTTGAAGTCTCCAGTATCCTGACTGAATTTTCCAACGTGTTAGGCTCCCGCGAAGACGTTTCAGTGTGGGCTAAAAAGAAAAAAATAGTAACATTTAGCAATCTCCCATGGAGATACCTGTTTTCCTAAGGATGATATAACCCCGGGGTCAGAACGTGTTCATGCGCTGCGGTGTACTGCTATGTACAGGGCTGCTTTAGAGTGTCATCTTGGTAAACAGAATTATTATATACCTTACATTTATCTCTATTTTGTCGGCTTTTACAGCTAAACACTTTGCAACCTTGCTTTCTTGGGATCAAGTTGTTGTAGCTGTACAATTATGCTGATTGAAAAGATGATTATATTGAAGTCTCTTCAGATGATAATCATCTTCCAGTTATTTAGGGCCATTCATCACAAAATACTTTCCAAATTGGTAGACAAAGTTATGCATGAGAATTTCTTCGCAATCCGCGGAAATTCAAGTACCTCTGGAGAGGAACGTGGCAGTTGTTTAACAGTGCACAGCAGCAACAAACAACTGCAGGAAAGTGAGAAAATATGGGGGTTTTTTTGCTTAATCTGCCCAGAGATCTGGTGTAGATGGTAGATGTTTGATGTTGGAGGTTGGACTAGATGACCTCTAGGGGTCCCTTCCAACCCAAAACTTTCTATGATTCTATGATGTAGAAGTTATGTGGAATAATGGCTGGTAATTCCCTGCTCTGCACAAAGTTTTTGGAATTTTCACGTCCTTCCTTCCCCAACCAAAACTCACCTTCAGGTACTATTTGCCTGACCTGAGAGATGGCAGAGCCAAAAAAGACGGCTGGAAGAAGATGTCTTCTCCCTGGAGCACTGTCCCAGCAGAGCAATGCGGGCATTGGCCCAGCCCATGCCACCTGGGAAGGCTCATTTGACTTAAATGAAAAAGCAATTAGCTTTGGAGGAACGAGGTGGCTGCGTTTTGGGCTTTGCCATGGGGCGGTACGTCCGAACCAAGAGCAGGGTGTTGGCATAAGCTTGGTCTTTGCCAGAAGAACAACTTTTTACCTGGGACTACTTCTGCCATGGGTTTTGACCGCTCAATCCCATACCGGTAGAGACAAAGAGAAGGACTGAGCCAACCCTTGCGATTCTCCTTCTGTCGGACGTGAGGAAGCAGAGATGCTGGTCCTGGCGGAAACAAGGACGTACCGTCACAGCTATTTTACCCAAAGCTGATAAATAGGAGAAAATGAAGCAGGGGAAAAGATGAACACCTGGAATTTTACTATATTAATTTTGAAGTGCAAATTTTGCCTCAACAGCCAAAACATTTTTGGAATAATAATCATATCCTCGGTTTTTTCTTTTTTTTTTTTTGTTGTTTTTTTTTTTTATGCCAGGGTTAGAAAGGAGCCAATTTTGTGAAAACCAAGCAGTTGTGGAGTTGCATTTCCACCACTGTGTTTCCAGGTAAAATAAATTAAAGGAAGCTTGCTTAATAGTAATGGAATGCCACCAGGCAGTTGGAGAGCGTGCCCGTGATTTTCTGTGCAGCATCGTCCTTCTGCCACGGTTCCAGCTGCTGGAAGCAGCTGGAACGATGCCCATCACCCGTGGTGGGGGCTCAGATGGGTGCCGCCGCGGCAGCTTAGTTTGTCACTCTAACGAGAACATCTGGAGGAGGAAAAAAACCCGACAGAACAAGGCAAGCTGCTCAAAGGGCTGAAATTCAGCTTGCTTCCTAAAGCCTGCTTTGATGACAGATTTTCTCTAGCACATATGGGATCACTTTTCCCGCACTGTTTAATGGATTAAACGTTGTCAGACAGGCAGGGTCTCAAGCAACAAACTTGACTTTGCTGGTTTACCTGTCATACTGTGTCTGATGCCTTTTTGTCTGCCAACAGGTCGTCACGGGGATGGCTCCTTCTGGCCCGTGGACACCAACCTGCTTGACAGGAGCAGTCTCAACGGTAATTACAGGCTCCGTCCACCCATGCTCCGTAATTAAGTGCAGTTTTGGTGATAACGTCCTGCTTTTCTTCTCTTTATTGCTTTTTTGTTGTTCTCTCTCATGGTTTGGAGGCCACCCAACGTGCCCACAGGTTGCTCGCTCGCTCTTTTGTAGGGAAGAGTTATCTTGGCTGTTGAAAATCCCGTCCGTGTGCAGAATACTTGCTGCAAACCACAGTGGTTTTAACAAGAAATGTTAACAAAAAATGGGGTCCGGACACCATATATTCTGTTTGGGCTTTCTTAAAGCTGATCCCCAAACTGCCCATCGGATTTCCAGCTGATGCAGCACTCCCACAAGTGTGTCGCTGGGTATCATCATCCCATCACAAGAGATGGCCATGGGAATGCCTCTAAAAAAACAACATCTTAAAGAGAATTATAAAATGCTTTTTACATTATTATATTTCAGTTTAAGCTTTCTGCAGAAATTACCTTTTTGTTTTTGTTAGTTAATCCTGACCTAAAATAGGAAGACGTGAGGGGAAACCCTGTGGATTAACAAAAATTAACTGAACCTAAACGGTGGCAGCTGGGGTGTAGAGACGCTATCAATAACTTCTTATTCCTGACCCCATCTCCGTTACCTAATGAAGCATGGTCATCTCACATTATGGAGTGAACAAGAACAAGATTCCCTCAAACGTGGTAGCAAGTGAGGTTTGAAAGTACAAAATAATGACAAGGCACATAGCTGATTAACTCATAACTGATTATTTTCGTCAGTCAAGACAAGGAAGGAATGTGAAATATTGTTACCTTTTTCTGTCGTTTAGGCTTTTCTCCTGCTTTTCATAGTAGTTCATAAAGATAGGAAAACTGACTTTTGAGAAGTAAAGAGAGCTTCCAGGGCCTGCAATAAATAGGGAGAGACAAAAAAATGTTATTTTTCTTGATAGTCACTGTGTTTTATGTGATGTATTCCTTCAATGCCTTTTACTCGGCATGGAAATGAAAAAGGACCCAAACCCCACAATCTCTGGGATTTCTGTGCTGGACCATTGTAATGCTAAAAGGATGGCACTCGCCGCTCAGTTGCCTGAAAAAACTATGAGAAAAAGGCAAATTGTTTAAATAACATCATTAGTTAAGTAGAGAAAGGATATTCTATCATAAAATCAAGGCAGAAAATTATAATTAAATCACATCTATCGCTAACTAGAACTGTTATTGGGAAAGACTTGTCCTTTTTTTCCTTTCTCATTCAGTTGTGCTAAAGGCAAAATGAAATCCCAGGCACGCACTGTTCAGTTTATACGTGGGAGCTTGTGGGGGTGATGCCATGTGAAAACTCTTGAGAACTTGTGAAATCTTGCACGGCTCTTCGTTTTGCATCCCATCGCACCGAATGTTTTTTGATTTTTCTCCCAACTTAACTGGAAAGATACTTCGGGGTTCATGAGTTTGTGGGCTTGTAGGATGCCTGCGAGATCGCCCTAGGAGACAGAGCAAAAGGAATTACTTGCTAGTTTGTGCAGCTGTCCGTGAAGTATGGCCCGATGTTATTCAACGAGACAAGAGAAATATATATATATAGAGGCGTTATTCAACGAGACAAGAGAAATATATATATATAGAGGCGTTATTCAACAAGACAAGAAAAATATATATATAGAGGCGTTATTCAATGAGACAAGAAAAATATAAAATGGGCTATTCCCAATGCAATGGGGAATATATCGTTGAAAGCGAGGGACCAGGACTTGAAGTCAGTTTGACTGGGACTTGACACGAGAAATGATATTATTTTCAGTCCCTGTCTTGCTGCTGCGTTGAATCTAAGAAGACTGAGCCCTTAACCTGCTCCAGTTCTGGTCAGCATAGCAACAAGGGAGCTGTGATGTGAGGCTGACCGTGGGGTGAATGCAGCTCCGACAAATGAATCGGACGTTCAGGTTGGCTGATACGCAAGATACATATTTGCCTGTAAATACCGAGAAAGACTGTATGGGCCATAAAGAAAAAATCCATAGTCCCTGTATTTCCATTTTCAGCTGATAGTAGCAAAAGTGAGCTGAGAGTTATTGACTCCCAACGTCAGGTTATTAACACCCAGAAAATGTAAGGCCGTTACTGCTTAAATATTTTCCCGTTTGCTACACCGCTGAAGTGAAGCGAGACAAATTTCAGGTCTTTCTGGCACCCTTTTGTAACCTCCATCTGCTCTTTCAGAGGAATTCATGCCCCCTGACAGGCTTCATGTGATCTATTTTGTGGGTGACTCCTAAAAAGAGGGGAGGAAATCCAGCGCTAACCATCTCCTCCTTGCCCGTCTTCTTTCAGAGCCCCCCATCGGGCAGATGCACCCGCCCCACGGCAGCGTCACGCCCCAGAAGAACAGCAACCTCCTCGTCATCATCGTCGTCACGGTCGGCGTCATCACCGTGGTGGTGGTGGCGGTGGTGGCCGGCATCTGCACCAGGCGGTCCTCGGCGCAGCAGAGGAAGTACGTTCTCAAGTCACGGGGTAGAAGGAGAAGGGAGTGATGCTCGGCTTCAAAATAGATATGGGCAATAATATTCATGCTGTGGAGACGTAGGCATGGTGGTGTTGGGTGGATGGTTGGACTTGATGATCTTAGAGGACTTTTCCAACCTACGATTCTATGATTTTATTATGTTGGGTTGATGATTGGTCTTGATGATCTTAGAGGACTTTTCCAACCTACGATTCTATGATTCTATGATTTTATTATGTTGGGTTGATGGTTGGTCTTGATGATCTTAGAGGACTTTTCCAACCTACGATTCTATGATTCTATGATTTTATTATGTTGGGTTGATGATTGGTCTTGATGATCTTAGAGGACTTTTCCAACCTACGATTCTATGATTTTATTATGTTGGGTTCTGGGGCTGAACTGCGTTTTCAGGCTTGATCTTTAATTTCTGGAGGTGTCGCTTATTGCTGGTGAGTGGTGAATATCCCCTGTCCCTCAGGCTGCAGAGGAGACCATGGAGAACAAGCACCCCTGACGTGGCGAGCCTTGAAAAATAAGTCTGCCATGCCAAGCTCTCTGTTGTTTATATTGCCAAGCATAATTCAGACACAGGAAAGAATCAATTCCATTGATTTAAAGGAAAAAAAACACCCAGAATTTGTCTGTGCCTGGTGATGCTGTCAGACCTTCTGACTCGGCAGCCCTGCACCTGCACAGCTGGGAACCACAGACAGTCCTGCTCGCTTGCTAATCTTTGGGAGGACGTTCTCCTCCCCAGACAGGCTGTCTCCAAAAGCCTGCCAGACTGTTTCTCCAGATAATTCTCATATACTTGAAAAAAAACAACCTGTCTAGAGAAAAATACGGGGAAAAAAATCTTCAGAATTCCTCTGAAAGGCTATGAAAGGGCAGCAGCATAGAGCACGAAGCTTTTTTCAGTTTTGGTGAGAAGTTAGAAGTGGGTTTGAAACAGAGCTGGGCTTGACGCATTTAATTTATTGAAAATTAAGATGCTGTTCATTAATTTACTATTCCATCATTGTATTATTATACCATTGTGAAAGACTGGACGTGAGCAAGTTTAATGATAGCTTGCCCACGAGAATGATAAATGTTTGCACTACGGGCGAGACGTTATCACGTTGATTTGCATTGATGCTTAAAAAAGGGTGGCATGAGGAAAGAAGGGATGGTCGGGGGATGGGGCCAAGCTCTTTCCAGTGGTGCCCAGCGACAGGACAAGGGGCAACGGGCACAAACTGAAGCAGAGCAGGTTCCAGCTGAAGATGAGGAAGAACTTCTTCCCTCTGAGGGTGACAGAGCCCTGGCCCAGGCTGCCCAGGGAGTTTGTGGAGTCTCCTTCTCTGGAGATATTCCAGCCCCGCCTGGACGCGGTGCTGTGCAGCCTGCTGTGGGTGACCCTGCTTGGGTAGGGGGTTGGACTGGGTGACCCACAGAGGGCCCTGCCAACCCCGAACATTCTGTGATTCTGTGATTCTGGGACCAAACAGCTCCCGTGGTAGCTGAAATCAGCTTTGGGCTGGCCAAGCATGGGCAGATGGCAGCTTGTAGGGTTTTACAGTCACCGGGGGAAGTGCCTTCTCTCAAGATGGATATCTCAGGGTAGATTTTTTTAAATAAGAAAGCTCTCATTTAGGCGGAGAAGTAAGGGCCTGTGCTTTTAGGAGTGCCGGGGTGGTTGAATGATGAACTGATTTGAAAATCTGCTGCTATTGTGAGTCTTAGCACCTGAAAATCATGTCGTCATCTGAAGGCAATGGAAATTCTTCTGTTGAGTAGAGTTTGGTGAGTCAAGGCTGAAGCTCTCTTGAGTTTCTAACAGGAAAGGGGGAATTACAAGAGAAAGAAACAAGCAGAGAGATTCTTCTGTCAGAATTAGATGTCAAAAATTAAATATCCGACAAGCAATCTTGACCTCCTCTGTAGACCCTGGGGAAGAGCAGGAGCGTTCAAAAAATTGTTCATCTTATCCTAAGACATGGCGAGACTTGCTGTTTGAAGGTGCTTACTGCTGTCCATTGATTAAAACATGTGAAGCTGGTGGATTTGGATTTGCTGTTCTAGATGTCTGTACTGTGGGCAGGTGAATCTCACCCAAGCTGGCCCAAACGAGCTGTTTCTGCACTGGAAGAGGGGAAAAACAGGGCAATAAAAATTAAACAATGGGTCTTAAATTTAGCACAACAGGAATAATTCTGAATTTCTTCAGAACAGGTTGTTGGTAGGAACGACTTTGATTCTGACCTGCCTGGAGGGCTGCATATTGTGACACAAAGAATTTAGATTCAGGCTTTTATTGGCAGTGGGTTCTTAGTTTAAAATCACCGATGAACTGCTGAACAAAAGGACTGCAGTGGGGGTAAAGGCCAGATCTCGTTGGATAACGCATGTGTCCTTCCCCAGAGCAACAACTTGCAGGTGATGGAATAATCTCTTGTAAGCCTGCAGTGGAGGAAAGTCATATTTCTTAAGCTAATTAAAACTTGGCTGAACAAAGCACAATAAAACATATTATACAGAACAACCTGGTACTGACCTAGGTGGCTTAGTAGCTATTTTCTGTCCCTGTCATCTAGGGAAGAATGAAATGTCAGCCGTACAAACCCTGGGACAATGTGACACCAGTAAAAAATAGGGGATAAATATGAGTAAAGGATTCAGGTGCAAGAACTTACCTGCTTGTGGTAAAGGGAATGGTTCCTGCAGTAATTGAGATTCATACCCTCACCGTAATTACGTTTTCCGCAGCGCGAGACGCTCGCTGCCCTGCGCTGGCAGCGTCTGCTGAGGTGGTACCAAGGAGGATGGACGATGGGGCCACCCATCAGCTCCGTCCTTCAGCGCGCTCCTGGTCCTGGCAGGTCAGTTCAGAGCTTAAGCTTGGAGAATGTGAATCCTGGTTAAATCTTAAAGGAAAATATCGCTTTGTGCAGCATATATCCGAACTGCAGGACCTGCTTCGTCCAGGAACTTTTTTAAGGCTTCAAGGTAGAACAGAAGCTTGTAACGTGCCAGAACAATGAGACTATGGACTGGTAACACGAGGTTAGGACTACCGCAGGAGAAGAGGTGAGGGTGGACATCTAGTCCAAGCCTGGTAGGTAAATGGCATGTATTTAAGGCATTAAACATGAATCACGGTCTTGAACAAGTGCCCAACCAGTTAGTTTGCTGGGTGGGGGAGTGGTGTAAAAGGAGGCTGTGAAAAATAAGCTAAGACTAGTTTAAATCCGATGTAAGTAGTAGGAATGTGTCAGTATACGTTGGAATAGGCTCGGGGGAGGCGTTAACGAACGCGTAATCAAACTCAGACTAACAGGGAAGGAGTTGGCAGCCACCAAAGAGCCTCTGCATTTCACTGCTGTGTTCCCTGGAGGTGCTCCTCGTTTTCTGTGTGTCCCTGGTGCTGGGCTAGCTCGTTAGCTGCGGCCTCTGGCCCACTGCATATTAGATTAGATATTAAGAAAAAATGTCTTTACTGCAAGAGCGGTCAGGCACTGGACCAGGCTGCCCAGGGAGGTAGTGGAGTCCCCATCCCTGGAGGGGTTCAAAAAACGTGTGGATGTGGCACTTAGGGACACGGTTCAGCAGGCACGGTGGGGTTGGGGTGACAGTTGGACTTGATGATCTTGGAGGTCTTTTCCAACCTTAGTGATGCTGTGATTCTGTGATCTCTGGCACGGCGCCGGGAGGCTGGGTCTTGCCACGAGGGAGAGGACCAGCAAGCTACGTCGTAGGAGAGACAGGGACTGGGTTCAGCTTTTCAGAATGGCTGGCAGGAATAGAGGTCAAAATGAAATAATTTTTAATCTGTAAACACTGGGGGAGATTTTCTGGAGAAAGGATCATTTTGTATTCTTCTTTATTTTTTTGGACAGGACCTCTGTACCACTTAAATTTCCTTTAATCCAGCCCAAAAGACAAAGTGCACATTTTTTTGCCAGGTCCAGAGCAAAGAGCACAAAATATAAAATCTTTATTCATGCATCGGAGCGATAATTGAGGTGAGGCAATGTTGGCATCGATTGTTGAGTCGCTTCAAAGTGCTTTGCAAACAGCAGTGCGGGAGGCTCGGGGATGGTGCGGGAGGTAGTTACGGCTCAGGGGCCTTTGCTTCTGTGTCCTGCCTCCGACACTGTCCCTGCTCCATGAGGAAAGACATCCCATCGGACCACGGCTGGATGGTTACCCTTGGGTTTTTACAAGCAAGAACTTGTTTTGCCCAGGAGAACTGTTTATTCTGAGCTCTTCAGGTAGAGATAGGGCTACAAGGATGGTGAGGGGACTGGAGCACCTCTCCTACAAGGAGAGGCTGAGGGAGCTGGGCTTGTTCAGCCTGGAGAAGAGAAGGCTGAGAGGGGACCTTAGAAATGCCTCTAAATATCTGCAGGGTGGGTGTCAGGAGGATGG
>Ga0065711_1052036_pt1 | contig 10123 bp, 10 predicted proteins | sample Hoacrofraction12_FD_59098 | JGI IMG/M metagenome (GOLD analysis project Ga0065711, IMG submission 59098) | Hoatzin crop microbial communities from Cojedes, Venezuela - Epithelial fraction 12 v2 (version 2) | ecosystem: Host-associated > Birds > Digestive system > Esophagus > Crop | place...
GGGGGGGGGGGGGGGGAGTGGAGGGAGAGGCTGCGGGTGCCGGGCTGGGCTCCGGAGCAAGGCGCGCACCTCCGGACGATGGTGGGGGGTGAGGGGGAGAGGGGGCTGCCCCACGGCATCCCCCGCTCCGTGGGGACCGGTCCTGCCGCTCTGCTGCTGGGTGGGCGCTGGCAGGCGGGGGAGCGGCGGGAGGGACCTGGCGGAGTCCCGCACCCTGATTGCTTTTATTGTATTTGGATTCCCCAACCCCTCGGCTAGGCTGTGCGGCGAGAGGGAAGCCGGTATTAGAGGGGAAAAAGCAGACTGGCTATGTTAGGTACTCGCTCACATATCTCTGCTTGCAGAATTAATTTCCAGGCGAGTATAAATAACTAATCTTCGAGGTCAGCAGTTTGGGTATTAGGTATGTTTTTATCACACCTGATATATTTATCTTTACAGCAAAGATAGATCCCAGATCGTTACTGTGATTGCTTTTAGTCTTGGCAGAAATGAAAACAAACCAGTAAAAAAAATGCCTTGATGCATGTTTACTTTTGAGAATATTTTTTAGCTGTTTGTAACGGTTGGGCTTGCATGTAGCCAATACATTGAAATAACTAATTCGTACAATTGTAAGTCTGAATTATATATTTGCCTGCTGGGCATGCATGTTAAAGGAAAAAACCTCCCTAATTATGGATCTTTCAGAGAGATTGGAAGGGTGACAAAGCCCTTGTAATCTTTTGGGTCAATTTTCATAAGCTCCGAAAGCTCCCTTTGAAAAGGAAATTAAATTTCAGTGTGGAGGAGAGACAGGAAATTCAAGGATATAAAAAAGAAAGTCCCTGTTCTACTTTGATCCTGGCCTCAGGAGTTCATTTATGTTGGTGCTCTTCAGTGCCACAAGTTAAAATGAAGAGTCGCCTTTAACTGGAGTCTTCCTGCCTCTTGGCAGTTCGAAAGATGCTCAATTAGCAGCATGCTCCTCCTGTGTATTATTTACATGGCTTTACCTGGCAGAGTGGCTCCGTGTCAAGCATCTGCTTGGAAATACTTGGATCTCTACATCCACAGCGTCCTGTGCCATCCATGCCAGCCAGTCCCTTCCGCACCCCTCCTCAATTCTTATGGCTCGATCCCAAGCCAGCGCTGCTCTGCCCGCTGCTTGTAGTGCCTCGACAGAGCTTATCTTGCATTAGAAGGAGTTGGGGTTGGCCCTGGGTCCTTTCCCGCTCTTGGATGGTTATCTGCAGGGCACAGCTGTGCTTGAGGCCCTTTCTGGGCTCATTTGGGAACCTGGCAGTTTTTAATATGTTTGAAGGAGTGTTCAGGCAGCGGCTGGGGGTGGAGGAGGTAATGGTTGGATGCAAATGAAAAAGGTGGATTTGTTTACTAGTTAAAGGCACTTGTTTTCTAAATTATCCTGATAACAACAAAACCCCAGTGTAGTCCTATGGTGAACTTAGTGCTCTGTTCCTCTGCCAATTTCTCACTTGGTTTACTCTGTTTTGGTGCTACAGTAGGGTAACACTTCAGTGGCAGCAGGTTTAAATGCTGTGCATCAACAAAATATCAGTCTATGGTCCTGCCAAAACAGCTTTAAAGCTAGCACTAGATTTTTAAAGTACAGTTCTGTCTAATACGCATTTATTTTACCCTTCTGTTAGTAGCATTTAAGAGCATAGTCTCTAAAAAAAAAGAAAGAAGAGAAAAATGCAATTCCAATTCCTTACTCTTTTGGCTTGCTCACTTGGTGTACAGGCGGATTGTGCAGTGGAGACAGCAGGTTGTCCTGTTTGTAGGATTTTTTCACACATCCCAACCAGAAAGGAACTTGCAGCCTTGTTTGCAGTTTTTCTTCCAAACTTGGTGATATTAATAACAGTGATGGCATCTCAGCTGCAGAAGGTAGCTTTTAAAATTAAACATTGTTTTATATAAGACTTTGTATCTGCTTATCAATTTTTTTCTGTTTATGTAAACCCAGGAGTAATTTAAGGCGAAATTAGGGTCTTGCAGGTGGCAGTTCCATCTTCTAGGTTATAACAGGATCTTTTATGCCAAGTGCATTGCAAATGCTGCTGCTAAATGATAGTAGTAACATGTTTTTATTAGGAGCTTCTTTTAGAAGTATTTTCAAAAGCATGCAGAAATGTGCTTTTGAAAGCAAAGAAGCAAGAGTAAAACCAGCTCCGGAGCATTTTTCAAGTGCTGTTATTCCCACCACCTGGTGGAGCTTTTCGTGGCACTGGCTGAGGGAACTCTGAATTAGGATGCATTTTTTTTGTGTTTCAACACTATCAGATGCTATATGTAGAGTTTCTGTAACTTTTTTCTTTCTCATAGCAGACAATTAATTTTCTAGATCTTCCATACTTTGCAGAAGGCAGCACAGGACTATCAGTACACCGCTGTAGACAGATGAATCGGTGAAGCAGGAGATAAATTTCTTTCTTCCTGTCCTTGTCTTTCCCTTGCAGCACAGCTCTTTCTTTCTTTCAAAGGCAATACAATGCTGGCGTAGAGCATGACTAACCTGGGCATCCGGAAGCGATTTGTTTTCACCTTGGAGCACTTCTGAAGTGGAAGAATTATTTGTATAGGTAGCCCCTCTTCCAAGGTATTCTGGTGCAACCTTTGAGTGCAACCTCAGTTAGCTTTATACTAACAACTTTTATATCAATATTGCTAGACAGTATTTGGTAAACAGCCTGCATACAATCCAGGTTGCAAGGAGAAGAGAAGCAGCCACATTTTTGACTGATCTGAGATTACTGATATAGGTTGAAACATGGGTGTAAATTCCACTGACTAAGGCAAAGTGTGGCAGAGATACCTTTGCCCCTCTGACGGATATAGTTCTGCCCAACTGCGTCAAAGCCTGTCTGTCACGTTTGTTATGCCTGTTAGCTGCTAGATGAAAATCCAAGTAAGTCAGAGGTATGCAAGTTAAAAATAACTTAGAGGTGTGAGCTGACAGATAGTCCTAGAGTGGTATTACTTAAAACACTGATAAACTTCCTTGTCCTACACAGATGTTTCCTGAGCACTATGACTAATGCAAGAGACTCAGACAGAATTGCTGTTGTAAATGTTTGCATTTACTTACTTACTGCTGAGACACAGTGCCTGTGTCAGCAGGCAACAAGTGCAGGCTTCTGCTGGCCTAGGAAGGTGGTAACTCCCATCTGCCTCTCGAGTCCTGGCAGGCACAGCACGCCTGGTCACACTGGTGAGATGGATAAATGCCTTTGCAGCCTATTCAGACCAGTTCTGCATCCCTTTCTGGGCTAGCCTGTTGTCTGAAGATTGATTCAACTCATCACCCAGATGGTATCTGTGCCCTATCACCCAACAGGTATCTGCTCCACGGATCTGTGAATCTCATACCAGGCTTCAGGGATCTTTGCTTCTTAACCATAGTCCCTTAGTGCTGTGAGAACTGCCCTGACCTTTCTGTCCCAGCCTTCTGGAGCTGGTCCAGAAAGAAGTGAGTCTCTGACTACCTCTGTCATGTCTGAGACATTGGGAAGGTGGCTTTGATGTCTAGCGGATCTCCAGTGGCATCTGAAACCTGTGTTTGTCAACTGAATTGACCCTGTGGGAGCTAGATACGCTTTGTGGGCACTAACCTTCAATTTATGATATAGATTATGTTATCAGCCTAAATGGCCTCTATTTAAAACCGAAGTTTGTTAGAGACAAGTTGTCTCCTACTGCATGTGACTCCCCTTGTTCTGGTAAGGGCTCTGGGCCCCCCTGCCACTCATTAGAAGGAGCCACAGAGGAACTGTCATCATCCTTCTGGTCACCTTTCCCACCCTTGCCCTGACCTCCTCTTTCCACGGGTGCTGAGTGTCCCATGCTCTGTTTTATAAGTAGCAAACTCAAGTCACTTTGTGGAAAATGTCCTGTAAGGCTTTGAAAATCTTCTGTAAATCAGGGCTGCACAGCACCCACAGCTGTGAAATAGCCGTGGAGAGTGGAAAATGGGGGGCTTTGGTGGACAGGGAGCTCTCTTTGAGAGAAAATCCCAGTAATGTTGGTAGAAGTTGGCTCTGAAGTGTGAGTTAAAATTAAGGATGTCATCAATTGTAAAGACTGTAGTAATTGTTAAAATGCAATTCTAGGGGGAAAGGAAGGCGGAAAGCAATTCGTTCATGGCTCCGCTGCGCTTTGAAGTGCTCTTGATTAAGTTGCTTCATCTGGACTGACATGCGCGTCCTTCTGGGAGAAGACTTGTGCCCTGCGTATAAGATGACAAAGCCTTTGGGCAGAGAGGGGCTGTATTATTTCAGGAAATCTGTAAACCTCCTAAAATCTCCACTGTTTCTGTTGGCCGATCGCGAGGTATGGCAGAGTGCACAAAAGGCACAACGTAAATGGTTGTACCCTGCATCTGGTGACAAATGTTTGGAGTGTAGCGTTCCTGCTCTGAGGACATCATCTCGACTGAGCCTTTGTTTTTCGTAGTGGCTTTTCCACTTCTTTGAAAGTCCTCCCTCCCAGCAACAGTTTTCATTGCAGGCTCTGTCCTACTTAGCATTCTGCCCCAAAGATTTTGAGTGAAGGAGTGAGTGGCTGTGGTCAGGGCCCACAGGGTCCAAATGTGACCTTCCCCACCTTGCTGGTGCCTGACACAGGACAGCTGCTGGCATGGAGGTGACCACGCATACTCTGGGTATCCCTAAAACTCCCTTGAGCCAGATCTATCCTTATCCATTGCTTTGGAGGATCGTTCTGCAGAGCAAAAATCAGCACAGTGAAGCTGAAGTATTAAATTGGATGCAGTTTTAAAATGTCTCTGGACTAGATAATTGCTACTGACATTTTCCTAGGATCAGTAGATTTTTAAATTTTTCTTACCAGTGGTACACCAACACAAAACAAAGGTTGTTCCTTTTAAAGGACACTACATTATTTTTGGAGGCTGGATCTTTAATCAATGACTTAATCTTACATATCTGAAACGCTGTGTGTGCTGACACATCACGGTGCTGTACCAGCTCGACAAAGAAATCTAATTCTATCAAATCTGCCAGCTCAGTTAATATGACCCTGCCAGGGAAGCAGAAGGCATTACCTGCAGTTTTTTTAGGTAGGCGTCAAGTTCCCTCTCTTCAGCATAAATTCAGTGTATGCTACACATGGCCAGATTTGGACTTTTAAGGTACCTCTTTACATCCTGGCACGCAAAACCATAGATCAAGTTGGAAGAAGTTGTCAGAATATTTGGGTTGAAACATACCGGTCTGGGTCCTACAGACAGTCCTTTGAAATTAGTCTTGAAGCAGAGACCTGTGTTACTTCATTGTAACACAGTTACAATGAAGTTGTGTGTGAAGAACATGGCATAGGGCTACCTGCAACTTGAATTGGTGCTGACCTTACATTATTTGTCTCTTTTATGATACCCTACAATACATCCAAAGCTGTTGGGGTGTGATAAGGGCATCCATGCCTGTATCTTAAATTCCTTTAGTCTGATGGGATGTGGTGACGCCTTTTACATTACCTGCCCTTGGGCAGGTACACAGGCTGCAGCCCGCGTTAGTGCGAGACTTTAGCTGCTAACACTATTGCTCCACACACCTAAGGTTTTCTCTTATTAGACCTTGATTTAAATCAGTTTGTACAGATGATCTGACTTAGATTTTTTTTTTTTGGTGATGAAACTGAGAAAAATACTGGTTTATACTGAATTGAAGCAAATCTTAATTAAATAAAGGCAGGTCAAGATAATTATAGTTTTGATGGATTGAGGCATTCTTGCTTTTTGATTTACTTAATCTGAATTTCAGGTCCATTTCAAACTCTCAGGTAGTCAAAATTACTCATTTTAAGAGCCAAGAAGAAAGTTTGCTTTTGGAAATGTTGGAATGATTGCTCTGAATTTCATATGACCTGCATCAACACTGTTCATGTCAGGCAATGGCAATACTGATATTATACCTGAATTTGGGTTTTTATTTCTTGTCTCTGAAACTATTTTTGAAAACGTTGTTATTCTTCTGAAGGTTCACCCAGCTTTTCTTTTCAGGGGCGGCTCTCTGCATTTTAAGTAAAGAAAGGATCTCTCCTGCTTCTTGGTCTAATGCTTAGTAGAACTAGAAGCCTTCCTTCTTGATCTCTCCTCTTTCTCCCTACCAGATTCTCTGCTTTTTCCCTTCAGATAAAATTTGCTCTTGCTGGGAAGCGAAGACTATGATCAGGTCTTCTGTGGCTTTACCTTTGCATCTTACAAACAGACCTGCTGTTTTTCCCAAACAGTTTTAGGCTTAATTCTAGCCTGAAAATTCACCCTGAAAAGCACAAATGAACTTTTGCCTGCCCTGTATCCCTTTAACGGAAGTTCAGTATCAGACTGCAAATGTTAATGCTGAGGGCTACCTAGTATCACTAGGTGATCAAGCAGTAGCACGGGTGGAAACACAAAGCAGGCTGATGCTACGTTTGCACGTGGAACATGGAGGCACATACAGTTCAGCAGCTGAGAATGCCATAACCTTTGCAATGAAGTTAAGCAAGTTATGATGAAGTTATCTCTCAAGCTCTGGAGATTACGCTGTAATGGCAATGCAGGAAAAACAAGGAAAAACTGCATTACTAACCTTTCTGAAAGGTTAGTAGTTCAACCCTTGCAAAAACTTCTCTTGCTTAGGAAAGGAATAGTTAAATGTAAAGTGGCTTTTACAAGATATATGGAAATGGAAGTCCTCTTCCATGGTGCGAAGAGGAGGAAAATTATTTGGAGGAGTAGTGTGGGGTTGCTTCAGAAATTTGGCAAAAGACAGCTCCTCTCTTTTGGACTGCCAGAAATGCTGATGATGTGGCTTACCCATGTAACTGGGGACCCTGTAACGGATTCACAGGGAAAGCCTGGGCAGGAGGCACAGCTGTGGGGCCAAAGGATACAGCTTTGCTTCAGGATCTTGTCTCCAGGCAAAAAAACTTGCCTTCATTGATGTTATTCTGATGTCTGCAACTTGGTGACTTGAAGTGTCCATAAAATATGATGTGTAAGATACTCAGAGCTGCTTCAGGGCTTCAGAGGGAGTTTTCCTAGTTTGATCTCCATTTCTCTCCTTCCTGAGGAGACGTTGAAATGTCCTTCAGGCCTGCTGTTCTCATAGACTTGTGTGGTTTTTGTCCCTCTTTTGCATGTTTGCATGTGTTCTTCCTCTCATCAATTCTACTTCCACAACTGCTCCTTGCTAGAGGAGAACAGACTATTTCCACAGCTCTCACCTTTTCCCTGTCTCTGCCAGGCTTTGTTCTGCATGGTATTTCTTGGTACATTCCATGGTATCTGCGTGGTACTCTCCATGATATTTGGAAAGACACAGCAGTCAGGCGAAGTGACTGGAAAAAGGGGAAAAATTGCACCCATTTTTAAAAAGGGTACAAAGGACCCTGGGAGCTACCAACCTGTCAGCCTCATCTCTATGCTTGGGAAGGTCATGGAACAGGTCCTCCTAGAAGTTATGCTAAGGCACATGGAGGACAGGGCCATGATTTGAGACAGCCAGCATGGCTTTAGCAAGGGCAAGTCCTGCCTGACCAACCTAGTGTCTTTCCATGATGGAGTGACTGCATCAGTGGACAAGGGAAGAACTATGGATGTTGTCTCTCTGGAATTCTGTAAGGCCTCTGACACAGTCCCCCACAACATCCTTCTCTCCAAATTGGACAGATATCAATTTGATGGGAGGACTGCTCAGTGGATGAGGAATTGGTTGGATGGTCATAGCCAGAGTGTAGTGGTCAATGACTCAATGACCAGGCGGAGATCAGTGGAAAGTGGTGTCCCTCAGAGGTCTGTACTGGCACCAGTACTGTTTAGTATCTTCAGTGTCATGGACAGCAGGACTGAGTGCACCCTCAGCAAATATGCAGATGGCACCAAGCTGAGTGGTGTGGTTAACATGCTTGAGGGATAGGATGCCATCCAGAAGGACCTGGACAAGCTGGAGAGGTGGGCTGGTGTCAAGCTCGTGAGGTTCAACAAGGCCAAGTGCAGAGTCCTGCACCTGGGTCAGGGCAACCCTGCTGTCACTACAGGCTGGGGGATGAAGGGATTGAGAGCAGCCCTGCCAAGAAGGACCTGGGGATACTGTGGATGAAAAGCTGAACATGAGCCACCAATGCGTGCTCACAGCCCAGAATGCCAACCGTATACTGGGCTGCGCCAAGAGAAGTGCAGCCAGTAGATCGAGGAGGGTGATTGTGCTGCTCTACTCCACCTGCAGTCCTGTGTCCAGCTCTGAAGCCCTCAGCACAGGAGAGACATGGAGCTGTTGGAGTGGGTACAGAGGAGGGCCATGAAAATAGTCAGAGGGATGGGACGCCTTTGCTATGAGAACAGGCAGAGAGAGTTGGGGTGGTTCAGTGTGAAGAAGACAAGGCTGCAGGGAGACCTTATTGTGGGCTTTCAGTACTTCAAGGAGGATTACAAGGAAGATGGGGACAAACATTTTTTAGCAAGGCCTGTTGTGATAGGACAATGGATAATGGTTTTAAACGAAGGGAGGGTAGATTTAGACTAGATATAAGGAAGAAATTTTTTTATGATAAGGGTGGTAAAACACTAGACCATGTTGCCCAGAGAGGTGGTAGATGCTCCATCCCTGGAAACATTCAAGGACAGGTTGGATGGGGCTCTTGAGCAACCTGATCTAGTTGAAGATGTCTCTGCTCACTGCAGGGGGGTTGGACTAAATGACATTTAGAGATCTGTTCCAACTCAAACTGTTGTATGATTCTCTGTGTGCCAAGGTCAGAGTGAACCAAGAGTTTGGGACCCAGGGACACTTAAACTTTGCATCTGGGGACAAGTGTGTGGTGGTGGGAAGACAGACTTATGGCTGAGAACCTGGAGTCGGCTTGGAGAGCCGAGCCCTGTCCCACCTCAGATCTCTGCTCCAGTCTTGCCAGCTGTAAATGACAGTCTTTCAGTTTCCTAGAGGTTGAGTTTGGCCTTTGAAATGCATGGACACTCTAGTAGCACAGAATCACAAAATGGTAGGGGTTGGAAGGGACCTTTGGGGATCATCCAGTCCAACTCCTCCTGCCAAAGCAGGGTCACCTAGAGCAGGCTGCACAGGACCATATTCAGGTGAGGTTTGAATATCTCCAGAGGAGGAGACTCCACAACCTCTCTGGACAGCCTGTTCCAGTCCTCTGTCACCCTCAAAGAAAGAAGTTCTTCCTCATTTTCAGCTGGATCTTCCTATGCAATAAAGATATAAACTTTGCCCTTTTGACAATCAGCTTGATGTTGAATCTGGAAAGTAAAAGGAAATCTTCAACTGCATGGACAGAAAAGCTGTAGTGATGGGACAGTAGCTTTAGACATTCACTGTCTGCCACTCCTGTGTATAGTGTAGTCAGAGATGTGCAAAAGCACTGCTAATGCAACAAAAATGACCTGTATTTCTGCTTTGCCTACTACAGTGAGGTTGTCACACAGTTCAACAAGGCCAAGTGCAAGGTCCTGCACGTGGGTCGGGGTAATCCCAAACACAAGTACAGGCTGGGCAGAGAGTGGCTTGAGAGCAGCCCTGAGGAGAAGGACTTTGGGGTACTAGTGGATGAGAAGCTTAGCATGAGTTGGCAATGTGTGCTTGCAGCCCAGAAAGCCAACCATATCCTGGGCCCATCGAGAAGCGTGGCCAGCAGTTTGAGGGAGGTGATTCTGCCCCTTTACTCTGCTCTCATGAGACCCCATCTGGAGTACTGTGTCCAGCTCTGGAGTCCCCAACTTAAGAAGGACATGGATGTGTTGGAGCAGGTCCAGAGAAGGGCCACGAAGATGACCCAAGGGCTGGAGTACCTCTGCTGCGAGGACAGGCTGAGAGAATTGGGGCTCTTCAGCCTGGAGAAGAGAAGGCTCCAGGGTGACCTTCTAGCAGCCTTCCAGTACCTGAAGGGGCCTGCAGGAAGGATGGAGAGGGACTTTTCACAAGGATGTGTAGTGATAGGACAAGGGGGAACAGCTCTAAACTAAAAGAGAGCAGATTTAGACTGGATATTTGGAAGAAATTCTTCACCATGAGGGTGGTGAAACACTGGCCCAGGTTGCCCAGAGAAGCTGTGGCTGCCCCCTCCCTGGCAGTGTTCAAGGCCAGGTTGGATGGAGCTC
>Ga0065711_1052041_pt1 | contig 10122 bp, 2 predicted proteins | sample Hoacrofraction12_FD_59098 | JGI IMG/M metagenome (GOLD analysis project Ga0065711, IMG submission 59098) | Hoatzin crop microbial communities from Cojedes, Venezuela - Epithelial fraction 12 v2 (version 2) | ecosystem: Host-associated > Birds > Digestive system > Esophagus > Crop | place...
AAAGCTGTATGCACTGATTTCCAAGTAATGATTTCCTCAAGGATTTTAAACTGCAAGACTTTGTTCTTTCAAAATTCTCTGTAAAATCTTTCAATTGAGCTTTCGTTCCTTTCAGCTGATCATGCTTTTGACAGCTAGAAAAACAGGGGCTAATAATCGCTCCTCTTTGTTGCCGATCTGCACAGAGTCCCCGATTCTCTGCCACACATCCAAGTCAAACAACCGATCTGTCATTGCTATCAGCTTTCGTCAGCGGTACCACAATAATAGACTGGATACCTCTCCTTCAGTTAACTTCACGTTGGCTCGATCCGCCAATTCCGGCAGGCTTTTCTGCACCGCCTTTTCCAACACTGATACAGTGGAACCCATACTGCCGATGTTCACGCCCCCCGGCGTGCCGCGGGTCCGCTCCTGCCTCTATAGGGCAGCCTGGCTTACCTCGCTGGCCGGCAGTCCCCTGCCTTCTTCGGCTGTGATATCACGTCGGGGTCACCACAATGCCGAGTTTCAGCATCCATACAGGGACAGGAACGACTCTCACACATTGATACAATGCACAGTCGATTCGATTTATTGGTCTGCTTGCGTGGTTATATATATTTTTCATATCTGCACACGCGATCACACTTATTTGGATAGGCTAGACATAAATCACGCGCTGTTCACGCACCCCATATTCCCTTAAGATTGGTAAATATGCACTAACGCTAATAGCAACAGACCGCCTCCATGTCCTTGAACACTTCTTGTTTTTGCTAACCCACATCATGTACACTATCAGAACTTTCTCAATTGTTATTCTTAGCTGTCCTTTCCAGCGGCCTGTCCAGCTATGCTAACTGTTTTGCTTAAGCAGCCCATTCATTCTAACTCTCAAGTTACATTGACCCCAACACCTACTGTAGGTGACCCTGCTTCGGCAGGGGGGTTGGACTAGATGACCCACAGAGGTCCCTTCCAACCCCTACCATTCTGTGATTCTGTGATTCTTCAGTACTTATCTTTGTAATTCTACAGCTGGTTAACTTTAAAAACCAAAAGCCTCCTTAGTGCAAGAGATTTTTTTAGATATTTTGAAGCAATCAGTACCCTAGGATGAGATGAGGAAAAAATCATGCATTTACAGAGGACTCCAGTCCATGCACAGGACCACCTATTCACCATAATCACTAGTGAAAATTCACCACTGCAAGGATCTTCTGCTTAACCTTTCTAGCATAGGGTTTCAGTTTGAAAATGTAAACCCAATGATCTTGCTTCCTATGTTGTATAGCTGATATTTCATAAGGAAACTCCGAAGGCCTTTTAAAATGTTTATAATCTGGACATCCCTAAATGATCTGGACAGTCCTGTTAAAAGCGGTGAGAAAAAGAGCAGCTTAGTATAGTGTAATTCTATCAAAAAAACATATTTGTTATGGAATATTATTTTTACTGCACAAATTCTCTTTATTAGTACGACAAACTTTTGTGCAAAAGATAATGCTAGCGTGTATAGAACGCACCTGCCTTCTGCAGGAGAAATGCTGTGTTTATTTGCCCTCACACAGAAACTGTGATCCTTTATGACCTAACAACATGGCAATCATTCTCTCATTTCTTGTGTTCGGAGGTGTAAGGCTACAATTCATCTTTCTGTAGGCAAGAAAACAGCCATAGGTACCGGGTGTTTGATTTGGGTACAGTCTTAGAGATGTCTCTTGTTCTACCCTACTCTTCTCTGAAGTGGAGGTGTTCTTCCTAGGGAAAAAGAATGCATTTCAGCCAGGTGGGAGATATGAACCAGCAGAAATTACCTTCTCCACATACATATACATGGGAAATTAAGGCTTCTGCCTTAATGGGTAGGTAGGAAGGACAGAAGAAATTTCTACTGAGCTAAATGTGGACAACATGACTACAGGAAGAGGGAAGAACTAAGGATGGGAATGGAGCCTACTAGATGTATTTTTTTATTGGGTAGATCAAGAACTGTTGACTTTGCTTTACTTGACCTAAGCTTTTCCAGCTCAAAATCATTCTGAAGTGTAGTGTACTGTTGGCTGTAAGTTCAATCCATAAATCTTTAGGGGTAATGTACTGGTAGCTCCAGAATTCACTACTGCCAGCCCCACAAAGTGTTCAGGACAGTTGTAGTCATTATAAAACAAAATGAATTACCACTACACTACCTTCAGTTGTAGTGGAGGGGTAATACTTTACCTTCTAGCTAATAGCCACTGAGAAGACAGCCACATTAGTCCACAAGAAAAAGTGCATAGCACTTCATTGCGCTTGGGCTTATTCAGAGAGCTCAGTTATGCTTCAGTGAGGTCAAAGTAAAATTCTAGTGACTGCTGTATAGTAAGAGGATGTTTTCATCAAATCTGTCACATACTCTTCCAGTATATTTGGTCTTATAAAAGATGCTATTGGTCTAAATAAAATAAGTTATTTGGAGCAAGCTTTCCTTGAACCCTATGGAACTTGGGTGTGTTTCCTGTCTCTGAAGGTAAGGATGAGGTACAGCAGAAGGAGCTCAAGCCTGTTTGCTAACTAACAGTATCCATGCACTTATTCACCAAGTTTGTTATTGACTTATTTTGCACTTGAGATAGGGCAAGTATAATGAATTACCACATCTCAACTGATAGGGACACAAATCTAGTTTTCAAATTTTGAGTCATAGGATGCACTGATGGTGCAAAATATGTAGCTAGAAGAGGTACGAGAAAGTATTATTTATGAAAATTCATATCTGAAGTGTTATGATTTCTTTCAACCAGATGCTGCTGATGTAACTCTACATGACTTTTCACACATTCATCCACCTGACTTCTTAGTTTCCTACCTGCCAGCCTGTTTTCAAGCACCAGTTTACCAGATTTCTCAGCTCATCATTTTTTGTTACATGTCCTCCTCTGTTTTCCTGGATTGAAGTGAAGCCAAATTTTAAATAGTGTAAAATACAGTCCCTTTCCTAAGCCAACCATATAATTGAAAATGCAATACTCAATTTAGTAAAAAAAGCTACCTAGTGAGCAGAACTGATTATGAAAAAAATCACGATATGAGAAGTGACACTTTTCAGGCTAGACTTGAAATTGAGATGTTCTAGAAAAAAAGAAGGGAGACAAATGATAAAATGCATGTTTCAGAAGGTGGATTTAAAATGTTATTCCAAACAACTATTATGATAATTTTCATTCTATAAGTCTTTTATCTGGCAAAGGATTGTTCATTTGCTTAACTTTAAAGAAGAGTAAAGCTATTGCTGTTCTTGGCATTAAGTGTAAGCAGAAGACATTGTAAGGCTTTTTAGACTATGGATTAGGGCTGCTCAAAGTATATTTAGGAAGTTGCAGGATATTTTTGGGCTCTATAAACCTGTTATGAATAAGAATGAACTACCTAATACAGCTTATCTGAATTTTGATAGGTGTAACTGAATAACATCTAGTCTAAAAATTGATGAAAACAGCAAGAAACCTGAACAGTAATTGTAATTTGACGTTAGGTCTGCCTGTGCATCCTTGTCAAGTATTTTATTCCCTACTTCTCTGTACTTTCTCCCGAGCAGGGACAACTGCTCTCTGAGCAGCAGATGCATTAGTTTCTGATTTGACAGACAGCTTCCCTTGTGTTTATTGCAAACATATTTCACTGAGGAGTGAATAATTAAATGCAGCCAGGGAAATTCTGGGTTGATCTCTGATCTCTAATTTCACATTAGTAAAGCATAACATTGACATGTAAAAAGTCATAAGTCTTCAGGCATTTTTTCAAACGTTATATAGAATGCAACCTCCTCTCCAAAAGGCAATCACAGTAAAGAAATACAGAAATTAACCAGAGCATGCAAACATTTCAAGAAAATACTTATAGAAAGGAAAAACTGTGAACAGATTCTTTTGCATCTGTGTTTATATCAAAGTGCTGTAAATAAATGCAGTATACATCAATTCAAATATGCCAGTTTGGCAGCATGCACCATGTTAGAGCACTAGTTTTAAATAAAGTTTAGCTGACATTGCAAGGAGTCCGTCACTGCATAAAGTTATCACAATAGGAGAGCAGTTAAAGAAATCTACAGACCTGATTTCCAGTCAGGTCAAACAGTAAAATAGAGAAGGGACAACTTAACAAATCCTTTTTTTAAGAAGTGAACTAGAAGATGCTAAGTTAATTCCTTTGAGGACTTGCAAAATCTCTGGATGCAAAGAGCAGAAAATCCTGTTTCCAAAGGGGAATAATGTCAGTGCCAAGAATTTGCTTTCCTCCAGACTCACTGTAGTGACCGTTTTTGAGAAACAAATGTACAAAGTTTGCCTATGCTGAAAGACGATATACATTAGCTCTACATCAGCACTTCGCGGCTATTGGCCACGACACTTTTGGCTGTACCAGTGCATGGAAAGGACTATCGAGCATTGACTCTTGATCTGTGAGACAGTTGTGCCCTGCTGCAGCACCCTGCTGGGTGTGGTAAGTTTGGGCCAGCTTCTCAGATTCATTTTGTTACCTGTGCAGAGTACCATGCGAAAGTAAGGGTTAGCTGCTGCAGGGTTTAAGCTATCCTGGATGTGTCTTCATTAAGCGGTGGAGGCAGTGACTGGAATTCATCCTTGACCAGACATTGACACCTGCATCTGAGCTAATCACTTGGCGCTCCATAGGCTATTAGTCTCCGTTCTAGTCAGTGGAGAAAAATGGGCAGTTTTAGAGCACAATTTATCATATGCTAAAGTAGGCATTGGAGATAGGTGAGATGAATCACATGCTGCGAGTGCCTCTCTCAGTCTGTCAGTTAAGGCAGCCTAGGTGTGAGCATCAACCCTGAAGACTTCTCGAGGCAGGTGAGATGGATCTTCCCTCCCAGGCTGCAGAATGAATGTGCTTAGGATGGGAGAGTACCTCCTGAAATCTTTAAGTGCCTCTTACTGTTTTCTGGACCAGTGAAGGACCCTGCTGTGTTTGTATTAAGGAAGTTAGTTTTCCTCAGTGGGAAAAGCACGAGATTGTCTGTTAGAATGTATAACCCGCAGGGCATCAAGTGCACTGACACTGGGAATCGAGAAGACCTCGCTAAAGATTAATGTTTGGGTGAGGTACAGAGCAGTTCAAGTCACACTGACTCCCTTAGACTCCCTCAGTCTCATTAATTGACACATAGGTGTAAAACAGTTTCATGTAGTCAGGTATAGGCTGTACAGAAAGAGAAAAGATTAGTTATGTCAAAGAAAAGAGAACTTTTGTGTTTATCTTTCTATAACACAACTTTTTATACCTTTTTCAGAAGCCTCTGTTACTTTCTGCTACTGGAGACAGGATCTTGCATAACAACCCCAGACAGGCCCAGAATGAGAAGTCTTTTTAGTCAGATCTTCAGCAGGATAGGACATGTAGGATGTTCTCTGAGGAAGAGTTTGCTAAAAAAATTCTGTTAATACTGGGTTTAGCTCTACTTTCACCTCGCACCCTGATTGCTAAAGCAGAGCTAAGGTCATGCTTATATCAAAGGGTCTGCACATATTGGAATCTCATCTGCTTTCCTACCCCTGTACAGGCTGAATCTCATAAAAGATGCTGCTTCTTCCTCACTGCTTGTCCTGGCTGCTGAGATGCTCCTGAGGTGTTGACCCATGGTTGCTGCTATGTATTTACAATCACATGAATGGACTGCTTTGATTTCAATTAGCTAATCCACCTGTCAACCAGGCAACAATTATCCCCATGAGTGAAGGAAACTGAGGCAGTGTGAATAATAGGCAAATCTGGGCACAAAGTTTTTCTGTTTTCCTTTTTGACACCTTCTCTTAAGATTTCAGCTTGCTTTAGCATATCCGAAGGCTTCACTTTGATCAATTTCCAACAGCGTAATTCCTGCCAACATCTGCAAGATTGCTCCTCGGTTCAAGAGCACGTGTTGCTTTGTGTAAAAGTAGGAGTATTCCTATTTCCCATGGCTGAGTGAAGCATCTCAGCAACGCTCCCAAGAGCCTTTATTCCTGTAGTTCTATGTTCAAACCCATGTGGCTGTGCTGTACTGACCTGCACTTGGTAAACCAGTGTATCTGTCTCAATGAGACTTTAATATCCTAATATGCCTCAGAGGAGTAATGCTGCCATTACTTGAAAGAAAACTCCTCCTCCTGCCACTCTCTCTTCTTTTTTGCCCCCCTCCTTTTTTCTCCCCAGCAGTGTCCACTTTCCCAGCAGTCAGCCATTCCCAGGACTCCATATCATCTGTTAGCACTAGAAGGATTTCCCGGGGAAAAGGATAGGGAAAAGAGTCTGCAAATTTTTGGTTTTCAGGATCAATAATTATCACAAGCTTTTATACAAAAGTGATCCCTCTCTGGAGTTATTCAAGACCCGCCTGGACACAGCCCTGTGCAGCCTGCTGTAGAAGACCTTGCTTTGGCAAGGGGGTTGGACTAAATGACCCACAGATGGCCCTTCCAACCCCGAACATTCTGTGATTCTGTGATTCTGTGATTCTGTGATTCTGTGATAAATGCCCCTGTTATACATAAATAAAAAATGACTGGTGGTTCTCTAAAAAAGCCACCTTAATTTGACATTTACTCCTGTTTAATTTAAAACAAATGATTTGAAGTTATAAAATGCCATGTCTGTTATATATATTTATAGTGATTTATCTTCGAATGTTATGATAATTTATCAGAAAAATCTGTCTGCGTTCAGAGGCTTGTTATCATACCTCTAAATTCTGATCTACATCTCTGTATATAACCATACACACTCTGTCCTAGAGTAAGAGAAGCAGATACCAAGTAGTCTCTTTTTTATCAGCTGAACCTTTGGTAGCCTGCATTCATCATCAGCATCTAAGTCTCAAAACTTCCTGCAGGTGATTTTCAAAAACCTTGAGACTAAGTGTTATTCTCTTACATTCACAGCATGACATGTGCCATAGAAACACAGATCTGCAAATTTGCTTCTAAAATGATTTGAAATATTTTTTTATTTTTCTTCCAGCTGTAAAACTGAATGCCTTCATTATTGCATGGCTAGTTCTGAAAAGATTGACATAAAGATTCCTTAAAAATAACCTAAAGGAGGTTGCTATATACTAAAATAAGCAAAGTATTCAGTCTCTTTTATCTCAGTACTTTGCTGGACAAAAGAGGTTGATGGGTCTCATTGGGAAGCTGAGAAAATAACTTCCTCAATAGCCATTTGAGATTTTACAGTTCTATGAGATATCAGTTTTTAAATTCACATACTTAAAAAAAAAATTAGAGTAATAACTGGTTCAAATAAAACCTTATTCTTTTACATCTTGACTCAGTGTGATTGTTCATGGAAACTTCAGCACTTTGCATGAGAAAAGTGGGAGATAGTTTTGCATTTTAAATATAATAACAAATTGACCAAAACTTTGGAATTTCAGTGAACTGCAGGAAGCCGATCAATGAACAGAGGGCAGAAAGGATGAGATTAATGGTAATGAGTAATCTTTGTTCTTTCACTTCTTCTATATAACCCACAAATAAAATCATATGTTCTATAGTAGAATGATATCACTGAGAATTACTCCAAAAGCCCGAGTTAAAATGTCATGTTTAAAAAAGAATTGAAATCTTTTTAAAGGAGTGAGCTAAGTTTTCACTACATTAAGTAACTTCATCCAGACTCTTTTAAAAGTACAGAAGAATGTCTTGAGTCTTGTTGACTTCAATGTATTCAGTGGCAAGCAACCCTAACCCAAATTCATTCAAATCTCTTTTGATTGCCTAACCGAAATAATTTAGATTGATTGAGCTTTCAGCTCTTCCCTGAAGGGATTATTGTGGATGATGTCCAGGACTGAAACAGAGGTGAAATATTTCATCCACATGAAGGACTGGCCCTGAAGGCTAAGCTGAAAGTCACTGTAAAGGCAATCGCGAGGACAAACACAGAGAAAAAGACACATTTTTTTTGGTGGCTTTCTCTGGTAGGGCTGAGCACACACAACTTCTGTAATGTTATTGTGTTCTTAGGAGAGAAAAATTACTTTTCTATTATGGCAAAATCATGTTCTTAATTTTTTGAAGAGGACTTTGAGGATCAAAGTCATGAGGTTGAACAATAGCAGGTTTTAAACCCCACACTGAAAATGTAGCACCTACTGCAATACCCAGGAAAAGAAGCCACTTCTTTGTGTGTCTGGCAGTCTGCTACACTTTTGGAGAGAAGCCACAGCATATTTTTATCCTAAGGGAAATACAAGGATAAAATACCACATTCAGAACTGGTATGAAAGAAATAGGTTGATAAGTGACTGTTGGTCTGCAGCATTTTGAGGAGAGTCATAGCCTATGGCTGCCTATAAGAAAAATGTCATTTAAAACATTAAGAGGTTCAAGAGGTGGAATATGAATGTCAGGGTATTTGCTTGTATGGCTATATTGCCATGTCAAAGAGGTAAGGAGAATAGGTGGGTCCTTTGAACGTCAAGATTTTTCTGAGAAAAAATAAAATTGCTTGATTAAATTACTGCCCCAAACAATTTTGGATGAACTGTGTTGTTCCTCAGAGCAGAAGCTGGAGTGAAGAGTTTTAGAAATATTGGACTAGCAATTTGCCAATGTTGATAGCATCAGTTATTTCTGAATGCTATCAAATTCCAAACTAAAAGACATATCTTACACTGTGGGACAGAGCAAGGTTACTAGTCACCCCTGGGAATTTATTTTATTAATCTGCACATCACAGGATCATCTGGGTGTATAATTTCCAAAGGAAACCGCAAATTAACAAACTCTAGATCTGTCAGAGAGATTAAATTCCCGGTGTTTCTTCATCTTTATTTTATCTGAGGAGAGAGTGAATTTTAGCAAACGTTGAAAGTGATTCAGAACTGAGCATTGGCTTTCTGAGTGAGTTACACTCTGAAATTAAAAAAAGGTTCCCCCTCAAAAGTATAGTCTTAAAATGAAATTTCAAAAATAACAAGAGTGCAAGATGGAGAAACCCTGTTAGGTAGGGAAGCACAAACAAGCTGTGAAGGGAACTCTTACTTGAGTCATCTCTAACTCTAGTTACTCACTGTGTGTTGCAGTGACAGCCATTCAGCATCGGCTCTGGCAGCAGTGATATTTCTGGCGAGGCATTCTCCTCTTTTAACTCTGAGTAACGGTTTCTGCACCAGAGGCAGTGCTCACGGGTTTTTGCTGGGGAGGATGTCAACATAAAATTTTCTAATATATATTTCCGTACTGTTTTCTTGTAATTTTCTTATTGTGTGAATGTGCACAAGTGTGTGTGTGCCAAAGAACCCAACAAAGGCTTAAAAGAGTAGAACTAAACAGTATAGGCTATCCAGTGTATCGTGTTTATTTGTTACTTACAGGAAGACAGGAAAGAAAGGGCCACTACCTTGTAATTGATCTTTTAAATTTCTTTGAAGAGTCCCTGCTCATGACTCAAAAGTGTTTCTGCAAGCTTGGGGATAACCAGCAAGACTCGTGATGAGGGCTACTGACCAGGCATATGAATGCATAGCAACTGCCTAATGCACTAATAAGTTGTATATATATGGAAAATTGATATATTTTGGAAAAATTATTACCTGTTGTTACAGGCTTTTATGAAGTTTGTAAGTACCCTTGTAATGCAGGGGTAAACCACTGTATTGTATGCTTCTTGTATGTCACTATAAAGACAGAAATACAAAGATTTTAGAGAGGCCTATGAATTTCTGGTGGGGATGGATCCCGCTGTCCCCAAGATAAGATCTTCTCTCTTTGTAGCCTGTGCTTTTCAGATTTTTTCAGTGCGGAGACTTCTGCCACCTCTTGATTTTGTTCCCCTGTAAAGATACATAAAAGTCAAGAGAAAAGTTTAAGAGAGCATTGTTTGTTACCAGCTCATTTGTGATTTTTTTTTTTTTTTGCAGAGGAGGTGTCCTGAAGAAGAGAAGGCTGAGAGGGGACCTTCTAAATGCTTATTAATATCTTAAGGGTGGGTGTCAGGAGGATGGGGCCAAACTCTTTTCAGTGGTGCCCAGCAACAGGACAAGGGGCAACGGGCACAAACTGAAGCACAGGAAGTTCCATCTGAACATGAGGAAGAACTTCTTCCCTCTGAGGGTGACGGAGCACTGGAACAGGCTGCCCAGGGAGGTTGTGG
>Ga0065711_1016518_pt1 | contig 10121 bp, 6 predicted proteins | sample Hoacrofraction12_FD_59098 | JGI IMG/M metagenome (GOLD analysis project Ga0065711, IMG submission 59098) | Hoatzin crop microbial communities from Cojedes, Venezuela - Epithelial fraction 12 v2 (version 2) | ecosystem: Host-associated > Birds > Digestive system > Esophagus > Crop | place...
TGAAGAAAAATTATACAAGGTCAATATGGCGGGCGAGGTTAAATCGGGTTTGTTTTATTTTTATAGTTTCTATACCAAAGCGTATACCTCAGTGGGTATGTGGGTGAGGGGGTCCCCCCGTATCCAAGGCACATACACCGCCACTGTAAACCTTAATGATGGTGACTATGTTTATTGTAGTTCTTCTTATGCTAGCCAACTTACGTTGGCTGAATACGTTAATAACCCTGAGTTATTCTCTAAGCATAGCGTAACAGTTAATAACGATACAATTGATTTAGATATTACTTTAAATAAAGTTACTTTAAATATAAGCAAGACTGATAAAAACGACAATCCTTTAACAAACGGTTATCAATTTAGTATTTCAGCCGCCGATTTATCAGGAAGAGAGTTTTCTTTCGTTACGGATGAGAGCACAAACGATTATCTTAACAGCAAAAAAACTTATATTTATGATGCTGATGGAGAAACTAATAGCTTTTCCGTAGTCACTAACTCGTCAGTTGTTGAAATAGAAGAAACAAAAATTCCTGATGGATATGCTAATTATGATGGCACAACCACCATATATCTGAATCCTATTATTTTAGGAAATAGTGCCACTACCGATATAAATGGTAGCTATTATAGACACGCTATGCCAATGTATGTGACAAACCGTGCTGGCAACAAAATCAAGTTAGATGAGGTTTATTTAAGTTCAAACAGATCACGTAACCTTAAGCCGATTTACATAGGAGACAATCTTTTATATTGTTTACAAGAAGGAGTTACGCTATCATCCTATACTGATGATAGAGAAATCGAAGGCTATACTGGCTTGTCAGAACAGACTTATGAAAACCTATCACAAGAACAAATAGAGAAAATCAGGCGTGCCATCTACTACGGTTTTGGCTACGGCAATCACAATAATGCCTGGTATGCCATAACTCAGATGACAATTTGGCAAATCGTTGCAGAGGAAGAACTTGAGTTTGAACCAATCACCGCAAATTCATATGATTCGAGTGGCAGTTTTGACTCAACAGTTACGATAAATTCGCTAATAGACTACTATGACTGGCAAGAGTATATAGATTTAATAGAAAACGGCGAGCTTCCTGTTGATGTCGAAGGACGCATCTTTCAACACGACGACTCACAAGACCTTTTCTTATTAACCACAGCAAGCTATTCCCCTGAAATAAAAATAGTTAATACAAAAATTGAAAACTACGACTATTTAGAGCTTACTAAAGTGTTCGATGAAATAGAATATCGCAGATCTCGGGGCTGGGGAACATCAAGTGTAAAAGGTTACGAGTCTAATGTTTTGTTCCAACTTTATGCCAATGGAGAACCTGTTGAAAATTATATTGTTCCTGTGTTTTTTTTCAAAACATCATACTTAGTTCCTTCGTCAATGCTTAATAACGATGAAATTATTTATTTTACTAATGCTGATGGCGACGTAATAGCTGATATGCTCGACACTAATAACGAATTAACGTATCGTTTACTTGACACAAATGGTATGCCTTTAGTTGCTTACGACGAGGATGCCGTCTTTAGAAATAGTAAACTATACTCTAGTTATATTTATTACAGCGATTATTTAGAGGAAGCTTTTGAGAAAGAACGCGTCCCTCAAAGCGACACCTATACATTAGTTGTTGACTCATATTGTAGCTACGGCTATAGCGGCAACGAATGTAGTGTGTCAGCCGTTAAAAATAATGATACAAATGAAATTCTAACTTATCCAAGTTTACCGATGTATAACGATGATGGGGATAAGATTGTTTATGAGTTTAAAGAAATAACCGATAGTAGTACAAGCACTACTTACACGTATAACAACAGAGACGCAACGGGTACAGGTATTGAGGGGTTTGTCGATGAAAAAGAACAAGCCACATCGGAAAGCGGTATTCACTTAGCTTTAAAATCTACAGTCACTAACTATGAAGCAACAAAGCTTTCTGTCACAAAAATTTGGGACGATAATGATGACCAATTAAAGATGCGACCGGACACATTAAGCGTAAACGTTGCTGGCACAATAACTTACAAGCTCGATAAAACATATACTAAAACTGTCTACTCTAACACGCTAGAGCTATCTGCTGATAACGATTGGACAACCTCTTTAGACCTACCAAAATATTATTGGCTTAGTAGCGAAGAAATAGCTGAACATAATTTAAGTGGAAGTTACACTGAACAATATCTAGAAATTACCTATGATGTTGATGAACGAGCTGTACCGTATTACACAAAGACCAAGGCTTGTGAAAATCAAGATGACGGGCAAGCGTGTACTCTTACGAACACCTTAACCCCGTATCACATTGAAATCAAAAAAGCATTTGGTGTTAACTCAGATGGCTCTGATTGGACTTATGCTAAGCCTGAAACGGTTACGGTAAACCTAATTCAATATTATAATGCTGCTGACTATTCCGAAAAATTTAACGGCACCGTAAGGGAAACTATAACGTTATATGCTTCTGATAATTATTACTATAATTGTGACATACCCGCGGTAGATGAAAATGGCAATAGGGTTTATTTCGATATAGAAGAAGTATTATCGGAAGAAGATTTAGCGTGGTATCAACAACAAGGCATACCCTTACGCTGTTTTAATGTATATACAGGAAGCAATTTCTATAGTACAAAAACAGGCTACAACAGAAAAGGCGGTTGGTATTTTACAGATGCATATGCTGAAGCCACAGCCGACTCGTTCTTTATTGTCAACTATATTTTTAAAGACGAGATTAAAATAAACAAAACGTGGTTAGGTTCCGATGAATTTAAGCCCTTTACCGTTTGTAGAGAAAGTGTTGATATATCTATTCCCGAATGGATGGGAACAGGGCTTCTTGATTCCTATTGTGAATATATAACCGAAGATATGGTAACCAAAAACGACGATGGGTCCTATACCTATACAACGTATGCGGAACGTTATACTACAGATTGGGCCACTATAGAAACGAGTTTCAGTGAATTGGTAGAAGATTCTGATGACTATATCCTATTAGAACAATCAGAAACGGTTAACGGTGCTACCCGTAACATTAACTTTACCAACGCTCCCAAAACAACCTCTATCGGTGGTATCAAAACCTGGAATGACAACGATAACGAACGCTCACTGCGTCCTGAATCAATCGAAGTAACTTTGGCTGGCTCTAACGGCTATAGCGAAACTAAAACCGTTACAGAAGAGGATGATTGGTCATACACTTTTGCTGATTTACCAAAATATGATGATGATAAAAACGAAATTACTTATACAATCAGCGAAACCCCCGTTAAATGGTATGAAACCACCTATAACGGCTATAACATTACAAATACCTTTAATAGGGAATATACTGCTCTAACAGTTAACAAGAAGTGGCAAGACTACAGTAACGAGTACGGCATTAGAGCAGAAAGCGTTGAGATTACACTTTTACGTAATGGTGAAGAATACGAAAAGGTTACACTCAGTGAAGCTAACTCCTGGACTCACACTTTCAATGACTTACCTGTTTTGGATGATGATTTAAACATTTATACATATTCCTTCGTAGAAGAAGATATTGCAGGCTACAGTAGCACTCAAGAAACAAAGGAGAACACCACCACCTTTACTAACAGCTTAATAACTACAGAAATCAGCGGTGTTAAAACTTGGCTAGATTATGATAATAAATATAGTTTAAGACCAGAAAGTATCACTGTTGTCCTTAACGGCTCAGATGGTCGCACGTATAGCCAAACTACTAGTGATGGCACATATAAATTCACCAATCTTCCCAAATACGATAAAGACGGTAATGAGGTTGTTTATACCATCAGTGAGCTTGCCGTTAATGGATATGATAGTACGATTGAGGGCTATAACTTAATCAATACACTAAAAACAGTTAATATTGCTGGTAAAAAGACCTGGAACGACAATGACAACCAGGACGGCAAGCGTCCAGAGAGCATTACCCTTAACCTTTTACAAAATGGTATAGTCTTTGATTCTATTACCCTTACTGACACCCTTGACTATAGCTGGAGCAATCTACCGGCGTACGATAAAGACGGTAACGCCTATATCTATACTGTTTCAGAAAATCAGATAGACAACTATTCAACCACCTATGACGGCTATAACATTATCAATAGTTATACCCCTGAGAAAACAGCAATCTCTGTTTCTAAAGTCTGGATAGATGATAATGACCAAGACGGTATTAGAGCAGAAAGTATTGAAGTTAAGCTTTTAGCTGATGGTGTGGAGATAGCCACTACAAGTTTAAGTGAAGAAAACCAATGGTTTACTACCTTTAATGATTTAGATAAATATAAGGACGGCGTTGAAATCATCTACTCTATTCAAGAGGTCGGCGTAGAGGGATATTCTAGTGAGATAATTAAGGACAATAACCTCTTTACTATCACTAATACCCATAGCTCCGAAGTAACAGAAATAACTATTACTAAAACCTGGGATGACAATAACAACCAAGACGGTATGCGTAGCGAGGCTATTGTTACTTTATATGCTGATGAGGTAGCTGTTGATACCGCTTCATTCATAGAAGACGGCTCAAAAACCTTCAGCAACCTCCCGGTTTATAACAACGGTAAAAAAATAGAGTACACAATTGCTGAAACAACCATTCCTAGTGGCTATGAATCAACTATTGACGGTACTCATATAAATAATAAACACGTACCGGAAACAACGAGTGTAAGTGTCACAAAAGTCTGGGATGATGAGAATAATAAAGCTGGTTTGCGCTCTAATGCAACGGTTACGCTATATGCTAACGGCGAAGAGATTGGCTCTTATATCTTTGAGGGTAAAGATAATCAAGAAGTTTGTACCTTTAGTGATTTACCAGTATACAAAGATGGCTTGGCAATCACCTATACCGTTAAAGAAACTTTAATCCCTGAAAACTATAAGATGAGCCAAGAGGGTAATATCATCACTAATAGTTACCAGGAAGAACCTACACCTACACCAGAACCTAGTGTTGAACCAACGCCATCGCCAACTGTTGAGCCAACTCCAGAAGTAACGGAAACTCCAGAACCTAGTGAAACCCCTGTGGTTGCAAAAACACCCGAGCCAACTCCCGTTCCTACACAAACTCCACAACCTAGTGAAACGCCACGGGTTACACCAACACCAAAACCGAAAGAGGTGCGTAGGGTGCCTAACACAGGGGCTGTAAGATAATGTTCCCTAAAGCTTCTGCTTTAAAAGCAGGTTACATAAATATTGATATAGAAACTAGACAGGCGCTTAGTAATTCAGCAATACAAAGAAGGAAATACCACTAAAAAAGGAGCCACAACGGCTCCTTTGTGCTTTTTTTGATTGTATGCGCTATTTCATCAACTCAAAGCCAGTAATATAGTTTTGTCTTAACGCATCTAAATCTTCATCGCCACCCAATATACCACCTTTTGGCACACCATCTTTTACAAACATTACAAAGGGTACATATAAATGCGGTGTTCCATCTTCATCTGTTGCAAAGTAATCCCCGATTGCCTCAACCAATAAATCATAATTAGGTATTTCAATGTTACTACTTTCACCGTTAGCTCTGGTATTAACGTAAAGAATATTATAATCATAATCTTTACTTACCTCATTTAACACAGGCACAGCTTCTAAGCAATTAGGGCAAGTATCAAAACCAAACAAGACAATAAAGCTTTCACCGTTATTTAACTTATCAACTACTTCTTTAGCATTACTTTCAACAAAGTGATGAACACCAGTGATACCATAGCCACTCATATCGGCTAACTTTGTTGATTGCTGGTCTTGCTGGTTTGCTTGTATCTCGTCAATATCTGCTTCAACAAGGTCCATTAGAGTGGAATAACCCTCTAATGTTCCTACACCAATTATAGCCTTAACCATCTGCCCTTGATTAACAGCTACGGCTGTCGGGCTTTGAATGACTCTGCCACCGTCATCATCTACCTCAAAAATATCAGTTGAAAACTCTTCAACATAGCTATCAAAATCAAAGTCAGTAGCCATTAAGTCAATATAATAAATAGAGCCTCTTTCCTTTACTAATTCTTCTAGTATCGGTTTAGCCTCTGCACAATAGGGGCAACCCGCATAGCCGTTATAAAAGAGAAAGCTCTCTTTGTTTTCTAACATTTGCTTAAACTCACTAACAGAGATAGTAATAATTTCTCCTTCTTGTACTGCTTCACTAATTACTGTAGTTTCTGCTACAGCGCTTTCTGCAGGCTCTACTATTTCAGCACTACAACCAGCTAATAATAGTAATAAAACCAATAATAGTTTCTTATTCATAAAGTGTTACGGCCTCCTTTTCAAATCTTTTAACTAATTCTTCATAAGCATCGTAAGAAATCACCCCATCATTACGCATCTCTAATACATTACTTACAATATCATCAAACTTTAGATAGGCTTTTCTAAGCATTTTGCGACCGCAATTAGGGCAATAGTTTAGCTCTTCCCATTCACGAGTTTCTCCACATACACTACACTTCATATAAGCAATTTCACAGTTCCAATTATCATCCAAACTGAGCCAATAGGCNATATCCTTAGGGCCTACATTAGCTTCTTCTTGTCTATCAACTAAAGCCAAAATATCTCCTAAATCTAATTTAATACCAGTCTCTTCTAATTTTAACAATTCCTTAAATAACTTTTCTTTATCGATATATTTACTCATTTCTTCTCCTTTCTACACAATATGTTTTAACCACAGCAACGGGGCGCTGTATCCCTTGTTGATAGCTATATATACGACTACAGCACAAACAGCTATAAAGCCATAAGCTGTAATATATTCTGAGATAGTGTTTGTTTTATATAGCGCTATATGCTTTTTATTCTTTTTAGGGTACAACCAATCTATACCTGAACGTGAGAAGGAATCTTCCCACAGATGAAACAAATAGCCAATAGTTAGAAACCTAACGATGGGCACAGCTATGCTTATAAGCACCAATAACAGGGGAATGTACAAAGCGTGAGTCCAGGTGCGATGCTTAAAGGGTAAATAAATACCCAAACGCTTTACAACCATTGAATTAGGAGAATCAATGTCTGGTAATATTGCTCCCAACACTAGTAAGCCCAACGCAAACATTCCTCTTTCATCAGGTGTTACAACATTCAGCAACCTCCCACCAATCTCGGGCTGATACTGACATAACTTTTCAGCACCCACGCTCAAGAGCAGGGTGCCCGCAATAGTAGTAAGGGTGTGATTACGCCCCAGCATCACTGTCCTCGCTTTCATCGATTAGTGAGCTGATGATTACGGTGGTTACGTTTTCAAACATATTCATCGCTCTATTAAAGCCAATCAACATCCCCATAGCTACACCTAGTGTTAAACCGCAGATAACTAAGACAATTTCATAACTACTCATTGCTGTCCTCCCGTTCGCTATCTTCCTCTTCTTCAGCTTCCCCTGTAGACTCTATCTTTTGCCAATCAGCAATCAAAGCCTCTTCTAGACGTTTATTTTCATCTTTTAATCTTTCAATTTCTTCCTCTAAAAGCTCTTCCTCAGGTGACTTGCTGTAACCAAAGCACCAACCAAGAAAGAAACCCATAAGTAGTAATAATAAATAAATAATCATTTCTCTTCTCCTTTGTAATTACACAAACCGATAAGCACAATTAGCCATATCGCACTCTCTACAACAAAACAAATAAGTGTCCCGTTAGTGTTTAACCATTCAATCATCTTCTAGCTTTTCAATAATCTTAGCTAAAAAACCACTGAGCAAGCTTTCGCTTGTAATGCCCGTGTTTTTAGCTTGAGCAATAAGCTCGCCATCATAAAAGATGTCGACATCTAAACCAATGTTGTAAAGAGTAGCGCTGTACTTGCCTTTGTTTGTCTTAATTTCTTTTCTTTTCATATTGAAAGTATAGCATATTATTTATATATATACAAAGACCTCTAAGTATTATATAGAGGTTATTGCGTTATTTTAGGTTATATTTATATAATATTATTAGTCTTATCTATATAATTTTAATTATTTAAATAAGTGTAGAAAGACCGGTCAGACAACACCAGTCACCATATAACAAACGGTAGCAACCGCCACGGGTGAAAACATCTGTATGCAAAAAGGAAGGCTCGTTCCGGGTGTAACACGGTAAGGAACGTGTCCAATGGTGAGGCCCACCAATTTTGTACCGTAGAGAAGGGGCTTGGTTGGAAGCGCTGTTGACATTAGTCAGGGACTTCCGCTTTCGTTGCAAGGTCAGTGTGAGCACTGCAACAGTAATGTTGTTTTAAAATGCGAAAGTGGCCGCTATAAAGCGAGTAATAGTCTATGTACTCCTGTGATTTTTATTTTTTTTACAGGAGGCAGGGACTTACTGCACCCAAAAGAATTAAGAGAAACTAAACAAAGCTTGTGCAGTCCGCTTTCTAAAAGCGAGTGCAGAAGCACAGCACTAGTAAATCTTATAGGTCTAGCTAAACGGTTTGTGCCAAGCCTTAAGTATAGTTGGCATATTATAGTAAGCTCAGCCCTACAAGTTTCTGTGGTTTCCCTGCGGGGCTTTTTAGGAAGAGTGGGTGCGGTGGTAAGCTAAAAGTTAAGCAAAAAAGCATCAGTTTTGCTGGTGCTTTTGTTTTGTGCGGTTGTTGCTGATTGTTAGAGCGGGGAAACAACTCTACAGGTTTCAGCCATTACGCCAGTTGTTCTCATAGATATCTTTCAGTAAACCTACATACTTATTTAAGTCTAAATCCTTAAGAATATTTAATACTTCATTATCTGTTAAGTCGTATAAAGACTCATTAACGATTGCTACCTTCCAATCAACTTCAATGTTAGGAAACTTACTGATGCTTGCTTCTCTATCTTTAGGTAGTTCGTATACACCATTAAGCTCTAATATCTTCTTAGCTAACGGATTATCTTGTATCGTATACTCGCCATCACGAGCTCGTTTAGCCATTGTCGCTTCTGTGACCTTACTACCACTTGCACATTGGATATGATATCCATCAACAACATCATTCATAAAGAAGACACGGTTGTAGTGTTGCAGAATCTTATATTCATTTTCCTTAAAACCATAAACGTAGCTGTAAGAGCTAGGGGAAGAAGACACCATTGTTTGAAACATTAAAAGAAGCTTACGTAAATCAGGAAAAGCACTACGTGCTTGTTTTAATATTTCTAAACCATCATCTGTATCAAATTCAATGCTTAAGTCATCTTTGTGTTTAATCAGATACTTACTTAAAACCCAGTCTAAAATTGCTGGATGAGCTAAAGCCTTTTCCGGCGTTGGTCCTTTATGACACGCTAAGGCTCCACCTCTAGCATCAACCAACTCGTTATCGTGAAGCTCCATACGATTGTTAGAATCTTTAGAGATTAAATAACACTCTTCTGGTTCAATCTCTACGTTGATGTTTTTACTTTCCTTAGCTAGTGTTTTATCATTTAATTCTTTCTCTAAAACCGAATATAAACCATCAGTATTAGTTGAAATAATCTTTGCTCCTGCTAAAGTTTGAGCTTGACCAATACGCCAGGTAAATAGCTGTCCAATAATACGCATTGAGATGATTTGATTATTCATTCTAATTGCTGAATCAAAACCAGCATCACCTGCGCCAGAAGCTGAGTTAAGAACAAGCTTTGTCCCTTCACGCAAAATACGATAATGAGCTCTTTCTTCCTCGCTTAAAGACTTATCTTTCATTAACTTACCAAAGTCTTCCTTTTGCTGGAAGATTTCTGCGTATCTATCGTAGCCTAAACCTTCGTTATAAAATGCACTCATATTGCGTAATAAGTTAGGATAGTAAGAGGTAAAGTCTTCGTGATTACAAAGAGCAGAAGAGGTATAGCTGTATTTCTTTTTTAATTTACCAGCTTCAAACAGCAGAGGTTGTTTTAACTCTTTATATGTTGCTTTTTCTTTAGTATACCCGCTCTTTAAATAATCGTTAATTTCATAACGCTGGCCGTCTATCATTACGGCTTTATCTTTGGGGGAGATAACAGCGTTACGAAAATCAACGGGGTTAGGGTACGCGTTTTTTACCTTAATGAACTTAGCTAATGATTCATCATACTCTGTCTTATC
>Ga0065711_1052042_pt1 | contig 10121 bp, 7 predicted proteins | sample Hoacrofraction12_FD_59098 | JGI IMG/M metagenome (GOLD analysis project Ga0065711, IMG submission 59098) | Hoatzin crop microbial communities from Cojedes, Venezuela - Epithelial fraction 12 v2 (version 2) | ecosystem: Host-associated > Birds > Digestive system > Esophagus > Crop | place...
TTGGGGGGGGGGGGAGGAAAGGAATCCCTTGGAAACATAGCAAATGCTTTGCTTAAAACAAACCAATACAGGCCCCGCACCAGCCAGAGCCGCTCAAAGCTCAGGGGAGCCTGGATTCTCCAAACACCACAAAAATGTTAAATGATCCCACTGGAGCCTGACAACAAACGATCCCATAGGAGCCCCGAGGCCCGGGCAGCCGCCGTGGAGACGATGGCCATGCCCACGCCGCTTCCCCACATCCCCGCTTCTCCCGGCCCCCCCTCCGGCAGGCGTAAACCCAGCCGCTGCTCGCTGGTCCCCAGCTCTGCAGTGCCCTCTCCGACATCCCACCAGCAGCGTTTGTGTCATGCCTGGGACACTGCTCCTGGGTTTTTTTTTGGAGCACTTGGGGGGGGTAAATAAGGTAAGGCAGGTCCCCACAGCACGAACAGCAGGGGGGGATGGGGGGAGCACAGGGAGGAACACGGAGGAGCGACCTGGGGGCCTCAAACTCAGCGGCTGCTGCAAACAAACCACACGGTCAGGTCGCTCTTCCCACGGGGCGAGGGACAAACCCCACCGGTTGCTCACAGCAGGTGTGGGACACAGCAAGGGAAAAAGCGCTGGGAAACAGTGAGAGCAGCCGGGGAACACGTGTACAGCGTCCCCGGGATGAGGCAGCCTGGTGAAACGGCGAGGCTGGGCTGCTGGCGGGGATGCCTTGTTAGCTTCTCCATCAGCTAAGTTTATTGCTTTAGATGCCAGCGACTTTAATGTAACAAGATCCCTTGGAGGCAACAAAAAAGGGATTGAGAAAGTAATTGGGCAAAGCATGGAGGTGAAGCCAGCTGGCCAGAGGTATCCTAGAGAAAAGCTGAGGAGATGAACCCCACCTCACTCCCAAGTGTCCTCCCATCACAAAAAAACATATTCCCTCCTAATACATACAAAAGACCGTGGGAAACAAAACAAGGGCAGCCCACAGAGAGCTGGAGCCGCAGCTGGGAAACCCTCAGCACAGGGATATTACAGAATGTTTGGGGTTGGAAGGGACCTCTGTGGGTCATCTGGTCCAAGCCCCCTGCCGAAGCAGGGTCACCTACAGCAGGCTGCAGAGGACCTTGTCCAGGCGGGTCTTGAATATCTCCAGAGAAGGAGAATCCACAACCCCTCTGGGCAGCCTGTTCCAGGGCTCTGTCACCCTCAGAGGGAAGAAGTTCTTCCTCGTGTTCAAGTGGAGCTTCCTCTGCTTCAGTTTGTGCCCGTTGCCCCTTGTTCTGTCACTGGGCACCACTGAAAAGAGTCTGGTCCCATCCTCCTGACACCCACCCTTGAGATATTTATAAGCATTTATAAGGTCCCCTCTCAGCCTTCTCTTCTTCAGGCTGAACAAGCCCAGCTCCCTCAGCCCCTCCTCATAGGAGAGATGCTCCAGTCCCCTCATCGCCTTCGTAGTTGAGGTTTCCCGGTGAGAGCGGTTCAGCAGCACTGAAGAGGTGCCCACCTTCACACCTCCACCTGCCCCACAGGGAGCTCGTTTGAAGCACCGAGCGAAGGCATCCCAGGGCTTTCTCCAGCGGCTGGACAGCCTGTAGGCTGGAGTCACAGGCACACCGCCATTTCAGCTTTGCAGTGAATGATCCAGTTTGCCACAAAGCCCTGCAAGAAGTTTGGGAGCACATAGCCTCTCGCTGCTGCGTGTTCTGCACCATGGGTGGGTGCTGGCCCAACGAGCCCTGAGCTGCTCTTGCTCTCAGGGATGCAGAACCCTGTGCTTCCCTCTGAGAAACAACCCTGGCAGCACTTTTCCTACAGCCCAAAGAAGGAAATTTTGCCGGCTGGGAAGTGTTTTGAGGGAGAGCATCAGTTGCTTACCTGGCGTAATGCCCCTGCGGACAAGGCAGGCAGGACTGTTGCCCGCTCTTGGGCTGGTAGTGGCCCGGCGGGCAGGAGGTGCAGGCACCGGGGTCTGTGCACGAGCCCCCTGCACAGCACGAGCAGCTCAGGGTGCCTAAACAGGAACAAGAAGGTCAGGATCAGGACTGCGAGACTTGAGTAAAACCCCTTTGCTCGTCAGGATGGGAGAAGTGTTGGGTTCCAGCCGCCCTCCAGCAAGACGGTCCTAGGGGGTAGAAAACTGTGATGCTAATGCTAATGATGCTGCTGTGCATCATTAACAAGCTGAGGAACAGCTAGAAGGTGATCTAAGGTCTCAAGTCTATCAGCATAGATTTCTGGTAATTGAGTGCTTTTTTCTCTGAATTTGAGGGGCCAGGAGGGTTTTCCTTGTTTTCCGTCCAACAGACAAATGAAAAAGAGAAAAAAAAAACCCCAACATACTCCTTTGGATTTCTGATAAGTTGGGCTTGAGGGAAGCAGAACTGAAGAGTAAAACCGCAGGGTGGAGGATCTGCCTCAAGCAGCAACAGCTTTTCTTTGAGCACAGGTAGCACAACATTCCCACCAGACACGAGCTCCAGCCCTCTCTGCTCCACAAAATGAATCGGAGCCGCGCCGAGCGATCGTGTGGGGTTTGCTGGGGCTGCAGGCGCCAGCCCCGCCATCCCACGCCTTGCTGGAACCAGTCCTTGGTGCTGCCACGACTGAGGACGGGCAAGACAAGGTGGTGCTGTGGATGAAGGCCCCGCACACAAGGGTGGTGGGAATTATCTGCCGTCCTCTGCAGATTTACTCTAAAGCATCAGAGCTGCTTCTTCCCCTTTGTAAGCGCCCTGCAGTGGGGGAAGTAAGGAAGAACTACATAGCTTGTATTTTAGGGAATTCTTTGGGGGTGGGGTGGTAGTGTTTAAAAAAAAACCCCAAACCAACCACATCATTACAACATAACTGACTTATGAAAAAGGTAATATTACGCACTCCTGACCACAACAGAGGTTGACCGGGTGGTTTCTCAAGCCCAAGTGAAAATGCTGTTTCTTAGCAGAGATTCTCTTTCAAACATTCAAGATGGACAGCTGGAAACTGTCCTTATATTTGGCGCTCAGCTCAAAACAACACCCTCCTGCCAAGAAATCAGGTTGCACTTGTGTTGTTACACTTTGTGGCCACAACCTTACTGCTTCTTCGTGCTCCTGGGGAAGCCTCAGGAAGACCAATACACAGCACAGGGCCAGCAAAGGCCAAGTCTGTGCCTTCAGAAAGGGGCAACGAATGCACCTGCTGCCTGTCCAAGCCTCCAACACGAGAACGTGTGCCAGTTCCACCTCAAAAGTCACTCCTCCACCTGACACGAGAGCCAGGGCAAGCAGGGACTCACCTTCGCTGGGAAATGTCCCGGGGGAGCAGCGGGCGCAGGCTGTCACGTTCACTCTGCTGCAGTCCAAGGGCTCAGTGGTGGTGAGGAGCAGAGCTGCTGATGAGACCTCAGGAGATGTGGTCACGCCTGGAGGGGATGCTGGGGCACTGGTGGACGTGGCTGTCAGTCCCGTAGGTGCTTCAGAGGTGGCCGTGCTGCCAGAGGCAAGGACGGTCACATCCGTGGTGGTGGGCAGAGTCTGAGTGGGCTTTTTTGTGCTTGGACCAGCAGACGGCTCTGCTGTGGATGCGACAAGGTTTGCAGTAGTTGACTCCACTCCAGCCAAGAGCGTTGTGGTGGCAGCTGGGGGAGCAGAGGCCACGGTAGTTGTTGCACTGGAAGGTGCTGGGGTTGATGCAACGGGAACCTGGGTGGTGGTTGCACTGGGAGGCACTGGGGTTGATGCAACGGGGACATGGGTGGTGGCTGCACTGGGAGGCACTGGGGTTGATGCAATGGGGACCTGGGTGGTGGCTGCACTGGGAGGCACTGGGGTTGATGCAATGGGGACCTGGATGGTGGTTGCACTGGGAGGCGCTGGGGTTGATGCAATAGGGATCTGGTTGGTGGTTGTCTGGCCTAAAGTAATACCTAAGAAAAGAAAAAATATCATCAGTTGCCAAGTTATTGTTCTCCCTTTAGTGGGGGCTTCCCATGAGGTGTCCATCAACTGGTTAACCTGTGTGTCCTTGTCTGATGTCCAGAAGGTCCCTGCTGTGTTCCACTACAGAGCAGTACAGAAGCGCAGAGGCGAACGCTGGCAGCATCTGAGCATCCCTCGCCCACGAGAGACTTACCAAGGAAATAAATTAGTGGGTCCATGAGGCCACAACTTTGCAGATGCTGATGCCCAGGAGGTCTGACTCTCATACATAAAAGGGTGTGAGAATTGCCAGAAACACTCAGTTTTGTTAGTGACAGCTCCTTGAGACAGTTTACCCTGAAATCTCACGACAATCTGATCTAAGATGTTTGTCAAGTAGCTGCCTGTTTTATCCCATCTCCATTAAAGGGATCAGCAAAGAGAAGTCATGGATTTGGAATTCTCTTTTTAAGCTCTTCTGGAGCTACATCCAGTAACCAGCAGGGAACCCCCAGGCCCAGACCTGCTTTGACTCTGACATCCCGCCGTCAGAGCGGGGACAGCTGAGACCTTCGGAGAATCGCGGTGTTACTGGAGCCGAGGCTGTTCTGCTGTGATGCGCAGCGGACTGAAACGCTGTCTGCTGGTGAAAGCCACCTCCCAGCGTACCACCACAGGGGATGTCCTCCAGTGCCCAAGTGGAGGAGAGACCCGTAAAACTAAACATGAGAAGCAGCAAGTTGGTTTTAATTTAGCAGCGTGGTGCTAAGCAAACGAAGCAAAGCAAAACCAAAGCAGCCAGCTCCTGCCACAGCAAATGTCACATCAGCCTGGGTCAGAAACTCGGGGCAGGGATTTACTCTAAAATAACAGCAGCTTCTGAACGCATCTGACTTCACCCAGCAGCAGTATGCGACTGCGGCTGATAATGTGGTGTTTCCACGCTCGCAACCAGGACACATCTGCTAAGCCACCGCAGCAAGAGGGCCTGCCGAAATCAAGTGGCCGTCGGCGGGGAAAAGGACTATTTTAAGAGAAGCTTTGGGGGCTTCAAGGAGCCTGAAGAGCACATCCGACACCCAGCAGCGAGATGTGGATGAGTGACCCGAGCTGGATGAGGAGGTGGGGGCAGCACCGTCGAGTGGTGACAGCATGAGTACCACATGGCTGCAGACCCCACGGGTCCCTGCAGGCTTCTTCCCAAGCCTGCTTCTCCCCCAGCCTTTGATTTATCTCACCACCTTGGCTACGCCACAGGAGACCGGGCGCCATGGGTACCAGCACTTAGCAGCACCGTGGCACGAACAACAACAACATGGAGACCAAGCTGAGTAGCAGCTCTACTTAAATGTCTACAGTGAGCTCCAGACACCGAATAAAGGAGTCCTTACAAAGTTGGGATCACATGGAGAGAGCTCGCTGGGAGCTCTCCCTCCCATTGCACACTGCCTGCTTTGTACTCCACAGAGCACAAACCCCCCACCCTCTTGTAACTGTGGAGTAAGGCAGCAGATAAGCACCCAGCCGTCTGGGCCACCGCCCAGGTTTCCTTGCTGCAGCCCCCAAAACAGAGATGCTGAATTTAACCGCGGTCGTTTTGCAGCGTATGTGTTTGCCCCAGGTCCAAACCTGAGTGACCTGGAGACGCCAGGGCCGGCCCTAGGCAGGGAGAGCAGCTCTGCAGAGGACACCGGTACCTCGGCCATGCCTCAGCCCGGGGTGGAGATGCCCAGTTTCCCTCATCTGACGCTGCTGCCTGAAGGGCTGAAGCCAATCTGCTTCTCCTTCCTCGCGTCTGGCACCAAGCCGAGTCAGTCCTGGTTTTTATTAAACTAACCTCAAAGTAAACACTATCAGCGAGTCAAGGGCACCATCAAGTTCTCCTGAGAAAAGCTCTGAGAAGGACCACTGGGACCAAAGTCTGGTCTGCCACGGAGCAGCCTCTCCCCAACATTCCCTCAGCTCCGGCAGCCAGAGGCACCGCAAGGCATTTAAAGATTCCGGACTGCGCAGAGCTGGCTGAACGTTGTTGTTTGGTTGGTTTTGGAAAGAGATTTTTTTAGTGGAATATTGCCTCTTCATAAGCTTTCTTTGGGTGGTTGGTTCTGGTGTTAAATGGTGGTACCGTTAAGAGGGACTTTTTAAAAAGAAATTGAAAATACCTTTTCATAACACGTTACTAAAGCAGCCATTGAAGAGCTGCTTGCAAAACTTCAGTAGCCAACAACAGCCTTCAGTAACTGCTACTTTATAAACTCAATTAAACAACTTCTGGAGGAAAAAACAGAAGTGGAGCTGGCAAAGATAGTTTTGACCAACCAGTGATAACAGATGCTGCTGTGTTTCACCAGGTGTAATCACAGGTGCGAAAAAACAATACTCAGACCACCTTAGCTGGCATCAGACCATTTCTCCTGCACTTGCACGACCTACACCTGGGAGCAGGGAGTTCACTTCCTAGAGACTTTTTTAAAAATTATTTTTAGGGGCACTATCAACCAACAAAAGTATCTCCAGGGACACTTCAAGGTCGGGTCTTTCTGCGACGCCCTGGCACGACGTTTCACTCCCAGAGCCTGGAGGATGTCAGGGAAGGTCACTGGGCTCTGGGCTACAGACCCAATCCTTCCCGACTCGCAGGGCGGGCAGGCAGCCCGCTGAGCGGCGAGGCACACGGACGCTGGCTGGGAGCTCACAAAACGCAGAAATGGGGTGGAGACTCCTTGTTTTTCAGTTCCCTCCGTCTTGCACAGCTGCACAGCCTGCTGTTCTGGAGAAGCTAATCCTTCCAGCCAAAAAGCCCACAACCAAGTCAACACTGACAGATCCAGGTGAAGATACCAATAAACTTTGGTGAATTCAAGAGGTGCACAAGCGGCTCCTGAAACAGAGAGTTCCCCCAACTCGTTCAGCTGCAGGAGGGTGCCGGACTGCGGCTCGTACCGTGGTACGTGCTCAGGCTGCCCGGGATGCACGCAGCGACGAGGAAGCTCGGCCGGTGACGGCTCTGAGCGGTTCTGCCCCTGGCCAAGGAACCTTGTGAAACACAGATTGTTCTGGTGGGGCTGGCAGGTTCGTACCCCAAGAAAGGAGGTGGCCGCAGGGCCGCCGGCACCCTCCAGCCCCCCGAATGCAGGTGGGCTGCGGCGAGAAGGGAGCAGGGCAGCCCCCGACCCCAGGTTCACCTTTGGGTGCGCGTGGCCAGCCTTGCCCTGGAAGGTCCATGATCCGAAGTGCAACAAGTTTTGCAGATCCCACATTGCAAAAATATTAACTGTAATAATTCAGATTTTTTTTTTTTCATAGGCAAGTAGTGCAAAAGGATGAGAAGAACAAGGAGAGGAGCAGATGGAGGCACGATTACAAAAATATCAGGGCATTTTTATACATGGTCTCTTTCTTATAAAGACCCAGTTACCAAAGCACCCCAAGAGAGTGGACATCCTGAGGCATCTGTTCCTTGGGGCGTGAGACAAAGCCACAAAGAGGCCACCGCAAATCCTCAATACGCAGAGTGACAGGGCTCTATTTTTCCTCCTTTCTTTTTTTCTGGTAAAAGCAAGCTTTTATATTTACTGTGTTCAGCCCGCTTCCAACCCCACGCCTTTTTCAACATTTTCTTCCCTTCCTGCCTTCCCCCCTGCCACATCACCCTGCCCTTCCGCAGCACCCCAGGATGGTGAAGCCCAGCTATGGCTTTGCCCATCTCCATGCTCAGCCAGCGCAGAGAAACGCCGCTCTCGGAGGACTCACCTGTTAAACACGCCGTGGTTAAGCTCCAAAGCAGAGGAGCGGGCCAAGCACCCATTTTTCCCTGGGGAGTAACTCAAAAGGCGAGGCCAGCAGCTAAGCTCCTGCTCCCAACTGTTTATTCTCCTCCGGTTTTGTGCCCAATATCATCACCTGACTCTGATCACGCGGCTCAGCCAAGTCAACCTCCCCCCAACAAAGCGGGGTTTTATATTCGGAGGCTGCAGCAGGCCCTCAGACGTTACTGGCCTCCTCAAAGCACAGCGCACGCTGAATACGGAGCAGAAGAGCAAATCTAAGCCTCTTCTCGCGGCGTGGGGAAACACAGGCAAGAGAAGCGTCCTGGAGGAAGCGGTGGGCTCGTAGAGAGGAACGGGCAGAGCCTGGCTGCTGGCCAGCCCCCCGTGACCTCGTCAAGTGAAAGGATTTCATTTTTTAGACAACCAGGATTTCCTGCAAGAAGAAAAACAACCCCAGAAGAGCCCACAATCCAAAGCGGCTCCTGTTTTAACTGACATCAACCATGCCGTAACCAAAATTCACTCTGGGGAGTGCAGAGCTTTCCCAATCAGCATTCAACCCCCCCGCCTCATTGCCCCCAAGGTGTCAAACTTGATGCATCCCATTGCTGTGATCAGGATCAAACTCAACAATCCTGATGATCATAGAATCATTAAGGTTGGAAAAGACCTCCAAGATCATGAAGTCCAACCGTCAACCCAACACCACCATGCCAGCTAAACCACGTCCTGAAGTGCCACATCTACACGTTTTTTGAACGCCTCCAGGGATGGTGACTCCACCACTGCCCTGGGCAGCCTGTTCCATTCAACGATGATTTTGAGGTGAGAGCTTGAAATTTAGTGAGGCCCCATCCCATTTTGCCCATGTTGTCCAGTGGCTACCCTGCCTGCTGTTCATGCCCCAAGGCCAGGCCATCTCCTCCTGCCTGTGCCCATGCTGCCCAAGGACGCAGATGTCCCCATGGTTTCCTCACCTTGCAGCCCTGCTTTGAAATATCCCTTTGAGGATATTTCAGTTCCTTTCGCATACGGATGAATGCCACATCTCGCGTATGTCACATCTTCCCCCAAATTCAGGTGACAGCTGGCTCCTCACATAGGCCTGTGGATGCCCAGCACATGCAGAGTGTCCCCAGCCTCACGCTCAAGGAGCGGATCAGCCACTGTCACGCGCCGCCTGTGTCTTTTGTGCTCCAGCATCCTCCACGGGGCTGGATGTGGTGGGCCAACCGCTAGTGTGCTCCAACCCAAACCCTCACGCTTCCCTCGCAGCGGCTCGGGTAGGGGGGGTTTGGCATCGCACGCGGTGCCCTGACAGCACCGTGCTGCACGGGGGGTTGCTCCTCCATGTCATGTAGCTGCTGCCCCTCATCACACGGCCGCCGAGGTTGTGCAAGGGAGGGTTCCTCACACAGTCCCTGCCTGCACAGCCCACCAGCGCTTCCTGCATGGAGAACCTAGCCCCTGCTCCGGGAGACATGAGCACCCACCAGTCCCCTGCACGAGGACCTTCTCTGGTACCCACAGCTCTGCCAGGGACACGCGCTTGTCCTCCTGCCTCCAGCTGCACCAGCCTGTCAATGCTAATGCGCCTCATGGTAGCTGCAGGGAGGCAGGGCAGCCTCCTCGACACTGGTACCGCCAGTTTGGGTGGCTGTAGGTCCGTCAGTGGCCAGCTGGCTTCCCACTGTCAAATGTAACCTTCACCCGAGTTGCTTACTGCAAGCACACCACCAGACCCCGGGACGCAGCCCCAGCACTCAGCCCCAGCCACCCCTCGCGGCCACGCTGCCCAGCAGCTCAGAGCACAGTAGCAGTAGAGGCCAGCAAGCTCTCAACACGACGTTCCTCTCCTTGGCTTTGCAGGTTTCACAAGGCTCTGCGCAGGACGTTTGGTCTCAGTCTGTGCGAAGAACACAAGGACCTGGTGCACCTGGACACGTGTGGGGCCATCCATCCAGCAGGCCAGCAGGTGGGAAGAGGTGGTGGGCAGCTTCTGGTGAGCATCATCACAGGGTGAAGCAGCCCCGTGCACTGATAAAACACCACCAGCAACTTCCCAGGGAGATTTATTCTGTTAGAGGAACCGAGGGCAGATCGGTCCCCTCCGTACCATGAGCTGCACCCCTTGGCTGGGGGGAGCCTTCCCGATGCTCCCACACCCCGGGAGCAAGTCAGACCTTTCCTGAGCAGCTACAGAACCTGCATGCACACACACATTGGAACAGCCCTGGGAACTGGGTGTTGATACTCACCACTAACGGCACAGTGCACTTCAGCCTGGAGAAGGCTGAGAGGGGACCTTACAAATATCTCAAGGGTGGGTGTCAGGAGGACGGCGCCAGACTCTTTTCAGTGGTGCCCAGCGACAGGACAAGGGGCAATGGGCACAAACTGAAGCAGAGGAAGTTCCGTCTGAACACGAGGAAGAACTTCTTCCCTCTGAGGGTGACGGAGCACTGGAACA
>Ga0065711_1052043_pt1 | contig 10121 bp, 4 predicted proteins | sample Hoacrofraction12_FD_59098 | JGI IMG/M metagenome (GOLD analysis project Ga0065711, IMG submission 59098) | Hoatzin crop microbial communities from Cojedes, Venezuela - Epithelial fraction 12 v2 (version 2) | ecosystem: Host-associated > Birds > Digestive system > Esophagus > Crop | place...
TTTCTTTCTTTCTTTCTTTCTTTCTTTCTTTCTTTCTTTCTTTCTTTCTTTCTTTCTTTCTTTCTTTCTTTCTTTCTTTCTTTCTTTCTTTCTTTCTTTCTTTCTTTTCTTTCTTTCTTTCTTTCTTTTCTTTTCTTTCTTTTCTTATCTTTCTGTTTTTTTCTTTCTTTCTTTCTTTTCTTTTCTTTCTTTCTTATTTCAAATATCCCACCAGGGTTAACCAATATGTAAATCTTTGCAATACTTACGAGAAGTGTATTTGGTGGATAGGTACCATTACCCCTGTTTTACTGAGAAAGCAACTCGGAAGCTGAGGATCTTATTTCTGGCCCCTAGATGAGGTAATTCAGTTAAATTTTAAACTCTGGGAATGGGAAGTTGAAAGAAGGCAAAATGGTTATATTCTGTGTTCTGAGAAATTTCAATTTGCCTATATTCTTTTTCATCTGCTACAACCATGTCTCTGTTGTTTTTGGTGCATGTACATCTAGCGAGTAATCTTATATGCTCACTCCTTTTTATACAGGACTTGTAGCTGAAAATTCACAATCTAGTTTTTATTATTTGTCTGTGTATGAATTCAGTCTCAAAACTTTGATATTTAGTGGTGCTAGTCAACACTTGGATGGAAATACAGACCTTAGGAGGTAAAAGCATGTATCATTACAAGATGAAAACAGAATCTTCTCAAGTTAAACCTATAATAGACTCACAGCCTCCATTGATCAATCACAGAAATTCAGACCAATGAACTATATTTAGAGATAAAGTATGGGTTTAATGATAGAGACTGAACCTACCCATTAGCTGTAAAAGCAGTTCCAAAACACGGAAATAAAAGAAGATGAAATTATGTGTAATTTTAACCTTCAAGAAAAAAATATTTTAGCTTTAATTAAGGAAAGCCATTTCAGTACTCAGGACAAATAAGATGAAGTTTCATAAGTAGATTCTGGTATCCTCTTGTTCTTTTGTTATGTCCTTATCAGAGGAAAAGATTTACTCCCTGGAAAGCAGGTGACTTTTACAAATATAAGTTCACATATATATAGTAGATTTCTAGTTATACTTGTGTCTAGCAAAATCAATACTCACTGAAAATCACAAGAAGCACATACACCCTGCAGGATAATACCTTCAATAGCCCCAAGGAAAAAGGATGATGAAAGAACTCTCTCTAGCATGTACAAAGAAAATCTGATCAATTCTGATCAATAATATATCACATATTAACAAAGATGAGTTAATGTTTTAGAATGGAGAGCAGGAAGAGTAGCATGATGATTACGTATTTCAGACCAAAGAGCTATTACAGATTAGAGAACTAAAATAGTAGCTAATAATAATCTTTCCTCTGGATTTATGTGATCTACATAAACATAAGAAATCAAGGATAAAATCTTGCTGATATTTTCAAATTTAAGGAAAAATATTTTCAAAATGTTAATATGGAATGCCAGTAGTGCAAATGGATGTTTGTTGACAAAAGATGTCTAGGAAAAAATTTGTGCTGTATGGAGCACAAACTCTGGAACAGGACTATGTTTTCTTTCATCAACTTTTGTCACTTTTCCTTTCCAAGTTTGAGAACATGCTCCTGACCTTGCTGAGATAGTGTCATATAATCAGACATGGAGAAAGCACTCTCGTCCTTCAGAGTCCTCCTTTCAGACATTCAGGCAGTTCACTGACTGTGTGGTCTTTTCCACAGTCACAGACAGATCTCCAGACCAGGAACACAGTCCTTGAGGGAGCAACTTGACAGGATTATTTCTACCTCGCTTCTAATCTAGATAATTTGTGGATTGTACCAATGAGAAGGTTGAATGAATCTGAAGAGACAACAGAGTTCAAGCACTCTATAACCAAATCCACAAAATCTACATTATGAAGGAACCAGCACATCACATGAAATCAGGCAGTACTTCACTGGCTTGCAAATTTTACTGACTCAGTAAACATTGACACACAGTGCAGTTCCCAGTCCTAGCCAAGAACTTTCCTGCTCTGCCTTTTGAACACACCTCCAAACTCCTACAGCATTTTAAGCCACTGTGACTAGGCTGCTATGAGTAGGTTTGGTAATACTTGCAGTTTAATATTCCCTTAGCCTAAATCCCGTAAGTAGCATATAACATACAAGGTTCAGTGCCTGAATTAAATCCTGGTTCTTGTTACCTTTTTTTTTCTTTTTTATTTAGAAGTATAGAGATACACTCAGGGTTTAAGCATTCCCTTAAAGCTGTTTATAAACTAAGATTCTTATATAGTTCTCCAATCAAATGTCAGACACTCTTTCCCAAAGCAAATAACTTCAGGACAAGAATTCTTTCTGATTCTTTGTCATGTGCTTTTTCTAAAATCCATGCTTGCATCTGTTCTATGCAATGAATACCTACAAGCAAGTTCTTTATAACTTTTATGAATGGGAGTGTATGGTTTAGTATTGTGTCCCAGCACTCATCACTTCTGAGGCAAAGATTAATCAAATGCAAAGTATTATCCCTGTCTTCAGGTAATAAGAGAACAAACTAGTCAGAATAGGGATATTAATAAGCATATTAGACATACTTAGCAGACATATACCAAAAGTTTATTAGCACTTCATTAGGCTGAAGTATTAGGACTATTACAACTGCAAGTTGGATAATGCAAGATGACTTAGAAATTTAACCATTTGATAGTTGCTTTTAAAAAAGCATGCAAGCTTTGCCAGATCTTTATGCCAGCAATAGTGCCTGTGGATTCTCTTTCAAGATCTATAAAAGAGTAGCTCAAACCTCTTCCTCTGGGTTAAGTTCTTATGTCCAGGTTTGAAAAGCCGTATGGAATATATTTTTCAAAACTGACTGTTTTCATTGAGAGCATGAAAATGTAAGTTCCTTACTTGAAGAGAGAAAAATAAAAAGAACTAACCAGACTAGACACAAGATAATTCTCTTTTTTTGTGTATCAGAAACGGAGCAACCCAAATCGACACCTTTAGGTTATGCCTATGCTACTGACAAGACCTGAACACAGACTCAAGAAAGTAAAAAGAATTTTCAATTCTTTTAAATTTTAAAGGTGGTCGTTGACATGGTGGTGAAGCCTGTCAGCAAACACTCTTTTAACAATGAAAAAACACAGCCTGGAAGGGAGCTGGAACTAGGGAGTGATTCCAGTAGACTGTAGAAGCAAGGCCATTCTGCCAATGGAGGAAAAAACATGTCTACCTAACTGTTGCTGGTTTGCAGTAGCAAAGTAGGAGAGCAAACTGTCTCTGTCATAACTTTCTGCTCCTTATACACAAGATTCAGCCTTTCCAGATAAGAACTCAGCAAAAAGTGGGGTTTTCTGTGAGTAAAAATGCTCACGTCTGAAACAAAGCTTTTTGTCTTTTATTTTACCGTCATTATGCAACAAGATATTGAGAGCAGAGTTCATCTCACTTCACCCTCTCTATCTACACATGAGGTCATCCAGGCTCCTTTACAGTCAGCTGAGAAAGAGACCTATCTCCATAACTAATTAATCATAATCTTTGCTAAGAGGTTAAAGCTGTATTTCTACAGTCAAGCTTGTCCGATGCTTAAGCAGTTACTGTGCCATTCAATTATTCCAGCAATAGCAAAATCTGTTGTTTGTAAAAACAGCATTTGAAACCAAGTAAGGAGACCAAAAATTTTAAGTAAACTTCATTACAGTTAATGTTAAAGCACATAGGGAGTAATTTTTTTCCTCTTGTGCTTTAAGGAGAGACGAGAGACTTCTTCTAGACTATAAAGCTTCCATGCATCTCACATTTAAGTAAATATTATTGTCTATCTGTCTCAAAATTACTATTGCAGCAAGTCTTAGGCTTAGAGGTGAAATCGTTTGCCTAGGGTTTGCTATGGATAATAATACACATTTATTAGAAAGATGATATTCTGTAATTTTTGTAATTTAGATCATGAGATGTCAGTAGAACAGTTATACGTACTGTAGAATGCATAAATTCCAGATATTGATTCAAGTATTACTCTCTATTCTTATATAACTCCTTATATAACAAAATTATTACTGGACTTCATTCTGTCTTATACTTGAAGAACAATTGTAGGTGTATGCTTTCTGTACACTGTACCAATGAAATATTTTACTGTGCAAAACAATAGAACATGCATTCTTCCTTCTGCTAAACCTATTTTTATTTATCTTTTACATGGGAAACAATCTTCTTGATTATACAGAGTCTGAGATGTGTAAGTAAAGCTGAATCAGAATTATACTTTGCGTTCTAAGTTGGAAACCTATGTCTCCACTGCATACGGGAACAAGATTCATTTAAATTCTCTTCAGGCACCTATAACATAGATGTCAATACCTGAGCCAATTGATTAGACTCTCTTTATAACAGATAGAGAAAAAGTAGCACTTCTTGGAAATGCTTATCTAATCACTTTTAGACATCTACCATAGGATTCAATAAAACTTCGTTTAGAATTGCAGGTTTCCTTTTGTAGAGAGGTCAAATGGCTGGTTTTCATATATATGTGTTCCTTAGAGACATTTAAAATTGATGTTTTCTGTTGACATTTACTCATCCTGTTTCTCTGCCATTAAGAACAAAAAGAATATCTTGTTTCAGTGTTTTACATTTTACAGAGCCCTTTCACACTCACCTTTAATATGAAAATAATGACTATAATTTGCTGAAAGGTTCAATTGTCCATAAAGTTCCTAATTTCTTGCTGGCAAGTTGTATATCCCTGCTTGTGACAACTTTATTTGACTTTTCCACCCATCAGTATATCCCTGTGCCATCTTTGACTTGGAAGTTTGTATTGTGTAGTGGGTTGACCCTGGCTGGCCGCTCTATCATTCCCCTTGTCAGCAGGACAGGGAAGGAGAAAAAAAGATGAAAAAGAACTTGTGGGTCAAGAGAAAGGCAGCTCAGTAAAGCAAAAGCAAAGGCCACTCATGGAAGCAAAGGAAAACAAAAGATTTATTCTCTACTTCTCATCATCAGGCCATGCCCAGCCACTTTCCAGGAAATATGGTTTCAGTATGTGCAGCAGAAAAGACGAAAGTCATAATAATGAATGCCACCTCCTCCTCCTCTTTCTCTCAGCTTGAATTGCTGTGCAGATATCATATGGTATGGAATATCCCCTTGGTCAGTCTGAGTCAGCTGTCCTGGCTACTTCGCCTCCCAAGATCTTGCCCACCTGGGTGAGCCTTGATGGTGTGTGAGCATTGCTCAGCAGTAGCCAAAACACTGGTGTGTTATCAACACCTTTCTAGCTACCAATACAAAACACAGTACTGCCATGGGGAAAATTAACTCCGTCTCAGACAGACCCAATACATATTCAAGAAGCAGAGTACAACCATGTATTTATTTTCCAAGAATTAAGATAGGAACTCCCACTTTATTTAACGATACGACTGGCCATCAAAACACCAAAACTCCTTTGAGGGATGGAAGGAGACTAAGTATTTTAAATTGATTCCTTCCTGATAAACAATTACATATCTCTGTATTCCAAGAACTCATGCTAAACCATCGTTGATTTTGCACCTCACATGCACATTTTACTGCTGTTGTACTAATAGTACTGGCACATACTGCCTAATAACTGGATATTGATATAATATCCATGTGAAGTAAATTAATTTGTATTAAGCTACTTTTCTGTAAGAAAGGAAGCAGGGCTTAGGGTGGTATATAAAGGGTTAACACTCTTTTCCTGTTACAGCTTTCTTCCTCTCTCATTACTGTGTATGTGTTACCTGTAACAGCATGTGAAGTAAAGGCTGGATATCCATGTGGACCTAACCACACTTAGTTTAGCAACTGAAAACGAAATGCTTTCAACAGAGACCCAGTGCCTATCATTCTTTTCTGCGTCCATATGGCCCCTGACCATACACCTCTTTAAATTATATTCCCACCTGCTGTCTTTATTTCCTATATGATTATCACTTATGGCAGCACCCACGCAAACAAATACAGGATGAAGTGTGTTGGGCTAAAATATACCATGGCGAATTAGCAACATGCTTTTATTAAAACATACAGTGACTAATAATCAGTAATGCCATAAATCACTTATCAATTAGCAAGTGCCATAGCAAACAAACTGATGTATTCCAGTGGAAGGTCTCACTGTCCAATAAAACACTGTCACAGGTCCCTGCCTGGTTTCATTGCTCTTTGTTGTTTTCTGGTGAAGTAAGCCAGGAAGCAGCAGCAATTCATTGCTATATTTCAACACAAGGTTAAAGTCCACAGCAGTTTATAACCCATGTTCTTATGGTTATCCCATATTCATAAGCTTATTTTTTGGTGGTTTTGTTTAATGTATCAGTAAGTTTAATGAACGTTATTATTTTTCCTCCTACTATCTCTACATTAATTAATAAAAGAATGTATGAAATGTGAAATTTTTCACTATTTTCTTAAACTATCTAGTATCACTAATATCTCACTCACATTCCTGGTCTCCTTGTTAGTTATTTCTTATTTTCTTGTATCATTCATATTTTAGTTTATTGTCCCAAAATGGTCTTGCAACAGACTTTTGTACCCATGTCTTTGGCAGCTTTGTATTTGCATCAATTATTTTGGTGATAATCGGTCATGCAGCAGGCTTCTAGCATTATTTGCTTTTCAACTATATACTGGTGTACCTTGAAAAAGATAAATACACATTTAAATTCTCACGCATGTAGGCACAATAACCCAATGTCCTTGAGATTTTGTGTGTTTATTTTTACACTAAAGTTTTGGTGTCTACATACCTTACCCATCTCTTTTCTTTCCTGTCAGGAAAAATAAGAATAACTTTTCAAATTCTTGCTTTCCTTGTGTATCTATTTTGTAAGTATGTTTGTTCTCCACCACATACCAAATCTTAAAACTAGGAAAAAACATTTATTTTTAAATTTTAACATTTAACATTTATAGTGGAATAAATGTTTAACATTTACAGTGCAATATTGCATTTTAATCTGACAGGCTGTATTTAATAAATTGAAAGATATTTATGTTGATGTTTTTCTGTATATATGCATAGATCTATAGATACATAAAATAAACTTTTAAACTCTAAACACTTACATTAAATGTATTGAAGTCAATTAATTTTATACATTATTCTTCTAATAACACTTGGCAGGTTTATGTTAGAAGAAACTTCAGTAAGTAGATAGGTGATATAAAGATACAATCCCTGAGAATTTCTAATATTTAGCAATTTGTCCCAGGATGACTGTTTTTTCTAAGGCCTTGTAGTGAGTTGACCCTGGCCAGTAACTAAGCGCCCACCAACCACTCACTCATTTCCCCTGTCCCCAGTGGGATTGGCGAGAGAGCAGGAAGAACAGAAGCATCAAAACTTTTGGGTTGAGTAAAAGACTGTTTAATAAGCGAAGAAAATGAAAGAAAAAAGAACTCACCTCAAAACCAAAAAATTCAAGTGGTGCAAAGGCACCTTCCACCCACAGACAAATGCCTGGTTGGTCTCCAAGGAACTAGGAAAGACTACCCCACAGTTTTATTGTTAAGCATGACATAATATGCCATGGTCAATCCAGGTCAGCTGTCCCATCTGTGTCCCGTCCCAGAATCTTGTCCCTCTCACTGTGAGGACAGACTCAGAACGAAAGCAAGCCTCAACACCATGTAAGCACTGTCCAGCAACAGCTAAAACATTGATATATCAACACTGATTTCACCACAAATCCAAAATACAGCACCATACAGGATGCCATAAAGAAAATGAACTTCATCCCAGCCATACCCAGGGCAGTCCGACTACTCTTTTTCTAGTCCTGGTAAAGAGTTTGAAAAAATATAGACTAAAAGAACTCTTAACTGGGAAGCAGAATAAAGTTCGGAATTTTGAGGAAACTAAAATTTTATTACTTTTTAAATCTTCATCTTATGTTTCTTTAGCTTTAATGTTCTGGTTTCACTACCCAATATTTGTAAACCATATTTCTGAGCAGCCTTGTCTTGATATCTACCAGACCAGAGGTCTACAGAAAACTCCCATTAGATTATTGTGCAGGAAAAACACAGAGCGAATGGTGATAAAAGAAAAAAAAAATACTGAGACCTAGCAAAAAAATATATTCTTATTAACATTGTTACACTGCCAGGAATTACCATATCACATTCAGCTGTTGATGGAAGGGACACATAACTGGTAGAGTTTATAAGGATATTTTCTCCAACTGTACTTTTCCTGTGCTGTGGGTAGTATGCACTGAGAATTAGCAAGCATTAAATTACTCCACTCCAGGGTTGTACAGGATAAGTTATAATTTTTTCTGTGATACAACTGAAAAAAGGAATTCAAAAGTGAATTCTGGCAGTGACTTCAGTGAATTTAGGTTGTCGAAAGAAGACTATTAAGATCCTGTCCGAAACTCTGTTTACTTCGAAGAAGCAGAAGAGGGCTGCTAAAAGAGGTGGTCTGGCTGCATGATAACGGTAACAGTCCAAAGGTACCAACAACACTGTTATGCAATATGAGTCACCAGCTAAAAATATCTTGGTTTTGCAAAATATTTTAAATATGCTATATTCATATATATATGGGTGTGTAGATAAATAAATGACAGAGACAAAAATAAAACAATCAGGATAGAGAAAAGTTATTTTTCTTGTAGTTGTATTAATTCACCAGAAATGTAAGTCTTTTTTCTCAGATATGATATTTCTAAATACCTGAAGTATTCTTTTGCATTACTTTTTCTTAGTTTTGTTTAGAAACTTGAAAGTCCGTAGAAAGCATGAAGAATCATAAGACAATCCTGAACCAATATTTTTTAGTATGAAATAGCCAACAATTTCTCTGTGCAGTGATAGCACTTCATCAGAGCTATGCAAACTTTAAAACAGCTTAACCAAAATAAGATTATACTAGCTCCAATGTTAATATTCTGAAAATATGAAAGAAAAAAAAAAAAACAACGATGAGCAGTATATATGGCATTAGAAACTGAAATTTTAAGCAAAATAAACAGTAATTTTCAAGAAAATGCTGTCTAAATTTATCGTATTTGTGGTAGCAAGGAAAGAATTCATTGCTCAGAAAAACAGTTCATGTATGAGACCTGTCACGTTAACATGACAGGAAAATTGAGGTATGCATCCTGTAACGAACCTTGTATGGTACCTTATACGGGATTGCAAAGCTTCAAGGCATCCTTGTATTTTGTAGTTATAAAAGCTCTACTGCACTGCAGCCCATGAGGTTATTTTTAAATGCATATTTATTTCAAAGTTCAAACTGAACTGTTGGTCCTTTTGTATCTCAGCTGACCAGAAAGCATGTGATTGGTTCATAACAGCCAAAGAACTGAAATGTTTCTTGCCCAGATGTTATTTGTGGGCTATAAAAGGAAGCAGAAGAAAAAGCTAAGGAAACTCAGATTACCATGGGGGAAAATAATGTAATATCTGTGTTCAGTAAAACAAGTTTACTACAGTCAGGAGAGATGTAAGGACATAGAACATCAGACTTCATAAGTTTTAGTGCTCTTAGAGCAAAATGATCATTTTTTTTTAGGGTGATGTGTATGGCTTTAAAACTAAGCGAGACTTTTGTACACATGTAATTTAATGATATTAAATTGCAGTTCCAAAATGCTTTCCCTGAACTGCTACTTTTTGTTAAATTACTTTAATAAAAATCTAAGTTAAATCTTTGTTTTGATAGGTTTCCAAACGCAATGAAATATTAAACCTGCTGTGTGCTTAACATACAGGTGTTAAAGAGTGTGTCAAACTACTAAGAGTAATCTAATCTAATTTACAGCTAAGTCAGTTTTAAATTAGTAGTGGGCTGAATTATTTGAAGGAATCCATCTCTGTTTATTGCTAGTATATAGTACTAGTTTGTGTTATCAGATTAGAACTGGGCTGTTAGTACTGATGCAGTACTTTGGTTGTTTTCTAGCATTGAAAGATAGGGATGGTAAAGAGATTGCTATAAAAATAAAACAAAACAAAACGAAACGAAACGAAACAAAACAAAACAACTTCCTTTTTTTACTTAAGAATGGTAAAACATAGGACGGCCAAGTATATCAGTAATTGAAACCAAAATCTTGAAAGCACTTGCGCAGTTGCTTGAAGATAATCA
>Ga0065711_1052044_pt1 | contig 10121 bp, 13 predicted proteins | sample Hoacrofraction12_FD_59098 | JGI IMG/M metagenome (GOLD analysis project Ga0065711, IMG submission 59098) | Hoatzin crop microbial communities from Cojedes, Venezuela - Epithelial fraction 12 v2 (version 2) | ecosystem: Host-associated > Birds > Digestive system > Esophagus > Crop | place...
GGGCAATGGGCACAAACTGAAGCACAGGAAGTTCCGTCTGAACATGAGGAAGAACTTCTTCCCTCTGAGGGTGACGGAGCCCTGGAACAGGCTGCCCAGGGAGGTTGTGGGGTCTCCTTCTCTGGAGATATTCAAGACCCACCTGGAGAAGGTCCTGTGCAGCCTGCTGTAGGTGACCCTGCTTCGGCAGAGGGGTTGGACTAGATGACCCACAGAGGTCCCTTCCAACCCTGAACATTCTGTGATTCTGTGATTCTGTGATTATACATATATATTTATAGTATACATATTATAGTATAGTGCATAGTAGCCTTGGTATAGTCTATAGTGGGTTTGGCTCCTCTCTTGCATGGGTCAGCTATATTGCTTGTTTTGTGGAGTATTTCCTCTTGATTTATTCCATGAGAGTAAGGCTCACTGTATGTTGGGCAAGCAGGTGAGCATAAAAAATAATGCAGCACCTATAATCCTTGAATTGAGTCCTTGGACTGAATCCTCACTATTCAGCTCAGAGTCAGCTAGGAGACTGAAAATTCTTTGTGGTGAGCCAGCTGGGTTACAAGCCTTGCTGGAGGATCCCCAGAACATGGAAGTGGCCCAGCACAGCCTGAGTGACCTGGCAAGTGCCTTCTCAGAGCTGGTGAACCAGACATGGAAGGCTGAGTCTCCCAACGTGCCTGAAGAACCAGCGGTCCCATGCAGTTCCTCTGTTTTGAATGCCACAGTGACAGCCACATCTGTGAACTGGACTGCTTGAAATTCTTCTAAATAATACATTTTTGTGTATTTTTTGCATGGTTTTTACACCAAGTAATTTTATGAGGTTTCCACTCCTCTGCTTCGGACAGACTGAGGGAGTATGTGCAGTCTACATTTTCCTGTTGAGAATTCAGACATAATTGTTAAAGCAACCAGAAGCATATTCAGATCTTCACATCAGTTGAGATGTATCAGAGGAATCTGAAGACATGACGGGCACCGTAACATCTGCTTCATAGAGCCTAAATCCTGGTCGCTGCTCCATGAGATCATCAGTAGCAACAGACAGATTCTTGACCAGTCGCTTGAAGATTATCATCGCAAAAATGATTAGGTGCTGGTTGTGGCAAAAGGAGATACTGACAGCCTCCACTGCTGTTGGCCATTTCAAGCCACTTGATATCTGGGGGAACAACTCTGGATAGCAGTCAAGTAAAGGCAACCCAAGGTTTTTCCCTGCTTTGTGCTCCATTCTGCTTCTGCAGTAGTGAATGCTTCTGACCAGATTTGGGTAAATTATAGCTACAGTATGACATGCAAATGATTCATGGGAACAAAATTATGAAAGTCCGTCACCAGGTTTTAACAGATAAAAGTGGATCTAGTGCTGCCAGCTTTGCTGTACAACGATGCTCTGGTGGGACTGCCTTTGCTTTCCTTGCACTGATGGCATACTCTGGTAGAAACCAAACCCCACCACTGGCTGTGGTGCTACCACCTGTGTTGTGGGTGCTCTTCTCTCCTGCTTCTACCCGTGGACCACGGAGGCCAGTGAGACCGAGGTGTAGGAAGAGGACGCTTAGGGATCCCTGCGCTGCTACCAGCTCGCATATGCAGGCACATACAGAGACAGGCTGGAGGCTTCCTGGTGGAGCTCACGTAGGTCCTCCGCACCGGCACGTGTAGTCACACACTAAGACCTCTCAGGATAAGGACAGGGAGCTCAGCGAGGCCCTCCCTTTTGAACAGGATGAGAAATCCTGTGCACATTTCCTGAAACCCCGTTTTTCCACCTCATGGGTGCTGCTCTTGAGCTTGGACTCTGTTTCGGCTACCCGGGTACTTGCTTTGGCTTTCTGCCTGTCCCTGAGCATGAAGCAAGGATTGCGTTGCATGGTTTTTTCCTTCTTCTGATAAAATGTCTGGGCAATGTGAATCTGTTTCTGGGAAGGTACCAGAAAGGATAACGTCAGGGCCTGAGGCAGCGGGAAGGGTGTGAGGGGAAGGCAATCTCTGCATCTTGGCGTGTCCTTCTGCCAAACTGGCAGCATCATCCCAGTGTCAACAGGCCTGTAGAGCGAAGTTTCCATTTTCTACCCATTCTGGCTGTGGCTGAGCTTCTCAGCACCTGTCCGTCCTTAACACAAAACAAAAGTCCCCCTCCTCACCCTTACAGAAGCCAAAACATCTCAGCTCAGCTGCTGGCTTGGTGCCCACTTGCTCTTGGGTGCTCCCTGTGCTGGAGGAGACAATATCCTGACACAGCTATCACAGAATCATAGAATGGTAAGGGTTGGAAGGGACCTTAAAGATCATCTAGTTCCAACCCCACTCCCGTGAGCAGGGACACCTTCCACTAGACCAGGTTGCTCAGAGGTCCATCCAACCTGGCCTTGAACCCTGCCAGGGAGGTGGCATCCGCAGCTTCTCTGGGCAACCTGTTCCAGTGCCTCACCACCCTCAGAGTAAAGAATTTCTTTTTCATATCTAGTGTAAATCTCCCCTCTTTCAGTTTAGAGCCATTACCCCTTGTCCTATCACTACACACCCTCATAAAAAGTCCCTCTCTGGCTTCCTTGTAGGCCCCCTTCAGGTACTGGAAGGCTGCTATAAGGTCTCCCTGCAGCCTTCTCTTCTCCAGGCTGAACAGCCCCAACTCTCTAGGTCTTTCCCTGTAGGAGAGGTGCTCCAGCCCTCTGACCATTTCTGCGGCCTCCTCTGGACCGGCTCCTTACCCCAGCTGCAGCTGCAGCAGTTGTGTGTGCTGCTGAGGTCTGGCGCACAGCGTCCGAAAGCCTGTGACTCCACCAAGAGCATTTAAGCAACCTTTAACACACTGTTAATTGAAGATAACACCGATGCAAAATTGGAGGGACCTAGAGACACACACAGACAATTCAGTCTCAGTTTTGTTCACAAAATACGAGTTTTGGTAAGTTTCTCTAAAGGAGCGCAGACGAATTTCAGTCTCTTCCTCGGCGTGCTGCTGCCTGGGGCGGCAGAGCTGTAAACCCCACTGATTTTAGTCACTCAGTTGCAGCTCCGGGCACTCAGCCCAACGGCCAGCTGCGCTGCTTGGCCAGATCAGGCTGTGCTGCCTTTCGTCTCTGCCGGCGCCGCGGCACGCTGACCCGTTCCGCCGCGGCAGGCAGCTAAATATTCGGGTACGGAGTTGGTGACCACATCGTAGCAAAACTTGATGTAGAGACGTATGACCACAGAGCTGCTGCGCTAGTCGTTCCTTGCAAACAGCACAGCAAAAATCTTTTGGTTTGATACTGAGCTTTTCGTGACCGTGTTTTTAGCAATGCTACGAACTGCAGTGAAGTGGTTTTTTGCTTCTGTCTGTGGCACTAACCTCGGTCTTTGTCCCGCTCCAGTTAATAGGCTGCATTATTGGCAGACAAGGCAGTAAGATAAATGAAATCAGGCAGATGTCAGGAGCGCAGATCAAGATTGCTAATGCCACAGAAGGCTCCGCAGAACGACAAGTTACCATCACAGGATCCCCTGCAAACATCAGCTTAGCACAGTACCTCATTAATGCAAGGTAAGTTTGCTTTGCAAGTGATAATGCTTCTGTGAGATTGCTCTGTCTGCTCTCCAGCAAATGTCTGTCTTGGATAGATCCAGCAGGTTGCTTCGCAGTGTCCGTTTTGCACAGCATTACTCAATTCCTAATGATTTGTTAAGGCTGTGTCTTTAGAACTTGTGTTTGCTGTTGGTTTATACGGAAAGGAGCTTAATCTGGTGCAATTCCAGGTACATGTTGAATGACAAAAGCTGTAAAATCTGAATACTCACATTAGCATCCACCTAAAATACAGGCGGATAAATTAAATGAAACAACAATCGTAAATTCTTTAGCAGAAAACACTTTTCACAGACCCATTTTACTGTCCTAAATGACAAATATAGTGAAACAGATTGCAAAACAGATTTAATTTACTAACTGGAAATTGCCACTCAGAGATGGTATTAAACAGACATTTGGTTGCTAAAGAGGCACAGGATTTATTTTTTCAGAGACAGCATCACAAATTTGTAAAAATCATTCCCTAATGAGATGGGGTGAGACTGTCCGCTTCTCCACTTCTCGGTGCCAGAATTAGTGAAAGCACTGGCTGTTCAGCTAAGCCATTGCGATGGCTGAAGTCTCTATCAGTTTCAGTGTGATTACTTAGAAAAATATTAAAATTGATACCACCTTTATTTGCAGTTCTCTGGAGGAGAAAGTGCAATGGATATAGTGCTGTCTCATAGATCTGCTTGTAAATGGTGGACCAAGGCAATGTATTGTGGGGAGGGGGAGGATCTATGTATTTTATTGCATGCTTTTATTTTTCCCCTGTTATTTTTGCCCCCCCAAAAAAATACTGTGATATGACTCAAGCTTTGTTTTTAACTATGTTCGCTGTTAAGGTAGTAGAAAGTGTGTGATTTATATGGCGGGGCTGTAGTCATAGCAGCTTCCAATGGTCCGACCTCCTCTCCAGCCCCGCTCTGTAGCGCACCACTGCAAGCTGTAACGCTTGTAATTTACAACTGTAAATGTCTGAATGGAGGAAAAGGATGTTTGTGCAGCTCCGTGTTACAGCAAACGAAAAGATTACTTTTTATAATTCAGTTTGAAAGTAGTTACCTAGGGAAAGATAATATGAGGGGTAGCATTGTGAAGCCTAAGATAAGCCGCTTCTAGAATCCTAAAACAAGCTACAGCTCTTTTGATTTCTATTCTTTGTAGCAAATATAAGTCACTTCCGTAAGCCCTGTAATCAAATAAAAATGTGTTCCCTCCTTTAACCCTTAAGGATATGTTCTTCTCTTGGTGTTCAGGGATTCCCCACACATCGAGACGAGAATAGACCCCTTCATTTTTAGTTGCACAAACACCATATGGCATGCATCTGGATCTCAGAAGATAACAATTTAAGATCTTCAAGACAGCCAAAGCATGCAAATAAAATAATGCACTTCTTACTGGAATTGCAGTGAGCTGCTCACCAGAGACAGAAACTCTAGTGAACAAACCTCTGCTTGACTCACTTTAGAAAAGCCTGTGAACTCTCACACTTCTGTTTGTTACCGTTTAACGATTCTTTTGATGGAATGAGATATATATGAGATCTTTTAACATAATTTGCAAAGAAGAGAACTTCTCAGCAGTCATATACCACGGATACTCTTATCTATACCCTGTGCAACCTGAAACAAAATATTTTCTTCCTGCTGAATTTCTAGCTAGAAGTCATTTGTTACCATCATCTACAAGAAACCATCATATATTATTATGTACCATGTGTTGAAACTGTATTTAGATAAAGTGACTTCATTTGTAAATGAAGACTCTTAAAGTAATGTATAATAAATTAAGCTCTAAGGTAACCTAGGACATTAAGGTGGCTTTTTCATTTTAAAAAGTGACGCTGTGCCAGATTTCTCCTTTCACAAGAGAAATTGTTGTCCAGTTAGGTGCCACCACAGCAGCAGTGTGAACTTGCAGTCACACCAGAGGAAGAACTGAGAAACTTTCAGGCAAGAAGGAGGGCTGCTCTAGTTCGGGTTTAGGTGCTGGGGCATGTTTTTGAGAGGCAGATCTCGGCTGGCACAGCCTGTGCACGCAGGAAATGCAGAGCACGTTACTTAGGCTACCCAAGATACATTCTGCTATGTCAAAATAATAATAATAATAATAATAATAAAGCCATATAAGCATTCAGGTAAAGTGGATTTGTTTTTTTCTCTGGCCCACAAAATGTGTCATTCTTGTGGATTTGGTTTCCAGGGCCAGTATTGCTGCATAAATCAATGTCTCACAGCAACCCAGGATGTAAAAAAAAAAGTCTATCCGCTGTATTCCTGAAACGTTCTGTGTGTGTCTTTAAACCATCCTCCAACCAAAGTTGCCATCTATAGAATAATTTGTCAAGTTGTTTTAAGAATTTTATTGCAATCTGGTGTTGAATATGTACGTAACATACTCTAAATCATAGATATAGAAATACATTGGTACAATATCCAGACAGAGATTTAAATCTTTCCAAAGTATTGTTTTGATTCTGTATTTATTACCCAAGCGCTGACCTCTGTATGAGTAGAATGTGTCCCACCTCATTTGCAGTAGAAGTGTCATTTTTTCCTGTAAAGTCTTCTGTCTCTTAACTGGTCTCCACTGTAGTAACTGGATTTTCATTATCCAATTCCATCTTCTAGCTTTTATTAAGAATGAACCGCAGTTTAGGATTCCTGTGTAATATTTGACTTTGGATTATAAATGAATTGTAGCCAGCAGCACTTTCTCCTTGTTGAAGAGCAGTTTCCTGAAGATACTGTTTTACTGCCATTTTGATGAGAGGTTCATTCACCGAGCTAACAGGACCGCCAAAGCCACCCTCGAGCTTTATTCCTCTCACCAGTTGTGGGTAATGCAGGATGTAGCCTTCAATGTATATATTAATGTATATATTCATAAGGTGTCGTTCTTCAAAGCGACAGTGTAAAATGAGCGCCATGAAATTCTGTGTGAAGGCTGCCTCATCCGCTTTCACATTCAACTTTGTTGCATTTACAGTTGGTTTGGGAAACGGCCGCTGTCACAGGATGGCTGTACATAACCTGATGTACTTTCACCTGATGTGCTACCACCAGTAATAAATGTGAAGCAGGGCAGATTAGAGCTTTAATTGTACCTCTGTGAGTACCCCAGGGACAGGGAGTGTGACAACGCCAGCATTTAGCCTGTGGGATCTATTCTCCCTGCTGGTGCAGGAAAAAACTCAGGTTCAAACACCCCCCATACCAGTAAGGATTTTTTTGTTTTTGGTAAATGCAAGGTAGGCAAAGCTGGAGTCAATGAAACACTGAGTCCTGTGTTACCTTTTTGTAAGCTTCCCTCCCAGAATATCACTGAGCTAGAAATATGAAAAAATCCAACCGTATAAAGTGAGGTTTTCAAAACCGACCAGGGTATCACCATGTAACTCTACACCCCAAGCCAAGGATGTACACTGGAGCTGGATCTGCTGATTCAGTATTCTTGATGTAAATCCCGCTGTGTGAGTAAGCACTGCTAGCAGCACAAGGATGCTCTTCTTGCTGCAAATAACAACTCTGCTGTGAGGGTTAGAAAAATTCTGAGGTGGTCGTCCACGGTGACAGATAAACACCACAGATAAACACCAGCTTTGGGTTTTTTTAGGAAACCCAAAGCTTTACCTCCCACAAATGGGTCTGCTTTTCACGCACTCGGCTTCCTCCCCTCTCAGCCCCTCAGAGAAGCCGTGTGCCTTCCAACTTCCTGGCAAAAGCCACAAGGCATTAATACTCCAAGAGCCCTCTTTCTTTCGCAGGGAGGAGAGGAGCTGGGTGCTCGAGCAATGCCCCCTCTCCTTCACCCTCCTCTCCTCAGCACAGACCTGCTTCAGGTACCCTTCAGACTCACCTTCAGCAGCAGCACTTTGGGGAGCTTTAGTCCAATGTCCCCATCCTCTATTTCACAGAAACATAGAATCATTAAGGTTGGAAAGGACCTCTAAGATCATCAAGTCCAACCATCCACCCAACACCACCATGCCTGCTGAGCCATGTCCTGAAGTGCCACGTCTACACGTTTTTTGAACAGCTCCAGGGATGGTGACTCCACCACTTCCCTGGGCAGCCTGTTCCAATGCCCGACTGCCCTTTCAGTAAAGAAATTTTTCCTAATATCCAATCTAAACCTCCCCTGACACAACTTGAGGCCATTGCCTCTCGTCCTATTGCTAATTACTTGGGAGAAGAGACTAACACCTGCCTCACTACCATCTCCTTTCAGGTAGTTGTAGAGAGCAGTAAAGTCCCCCCTTAGCCTCCTCTTCTCCAGACTGAACAACCCTAGTTCCCTCAGCCGCTCCTCGTAAGACTTGTTCTCCAGACCCCTCACCAGCCTCATTGCCCTTCTCTGGACACGCTCCAGCACCTCAGTGTCCTTCTTGTAGTGAGGGGCCCAAAACTGAACACAGTACTCGAGGTAAAGCCTCAGCAGTGTCGAGTACAGCGGCACAATCACCTCCCTGCTCCTGCTGGCCACACCATTCCTGAGACAAGCCAGGATGCCGTTGGCCTCCTTGGCCACCTGGGCACAATGCTGGCTCTTGTTCAGCTGGCTGTTGCTTGCATCCTCGCCCTTGCACGAAGTGAGCAGGCCTTGCAGCCGTTGCCTTTCTCTGGCCGTGAACAGATGGGGGGCCACTACTCTCAAAGCCGCAGCCAAGTCTGAGGCGAGGAGAAGCGATGCTCGCCCAAGCCCTGGTCAGGATGGCCACGCTCCCCTCCCAACCTGCAGCCTGGCCGCGGCTGCTCTCTGACCCTGCGTGCCTAGCCCCTGCCGCCGACGGGGACCAGCACGGTCCCTGGGCTGGGAAGCTTCCCCCAGGGCTGACGGGGCTTGACAGGAGAGCGACAGGTCCTCCTCCATTCAGGTCCTCTGCCCGTCCGGCCAGCCGCTCGCTGGGGGTGCGCTCTTGCAGGGAGAAGCTACTGCAGCTCCTCAGCTCACCTCAGGAGAAAGCCCAGGAGCCTGGCAAGTTAGTAGGTACCAAAGAAAACCCTGAAACTTGGAATTAATCCATGTATAACTGTAGCTAGCAAAAATTTTCTAACCCATAGTGCTGTTTATGTGCTAGGCTGCCGTACCTCCCAGCCAGCCACACACAAAACGCATCCTGAAATTAGTATTTAGGTTGTTCGTTGACCCAAAAGCCTGTGCACAAGCTGCAGGAAACATGCAGCAAAGGGAGGATTTATGTAGGTAAACACTCTGTCATCTGAAAAAAAAACCCCACGCGTCTTTGGAATGACTGTATTTAAATGTGTAAAAATGTACAGACAAGCCTACGTGCATGGGCCAAATTCATCTTGCCTGCCCACTGGGTGCAGTCAGACGCCAAAGCGAAGGTGGTTTGATGCCTCCAGCCTCCAAAGAGCCCGCCACTGCCGCATGGCTCGGAGCTCGGGTCAGCGTGAGCTTTCTCGTGCTGGCGGGGTCCGTCGGGCGCTGTGCGTGTGGTGTCCGTGTAGCACCGTGCCTGTCAGCCGGTAACCTCTTTTACGCTCACTGTAACCGCTGCCACAAGCTCAGGAAGGATACCGCTGCTGTGGAGCCCGGGGTGATTGTCAGTCTTTCTTTTTACTAGTTTCCTTAGAATTGGATTGCATGAATATGTTGTTTTTTTTAAAAAAAAAAATAAGTGTGGGGAAAGTACAAACCGAAGTGAACACACTGGCTAACCAGGCTGGTTTTATATGAAAAAGGCACATTGACCTCGCAGTGAAAGAAATAAAAAAATAATTTCGTTAAAAAAACAAACAAAAAAACAACCCAAAACTTTATGCCTTAGACGGAAGCAGCAAATCATTGCTCAGTCTCCTCTCATCCTAGTGCACTGACCAAGGGTACTGCTTATGTCGCAAAATTGACAACTTGAAAAAATGACCAAAACCCCCCGCGTCCCCCTTTCAAAAATACCATCATTTTGAAAAGCGAAATTCACCATTTCAGTGCTGGGGAGTAAACCTCATAGTTATTTTAAGTTTTCTTTTAAGTTTCGTTTTTTCCCATCTTTTTGCCATTACCTGCATTCCTTAGATTTCTTTTTTCATACCTAAAATGAACTAGCAACCCTCCCCTGACCTCTTTTCCTTTCTTTTTAGTTTTTGTTTACGTTGGAAAGAACTCCAGAGTCTCCTCAGAAACGTTTTCGCCATCAAATCATGAAAAACCCTTTTGTTATTTCTCTTCTTTAACACATAACATGTTCCTCCTTTGACCCTCATTTTCCCTTTTTTTCTCTCTCTCTCTGCCCTCCCCCCTCCCTCCCCTCTCGTCTGTCCCCCTCGTCCACCGATCTAATCCTGACCTTTCGTGGTTGCTCTCCCTCCCTCTCCTCCTCCTCCTCCTCCTCCTCGTCCCGGCCCCACCACCCTGGCTGGACCCTCCCAACCTGTTTGTTCCTCTTCCTCTCTTCGTTTGCAGCTTAGAGATGGCTAAAGTCAGCACCCAGGCCGCTTCCGTCACGACCCCTGTTGACCTCAACATGAACCTCTCTCAGCCCGCCACCCCCACCTCCACCCCCACCTCCATGGCCGTGCTGGCGGCCGCCTCC
>Ga0065711_1052045_pt1 | contig 10120 bp, 9 predicted proteins | sample Hoacrofraction12_FD_59098 | JGI IMG/M metagenome (GOLD analysis project Ga0065711, IMG submission 59098) | Hoatzin crop microbial communities from Cojedes, Venezuela - Epithelial fraction 12 v2 (version 2) | ecosystem: Host-associated > Birds > Digestive system > Esophagus > Crop | place...
GCCAGCTCCCTCAGCACTCGTGGGTGCATTCCATCGGGGCCCATGGATTTGTGGGCGTCCAGATTGCTTAAGCGATCCCTCACACAGTCCTCCTCGACCAAGGGAAAGTCATCCTCTCTGTAGGTTTCTTCTCTTACCTCCGGATAAAGATGTTTCTATATGTGGACCTTGCTTTTTGTCATATACCGATCCCATTAGAGGTAGAACAACATATTACTGTATCGCATGTCACTGGATAGTATCATCATGTTCCAGTGTCAGCCAGCAGAAAAAAAGGGTGCTTGCAAGGACCTGTGGGCACAAAGAAGCAGGTCACCAGGAAAGGCGAGTCAAATTTCGTAGTTACCTCAGAGGTATAAAATATTCTATTACCACTTCACATGTGCAGACATTCTAGAATTTATTTGCTTCCAGAATAGAAAGCAAACACATATTATCATAATAGCAAAAAAAAAATGATCCAACTATGCTTGGGATTTGTCCTGATTCAATCAGGAAAAGAAAGGCAGTCCCGGGTCAGCGATCACCCCCTCCCCACTGTCTATCACAACGGGTTACCATCCTTAATTCTACCCAACTGTGTCATGTTGTGACCAAATATTGGAGGCTTCATCCTTAACTTTGAAGTTTTTCTCTTTTGTGGAATTAAGCCAGAACCACAAAATTTTTGAAAATGCAGTGCTTGACTGAATTGAACGTAGTTTTTCTCTGTGAAAGTAAAACCAAACAGAAAGCTTTTGCCCTTCCAAAGGATGATTTTTAAATATTCTTTGACCCTTTTTCTTCTTATTTATAATGGCTCTGGTTATTTAATTAAAATTGTAGGAAACCTAATTCAAAAAATTCTTTTTAAAAGACAAATAAGGAAACTTTGATTTTTTTTTTTCCAAATAACTCCTGCCGTTTTTTATAAAAGCTTTCCAGATTTGGCTTGACATTCTTACACATTTCAGGATTATCTGTTAATTAATTAATTAATTCAAGTAATACTTTTCTTTACTTTCATCCTGCTTCTTAGTATTTTGATGTGTCAGTATTGATTTTAAGTGTTCTCTTTAGGAATATTTGATATAAAATAGAGGTTTTGGAGATCAAAATCAAATATACATATATATACATACGTACGTATATGTGTGTGTATATATACTTATGTATACATATATGTACGTATGTATACATATGTATATGTAGCCCACCAAAATTAATCATAAAAATGTAATATGTGTTCAACTAGCCAAATACAATAAACACATCATTCATTACCCTAAAATTCTATTGACCTTAGTGATAACTTTTCCTGAATAAAGAATGTCAACTTGAACCACAGTAAAACTTACTGACTTTAACAAAATATTTTAGTAGACCTCTGTCTAAATTCGCGAGAACGTCACGGAGGGAGGTTTCAGTGGCTGGTATGAAGGGAGGAAGTTTTCATACCAATAAATATGGTGGCATCTGCCAGGTAAAATGTTGTAATAATCCTCTGGGTGCTATTTCCCCCTCACTAATGTGTTGGACAGTTTAGATTCACACCATATGCCTGTTCGTAGAATGAGCTGGAAACCAATGTAAATACAGAGAGAGAGAGAAAGAGTTCATTTCGCAGCCTTGTTTCCCTTGCATTCCCTCTATCCCCAGACTAAGGGTTGGTGGTATGTACAGGATAATGGAAGAGAAGGAAAAGGGCCCCAGGAACAGGCGGGAGCACAGAGTCAGTAGAACTGGGGGGAGGAAGAAAGAAGCAATGGCAGGGAAAGAGTTATGGAGAAATTATGGGAACTGGAGAGCAGGGTAATTTTTGGTAGAATAAATAGACAAGGGGGATTGTCCAGTGACGACAAGGAGATGGCGGTGTTCAAAAGTGACAGCAGTAAGTCAGAAAGGGGAATGGTTCTTGTGGAGATATTGTAAAGAAAATGGGAAAGATGAATTATCTCTATGTCTAGAGATATACAGTAATGACAACAGCACAGGAGAGAGATCTGGAGTGAAAAGAAAATAATCAGGCAAGCATGGGCATCAGAGAAGTTATTACTCCCTGTTTGAGAGCCAGAACCGGGACCTATGTGTCAGGCTGCTCCTATTGCTGTGCCACAGTGTGAGGCAGAGCAAAGGAAAAGTAGGGAAGTAAACAATTTGGCTTTTAAGTCTACATGTCAGACTTCAATCCAAGCTTCAATCCAGTTCCCCTTTAGCTCCTTCTAAGCTTTAAATGGACAAATAAGGCTGGCTTAGCTGGCCATGGGGTAGATAAGTTTGCAGCCTCATCAGAGAACAGCAGGTGTATTTAGGGAAGCTCTTGCAGCTGCTTTCTGATAGATTGGGGCTTTCATTCTCTCCCATATCCTCTTCATGTCCTCTTCCCAACTTCTGAATTTGCCTTGCTTTGCCCTCACATGGGGATTGTGCTCCTAATGCTGAGCCAGACTGACTACACCTCACCCTGCCTGCGGTGTTTCTCTGATGTGGGCTAACAGCAGTCCACAGCAATGATTTATTGTAAACTAGGTACAGATGAAGTTCTCTTTTCCTTTGGGAAATATTCATAGATAGAGATCGTTGTGTAGCACCTGTAGTTTCCAAGTATCCATATGCAGGACGAATTAGTCAAAAATTATTCCCTGACTCTGTGTTTACACTGTAGTCTTCTTGGCAGAAAAGATTGTTTACTTATTTGTAGCAGTATAGAAAGACCTTTACCCTATTGTTTGCAAGCTTTAGCCAGCAGACGAGAAATAAAAATGACTTCAAATTAATACTTGTACAAGCTCATTTATGACTGAATAAAATCACAGCTTTAGAAATGAATGTCAGAATTAGTTTGCACTGTACCTTCATTGTCACTGTTGTATTAAAATTTCTGGTGCTAGGCCTGTCCATTTAGACACACATACCGCTCTGTCAGCAGGTGAGTTACTGAGGTACGCGGACACGTACTGAGATTCAGATGGAACTCCAGAAAATTGGCTCCAAACAATTTCAATGGATTGGCTTCTTTAGATAAAGGGCAGTGATGAATGCTCTGTTATACCAGAGGCATAGATATTTTTGTGGAAAAAAAAACCAAAAAAACCACAAAAAAACAAACGGCTAGTCTGTTTTCTACATGGACAGACATATGAAGTCTCCTTACATAGTTTTTCAAGAAGAGCTGTCTCTGGGCTGGTCTGATATTCGTGAAAATGGTTCCATCTTTTTCCCCTCATGGCTTTTGTATTTGAGAACCTAGGACTAATACTAATATTATTTTCAGCCCTGAATGAAGAAGTATGTCCTCAATGCAGAGGAGAATGCTGCAGTAAATAGCACGAAAGTAAGGAAAATATTTGCAGGTCATCATGTTGGTTCTGTTTTTAAAGAAAGTATGAGCCAGAAACATTGCAGGCAGATTCTTTGCAATCCATCTCTGTTAAAATAAGGACACAATACTCACAGTTATTCAGTTAAAAATGCCAGAATTCAGACTAAATGTTATTCGTAACAAATGGTGACAGTGACAGCTATAATGAAAATCAGCAATGCTATAATATTTTTTTTCCTTTCAGAGAATTCATAATGTGTTTTTAACTAGAGGAAATCCTGTTTTCAAAAGTCATGGGACATTTCTGTGTATCCCATCCACTAGTGCCAGCTGGAGCTAAGCATTAAAGGTGGGCCTGTGTCCCAGGGCCTCAGACCCCCAAGCAGGGGATGGCTTCAGCTTCAGCACTGCAGGATTTCCTGGGGAAAAGGTATCCTCAAAATAAAAATTGTTTAGCAGACTTTAAATGAGAAGGTCTAAATAATTGTCCAAAATAGCACAAACACTGAAATTTGAGGAAAGTTCAGGCTCTGAGCTCAACTGCATAGCTTATATGCGATGTATTGTAAGAACTGTAATTTTTTCCTCAAAACTGAAGGAGGTCAGGAATTCAATATTTTTTCTTAATCCTTGCTTAGATAAAATTGATTTCCAAGAGCTTGGCTTCAGTTCTAAACTAGCAGAGAAACAGACAAAAAAAGGCGAGAAGGGAAGTATTTTCTAACAAAGTTGCATAAAGCTGCCTTGCCAAAACTGTGCAGTGACATAGCAAGGTACGTTAAAGTTAAGCAACTGAGTCAACTTCTTGGCTGCAAGATCTCCATCTGAAGGCAACTTACTCTTATTTTGATTTTTATGCTCCTGAAGCCAGCAGGACCGTTCCTAAGACAGCACATGGAGTAAGGGAAACGATATGAACCGTGCAGCCCTCTGCTCATGAAAGTTTCACAGAGCATGGAGGCTTGCCTGGCAACAGAAATACCAGCTGTAAAAGTGATTTACACTCAAGCAATCAATATTTCAGGAAATACTAAGAGATTTACATCATAATACATGAACTAATTTGGAACAGGTAAAATCAAATAAGGTTGCTCCACAACCACAAGTCTTCAATGCCCATATAAAAACCAAGGGGAAGCATTAGAACTTAGGCAGGCATAAGACTCTGAGATAGTGGTTCCCAAGCAAAGAAAATACGAAAGTCAAAACAGAGTCTATATATTTGCTATGATAAGAGTTTAGAGGATCAAGTCTGTATAACAACTGTCTGTGTTCCTTAGGTTTTATCCTCAGATGACATTTTTCCCTAGCCACAGAAAGAAAATGCCATGTTGACAGGTAACCCAACCTATTTCCAACCAGCATGCCAGGTCACCGACTGCTTGGGTGCAACATTTGACTGCAGTTGCTTTCACACTTTCATTTATTCTGCTACTCTCACCAGTGCCCTGTTTCCCCTGTGAAAACTCCTGCAGGCACATTAGCATGGAAACTGTCACACTGCTTGTCCACTTCTCACAGCTGAGCTCTAAGCTATTCAGCCAACACCCTGAGACTGACCCCAGCCAAGGTGATGGCTCTACACACTACCTTCTGCACTGAAAAACGTGGCGAGACGACCCTTACCACTGTCGCACTTACTACAGCAGACACCATAAAACTGCTAATTGTTACTGTGAAAATACATCCTTATTAAGACAGCAAATGTTGAGCCTTCTGCAAATATTTTCAAGTTATGCAAAATAACCTTCACTGAAGTATAATATTACTGCTATTATTATACTTAATAAATTAATAAATTTTACACATTTTCCCTAACAAGTGTTTAAAGGGAGACTAAGACCAGACTGCAGGGCTTGGCATTTCCCAGTAGTCACAAGTAACAGTGTCTTTTTTAGGCAATATTCTGCCCATATAATAGCAGTTTCACTGTAAGAATTTACAATCTGTTTCTGGTCGAAGTATTGCAAAATCATGATGTATTTAAGGGGTTTTGTCAGACACAATGTGTCAGACTTTATTTTAGTCTTATTTTCTTGATAGTTTTACTTGCAAATCAGAGAGGCATTTTCATAAAACCAAAGAGAAAGCCCCTCCCTTTTGCAATGAGCCACATGGAGAGAAGATAAGAAAGCTTATGAGCAACCTTTGCAAAAACATAGTATTTAGGGTCAGCATCAGAGAATCTGGCTTGTTAGACGTTTTTGCTATAGACAGGTTTCCCCAAGAGCCTGTGCAGAGAATTGGATTTCTAGAAAAGGGTACCCAAAGCAAAATAGCTAAGAAATGAGATGCCAATCAACATAGGATCATAGAATCATAGAATCACAGAATGCTTTAGGCTGGATGGAGCAGGACTTAGGCACCTCTGTATTTCTTTCCTCAGGGGCTTCTCAAATGTGAACTTTCTCATGGAATCACACATCTGATGTGGTGGGAGAGGATTTCAGAATAACCAGCAGATTCCTCTCAGTCAGAGCAAGAACTTCCTAACCAGCTGAATCCCCAAGCACCTAGTAACTGGCTGTCCTGGATGGAGAGACAGACTCTCTTCCTCCCGGGGCATTTCGGCCTGGTCTGAGTAGCAAAAGAGTCACTGAACCAGGTAAAGAACCTATTTGGTAGTGGCTCTGGCACTCCCTGGCATCTGGGAAACTGTGATTCAATAACTATTCTGGAGTGGAGCGGAGAATGTCTAGTGCACAGAAAAAGACAGAGTGGTAAAGTAGTGAGGAGCCAACTCCAAGCAGTCAGGAGCTTCAGCTTGAGTCAGGGCACCTAGAAGTTAGTGAGCTGATGGTCAGCTTTAAAGCCTAATCCAAAGGGGCCACAAGGAAACAACAGAAGGACAGAGTTATCTGTGTAGACACACTGCGAATCCTCAGCAATGTCATGCTGACATAAATCCTCTCTTGCAGGAGGTTTTCTGCTGCTTCCCAGTAGCACTGATTCCCAAGGTGACTTAAAGGAAAAGGTTCAAGGAGGCAAAGCAACCAAGGTGAGTCTAGAGGAAAAAGACTTCATCAGCCAGTGCAAATCTGTTCAGTCAGCTCCAGCCAACATGGCTACCAAGTTGTAAGATGAATGTGGGGAGAAATACGGTGAATAGTTTCTGGGTTATGTGTGAGTGGTACTATAATATCAGCATGATATTTCAACTAGCTTCTGATTAGCATAAATACAATGTTACCACAGAAAACTGTTGCTGTAAATCTTCACAATTTAGCATTGTAACGTTCTTCTTATTGCCTCTTATGAACAAGGTGATGCAGAGCAGGGGCTGCTGTTGGAATGAGATAACGCAAATGCTGTGTGTGCACACTGAAATTGAGCTTCCACTGTCACGTCCCTGTGGTACACAAGAAAGAAATAAACCACCAGGAAATAGTAACTGACTTCTCAGAGAAAGAAATGCAGCTTGAAGCCATGAAGTTTTGCTAGAACTGGATAAGCTCGACCTAAAGCTGTATGAAGCCCACAGCCTTAGTTTACCTACACTTCAGCAAATTTTGCCAGTAGGCTGGTTTGCTTTGCTTGATTTCCCGCCTATGAGTTTCAAATTTGTATGTGTTGGAAAATCAGAACTAGTGCTGAACCCAGGTAAATTTTGCCACGTCCTCTTTTCCCTTGCACATTATCTGCACACAGTTAATCTCCTACGGTCTCTGACAGTGTGAAGGAACAGTAGTATCGTATATGCTCAGAATCACCACACAAAATGTTTCAAGAGTAAACAAGGAAAAAGACCTAGTACTGACCATATGACCTAGTGCCGCAGCACTTCCAAGGTCATTTGCCTGTGCCTAGAGAGAAAATACAAGACATTTTTGGGATGAAGGACCTGCGTGGCTGGTGAAAGCTGCAGATCCATGCCTGCCAGCTACGAGCTTTGCTTTGTAAATACATTCCTCCCATCTACCAAACAACAGGCCATGGTTATTTTTTCAGCTTGAGTGGGACAGAATCACCTGTACACAGAGCTGTGCCAGGGTAACAGAAGGTGCGATACTGTGTGGTTAGTTAAATTGTTTTTTGCATGGAAACCCACGTAATCATTTAAACCAGAGTTATGTTGGATCACACGGGCTGAATCAGGTGAAACTACTATTAGTACCCACTCACTCCATTGCACTGTTTTAACAGAGCCCCTTCAGATTAACTCCTTGCTGCTCGTGTGTGTAGAGAACCTTTTCTGAGAAACTCCTGTTCCAGCCCTGCAGGCCAGAAATGTGTCTGGAGACTGTCACAAGCGAGACATCAGCGGCTGGTGCAACACGGTGTTCTGATGTGAGTGTTAGGTAGGTTCAACATGTCTCCAGGAATAGTTTAGCATTCCATGTGCAGCGATTAGCACAGCTATATCCTGAAGTGGAGGCTTCCGCTTTCCCAACATAGACTTTTGTTCTACCAGTTCCTCATGCCCCACACTCATAGCCCTGTATGACCAAGAAGGTTTTTGGAAGAACATTCTCTTTCCCAGCAGTTTGCCTATGAACAAGTATTGCAGTTACCAGCCTGCGACAGCAGCTTCAGTAACTAATGACGTTTCAAATCATCATGTTACTTTTTGTCAAATGACGATATAATTCATTTGGCTTCTGCAAAAATTACTGTTCACTGAAAGATGTAACCACTGGAAAGAACTTTTTTTAAAGAATTTTTATATTTTCTAAGAATTAAAGAAAGTATATGACATTTTCCTGTATCTATAAACAACATGAAGTTGAATAAGGTATTGTGCCAATAACAATGTCAAAATCTTGTTGAAAAATGAACATGAAAGCTTAGCTTTATCCAACCCAATATTCCAGATTTTCTGTGGGAGCCAGCCTAGGCTTTAAGATGTGTAATTTGTGCAAGAGAGAATAATTATTATTCACCTCTTTTTCTGAAAATTAAATCCAAAAAATGTACACACGTAAACAAATCTTTCTATATCTTTGCTACAGGAACTGAATCCATTGATTATATTAACTGTGAATTGTTTTCCTGGCCACTCTCCCACAGCATGGAAAGCAATTCAAATCATGTTTCCTTGAACATTTAGCAGCTGGCAATTGCTGGCTGCAGACTACCTGCCAAGAAGACACTGTGCATACAAACAATATACAGTATTACACACCTACTTACACATACGGAACAGAATAGGTCATGTTTATCGCTGCATTAATAAGTGTATCAGCTTTCACAGCACTGGAACAAAGCATCTGCACTAGGCAATTGTTTCAGCAAGAAATTTGCCACTAATACTGACATTGCAGGATACGTTTCTTGAAGAATGGGCAGTAGCTTCCAGTATCTTTATCTGCTGTGAATGTAGCAATAAAAAGGATTGCTCTGATGAGTACTGAAAATGCAATTCAAATGTAGAGCAAGATTCTACCCTGCCCATTACATCAATTTAGGCAGACTAGATGTATTCTGTCTGTCTGATCACCCTAAGGATGTGGATCTCCTACTGATATTAGTCTGGTGTGTGGATGGAGTAATTACAATTGCATTTGTTCTGCAATGGTAGTTTCTTTGCTTATTGCTCCTTTTTACCCGACACTGAGAATGGAGCTTGCAAGATCACAACAAAGCAATACAGTAGCACCACAGTAGGCATTAAAAGGCCACATAAGAGTACAGGCAATTATCCTGTAGTGCAGGGAATAGGAAACTGAAGTAGCTATGAGTTGGAAGATGGCTAACGAAGGAGAGTTCAACATGGGGAATTCAAAAACATACCTCTTGAGCTTAGCTACCTTTCTGAGTCAATACCAAGTCCCTCCTTTGATGGTGGCCCACAGTGATGGAGAAATCATTCTGACAGTGTTAACACCAGAGCTTTGCGGTGAAGGCAACCCAGCCCAGAGCCACATATTACCGAGTTATTTCTTAGTGTTCAGCAATGTTCTCACTTTACAGTACTCGGGACCCTGACTCAAGGCTAAATTGTGGTGGAAGATGTGGCCTGCTCCAGAAGAGGTGGTGGTGGAAGTCATTGCACATTGTAACTGGCTATCTTGGTTACTGCTCCCAGAGGTTCCAAAGTAAGTGTATTTAATTGCCAACTTTTACTTTGCCTTTAGAAGAAGTAGCTTGCCTATATGCACAGTTCTGTGGGTCCCTGCTCTGATGCAGGTGTGAGGGACTCTCCCCTGCCTGATTCACCTGCTGGCACAGTGGTAGTGACAGAATCCAGCCAGCTGCAGGGCTGTGACCCTTTGACACAGAAATATTACAAAGTGCTGGGTCTCCTTGGCACTTTCGCCATCACCTTGACGTACACTAGCTAGGGAACCACAATCTGGATATGGGTTTGTACTTAAAACTGCAACAAATTGCTGTCAATAATAATTAAAAAATGGGTTAGTTAAATACACAGTACAGATAGGAAATAAGATTAGAGGTGGCACTTAGACTAGGAGGCCTTTTTCAGGCTGTGGAAAAAAATAGAACACAATTATTTTTCCCACAGCCTGGAGAAGGCCTCATGTCCTAAATGCCATCTCTAATCTTGTTTTCTATTTCTAGTGTATATTACACTGCACTGCTAGTACCACTATAGTTAAAGTGGTGTCAGTGTTTCCATTAGAAATCTCTATTTTCAGAGGTTTGTAACTCAACAGTAAAAATTTTGCTCTGGGCTGAAACTTGGCAAACAAGTTATAGAACTGAAACATATTTAATTTCTTTCTTCTATAATTAAAAAAATATTTATATTTTAAAAACAAAATTTTGCAAGCCATTAGGCTATAAGAGAAATGCACAACATGTAGAGTTTGATATTATTCCAGAAATACTGTTAACAGCTTATCAGGATAATTCGGGGGG
>Ga0065711_1052046_pt1 | contig 10120 bp, 6 predicted proteins | sample Hoacrofraction12_FD_59098 | JGI IMG/M metagenome (GOLD analysis project Ga0065711, IMG submission 59098) | Hoatzin crop microbial communities from Cojedes, Venezuela - Epithelial fraction 12 v2 (version 2) | ecosystem: Host-associated > Birds > Digestive system > Esophagus > Crop | place...
CCCTTCCCCTTCCCCTTCCCCTTCCCCCTGCACTTCCCCTTCCCCTTCCCCCTGCACTTCCTCTTCCCATCTCCTCTCCTGTCCTCACCTCGCCTCGCCTCGCCACTCCTGCCAACACCATGGAGCGGAAGACAAACCCAAAGCTTCTGGTATAGAACTTGTCCTGATGCTTTCCATCTCATTTAGAAGCATTCAGGAATGTCTAAAAGCTGTCCTAGCTCTCCTTAAGCACTATCTCATGGGAGAAGCAAATTAGCAACCTTAACACTGTCCTCGATTTGAACAGCAAGTTGCTGGCTAAAGGCTCTCTCTGCAGATGAACATTAGCACTAACGTGCATCTGCTTGCCTGACCCCAGCAGTGAGCAGAGGTGGCGTGTGGGTGGTGATTGCCAGAATAAAAAGAAGACTAGATGACACAAGAGCTCAGTGTGCAGCTAGCAAAAATTGGAGGTTTGGGGAGGCAGTGAAAGAAGGAAAACAACATTGGAGTCGTATTTGGAAACATGGAGGAACTGCAAAATTTTGGCTTTGGTAGCTGATATTTCCTTGTGTTCTTGAAAGGACTTCTTTAAAGAAAAGTTTTGGGGGATTGATTGGGGGCAATTCAGAAGAGGTTCAGGGCTCTGTTCTGCATTCGCTTCAAACCAGCCACGGTGATATCACCACGTGGCTTTTTACCATGTGCACAAATGTTTTAATTCTGTCTTTTAACTGGAGTTTTGGAGATACTTTTCTCTCTCCCACCACCGGTGACTTTCCACAGGAGTGTGCAAGGGACAGGTAGGGCCATGAACATGATGAAAGTGTGGAGTTGGTCAGTCTAGTGTCTTCATCAAGCTCCTTATTCCGTTATCCTATATCATATTCTGTTTACCTGGTGGCATTTTAACTTTTGGGGAAATTCCATGGGTAGTATTTGCTTAGTTTGTATAAGGACATCAAAACATGAAGAGTCTTTAAAATACTGTATTTTCTTAAAAAAAGCAACCTGAAAAAAAATTCCAACAGAAATGTTCTTTATCTTCATTCTGTGGGGGATTGAGAAACCCAACTGATGTTGCCAAAGCTATTTTAAGCTATGAGAACACAATACATTTGAAAGTTTAATTGCTTGCTGAATAATGTAAGCTGTCAAAATAAATACTCAAGGTCTTGCATAAGGGAGAACATTAAAAAAAAAGACAACGCAGAAATGTGAAGTCAATGAGAAGTGGAATCACACTTTACCCCAGCGTTAGCAGCACCTTTATTTCTGCAGTCAGTAATTGCAGCAACAAAGAGCCAGAAAAGGTTTCACGTACAATATTCTTTATTTTCTAAAGTATTTAGAAATTGCTGGCTGGCTCCCATAAGTGTAACTGCTCAGTGATACCCTCCCTTTCCCAAAGCTGACAGGTATGCAGGCTACCTTTTCTTTGGGCTAACCAGAAGGAACGATGAAGCTCCATTATGCAGGTGGTAAAAGCTCTCACCCTGCAGACTGCCAAAGCAAAGCAGCCAGAGGGGTGGCCGTGGAAGCACTCAGATGGACAGGAGGCTTTCAGCCACAGAGCTTGCCAGAGAGGCAGCTTGAAAAGAAACTAATGGCTGGTTTAGTGGCTGGGTTTTCCCCTCATTTTCTTGCACTTGAGGAACATGTCTTTGTGTGCGTTCTTTCTAAAGAAACAGGAGTGCACCAGCAGTGTACCAGCTCTTAAAATATTTTATTTTCAGTAGACAAAATGAGGAAAACTTCTTCCTGTCCCTGCAGAGTCCATGAAAACACACACATTGAGGGAAGTCTTTTTTTGGCAGGTCATTCCAATTTAAGCTGAGATTGGTGAAGAAGCATAGCAAAGTTGGCAAGGATTGATGCTCTCAGCTAATAGGAAGCTGCGCTCAGAAACATTTAGCAAGAAACCAAGAATAAATAAAGAATTTTCACCCTTTGTTGTTCTGCAAAAGGTTTTTAATACCTAAGGTTTTGAGTGACGTTAATTAAGACTCTTCAGTTCCTTTAATTAAGCTGTATCTGTGGGTTGGGCTGATGGTCTATAATAGTAGAGCTTTATAACAGTGTGTTGTGCACAAGGAGATGTTTTCTCGTGGCCTGTTGCTGCGAATAGCAGACACTTCCACTTATCTCATTAGTACCAGGAATGATACTCGTATGTGGAGAGGACAAACTGCCATATGTTCCTCTCCGCCTGCTTCAGGTAATGACATGCTACCGAGGTGTCAAGTCCCTAACACTGTTGCAGGCAGAAGGCAATTTCTGTGAAGCTGAGCACTCGTGGAAGATGTTCAACCACTCACACACCCGGGAAGAGCCATTTAGGGGCTGTTGGCATTTGGCCCTCGTGGTGCAAGCTCTGTGTGACCATGCATCAGCGGTGCAGTATGACTGGTACAACAAGCGTAGTGACCCGGCGCGTTCCTCTCGCATTCTGGGAGAATTATCTCTTCACTGAATTTCGTGGTACTTGTTTGTAAGTGTAATTGTAAGTAAGTAGTTTGTAAGTAATTACATTGTTCGGGGCTGAAATTTAGGGAAGTTGATGGGGTTTTGTTGTTTGTTTGTTTTAAATCCGAATGAATTGAGGGTTTTCTCTTTCAGAGAGCAGCTAGGAAAGCTTTGCACTATTTCTTTGAGTACTGGCAGGTATGTGACTGCTTGTGTGTGCTGAAGCTTGCTAGCTAAGCATTGTTCCTCCTCTCCGAACATCTCATCTGTCCCTCCTGAAGTCCCACTGGGAAGCCCAGGTGAACTTTATTGATGGAGAACACTGTGAGGATCTTATCAAGGGTCCATCTGGTTATATGTAGACCACACAGGAGGCACTGCTGCCACACACTGCCTAGTTGTCCAGAACGGGATCTGGCTGGCATATACTGTGTCTTCTCTGGCTTATGCAGCCTGCTTCCCTTTTCAAGGCAGACAGTACTCAAGGGAGAGTGATAAACACCCGGGTCTCACTCTGACGAGGAACTAAATGCTCCCTTGTCACCTAAAAACATCATCGGTGTTTCCCAAATCTCTCTGCCTCTTCTCCACCAGTACAAGCACAGACACATACACCGAAGAGAAGTCTTCCTCCACTGTCTGCTGAGTTTGAAAGGCAGGATAAGGACTGTGACAGCTCTCTGCAAAGTTTAACAGGAATCAAAACTGACTATTTCTAATGTTTTTTCTCTGTGTTTGTTGTCAGGCCTGATCCTAAGAAGTGAGTTCAGTAGTCAGCACGAAGTGCCTGTAAAAATATTTCTGCTAAAATTCAGAGCTGGCACAAAGATCAGTGAAGCTACTGAGGAGGCTGGAGGAGCTGTACACAGTGTTAGGCTGAGCTCTTTCCAGCAGCGTATTTCCATATGGCCAAACACAAAGTTATTGCTAAGAGAAAGCAGTGTGAACCGTGCTTATCAAACAGAGGTGTTGCAAAGAAGTGACCTAAAGTGGGTCAAGGAACTTGGCAGGGATTCGCAGTGGTCGCAGTCACAGTTGTGTGAACATTTAAATAGTGTGTTTGGAGCAAGAAGATGATCTTTTTGTGTTTCTGTACAACTAATTAATTGTGCACTTAGACAGAGAGGAATATTTTCAGTGTTTGCACTTTTAAAGGATTGTGGCAAAACTAAAAAAAGGATCCAAAGGAAACACAAGAAATAATTGAGATCTAGGAAAAAAAAGAAAGGTGTTTCTCAGTGAGCCTCCTAATGCAGTCTGTTTAGTTTATCAGAAATGAGATTGAGAAGTGACTTGATTATAGAGTACAAGAACCTTTAAGGGGGAAAAGTAATGGCATCTAAAAGCTCTTAAAACTTGCTGGAAGAGGAGTGATAAGGAGAGATAAGAAGATGACACCAGAAAAATTTAAATTAAAAAATGCAATTAAAAAGTAATGTTGAGTGTGCTTAGCTGGGGAAGCTAGCCACCAAAGCTTTGGTGTAATACATTTGTCTCCACTTGTGAAAGGAAAGAGACGTTGAGCAGGTATCTGAAAGGCTTTTGAACTGCTTTTCCAAGAAGCCGTTCACAGAACAGAAGGAAATGCCCCAGCCCTGCAAAGATGGGCAGATGCTTGAGGTGAGCAGGTCTCCCCTCCATCTGGGAGGGATTCACACATTTCAGCAGAGGTGTTTTCACTGAGCTGGTCACACATAAACACTCTTTAGTCAACCGAGAGAACAGACACTTCCACGATATAGAGTTGCCTGTATTTGATTGGGTTATTCCCATTTGGTGACTGTATCCAGGCATGTTCAGTCCTTTATTTTATCCTTTCTCTTTCTTTTTAATTTACAAAATTCCTCCACCATTATATTGCCAGGAAGTAAATAATTTACTATGGGTTAGATAATGGTTTGCACTAATGGACTAAACTGGAAGCCCACATTTTGCCTTCTGATCACTCACCAAATCACCAGTTATGGTTTCCCACATGGACTGAACTAAACTGGATGATGTAAAATGGTTCTTTATGTTTCTGCTAAGCCACAAATTATCTGCAATGCCTCTTTGAATCTTCCTGTTAATAGCCACAAGGTGGGTCTTGGGAAGATATAATTAAAAGATGGAACACAAATTTCAGGAGGTTAAAGGAGAGACTATATGCAGAGAGCACCTGCAAATGAATAAGAAAAATTGTAACAAGGCCAGAAAGGCATATACTGGAGAACCCTGTCCCCTTTTGTTCTCAGACACTGTGGATTATAAATAGAAGATAATGGAATGCAGTGTCCTGCAGGAACCATGAATAATTAGATGGCCGATGTACAAGAGCAAGTGGAGGTCACACAGATAAACTAAAATAATGCTTGAATTTATTGGGAAAAAAAATTACTTAGAAATTACTTTGTCTGGCTTCTTGTTTTAACGGTAGGAAAACAAAATATATAAATCCTGAAAAGCAAAAGCTCAATTCAAGACACCAGTGCAAATCGAGAGTAATTCCATTAAAGCTAATGGAATTACGTCAGTGTAAGACCGGAGGTAAGTTCAGACACAATTACATCTTGGTCCTGAAATGAGATTTCAATATTGTTTGTTAGTATTTGTATTGCAGTGAGAGTCCAAATGAGAGCATCATTTTGCTGTACTGGGTGATGCTCCCAAGAGCCTCCAGTCCCAATAGACAAAGTACACAAAATAGGAGAATATAAGTAGAAATTATTTCCATATATAACAGAAAGGGAACCAAGGCAGAGAAGAAGTCAAAATGATAATACGGAAAAACCCGGCTCATTAATGGATTTTTAAAAATAGTATTTTAAAAGGAAAAACAAATGCCATGCTCTCTGCAGGAGCACTGTGCACTTGGCCAGTGCTATCAGTGTGGAGGAAAGCTTGTCCTCAGAGTTGATTACGAAATAGGAAAGAAAAAAAGAGTGTAGAAAGGGGCATCTGATGCAAAACGGCTGGATGTTTGGCTGGGAGGTAGCAGGGTTTGGTGACCTGAGTTTTTTGATCTTTGTATAAAGAGGAGACTGTCAGAAAATGCCAGGTATGTAAACATCTCCTTTTTAAGGTTATTTCCTCATGCTTTTCAAGAACCTTTTTGTTCTTCCAATCAACATCTGAAGGAAGACTTAATATCAGCCTGTACAATCAGTGTTAAATTTCATCTTGTCCTGCAGGTGAGGAATAGTTACTTTCTTTAAAACAAAAAATTGATTTTGCTGAAGAGGGAACATGGAAAAATCCAACATCTAAGAAAGAGGTTTTGTTATGGTCAGTGCTTTCTCATGAACCCACAGTTTTATTATTTTTTTATTATTATTGCTTAACATCTGTGTGGTGTCAGAGGGATGCTAAGATGCTCTGCATTTTTAACAATGATGTGAAATACCTTGAATTTCCCCCAACCATCCCATCTGCAAACAGATTTTCTGAAGAGGCCATGACAGTTGTTACTGAGCTGTTGGGCTCTCGTTCACAGAATCACAGAATCACAGAATCACAGAATGGTAGGGGTTGGAAGGGACCTCTGTGAGTCATCTAGTCCAACCCCCTGCCGAAGCAGGGTCACCTACAGCAGGCTGCACAGGACCTTGTCCAGGCGGGTCTTGAATATCTCCAGAGAAGGAGACAGAGACTGTTGTCTAATCTCTGGTAAACCTTTTATAATCTCTAATTTACTGTGCTGGACAGTACCAGGCTGATTGGGGAGTAGTAAAGGATTTGTTTTGACTTAAAAGACTATCAGGACTCTCAGTGGAACACAGGAAACATAACGGGATGTTTCAGTCTGATTTAATAATAAAATTATGGACTTCCCTTAGCACTGCGTGACTGTTTCTTGATGGCTGATTTCCAACTACACAGAGGCAGCATTACAGCTTGGACTAAAGCCTAATGGTGGGGAATAGTAGGTGTAGCTGAACAGATGAAATTTTGGGCAAGTCTCAGCCTGCCGTGCTAGGTAATGGAGCTGGAATCGTGAGCCAAGGGGAGCTGAAGTCATGCTGTCTTTGATATTAAAAGGGGAGTTGATAAATTACAGGACTGTCTGTTTTAAAGATTGATTCTATTTTGGTCCATGGGAGAGAAGGTAGGTGATTTGACTGGTAGATTAATTGATCTTTTTCTTTTCAGGTAATTTTGCTTGCTGTTTTTCAACGACTTTGCATTTGGAGAGCTACCACACCAACACGGAGAATGTTAAAAAGGCAGCAATCCAGGGAGGGGAGGTAGAAGGGAAGAGGAATATTTCTGCAATATTTTTTCTCTCCATTAAGAAAAAAGTCCCAAAAATGACATAATGACCGGTTGAGAAGTTGAGATCGAAATCTTCTGCGCTATCAGGTTCCCTGCTACACATCCAGACATTTGACAAGTGGATTTTGTAACGTTGCTCAAAAGCTGCTGTGGTGGATTGCTGGTTTTATTTTCTGTTCTCAGGGTTAGAGTTCCAAAAACCTTTCTTTGTAGTTCTCTCTGACATCTTTCAACCTCAAAAATAACATAAATAAAGCACGCTTCCAAAGTGACATTAATTTAATACATTAAGGTAAGAGATTTATATGGAGTAATCAAATAAGTACATCTGATTCAGCAAGTTGCTTTTATGGAATTTTTCAGGGCAGATAAAATCCCTTACTAATAGACATTTTTTATCTTCTGTAAGAGATAGTAAAGAGTCCCTTTCTTTAAGCCTGTTTGGTAGGGAATGCATCTTAGAACTGAAAATGAGATCCTGCCAGTGTGATGGAGGAGATGTTGTGTCAGAGAGGCACATCCAACCGTCATACTGTGAGTGAGATGACACCCACCGGTTGCATGAGGCTCCTTTGGGCTGTTGGCTAAGCACTCTCTTTGACAGCCACCAAAGAAAAGGTGTCCTTATTCCTGGAGAGAAAAGAGTTACGCCATCATGATGCATCGTGTCTGCAGATGGATGAGAAACAGCTGATAATGACCCATCTGGGTGACAAGTAGGAGAGCAGATTGTGAGGCACCTCTATGGCAGAAAATTACGTCTCACAGAGGCTGTAAAATTTGCCAAAATCTTGCTGAACTGAAGTTGACATTGCCTGTGACAGCGGAGTCACAGGAACATGCCAGATCGTGAATGACTGCAGGTGTGTTCAGGAACACCATGGGCTACCTTTAGTGCAGGAATGTAAGGTGGGCAGAAAGACTTGGGTCTGGCGATACAGTTGATCTAACAAAGCATAAGCCGATGGTCTGATGCAGTTGCTTAGAGGAGCCTACAACCACAAAATATCCACCTAATTTTAGGCTAATGGGATGAAATATATGGGCAGAATATCTGTGTTTGGCAAGTGCAGCTAAAAATATCACCAGTTCTCTTAGATGTTCCACACAGTAATGACTTCATTTATTTTTCTTTTTTGTCGTTAATATGGGAAAGTAGATAATCAGGAAGCAGTGATTTTTATTTTCTTTTTGAATCTCATGATTGCTTCAGGACTTTCCAAACATCTTGGTAAATTCTGTTGACTGACCAGAGACAGTCCTCAGGAGCTGGAAATTCCCCTTGGAATAAAGTGGTTAGCAAAAGGGTGATAACTTCTGGGAAAAGCATCAGTTCAGTGAACTGAGCAGAGTTCATCAAGTCACAAGATGGTGTTGGCTGGAAGGGTCTTCTGGATGTCATCTGGTCCAAGCCTCTGCTCAAGAATAAGGCCAACTCTGAGCAGGCTGCTGGGGGCCTCATTGTGTCACATAGACCTTAGTTAAGGAAAATGAGTTTCAGTAATGTCTTACAACATACTCATGACTTCAGCTGGCTTACCTTCTCATCTCAACAACTTTTGGATAGGGGGAAGAGATCCAGGTGAATGCTCCAGCCAGAAGACATGGTATAACTTCTGGGTTGGCAGCAGCAGAACTGTTTTTGGGGTTTCCCTGCGCAGGAACCCGTCAGGGTGGATAACAATAAAGCTTTAAAAGCAGAAGATCTGCCTGGCTCCGTTGAGCAGGTATTCTAAACTCGTGGAAGAGAACCACACTCTGTATTTTGGTACCTACAGGATGACGCAGTCCTGGATGACAGGTGGTTAGATGGCTGGCTTGGATGTCACATACATTAGTAGTTATGAATCTGGATCTCATCTGGCATTTGTACATTGTACAATTGGACAGAGTCCTGATAATAGACCCAAGAACTGTTTTGAGATATTTGGCTGATCTGGTGTCAGTGACAGAATTAACACTGGCTGGTAATGAGTCTTATTTGGGATAACATAAAAATGACTTTCAGTGAAGTGCATCAGAGGTGCTCAGTCCCCAAAAAGCCAAGGGACTTAATGAATGTGAGAGTACCATCTGATAGTCAGTCCAGGATTAAAGGTACAAGGGCAGGAGGCATATTTGTTTCATCATGAGATGGTCTGCTTCCTAATCTAATGGATTATCCTCAGTTTTTAATATTAATTGGTTTATTTAGACGATTGTGGGATTATTAATTCAGATCACTCAAAAGCAGTCCAGGAGTTTGGAGTTGGCATGTGCCTCCTGGTGCTACTGCAGTGCATACCACCTGATAGGTTTGACTTAGCTGGCAAATAAATAGGAGGGAAAAACCTCTGTCTGCTCCTGATGAGCCAAGCCATCATCATCTATCCAAGATCTCACATCCTGGAAGTTCTCCAGATTTTCATTGTACTCCAGAATTATGTTTTCAGCTGAACAAACTCTCGGTCCCTTTAAGAAAAAAAGGGAAAAAATTAAATTTAGGATCTCTCCCCTTAGCTTCTTGTATTTCTGTCTGACCCTGTTTTGATGTAAGCTCCTTTTATTTTAAAAGGAAAGGTCAGTCACATGCTTCAGTAACACCTCTCGTGTGGTGCATCGGGCCTTCGATGGGTATTGCTGTTGTATTCATTTCAGTAACTTGTCACCTGGACCCACGTACACAACCTTTTGGCAGCTATTGCATAAACGTAGCATACATACCATTTGGTATAAAAGTCTGGTTTTAAGCACTACATGGAAACATGTTTGGGCTGATTTGTTTGCTGTTGCAGTGCATGGAGTGTGACTTTCTCTGTTTACTTCTCTTTTTGTGTCCCTACCTGCACAAAGGCAATGTGATTTTCACAACATGATTTTAAATATATAATTTCCTAGCTTAGTTACATTTACAATAGCTTGTGCTGAAGCAAGGCAACAGAGAATCAGTCCCTGGAATATTTTATTCTGTACATAAGCCTCAGTTCCAGGAGAGGAGAAATATTATTGATCTTTCATCAGGTAATTTTCTTCTTTCAAGTACCTGCATTGGACTCTCAACAGCGGTTCTTAAGCTGAATCCATTTTCCCCCTAGAGAACAAATTTGCTATCAGCAGCATAGGTTTCTGATAACGGGACTTACAGTTTTCACATTTGAATGGATTGGAACAATTGGATATTTCCATTGTCCCTCACTGTAAACAGAGAGTTTCTATATCTGAGTTGAATATATGCCTGGTCTATCTCCTTCCGCCAGCAGAAAAATTGTATTGCCTTCACAGAATCACAGGATCACAGAATGGTAGGGGTTGGAAGGGACCTCTGTGAGTCATCCAGTCCAACCTGCTGCCGAAGCAGGGTCACCCAGAGCAGGCTGCACAGGACCTTGTCCAGGCGGGTCTTGAATATCTCCAGAGAAGGAGACTCCACAACCTCCCTGGGCAG
>Ga0065711_1052047_pt1 | contig 10120 bp, 9 predicted proteins | sample Hoacrofraction12_FD_59098 | JGI IMG/M metagenome (GOLD analysis project Ga0065711, IMG submission 59098) | Hoatzin crop microbial communities from Cojedes, Venezuela - Epithelial fraction 12 v2 (version 2) | ecosystem: Host-associated > Birds > Digestive system > Esophagus > Crop | place...
GGCTCCCCAGTTCAAGACAGATGAGGAGCTACTGGAGAGAGTCCAGCAGAGGGCTACGAGGATGATGAGGGGACTGGAGCATCTCTCCTACGAGGAGAGGCTGAGGGAGCTGGGCTTGTCTAGTCTGGAGAAGGCTGAGAGGGGACCTTATAAATGCTTATAAATATCTTAAGGGTGGGTGTCAGGAGGATGGGGCCAGACTCTTTTCAGTGGTGCCCAGCGACAGGACAAGGGGCAATGGGCACAAACTGACACATGAAGGAACATGAGGAAGAACTTCCCTCTGAGGGTGACGGAGCACTGGAACAGGCTGCCCAGAGGGGCTGTGGATTCTCCTTCTCTGGAGATATCCAAGACCCACCTGGATGCGGTCCTGTGCAGCCTGCTGTAGGTAACCCTGCTTCGGCAGGCGGGTTGGACTAGATGACCCACAGAGGTCCCTTCCAACCCCGGACATTCTGTGATTCTGTGACCTCCAGGGATGGTGACTCCACCATTTCCCTGGGCAGCCAACAACCATGGGGAGGTGTCCATGTTCCCTTGCCTCCCCGGCAGCGTTCGGGGTGGTGGGAAGCTGGGCCTCGGGCTCCAACTTGGCATTTGGGCAGAATTTCATGATGTTGACCTGTGTCAGTTGGCACAGAATCAGAGAATCAGAGAATGGTTTGGGTTGGAAGGGACCTTAAAGAGCATCTAGTTCCAATTCCACTGCCATGAGCAGGGACATCTCCACTTTATTTTCTTTTAAGGGGAGGGAGCGGGACTTACCAGGATCTTTTTTTACATTTTTGAGTTTTAGGGGGAAACAGAAAAAAAGAAGAAAAATTTCTGAGAAAGTTGACAGAAGTTAAAAGAAAGTTGACAGAAGTTTTATGGCACAGGAAATCTCTCCTTATCGGTTCTCCAATATGTTGGCTTCAGTGTTATTTAAAGATTATCTTTTGTTTGGGAGAAGTTGTTTTGCACTGCTAATTCTGAAGTACAGCAGCCTTATGCTGTATTTTTGCACCGGCATTGAATATCTGCCCACGTCAGAGGATCCACGTGGCGCTTCCTCCTGTCACTCCACTTTGCTCTGTTTCAGATCTTTGGCTATGCAGAGAGCAAAGAACCGCATTTAAAAGCTGTAAAATCTGCCCAGCCCCTGTGGAGGTATCAAACTACGCTAATTCCAAGTTTAAAAATTCTTTTGAAATTGTTGGATGCAAACTAACCAAGTTTCAAGTCCACCTATGCATGCTAGCTAGAAAGATACACACTGACTTTGAAGTAACTACTGCTTAATGTTTACAGAAGATGGCAGGGGCCCACATGTCGTAACCCCAGAACCTGAAATTTTATCTTTTATTTCATCCCACTTTCTTTTAAAACATTTGTCCTTCAGAACTGGTGTATGCACCCCTGGATAACTACAATAAGTCACCCAACCAGCGATGCGTCCAGCCCAGCACCATGGAAGCTGAAGAGTTGTCCTCTCTGGTGCAGAAGCCGTTCCTGAAACCAGCTGTACTGCAGCTGCAGCCATAAAAATGCTTATGCACATTTAGAACTTTTTTTGAGTTTTAAAAAACAAAGCTGACAACAGTAGGACAGTTCAATGAATAAACACTTGGTACCTTGTGACTGAGACAAGGAGACGTTTAATTCAAACTCTTCCAGGTATGGCTCTGAAGCCCTGAGCGGTGTTTTATCAGCTGGTCATGAAAACTTCAGCACGGTAAGTTGTGCCATGAGCACTTGTGTGCATAAATGAGGCCTGGTTTCCTACAGATACAAGTGGTGTGTTCCTACGCCTTCCCACTGTGATGACTTCAGCAGTAAAAAAAAATTTTACTCAGCTTTTAGGGAGATACCTGGCTGGTCCCAACCTGCCCTGCAGTCCTACCTCTCCCTTCCAGCCCTCGGCGTACCTCCCTGGATGATTCCTGTTCTCCATTGAATCCAGTAGAAATTGGCAGTGAATCCAGTGAAACTGGCCAGCAGATGACAACGTTTTTAGGGAGGACTTAAGGACACAGACAGACAGCGTCCACGGATAACGTGGAGTTACATGGCGGGTGATGGCAGCGGCTCCAGCGGGTCAGAGGTGCTGAACAGGAGAAACCCAGTGAAGGTGGTATCATCATCAGCGTCTGCAAACAGCCCATTGAAGGTCTCTCCTTGGTGAGCCTGCAGCCACACCTCGTCTCCTCTCTGTAGCTCGAGGAGGGCAGCTCCTGAGGCCTGGTCCTCTCCGCTCTGGTACCTGTCCACCGTGTGCAGCATCTTGATGCCGTTTTTAACCAGAGCTACTCTGACGTTCCTTGAGTAGACAGTGATGTGGTAGGTGAAATAGTAAACACCGGGGTGCTTGCAGGTGAATTTGCCAGTAACTGGGTTGTAGTCATTTAGACCATTATATAGCACCTTGTCAAACTTGATCGGGCGGTTTGGGGTGGGAAATTTGGTGGCGATTGTAAGGCCGACACTGAAAGCGCTCCTTGGCAGGACTGCTGGAGCACCTATGTTCCCCTTATCTCCTCTGTCTCCTTTCAAGCCTCTTTCCCCCTGAACCCCTGGATTACCCTGTGGCCCCAGATCTCCAGTATTACCTTTAGGACCTGGATTACCGGTCGGGCCAATTGGCCCTGGGAAACCAACCCTTCCAGGATGGCCAATTTCACCCTTTGTCCCTTTTGGACCTATGGGCCCAATGTCTCCTTTTAACCCCTTTTGTCCTTGCAGTCCTAACTCTCCCTTCTGACCCTTGTAACCCACTGACCCTACAGTTCCTTTTGGTCCCAGTTTCCCAGGTCGTCCTCTTTCTCCTTTATCTCCTTTGTTCCCCTTCTCTTCAACAGTCCCATTGGCTCCTAAATGGGGAAAATAATAATAAAAAAAGACATCTCCTTGTCATCTTCCACTGGATTAGTGGGGCACAACATGAGTTTCAGCATGAAGACATGTATGTGTAGGTGTGTGTCACCACTGTACATACTCTGCTCACTGTAGATACAATTTCTCATACATTCAAGTGCAGGATAAGCATAACATCTGAAGAACCTGCTGTTGTGTTAGAAAACAGGTGACGTGGCAGAGAACGGCAGAATAAGCTCAAAGAAAGGAAAGTGTGATTTGTCCACAAGCTGACAGTAGCACTGACAACTCACATCACCTCAGGCACAAGCAACATCTGTCCAGACACTTGTTTTCAGCCTTTGGTATATAAAATAGGGGTGATGGTTCGCAATTTGGTCAGAGGAAGGTTCTATGTGGACAACACCCAGAACGTGCTTGCTCTGCATTTCTATAACTTCTACATGACGGAACTTTGCTTGGGTTACCTAGATCGCTACTGACGTGCAACTAAAGGCTTTCTGTCCTTGTTATTTGTTGACACATGCTCTATTTATCTTTCATCCACTCTTGGATTGAAGCCCAAAGCCTTTGAAAATCCTCCAGTTGATGCACAAGGGTTTGAAGGTGAAGGTCTCACGATGTGAGGGGCATGTTAGCAGTTGATAGACAAAAGATACCTTAATGATCGTATACTCTATCCATCAGGAAAAGAAACTGATAATTTCTGCATAAGAGCCTCTGGCTTCTGATGTTAGGAATAATGCTGCATTTACAGTTTGGTGTCCTCACTTGACAATTGAGAATATTTAACAACAGCAAGGAACTGAAAATGGGTGACATTCTATGGTGAGGCTCAGAGAAAGGCAGTGTGGGTCCATCAGGACAAGGACACAGGAAGAGAAGGTAGCTTTGGTAATTTTAAACAGTATTTGTGGCCTCGTGTCTCATGCTCCTTCCAGGACTGGGGTCATTTCTAACAGACCGGCGATAAGTGTAGAGGAGCTTGTAAATACTCCCATGCGATGCATACACCGTATGTTACTTTTCAGGGCTACCATAAGGATTTTGCAAGAACCTGGACACTGTGTATTTGGCAGGCTTCCACACTTTTGGATGTATACATTGTCTATGCAGCATACTGTGAGGATGCACACATTCCACACCTCAGAGTTACTGAATTTGTGCACAATGATGTGACACCACTTGCACAGTGGCTGACTCCCTGCTCTTACACACAGGTCACCCTGCGGATGCACATCCATCTCACACGGGAGATGTGCCACATATGTATAGGATGGCTAAACAGGTGGGGGATACAGGATTGTATTGGGTTTGCATAGCAAGGTTTTGGTAGCAGAGGGGCTACAGAGGTGTCTTCTTGTGAGAAGCTGCCAGAAGCTTCCCCTAAGTCCGATGGAGCCAGTGCCAGTCGTCTCCAAGACGGACCCGTCATAGCCCATCAGCAACGGTAGCACCTTTGGGATAACATAGTTAAGAAAGGGAAGAACCTGCTGGTCAACAGCAATTGCAGCAGGAGAGAGGAGTCAGAATATGGGAGAGAAACAACTCTGCAGACACCAAAGCCAGTGAAGAAGGAGGGGGAGGAGGTGCTCCAGGCGCCGGAGCAGAGATTCCCCTGCAGTCCATGGTGAAGATTGTGGTGAGGCAGGCTGTCCCCCCGCAGCCCATGGAGGTCCGCAGTGGAGCAGATCTCCACCTGCAGCCCATGGGGGACCCCACACAGGAGCGAGTGGATGTGCCCAAAGGAGGCTGTGACCCCATGGGAAACCCATGCTGGAGCAGGCTTCTGGCAGGACCTGTGGCCCCGTGGAGAGAGGAGCCCACACAGGTTTGCTGGCAGGGCTTGTGACCCCTTGGGGGACTCAAACTGGAGTAGCCTGTTCCTGAAGGACTGCACCCCGTGGGAAGGACTCATGCTGGAGCAGTTGGGGGAGAACTGTCTCCCATGGGAGAGACCCTATGCTGGAGCAGGGGTACAGTGTGAGGAGTCCTCCCCCTGAGGAGGAAGGAGCGGCAGAGACAACGTGTGATGAACTGACTGCAGCCCCCATTCCTCCTCCCCCTTGCATCACTCGGGGGGAGGAGGTAGAGAATTTGTGAGCAAAGTTGAGCCTGGGAAGAAGGGAGGGGTGGAGGGAGGGTGTTTTTAAGATATGTGTTTATTTCTTATTATCCTACTCTGATTTGATTGGTAATAAATTAAACTAATTTCCCTGAGTCAAGTCTGGTTTGTCTGTGACGGTAACCGGTGAGTGATCTCTCCCTGTCCTTATCTCGACCCATGAGCCTTTTGTTACATTTGCTCTCCCCTGTCCAGCTGAAGGGAATGACAGAGTGGCTTTGGTGGGCACCTGGCACCTGGCTAGGGTCAACCTACCACAAGGATCTACTGTATTTTTAGGTGTATAACTTGTGTCTTCTACAATTCCTTTCAAAGTCCCTATCCCTGAAGCTGCATACATAGCTACAGTACCCTCACTTTCCTGAGGCAGCTGCAGATGTGGTGTCTTCCTCAGCAGCTAACAAAAGGATCAGAGATGGGAAAGGTCAGACAACAGGTTGAGTGAACAAGTTGTAGTGCATCAGAAGTGGAGGGATAATCGGAGGTGGCAAATTCTGCTTGTATTGTCAGCATATGTATGCAGCCTCTAATACTTCTGGGAAAGGGTTTTTAACCTCTATGGTATTTTTGCCACAGCTGGAATGTATAGCACGTCCAGTGCTCAGAAAGACACGGGTAGCAGCTGATAGACCAATAATAAATTTAAATGCTGCTTCTCTGACCTCGTTCGCCTTTGTCTCCATTCGCACCGTCTTTCCCTGGACTGCCAGGAAGTCCTGCTTCACCTAGTACGGAAGAGAAAAACAGATCTTCATTAAACAGTTAAATTACCAGAAAACTTGGGTTGAATCCTTCTCTAATCCTTCCTCTTTCAAGCCTAACTAAACAGTAATGTAAAGAGTAGCCTTATTCGTGACTTTCAGTGGATGCCACTGCTGATACTTTTAGTTTATGGGCAGATTGACAAAGAGCATAGAAATTCTGCTTGAGAATTGTGCTTTTTTGAAACAGAGGGAATCCTTGGCATGAAGAGGTGGGGTATCAAAATTTGTAGAGGAGCTATACCCTGGTCAGGACCACCAATGTGAAAACCTCTTCTCCTGTTGTTGCTTCCATCCACGGAAGATGCCAGCAGGAAAAGGAGTGAGGAAACCACATTCAGCAAAAAGCTTTACAGTGCCAGGAAGCCTAGCAGTGAAACGATGGCAAACTCCTTTCAAGAAAAAGACATCTGCAGGGGTTTGGCCAGCGATATTGAAATGTTACAGTGGAATAATACTGTCTGTAGATCCGAGGAAGGCATTTACACTCTTGATCCCTGTATTTAGCATGACATGTTTTCCAATGCTCTAAACAGAGCAATTATAGAAGTAATTTTTGTCGTAACATCCCAGATGACCAGAAGGTGTGTGCTCCCGGATTTGCACCCAGAACACAACAGAAGAAAAAAAGAGCTGGCAGTTTGGATGTAACCGTATTCCAAGAGTCATTCTCAGCAACACAGGCTGGGGAACCGCTCTTCGGCCGGTTTCTGCACAATGGGCACAGTCTGGCATCTGCTGAAATTTCATTGACTTGAAAAGAAACAAAACCACGTCTCATGTGTTTAGCTGCAAAGGTGTATGCACATACAACATAAACACACAATATAAAGAATGGTACAGTCACTCCAATTTGTTCAAACAAAGAATAGTTGGAACAGTCATCATAACAGCTTAAGTTAGGAAAAAAAGTTGGGGACTTCATCAGAAGCCGGTGATATCACATGATAACTCACTGAAGTAAAGAGAGGAGCTTTATAAAAAAATGAAAATAAGTAAGCTTTAGATTTTCCACTTTTCAGGCTTTCCTGGACTGCTGCATATACAAAAAGAAGGCAGTTAATTGTACGTGCCTATTAAGAACCTAATGGATGCTTTTTGTTTGTTTCTAGATTTTAGAAGGTTTTGGTTTTAGCCAGGCTAGAACACTGAAAGCTAAAGGAACATGTAAGTGGTTGCTTGACAGAGAAATCTGTAAATCATTTTATAAACAAGAGAGATAAAAATAAGTCTTTAGCAAGCACTGAGGTAAATACTAAAGTGGGCAGACTTCTCTTCCACTGGTCCAGGGCAGGCAATAAGCAGCAATTAACTCTTCATTGCCCAAATTGTAAGTGCTGGTTATTTTTCAGCTGATCTAGTTTACTGCATAGCCCCACGGACAGATGTGGTGCAGAAGAGAGAAGAGCGAAGGGGTGGCAAAAGCATCTGGTAGAGGATCCTGCTTATGCCAGCGTAGCCATCAAAGAAATGCCCATCACACCACACCTTCAACACTGAGTCCGCAGCACGCGCTTTCTGTGGAGGCATAGACTTTTCTGGTGAAGCAGGTGATCCATTAGCTTTTGGTTGCGTGATTGCACCGGCAAGCTGGTCTATGAAAGGCAGACATTTCCACTAGCTTGAAAGGCACAGTAAAACACTTTAGCACATTTTAAGATAAGTTCTTGTAGACCGTTGTGCTCAGTTCAGTTTATGTACTAGATTACGTACTCCACTGGAAAGAGCTGTGATTCGCAATCTTTAGGATCAGGACTTGGTAGAAGAGTTTATCTGATAAGTAGAAGTTTGATCGGGCTTGATTTGTGCAGCCGTGTTAGCCAGGCCCACAATAACAGCATTGGTGACAGGTGACACCTGCATGATGCCACACAATGGCTGACCTGACATAAAGCCCGTTGGGGAAAAGTTTCCCCAGGAAATTTTGTGGACAAATTTGAAGCAGCAGATTTGTGCTTGTCCTGTGCTTTTCATTCTGGGGTTGTGACACTTCAGATGAAGTGTTGTATGTCCACATGTCCACAGATTTATTGCCTTGCGCAACACTGGCCTCGATATTCCAACATGGATGCAAGAGCCATCCTTATCCAGACACTTAAAGTGCTGTGGGAATTACTAGGAGGCTGAGAAGATCACCTCTGTCTTCAGTATTACACACAAATCTCTATTATAGCCTGTTAGAGCAGACATGAATCCTACACTGTCTTTCAGTAGTCTCCATTCCTGAACTTCACTCTAGTGGCTCTTTAGTTACAGCAAGTAGGCAAGGCGTACTCAGAAGCAAGTCCTACAAATGCAGAATTTAAATAAGAAAGCAAAATCTTCTTACCACTGCACACTTCTTATTACACTGAACAAGTTATCAGTTGTTGTTGGGTTTGGTTTTTTTACTGGGCTTGAAGTTCTTTGCAGAAATATTGTTGCTATCTTAGAGATGTAGGAGTAGGTTTACAGGCTTTAAAATTTTCAAACAGAGATGAAAATATTCCCAAAACAGAAGGTAAAGACATTCTTCTTTTGTGTTTTATCCCATGGACCTGACGTCTCAATAGTATTAGCTATGTTGCTTTCATTGTTAGGTCTGTCTTCGTATTTCCTTCTTAAAACAGGTAAATGACGGATGTCTGAAATGTTTTCTGAAGGCTGGGCAGAATAATCCTGTTAATGTGAAGTGACTACAGACAACTTCAGGAACTAATTGCATTTGATACATGAAATAATTTATTCTGAACATGGTACCTGTATCCCCCTTGTCGCCTTTTGAACCGTCACGTCCATCCCGACCAGGTACGCCATTGTGCCCAGGATTGCCGGGGATGCCAGGATACCCCTGGGTACAGACGTCTGTTTTTTGCATTTCTGCTGTGCTGACTACAATAGCCAGCAGTATAATCCAGCTTTTCATTCTTTAGATAGATTATATGATTTTGTCTGAAAGATTTAAGAAAGAAAATGTACATCTGCATGAGTCTATGTGATTATCTGTTTTCCCATATTTAGCTTCTGAGCTCAAGAAGGGGATGCAGGGTAGACGAAGGAGGGAAAAAAGGAAATGGATTTTCACCGTGTCTGTTCTTTTATGTTATTTACAGGTCTCTACACAGCATTAAGTACAATCTTGGAGACTACTGAGTGCTATTTCAAATAATAATTTAATGGGAATATCAGCCATAAGTTCATTACATGGTGAAGACTTTTAACTCAGCTTTACACAATTTCAATAATTCCTTAATCCCCTGTGATTTTGAGCATCAGGTTCTGTTTCATTTTTTCTTATGCAATGTGACTAGTGGAAATAAGTAACTCTGCAAAGAGGATCCATGGAAATTTCAATGCAGGTAGATGGTGAGCAGCTGAAAGTCACAAGAGGTTTAGAACTACCCTTGTTGTCCTCGGGATCTCGCCAGCAAACAACAGCTCAGTGCATCCCGTAGAGTTTCTTACTGTTCTATTTCAACCATGAGTGGACTGACAAAGCCCAGATTTCATGGATTCAGTTGAACTTAAACCAGATTTAAAGATCAGAATAAAAAGGCAACTCAGGCAAAAGTGAACTTTTTTTTTTCTTCCCCCTCCTCCCCCAGCAATTACAGCAAGGAATATACAGCTGCAGCAGCTGTATGCCGGAGAGCTTCCAGTGATCTCTGACCAAAACCTTGAAAAGCCAGCATCTGGCAATTCTACAAGGAAGTGTGCTAATAATAAAGATACTGCTATCCTAAGCCCAAATGGACAGTCAAAATTTTGAGCCCTGGGGAATGATTCAGGTAGGACCAGTGATCCCACATTCATACACAAGGATTCGTCCAATGTCCTGTTTCTTTGAGCTGTAGTTTATCTTACGTAATGTATTGGCATTCTCCTTGTTCACAAATCTCTGTAAACTCCTCTAGCCAGAACAGGGCCCAAAGAGGAGCTATTTCATGGCCACTGCTGTCTTTCAGAGCCATGCAGAAGCCCGTCTACATCTTCCATCTTCCTCCTTCCTCTTTCAAAGACTTCCTACCAAATGGCACCCTATGCATTTGGAATCTGTGAGGAGACCCTTCTTTTTTCTGATCGCCAACTTTTGATCAGATAGTGTTGGCCATCAATAATCCAGTATCTATCTAACAGCTCCTTGAGGGAAAAATAATATAACTGAGCCAGTGAAACAGTTTATAACCAAAAAGCAGCAGAGGTCTTAATGCCCACTTCTCCATTTACATGTCTACCAGTGCCTGCTCGTGACTGCACAGTTGAACCTCCCATCTCCCAGGAGCTGGCTCCGGTGCCACAGGAGGTGAACTAGGGCAATTCAATGCCCTAATTCAGCACAAAGCAATCCTCTTTCTTTCTCTCTCTCTCTCTTTTTTTTTTTTTTTTTTTTTTTTTTTTT